>Ga0209756_1003516_pt1 | contig 12674 bp, 33 predicted proteins | sample ETNvirenome_6_85_FD_184071 | JGI IMG/M metagenome (GOLD analysis project Ga0209756, IMG submission 184071) | Marine viral communities from the Pacific Ocean - ETNP_6_85 (SPAdes) (version 3) | ecosystem: Environmental > Aquatic > Marine > Oceanic | place: Pacific Ocean | collected 2013-06-19
CGTCTGTTGATGACGCCTCTGATATGATGCGAGATATCTTCTCACTGATGAGAATTCTTAGCTCTGACTCTTTTATTCTCATATGCGATGTCCTGGCTATGCGAAGTCATCTGGGCTGCTGACGAATCTCTGTAGCATGTTCATCATGCTCTTTGCATTCTGCTCCGGTGAGGCACAGTGCTCAGACATCTCTACACAGTATAGCTTTGACTTCCTGTTTGCCTCCTGGAGGAAATTTCTCACTGTCTCTTTTAGCGGGCCCGGGTCCATTGCGTACTTTGCTGCAGCTGGGTCGCCTTGCGAGCTCTTCCACGCATCTTCCATGTCATATGTGAAGTCTGGAATAGAAGGCTCAGCAAAGAGATCAAATAGTCCCTCGTGTATCATCTGCCTGATCTGTCTGCGCGTTATCTTCATCTCTTCATTCCTTTACATCTTATAACTAGGTAAAAGTTTCTGAAAATTTCTCCGGAAATTTTTTTACGAGACACAAAAAAGGAGGCGTCTTGCGCCTCCTGAATTGATACCAGCGATTTCCTATGTGCTATACATAGAAATGTTTTTCTGCTTCAATGCCATTCTTGTTCTTAGTCTTAAAGGTAATTTGAATTTCGTCACCATTCATCTTGTGAGATGCTCCGAGAATCGTCCATCCCCACTCTGTAACAGCCTGATTGAGCCATTCCATTGCGTCAATGGCACCTCTTCCTTTTCGTTTTTTAGCACCCGCGTCACGTTTTCTAGCTACTCGTTTAGCAGTCTTAGGGTCAAGCTCTTCTGCCTCATGAACAGCTTGCTCTACTTCTTCATTTATAATTTGTCTTAATTGTCTACGTGTGATTTTCATTGTGGTAGCCTTCTGTATAGATTGCACGGATATAACTATTCGAGTAGTTTGAAAATTTCTTCTGAAATTTTTGAGCAAGAATGCCTTTTTTTGGTTTTTGACTTTAGTCTAGGTTTCGGGCCCTAATGCTGAGTTTCTCACTAAGTGTATATGTATTTAATGAGGAGCCCATCGCATGGATGCTAAAGAGATGCTCGAGACAGGGGTCGTGATGACACTGGCAGGCATGCTCTTCTTCGCATTTTTACTCTTCAAGTTCACCGGTCTATCTGGCGATTCAAATGTATTCCACGGTGAACCACGTGTCCTGATCCCAGGTGCTGACCAGGTAGAGTAGTAGAGGCGGTCTTTGGGCTCAAATACTAGTCAACTCAGTCTCCTGAGTGCAGGAGCTGAGTCTGTAGTTTCTAAAATTTCCGGAGATCGGTGCAGAGCCTTAGCCCCCAGAAGGGCCCCCAGAGGGCTCCCTGAGCTTGCCAGAGAGGGCCCTGCGGGGTAGGGCGCCCCCCGGGGTCAGAGAGGTTCTGTGAAGGGCTGGCACCCCCCAGGGTCTGAGAGCCACTGCTGCACTGTCTGAAGGGCCCTGCGCTGAATCCCTACCTGACTGTTTCGTAGGCCATGGCGACTCCGGCCATAATCCATAGGCTCGCATACACGCTGATTCCTAGTGATATCATGCTTCCCTCCTTAGTTGAATAAGCGACAAAGATACAGCCCCCTCTGGAGACTGTATATCTTTTTTATATCCGCCTGTGATTTCCCCGAGGGGAAGGGCCACCTAGCTGGTGGCGACCTTCGCGACGGACCGACGCTGACGAGATTCTGGCCAGATCTGCTGGCACTTCCGAGCGATTGCGATTCGTGCACCTCGTGTAAAGTACAGGTCATTCGAGACCTTGCGACCGGAGCGGACGTCATCCGCGATTCCGAAGCCGACGACCTCAGGCATCCGAGCCTTGGAGCCGTTCCAGTTCACCTTGAACCGTTCGGGGTACCGTTGGTCCAGGTTGTTGGTGGCGACGAAGTCGAAACTATTGCCGTCCTTGTCGGTACAAATCCCGGTCACGATGACCGTGGGGAGACCCGACTTCGGGTGGGCGGCAAGCGCCTCGTCGGAGGTGATTTCGAAAGAATAACGGGAAGTTGCTGTTGCCATGATTGGCTCCTTGGTTTGGTTTAACTGGCGGGGTTCCTCCCCTCCATGTCTATATTATACCACAGCTAGTCACGATTTGCACGGGACGCACGGGACTCAATGAATCTTTTTTCCAGGTCATCGACCAGGTCGCAGAGATCGACAATGAACGGCCAGGCGGTGATGACCGCCATCGTCATGAGCAGGACCTGAAGCAGGTCAATCCAGATGCACGGGGATTCGCAGATCATCTTAGTGCACATCCTTTGAGACAGGAGACTCCGTGCTTCTTGCAGTACGGTATGCCTCGCTTGACACGCAGGTCAAGGTAGTTGTCATGACGAATCGCCATGAAGAAGATCCCGAGGATCATAGACGCTAGGATGAAAGCGATCATGCTGCCACCTCCTTCAGCTTGGCCTGACCAACACCGATCAGCATGGAATAGTTACCCCACTCCCTGAAAACCAGACGACGTGCCTCCTCGGCATCATAGGCCATCACGGAAACGATAGCCTTCGTCTTTTCAGCTGGGCAGCGGGCATCCATTCGGTCATCACGATATGACCACCAGGAAACTGGAACCTCATAGGTCTTATGCTTCTCACCCTCTCTCCATCTTGGGGTATAACGACAACGGTAACTTCTGATCTCTGCCACTGTGGGCCTCCTTGGTTGGTGATTCTATTATACCACAGTTGACTTTGAATTGCACGTTTATCGTACTTGTCCGCCACCCTTCTCATACTGCCAGAACTCCCTGGCCCGGATAATAGCATTAGCCGACAACTCTCTCTTCAACTTCTCTTCCGGAAAATCAACATAAATACTCCGGACCTCCATCTGGCCACCACCATCAATATCATCCAGGTCAATAATATCTACCTCATCCCGGACAATCTTACCAGCCTCCTTGGCAATAAAGATATGTGCACTCGCAAGCAGCACGCCCTCCCGGTAAATCTCACCGGTCTCATTATCGATCACATCAACATTCAAATCCATTTGGACCTCCTTGGTTGGTACTAACATTATACCACAGGCTGGTCCTGGTTACATGAGGTCGTGTGGCTTAGGAGAACCAAAGCTGAAGGTTCACCGCTGGGTCATTGTCGTTCCAGTAGGACCAGTAGAGTGACGTCTCGTCATTGTCAATGACCCTTCCTGCGAGAGTGAATGTAACGTCATTGACCTCAACAGTAGGCGGAGGAGTCTCCTCGTCCTTGACACCTATCACGCTCATGGCTGTAACGATATCGTAACTTCCGTCACCGCTGGGGTCACCCTGAAGCACGTCATTCAGATTCATATTCAACTTCATGTGTCCTTCCTTGCCTGGTATTCAGTGTGAACTCTGTCCCACAGCTGCTGCATCTCCATCGGCTGGAGCTCGTCATAGCCGTCTCCGTCTCCGTCCTCAATGCTCTGCGTGATTGTGTGTGCTGTGTTGTCCAGCGCGACCATGATGAGAGCGAGCTCTCTCTCTGTCAGATTCATGACTTCTCCTCCAGCATAGTCTTGTAATGGTTAGCTTCGCTTCGACTGCAACCGTCGACCACAGGCGCTGCATCACCGTAAAAGATTGGGCTCCTCATCCCCTTCACGTCCTGTGCCCGGAATACCGCCCAGCTGTATTGATCGTCGCCGTTGAACTTCTTGATTGAATATTTCTGTTTCATGTTACCTTCCTTGGTACTAGTATTATACCATAGCTTCATTGGATTTGCATGATTCACTCATTATACCTTCCTTAGTGCTGACCAGATGTGTCTGCTCGTTCGGACATTTCCACCGAACATGGCTGGCCTCGGTCCGTCCCAAAGAACGAGGAATTGCTGGGTACCAAATGATTTACTCATCTTGTAAACGATGGTACCTGGGACGCGTGGGTAATCAATATGAGTTACCTTATCTCCAACTTTCATTATACTGCCCATTCATTTGCGAGACGATTAATCCAGTGGCCAAAGCTTCCCTCGACCACGCTCTTCACTTTGATGATAGCCTCTTGCTCATTGCGTGCTTTGATTGTGCGCATACCGCGCTTGATACCTTTGCTGGTTGTCTTCTCAAAATGAACTTGGTAGTTAATCAATGATTTCTTCCTTCCTTATGCTATTATTATACCACAGGTGGGCACCGGTTACACGCGATCACTTGCAGGCTCTGAGCCTTTGCAGAAGTCATCCTGTGCATCGAATCCCCATGACATCCTGTTCATCCACCGCAGTGCCCTCTCAAAGTTAGACATCGTCGAGTGCACGACTGATGCTTCCGTTGAATCCAGGAAGACCTCTGAGGTGCAGACCTCTACGCCTCCCACACGAGTCTTCCTGTGAAGCTCAATGGTCCCACGACCGAGCAGCTCCATTCTTCCGCAGCTGTCATCTAGTGACAGGCTCACGATCTTGTCTCCGTTCTGAAAGCAGACATTGACGTTGCTACCGTTGGGTAGCACCATTGGGTGGTTAGCAAAGATGCTCATTGATTTTCTCCTTTGAGGTGATTGATAATCCAGTCGTCGGGTGCGTCTGTGTTTTCTGGGTGAAGAGCTTGTTTAAGGACAGCGTACGGCATCTCGCCTGTGTCACAGAAGTGATTCAGCAGAATCTCGTATGTCTCTGTCTCGATGAAGCTGCCGTCATTGTCACACTCGATGTAAGATTCAACGAGGTCAATGTGGGACTGCGTTAGTTTCGCCGTCTGGTAGATGATGTCTCTGTCTGATTCTGTCATATTTCCCCTTGTACATTTATTATACCACAGGTGGCTATCAGTTACACGGATCCCAAGCTAGAATCCTTGAATCTCATATGCGAAATCCTCAGGGTCACACCCGATATCCTGTGCGCGCTGCTCGACGCTTGCGCCATTGCGAACGTTGATGGCGTCGATGATGGGCTCGAGCTCTCCCATCACGTTGAGAAGCCGTTGCAAGTCTTCATCAGATAACTCATACGCTATGCTTGAATCCTGTTTGTATCTCTCGACCACGACGTAAGTCTCAAGGTCACTGAACTGTCCATCTATCATGTCTTTGTCCTTTGTTGGTATCTCTATTATACCACAGTCTGCGTGCGATTACATGAAATGAGAGACGTGGACCGACTCTACGGGGAATGCCTAGCCCCAGGCGACCGACTCTAGCGGCGCCGATCCACGTCTCATGGTTATTCCCCGCTGTCAGTTTCCCCGAGCGAGGGTCGGGTGGGACTGGATGGACGTGTCTGACTTCGCTCCCATTTTAGCGCCAGCCGCGCAGAAGGTGAAGAGGTTCAGGACTTTATTTTGCGCCGTCACCGGGACGAACCCTGCGTGTGGTCGACTTACAACCTGCCTGATTATCGGAAACCTCTTCATAAAAGAAGAAGGAAGAGGTGGGAATCCGTCCTGGACGGTGCGATCATCAGAATAACTAACTGCATCTGATGTCTCAGCGTGACCTGGCTTATGAGTTAGCTTAGCCAGATCAATGGCTTTATCTACGTTGACTGCCGATTCCCACCGGCTCTGACCACCGTCGCGGCCAGCTTCCTCCTTATAGCTATATTGTACCACAGCTGCCTGCGGTATACATGAAAATGAAAAAAAGGTGGGAATGGTCGTAGCCCGAAATCTTCCCCCGAGCAGGGTGGTCCTATCAAAGGATCTTATTACGACCTCCGGCACCGTCGTGCCTTGCGCTAGCTCTGGAAGGCATCCCGCTCCTCCCAATTCGTTTGGGCTCAAGCTGCTGCGAGCAGCTTGGCCACCAGGTCTTCCTTTCGGACACCCTTGACGTGATAGCCCTTGAGGCCTTCTTCCTTGCAGAGCTGACGAAGCTCCTTCACCGTGCTCCGAGCAAGAGCTGTAGCATCAAGCCGCTGCTGACGAAGCCGAGCGGCCTTGAGTGCCCTTGCGATCGCGATACGTGCACCGCGGTCGAACTTGGATTCCGTCATACGAAGAGTCTCGACGACTCCTTCGGGATTGGCCTCACGGACCTTGAAGATTGGTTCACCGCGATAAGTGATGGTCGCAGCGTTGAATGCCGCACCGTCGCAGGTGCCGCTCGCCACGAACTGACCGTCGCTGGTTTGGGTGAGAGAGAGAATTTCGATTGCTTTTGCCATGATTGGCTCCTTGGTAAGGGGTTGTTCCTTGTTAGCCCTATTATTATACCATAACTGCGCCAGCGTTACACAGGACGCGCCAGAAAAAGTTTTTACGCGATGCCTCGTTCGATGAGCAGGTCTCGAGCGTGCCGTTCCTTGAGTTCAGCAAGACGATCAATCGCCCAGCGCTCTGCGAGCTCCTCATCTGTTCCACGTGCAAGATGACCGAGCTCATGGGCAAAGATCGCAGTGAGATGATGAGGAGTAAACCAGTCAGCATCTCTGATGTTTGCGTCGACAACGATGACTGCCTCAGTATCTGTTTGTACGAGGAACGCATGACTCTTCGTGCCCATGACATCTCCAAAGGGTACCTCAACTACTGGCACAGACTCATCGAGTGGACACTTGTAAACGATAATCGGTCTCATGACATCTCCTGATGGCCAGGCCACACACTTACCTGAGCGACGATCGACAGCTGGGTGTTGATGTTATGAGATTCCCTGAGTGCCTCAGCTCTCTCCCTTAGTGGCAGCCCATTGTCCTGAGCACCTCTCCGACACTCTTCACCTCTTGTGATCAACTCATCTACAACATGCATGAGGAGAAGTCCTGAGATAAAAATCCATTGTCTGTTCTGTGCTACCTCAAAGGGCGTCAGAGTTGCGGCCATTATAACCTCCTGGGTTGTGTTTCCTTGGCCCCTACATTATACCATAGGGGACAAGGGGTTACACGCGTGCCTGTTTAACAGGACCGCTTCAGCGCGCTGATAGAGGCATTCATCGGAAGACCGCTGTGATGCCTTGGCACATTCGACGCAGACTTTCCTCGACGCTGTCGGCGCTCAGCTGCATTGCTCGATGCTGAGAGCTGGACTGTCTCGCCCTCTGCGAGCTCGGGCTCGATCTTCTCCTTGTGAGACTCGCCGAACTTCTCAGCTCGAGCTGCCTTGCATGCCCGAGCGATCTGGATCCGCTCACCGCGGGAGAACGAGCTCTCCTTCAGGCTGAGAAAGGTTCCGGCCTCTTGGACCTTAAAGATGGGTTCACCCTTCCACTGGATGGTCTGAGCATTGAATGCCCGATCACCAATGGTGCCTTCTGCTACGAAGACCGCGTTTCCCTTTTTATCTGTTCCTGAGAGCTTGACACTCTCGACCTTGACTTCTGCCATGTTTGCCTCCTTGGCTGTTGGTTGGCTTTAGCATTATACCACACGTGTCCTGGCGTTGCACGCGCTACATTATTTTTTGTCCCGGTGCCGGTCGTCTGTATTTCTTCTTGTTCTTCGTCACTGTGTGTGGTCCACCCATCCACTCTACGAGTGTACCACCCTCACTGAAATGGCGGGTCCGGTCCAGACCTCGGATCGCCTTGAGATATTTCCTCTGCTTCTTCGACATCTTGTGTTGAACTTTCTTCTTCCTGGCCATATCTGCCTCCCGGTAGTAGTATTATACCACCACGTTCATGATTTTGCACGCCAGGCGCTTTATCTGGGCTCTTTGCGCTAAGCCACATCCTTAGCCTTAGTGCTAGCTCAGGTCTTAGACAGAGAATAATGGCAGCTATCCAGCCTATTACGACAATGAGCATACCAACTTTCTTCATGTTCCTCCCTTGATTATCGCGTTCCTACCACTTAGCTGGGTCATTGCTTAGCTCACGCTCGCCAGACACAGGCGATTTACTGGAGAATCCATCAGTAGGATTCATACCCTGTGTTACGCTGTCCATATGCGACGTAATCTCTTCGTACGCGTCGCGACCTTCCTGTTGTGTCAGGTCCTCGACAATCGTGCTGACTGTCCCAGCCATGCTCCAGTCATTCTCAAACAGCAGGCCTCTGCCCATGAGAACAATCTGGTTTGCCTCTGTGCCAGGTGACACAGAGAAGTCGTAGCAGTGAACCTGAGGATTTCCAGCATTATACTCCGATGGCAAATCATCCGCTGAGCCATTGAAGTTATCCATATCTGCTACTAGTGTAGCGAAGTTTCTCATTGTGCTACCTCCTGAAGTTTGTTTAGAGCGTTCTCGAGAAGGTCTATCAACTCCATAGCGCCTTGGTCTGTGGTCCTGACAGTCATGCTAGTGCCCAGGCTCAGGATGACAGCACCAAGGCTATCGACCTCAACTGTAACATCGAGACGAGACCCCATTGAGTTCTCATTATCGATAACTGTGTCGCAGATGTGATACTTTTCGTATTCCATAGCCATTTCCTTATGTTTTATTATACCATAGCCTTGCAGCTGTTTACATGCCTTATGACCAGTGAACTGCGATGACTGCGCCGTTGTGTGGCTCATGGAACACTCGTTCCGGACGCCCAGTTGCTTCGAGCCAGAGGTTCACCCAGGCGTCGATCTTGAACCATGTCTCACAGTTGTAACTGACCATCTCTGAGGGGTCACATCCCGCCTCGGCAGCGTAGCAGCTAAAGTCTTGGATGTCAGATGCGTTGGGAATCCCGCTCTCACAGTAGATCTCCAGGACTCCTTCGTCTGATACCCATCCTCCAGGTGCTTTGCCAGCGATGTGAACGTCTTTCTTCAAAGACTCACTCAGGTATTGATCTATCTCCTTGTCTCCTGATCCCCAATACTTGAGGATTGCCTCCCGATACTTCTTGCGAATTGTGTCCCGTCTGATTCTGCGCATTGTTTGTCCTTTGTTTGTTGCACCTATATTTTACCACGGCTTAGCCGTCGGATACACGCGTGTAGAAGCTCTGACCATGACATTTCACGCACGTCATGTTGACTGTTCATAACCGAAGAGGAGCAGTCCATGGTAGCATGAACGTACCAGTCTGGGTAATACCCAATCACGCCATCGGTGTCGACATTATCTCCGAGGATATCATCGAGTAGACTTCTCATCTCCGCTATCTCCTCTTCATCTTTGGCCTTGCGAAACTCCTCAAGACTGACGACCTCACCCATCTTCTGGAACCGGTGCTGCCTCCAACCAATCCGATGCGATGGGTGCAAACCTGCCATTGATTTTCCTGTTCGGTTCATCGAACTCAACATAGGTTGACCAGAGGCCACCACCTGTACGATGAACGTCACAAACTATTCCCTCGCCAAACATATTGTGCAATACACGGTCGCCCTCTTTGAAAGGAGGTGTGCTGTTGGGGAGGACTGTCTTCTTCTTTTTTGCCATGATTGGCTCCTTGTGTTAGATGGCACGCCCGATAGGATTCGAACCTATGACCCTCGGCTTAGAAGGCCGATGCTCTATCCAGCTGAGCTACGGGCGCCTGTGGTGGGTCTACTGGGACTCGAACCCAGAACCTACGGGTTAAAAGCCCGGTGCTCTGCCAGTTGAGCTATAGACCCTTGTGTGATGTAGATGGTAGGGCCACTGGGACTTGAACCCAGAACCTACGGTTTATGAGACCGTTGCTCTAACCGATTGAGCTATGACCCTGTAGAGATTATGGATGCATGGTTACTCCAGGTAGCCAGTGTATATTATACATTATAACACACTGCGCTGCCTTTTACACGTTGTTGCTTCAATGGTTCGCAGTCCAGGAAGCCTTGCCGAGAGCGATGACGTCATTGCGCCAGGTACCGTCCTCGAGCCGGTAGACCCACTTGAGGTCTTCGTCCGGGCAGAATGTGGTCACTCGATCAGCGTCGAGCGTAGCCTCTGCAACCAGCGCCGCCTCATCATTGTCGAAGAGCTCATAAGCCTCGGCTTCCCCTCCCTCAAAGCAGTCCATGTAGTCGTAGAAGACTTGGCTCCACGTGCGTGACATCGCTGACCGCAGTGTGCTCACCTGCTCTGGTGTGACGTTGAACTTCTTTGCGACTTCTTCGATTGTTGCCATGTTGGCCTCTTGGTTTTGGTTGGTTGTTGTTGTTAACTTAGATATTATACCACGGCACCTGACAGGTTACACGTGTCATACCTCTGAACATTGTGCGAGGTCGAGAAGGTGCTGGAGCTGCTCCTTCTCATCCGCCCATGCCTTGAGTGTGTCATTGACCTCCGCTGTGGGAGAACTCGGCTTCCCCTCCCTCAAAGCAGTCCATATCGGCTTCGAGGTCGATGCGGTGCTGTCGTTCATGAGGTGGCAACCCACGTCGTGGAGCAGCTGTCGCAGCCTGTCAACATTGTGCTCGTCAAGCCTGAGTGTCAAGCTGGTCCCGAAGCGTATCGTCGCTGTGCCATCTGTGTTGGTCTCTGCCACGACCAGGTGACGCTCACGGGCGATGTGATGGTCCACGATGTGTGTTTTCTGTGTAGCCATGTCGTCTCCTTAGAGGTTCGTGCCGTGTACTTGGTTGTAAGCGTCCATGAGGTCTGAAAGTGTAATAAGCTCCATATCACCGAACTCTACACCTTTGAACTCATAGCACTCATCGAGTGCTTTTGCCCCGTCATCAGTAATGTATGCGATGACGCAGCCTTCAGCTCCATCGTATGTGGAGCCGTCGCTTAGGACCACGTACGGTCCGTTTGTGTATGGCGAGTGTGTCTCTGTCTGTGTGTCTGGCATTACTTGACCTCCTTAACAAAGTGCCAGAAGCTATTGGCAACTACCGACCTGCACTTTATGATGGCTTCTTCTTCGTTGCGTGCCTTGATGGTACGCTGTCCCTGTCTGCCGTTATGCTTTTCAAATGCTACTACAAAGTTCTTCATGCTATTATCCTCGGTTGGTACCTTTATTATACCACATGTAGTTTCAGGTTACACGCAACCGTGCTCACGAAGTGCAGCCATCCCCTTCAATGTGAGGAAGTATCTGTAGATGTCATCGTTGTCCTTCGTCCGGTAGAACCAGCATCGTTGTGCAGTTCTATTCGCAGCTCCCGGATGCGGCCTCGACCCTCTGTGGTCCGCAGAAAGTGTTCGACTATTATACGGTGATGTCAGGTAGGCAAACTTCCCTCGACAAATCTTACTAAGTGGCTGAACTCGTTCATCAAGAATCTCGACATCCTGGTAGTAATCTGAGGTCATCATGTGGTCGAGGACATAGTTCTTCGCCTGCCACTGAACACGAACTTCAGTCTTATCTTCTCTGTTGTACATCCTATACCGATATCGAATACGTACTTGAGATATACTCCTGTCATCGAAGAGGTGTTCACTTACCTCTCGAGCTGTGGACCCAGGATTGCTCGCAAGGAATGAAAGCATTCGACGAGATGGCATTCCGTACCTGCTCATGAGGATGAGCTCTCATTCTGACTCTGCTTCAACCGGATGACCAGGTTGTGGTCCGAGTAACACTGTCCACACACATACTCACTTGTCAACCTCGACAGCTGAGCGAATGCGATAGGTTCCGGAAGATTCTTCTTCTCACAGCTGGAACACCGATTTGCGTTCCTTCGAAAGAATTGAGAGATTCCGCTTGACGGAAGTTGTTCAATAGCCACTGTAGGCCTCCTTGGTTGGTAGGTATATTATACCACAGTTACTGTGCCGTTACACGGGTGCGCAATAACTTAGGTGCTCTTCATCTTCATCCATTGGAACGTCGAACATGTCGATCTGCTGCACTGGTGCTATCTCCTTGTCCTCCTTACCGAAGCCCGCATCTAGTCCGGAGTCGAATACGCGTCCCCATAGCTTCTGAAGTGACTTAACTTCGTGCTTGAGTGGGTTTACCGATGACGCGTTTGCCTCCTCTAAGGCCTCCAATCCTCTGAGGATAAGATTCGCCTCCTCCTGGTCCAGCTTGATCTCAACTACTGTCATCTCACCATCCTCCATCGTCGAACGGACACGAACCCATGAAGGCTTCTGGGTACCGATTCATCGTCTGCCGAGCGCTCTTGAGCCGCTTATCGTGACAGGGCACGCACCGAGGAAACATCTTGAAATCCCTTCGATCCGGCGTCGTGGTCAACTTCACTGTCGCGTCCTTCTTGTGACAGTCCATGCATTCTCTTACTTCATTATCTACAGCCAATGTGTGTGTTCCTTTGTTGGTGTGTGCCTACATTATACCACAGCTTGCCCTCCGCTTACACGGGTGACCACCCTGCCTGGTCGACAACTCGATGCTGCCCTCGACTTCGATCTCACACCATCACACCTCACCATCTTCGGTCGATACACTTTTGTCGACCTCACCATCGATGTTGCCCTCGACATCCCTAGTCGACGTGTTGGTCGATGGAGAGGTCGATCCCGTTGTCGACTTACCGGTCGATTCCCCAGTCGATGTCTCTGGTCGACCACTCTCGGGCATCCCACCCATCATGTTCGTCAGGAGCACGTGTGACACTGTGGCTAGCTCATCCATTCCCGTCTTGACGATCTCCAGGCGTGACACCTGGTGCCGCAGGTGCCCGATGGCGGCGATCGCAGTCGACCCACCGGCCTCGGAGAACACCGACTCCTCCAGTGTGAGAACACTCTCCTCCACCTTGGCTATCGAATCGTAGATGTCAGCGGTTACCTGCTTCAGTGCTGCGACTTGACGGCGGGCGGCCATCGCTGTGCGCATTCGCTCCGTGAGGAGGATCTTGTCAACGGGATTTATCTCCATGTATACATTCTACCACCCCTGGGGCTGAGTTTACACGACTATTTGCTATCGATGACATCTTTTTTAG
>Ga0209756_1003519_pt1 | contig 12665 bp, 6 predicted proteins | sample ETNvirenome_6_85_FD_184071 | JGI IMG/M metagenome (GOLD analysis project Ga0209756, IMG submission 184071) | Marine viral communities from the Pacific Ocean - ETNP_6_85 (SPAdes) (version 3) | ecosystem: Environmental > Aquatic > Marine > Oceanic | place: Pacific Ocean | collected 2013-06-19
CGTAATATCAAATTTCCTATCTACCGTGATGGTATTAGTGCTATTAGAAACCACTTGCCGCATCTGTCCCGTACCGCTTCCAGAAGTGACAAGAATATTTGTTCCCACCAATTCTCCCGATACCCATCCAGCCGTAGCCAAATCACCTGTAATGGTAGAATCGGTAGCTCCTGTGGTAGTGATTTGCTGTGCGCCATCCCAGACAGCCAGAATGTCACCGTAACGGAACTTTTTAGCATCGCCTGATGCCAAGGTCAAAACATCCTTCGTCGGTTCCAAAGATGCCGTGACTGACCCTGCTGTGCCATATATGCCAGAGTAATTATCTTCCCATGCACTGGATGCCCCTACGGGATAGACCACGTTGAACATAGAGGTAATATCTGTTTCCTTGGTAACGGAATTGAGGTTCTTACCGTAATCGACTTGAAGGTTACTGAATTGCCCGTTCATATATAGCAAATCTACCGTGCCATCCAAGTTGAACTTCAAATCCCCTTCCCATGCCTGTCGGATTTTACGCAAGGCATCAAGACAGGTATCACGGTTGAAAGTCATTTCCCGTTCCGAAGTGAAATCGATGGTTCCTACCCCGAAACTGGTGGTATCCGTTTTGGAGAGCCAAGGTGCATCGGCTGGCATGGTGGTGGACAGCTTATCGAAATTGCTAATAACATCATTTACTACCGTACTGGCTGAAACCGTTACCGCTTGAACACTTCCCCCATACTGATCCTGACTGTAACTCAAATCGCTTCTGGCTCCTTTCAGAAACGGACGGTCAAGCATATCATAAGAATGGTGTTCGCATTCGATATTGACAAACATCACCCCCGAATCATCCCGTGTCTGCCTGATACGGTTGATCCTAAAGAAATCAAACTTGTTACGGGTAGCTACCACTCCTGTATATTGGTCAGCGATATAACGGGTAGGATCACGGCTGACATACAGTTTGCGGTTAGCGGAATCAATGCTTTCTATTTTGGTTATATATGGGTTGGTAGGGGAAACAGTAGCCAAGTGGATATAGTCGTTTACGGCTAAATCGCTGACATCGGTGGGAGCGGAAAAATCAATGTAATTGGAGCCGAAACTATTGAAATCAGTTGACCTCCATTCCGTTACCCTGTTATCCACCAGCCTTACAAGTTGACGGGGTTGCAAGAACCTTTGATAGGAAGGCAGTTGGTCGGCGTCAATTTGATCTTCTTTATAAATGGCTATTGGATCGTCCTGAGCCAACCTAAAAGTCAAAGTATGCTGACCGTTCAGCTTCTCGGTTATCTGGACGCTACCCTGATCCACAGCATCCAGAAATGCCAACCGTTCACGGTGTTCCCTATCCCACAATTCTAAACGATAATTATTCATTTATTGCCACGACTTTTTAAAGTGAATATCTACCCCGTTACTGATAGTAGCAGGGAAATACAACATGGATTTCCGTTCCGAAAGGATCGGCATCTTCGACCCGTAAATAGTGGCGTTATTGATGGCTGATGTACGGGTTCCCGCTGAAGCATCGTAGAGTTCTGCCCTCGTCACAATCTTGGTATTAGCACAATCCAATGTAAGGATATCGCCCGTATCCAATGTACCGTAATAACTCAAGTACAAATTCTGGTTCTTACTGGCTAGACGTTTGGCGTACTGTTCAGCGAACCATTCCGCTGGCATCGACTTGGTAAGGATTTCCAGATCATCGATAATCATGTTGGATGCCACAGAATAAGCACTATTATCACCAATATAAAGTGTTGCCGGATTGGTTGCTAAAGATGTCGTGTTTGCGTTCCTTGTAGACCCCGAATCCGAACCATTGACGAATATCTGGACACCAGAGCTTGGGTCAGTATACCAACCCACCTCAATCTCATCGTTAACACTGAAATTCTGAGCCACTGAAGTCGCTGTGTAATACGATCCTCCAGCACCTTTTGTCAAAGAGAACTTATCCACACTCGCATCATAGTTCAAACCGTAAACAGTTCCAGCCGCCGCATCAGCGTAAAAAGTAAATATTTGTTGATTTTCCCCTGTCGTATAAGGAAACTGAGGACGGAACACTACACGACCAGCACTCTGATCCTTGTTGCCGACTGCCGCATAAACCATATTCTCATTGCCGCCCGTGTGATATCCCATTCCTAATCTCGTAGGCTCATAACGGTAATTGGTGGACATGGCTGTCAAGGTTGGTGACAGGTCTGGACGGTGAACCATAGCAACATCATCGACTTGGATCACGATGCCGCCCCAGCAACTTAGATAAGTAAGAAATTGACCTGTATTCAGAGTGCCGTCATTTGGCACTTGGATTATTTCAGAGTAACGGTTCCATCCCACCTCGGAGCCTGTTGGTCCGGAGACATTGTTTATCCATGCCGCATATGGATTGTTCGACCATACACGGATTCTGGAACCACCTGACCCCGACACAACTTTCACCCACCACGAAACCTCGTAGTATTCCCCTAAAGTCAAATATCCTTGCTGAGCGTATATGTATTCATTATCCATCTGCAAACAGGCACTCCCCGAATGCTGACCGCTTGTGATCTCATAGGTATTTGGAGAATATAACCTGTACCAATCTGGTGGCACTTCTGCCCCTGCCGCACCTGTCCAAGTGCCTTCCATGCCGCCGTTATTGATGAGGTTGGGTAGGACTTTGAGGTCATCGTAAATAATATCAGAAGTAGTGCCTTGGCTTTGAATTCGGAATGTAACCGAAGTATCATCAACATCAATAACAGATTCCCCAAAATTCCAAGAGGTGTCGTCAATCATATCAAGATAATGATTAGCACCGCTAAAAACAGCGTCAATTCTTGGTGCCGACCCACTTTGCTTTTGCGCCCATAGACGAATCACATAATCATCACCGCTAGTTGTTGTTATTGTTTTTTCCGCTCTCGCACTGGCAGAGGTGACGATCCTAAACGCTTGAGCATCTTTAAAAGCGGTGGATGTTTTGCCAAAAGTGGTGGATGTTCCAATTGATGCCCACCCACCAATCCCACCGTTTTCAGCGTTGCCATCAGCGATCAGATTCTTGCTGATGTATGCTTGTTGGGTGCGTGTGACGTTTCCATCGTAGTTGCTAAGGTCATTTGACCCTATTGAATCGTCGGCAGTACTTGAAAAGTCAGCTTCGGTAAGTTTCCAATGCCCAACCGCTGACCCCACTGATCCTGTTCCCGAAATGGGATTAGTTGCCAGTGTAAGGATATTAGCGGCTGAAAGTGCTGTTGTGTTCCAAAACGCTACATCTCGGACATTGCCTGTTATAGGCGACCCTAAATTGAAATGTCTTCCGATATAACATCCCCCTGCACCGCTGTCTGCCGTGCCTGTAAACGAAGTGGTAGAACCATCTTCGATCCCATCAATATAAAGTTTGGCTGAAGTTGTCCCATCGACCACCATTGCAAGATGATGCCATTTTCCATCGTTTACCGTTCCAGTACTAACAACAGTGAAATAGGTGGATGGCACTGTATTCCACTGATAACCATGAAATGTCCCATTGTCAAGAACAACAATTACAGCTCCATACCCTGTTGACCCCATTTTATTCAGAATAACTTGATGGTATGCCGTGAATGAGGTTTTCACCCATGCCGACATCGTAAATGTTGGCGTAGCTCCAATGTCAATACCTGTTGGTGTGTGATCTTCAAAATACGCATATCCATCACCGTCAAAATAAGCACTAACCCCAACCTTATCAGCATCCGTCACCGCTCCCCCTGCCAAGTCATCTATCGGCACGTTGGTGGTGGTGGCTGTTCCGTTTACCGCTCCTTGAACCTTATATCCTGTCTCGTCATAAAGCACAATCCTGTCATTATCAGCGAAGATCTTATCACCGTTGCCGTTTACCGTGACAGCGGTGGTGGTGGTAGCTGAAGCGTTAGCGGTATCCACATTACTGGACGCTATCGGATTGACCATATCAGTGCCAACCGTGCCATCAAAATCCGAGTAATATATCAGGTCTGAGGAACCAACGGAATCCGCTCTGACTCCCGTGCCGCCGTTCAATAATGTGGTGACTTCGGAATCGGTAAGAGTACGATCCCAAATAGCCAAATCGTCAAAGTCACCAGCAAATGGATAATAAGTGAAGAAAGTAGAGGGATAATAAAAGGCTCCAATGGTTATGCGTGTAGTCGCTGGATTATATGGAGTGACATAAGTACTTGATGACCCTGCATTACCCAGTAATGTACCGCTAGTATCATAAACCCTTAGATCGGTATGCTGAGTGGGGTGACTAGCACAAAACCCCACCCTATACATATCATAACGCAAAACGAACAAATACCACTCGCCAGCTTCCATCGCCGCTGGAACCGTCATGTATCCCGCAACACCATTGACAATTTGCCATATCTGATTACCGTATAAATAAATACTGACCCTCGCCGTACTCCAGAGGTAATTATCAAATAGAAACCGATACGCTCCCCCAATGTAATCTTCCCAATCATCAGGCTTTTTTGCCCAAAATGAAACAGTACCTTGGTTCCAGTTGATTTGATCACCTATACTCGGCGAACGAACCGTGACAACAGGACTGTTTACCGTGTCAAACTTGTTCGTCGAAAGGTTTTCGTTAAGTGTTAAGGCTTGATTCAACTTGCCGCTTTGATGCTTGATACCTGTTGAGACACTTGGAGTGATGACGGTGTTGGCGATGCCTGTACCTTGGGCGGCATTGAAATTTGATTGGAAGGCTGTAGTGGTTTCTATTATTGCAGGGTTAATAGTGGTTGATGCCGCTGTTGGCGTTCCACCACCTCGGATTTCGTATCGTGGATATGATGGAGCCGTCCCCGTTTCAATGGCGAGAAAATCACCCCCCAATATCCCAGTGCCATTTATCCCTTGCCCATATTCACCTGTAATACTGATTTTTTTCCAATCCGAGACAGCAAACGGCATCACGGCTTTGAAAGGCAATGTTACGTTGGAGTACCCTGTTCTCATCCACTGGTTGGTGATACGGGTTTCATTCATCGTGCCGCTATAATTCACCAGATAGTAACGGTTATCCCTAACCCAGAACTGCGAGGTGCTGTCGGGCGTGGTAGCGAATAATGGTGCGATGGTTGCCACTCGGCTTGATCCCGTGTAATCAGTAATCTTCCTGACTTGCCCGTCACCCGTGCCACCGATAATTTCCACTTCCATATCGTTATAATAATCGTCGGTAGAACTGGCTGAGGTATCCAGTGTAATGGTGGTAGTGGCTCCCGCTTGCGCTGTGCCTTCATGCACTACCCCTTCATCAGCGAACCATAATGTTTGCGCTTCCACCTCGCCGTACAAGACCTCATTCAGCTTGATCCTGTTACGGCACAACTCCTTCAGCTTATCCAATCCTATACGGAAATCAGGTTGTGTATTGGCATACAAAAGTCCCGTGACTTCGATTCTCCGTACGGAGGGGAATGAACCGTAATTCCTTGCGCCTACTTCGCCCGGAAACTGGAGTTCTCGGTCACGGGTCGGTGCTAACCCTCTACCACCAATCGTTTGAACTTCAAATGATGCCGACCCACCCAAATCACGAAGGTTATAATCGTTTAAGCGGGTAACGGCAGAAGCGTTATCTTTAAATGCCATTTGTTACTCCTTTATCCATTTGCCCTGACGGCGTTTTGCAGACCCATCGCTGCTGCGTACTCAGGTGAAACATAACTTGGCGACCCCACATCCGTTGACTGCACCATCATTCCCCCTCCTGAGAGGTTGGGTAAATAAGTTTCCAATAAATCGGCTGTTCGTAAAGTGTTATCGGCTATTCTTCCGTTAATGGCTGAGATGTTAGTGAATACGGCTGACAGGGCATCAGCTTGGGAACGGGTAATGTTGCGGATACTGGTGGTCAACCCTGTAGTCATTTCGGGAACATCTACAGTGGGTGAAATGGAGGGAGACATATCAGCAATTTCTTCCTCTTTAGGAAAGAAGTCGTCCCAATCGAAACCCCAAACACTGTTCAACATCCGTTGAGCGTTATATTTGACCCTCTCCCCTGCCAATTTGATAGCCTTGGCTTTTTTCGTCAACTCCTGATTTTCTGGATAGCTGATTGCGTCATCTTGAAAGGCATTGGTCAGGGTTTGCACATACTGTTCTATCAAGGGTTCCAACTCATGCCTTTGGATTTGGGCATCAAGCACACCTTGAAAAATGGCTCCCATCAGGTTGCGTTCAATAGCATCTTCAACTTTATCCCAACCAGCACCGTACTGATCCATCCCGTCAGCCAATGTGTCAGTAATAGACCCCACCAAACTGCCCGTGATATCTTCAATCATGGCAACCCTGAGCTTTAGGTCTTTTTCGTAAGTTGCCAATGCACGTTGATGCTTTTTGTTTTCTTCTTCTTCTATCTGGTTATAACTGCTAATGGCGGCATCATATTCCCTTTGCGCCGCTTGCACCTGATCCCTATTCCTAAATGTTCCGTGAATAAAAGCAGAAGTGGCGGCATTTTTTCTTACCAAAGCATCTTGAAGCCTTTCAACATCCTTACCAACATTTCTCCAATACCCTTGACCTACACCAGCAAGTAACTCCAGTTGGTTCACGGTTTCGACCATACCTTCGACTTCTTCCCGTAATTCTCTGCGCCGTTTGGCGTTTTTACCTTCAAACCCTCCACCACTCAACATGGTTGTAACTAAGCCGATACCTTTTGCCGCTACTGTGAACCAAGACCCTGTACCAGCCAACGCCAGTTGCACCGCTTGCATGGTTTCTAAAAACGCCCCACCGAAGTTAAGGGCTGTCTCCAAATTTTGCCCCAAATCTGTGCTGATAACATAACCAAGATCAACAACGGAGTTCCCAACTTCATCCCAAATATCAATCCAATCGTCCAGCAAATCAGCACGTTTAGCCGCACGATCCTTAAACATTTTGTCTCTAAGAGCTTTTAACCCATCTTCAGAGTTTTCCTCTAAAAAGGCTCGTAACTCAAGAGCCGCTTTCTTGTCGGCTGTCTCCCTATCTTCCCACTCCTTTGCGCCTTCGGTTATTTCCTTATCGGCATCTCTGGCACGCTGAATTCTGGCTTTCTCGTAGAGATCCTGAGCTAATAATAACTCCCCATAAAGGTATTGATCCTCGGCTAGCAGTAAAGGGTTTTTTTCTTGTAGAGCTTTTAACCGATTGCCTAAAGCCTCAATTTCCCCTTCCGTTCTGGCGGTTTGGAGTCCTAAGACAATCCCTTGTAAATCTTCTTCCAGTTCGGTACGTTTATCAATTTCAGCGTCAACGATACTGACTAAAGAGAGAGCGGCTGTTTGCGCCCCCTTGACGGCTTCCTCATGCCAGCCTAGAATCATTGCATTGTAGGCATTACCTTTCTTTATTTTGGCGGCATTTTCCCGTTCTTTTTCGGCTATTTCTGCATCCGCTTGAGCTTTGGCTATCCCGTCATTAATCGTCTTGAGGTTGTGTCTTAGGTTAGCCCGTGCCGTATAGATTGCCTGATATTTTGTTTGCAGAGCGTCTTCAGTTATGCCTTCTGCAACTAGCATGGATTGTAATGTGTCCAGTTGCCCTTCAATAACTGTTTTAAGATCCCAAGTGCCTTCGTCTTTGGCTTTTATGTCTACCATCGCAATGGCATTCTTTACTTTGGCAGTGAAGTCTTTAATTTCTTTGGTGATTTCTTCATCGGTAGGTACTTTAATTTCGGCATCAAGGAATATTGCGTCATACTCTTTTTCGGTAACTGCGACCAACTTATCTTCCACTACCGTGATCTTTGCGCCTAACCCCTGTTCCAGTGCCGTGCCTGTTAAATTTACTTGAGTGGCTAGTTTGTTTAATGCGCTTGTATATTCTGGGGTGATCTCCTTTAATTTCCCTTGCTCATCATGGAGACTAGAATAAATGTCCACCAATTTATTAAACTGCTCTACATTATTTTTGCCTGTTGTTTCAACATAAGACCTGACCGTTCCCTGTAAACTTTCTATCTCTGTTCGGTAGGTGTTTACCTTATCGGTTGAAGCTCCAATTTGGAGAGCCAAGGCTTGTTCCAGACCCAGCTTTTCCTTCAACCCCGCCCTCAATTTGGTTTCTGACTTTGAGGTTTCTTCTTCAGTTAGACCCAACTCCTCTCTAGCATCTCTGTAAAGCTGAGAAACCGTAGTTGCTTTCTTCATGGTTGCGGTATTTAAAGCCACGAACTGGCTATACCTACCTGTTACTTCCCCTAATTCATATGATTCCTCTTTCACCCTTTTCATTATGTACAACTGTAAATCACGTTGCTTTATAGCTATTTTTTCAGCGGCAGTAGCTTCTTTCGTTGCCTTGGTGGTTTTCTCAAGATTCTCCCTAAATGCCATCCTGAGCATTCTGCCTTTGGCTTCCCGATGCCTTTCAAGGGTTTCATTCAGTCCTACCAGTGCTTGTTTTTCTTTGTCGTAAGCAACACCCAATTGAGGAACCAGTTCGATCAAGCTCTTATTGACCCTCTCAAGGTCAGCTTGGACGGCATGGGTATCGCCACCGCTTTCGGTGATGGCTTTCAAACGGGTCTGCAAAGTATTGTATTGCCCGACTAATTTCGTGATTTCAGTATCTTGGGCTTGCCACTGGGTTTTCAATGAATCCCATGCGGCTATATCAGATTTTACTTGGTCACTTAGAGGTGTTAAGGCTCGGTTGACATCCCCTAAAGCTGAAGCAAACGCTTCGGCGGCTGACAGGACTGCTGGAAGGAATAATTCTCCGATACGGGTTTTAGCTTCAAAGATGGTATCGCCAAGATTCTCAAATGTGTTCGCCGCACCACCCACAACTTGAGGTAATGTCATTAACTGTTTATTGACTTTATCAATGAAGTCGTCAACACTGATCCCCATCTTCTCAATTTCTTTGGGGATGGCTGTACCGAATGCTTCCACCATTACCCTACGGATTTGAGGAACCCGTTCTGCTATCTGATTAATTTCTTCGGCTGATAGTTTCCCTTTGGCTTGCATCTGGGTCAGTGCAAGTATTACTCCGTCAAGTTCAGCTTTGCCTTTTCCTACGGTAGCCAGAGCATTACCAAAGGCTTTCAGTGAATCGGTTGCCCGTTCTGCTGATAACCCTGCCGCTTGAAGGTTGACGGCTCCCTGTACCGCTTCCTGTAACCCAAGTCCGGGCAATTTAGCTACTTCACGCAACCCGATCAACTGGGCATCTGCCGCCGCCGCTCCACCAGCAACCGCCCTCAACCCACGTTCCAAGGACTGCATAGTAGTAGCCGCTTTAATAACGTCAGTACCCATGCTGATAATACGTTTGGAGAATGCCGTTATACCTTGAGATGCTAGGGTGAGATTGGCAAGTCTGCCTAGGTTGGTATCCAACCTCGACATGATGGAAGACGCTTTTTTCTGTCCCCGTTCAAGCTCAGTGGTGTTAAGCGTGATCTTGTATTCTAGGTTTCCCAGTTGCTCAATTACAGCCATTTACATTTGTCCTCTACGGAACCGTTCCCCTGCACCTTGGGTGAACTCATCCACTTTGCGTTGTCGTTCTTCTTCCTTGCGTCCTTGTTCCTCTAAAGACAGGACATGGCAGAGAGATAACAACTTCAAATACGACATCTTTCTATATATATAGTCAGGTGGAATGTGGGCAATGCGGCACAGATTAAGTTCAAGCTGAACGAAATTGAGATACGAAGGGATTAAGTGCTGTCCCGACTCAGTTTGAAGATCTGTAATGCCCTGATGAAAAAAGGGGTGGACTTTTTAACAAGTGCATCAATCACTTCGGCGGGGTTAAGCAGTTTTATCAGGTCTACCGATACAGACAAATCGTCCATGTCGGGATCAGGTAACGGGTCAAGCACTATCTGCAAAACCTTGTATACATGATCCCTGAGTTCTCTGCGTCCCAAGATGCGTAAAAAGAAGTTTCCTACCCCTGTTTCCGTCATTAATCGCTCATCAGATTTCACTAGACTCAGCATCGCTTCAACTTCATCGGCGACAAACTCCAATTTGTAGAATGAGGGGTGATGCAACGTTAATGTAACAGGTTCGCCATCTCTGGGAGTTATCTCGAAAATCTCTGGTATATCTGCCGCCACTTCACGTCCTTGTTCCTGTTGCTCGGCTGTGCCGTTGGTGGAGATATTGTCCATACGGTTTTCGATTACCGTTAGGCGTTCCATTATCATTTTCGCCGCATCGCTTACCTCTGGTTCTGCTGGAGTTTCGCTGTTTTGTTCTTGCGTGGTAGTGTCTTGTTCTTGGTTCATATGTTCCCCGTTAAATACTGATTGACTGGTCTACCCAACCGAAGGCGGCATCAGCACCTGAGATGGTTCCCAAGACCATGTAAGAAATCGGTATCAAGGTTTCACCGTCTTTGGCGTATGACAATTCGGCATCAGTCATCGGTACGGTTTGGCTGAAGATATAACTCACCAAATCAAAGGAAGCGGTAGTCCCTGCTGTTCCACCGATAAATTTCATGGCTGAAATTCCGGGTTCTTGGATCTTCAGTTCCATTGAAGTTGCCGCTGTTGCTGGCATACTGGTAGCGTTGAACCCGATAGCATTTACCAGACTTTCATGGGTAGCTTGCACCAACGAAGTATTGACGAAAGCGTCCAATCGTGTTCGTACCGATTTGACATAGCAAAGATGATCCGCTACCTCTAGGTTGAACCGTTCTTCGGAGAACCGAATAGACAAGCTGTCACGGTATCCCCCAAGATCATAAAAATTCCCTGCGGTGGTAGCAACATCCGTTTGAACTGCCCCTGCACCGACCATTAGTTTTTGTTGATTCGTAGCCATTACAATATTACCCCTCTAGCTGTTAGCTGTTGTTTCCAATCATCGTTTCCGTGTTTGCATTCCACCCCGTCCTCATAATAGTGGCTGAACCACACGCATTTGGACTCCATGCAATAATTCGGAGTAACGACAACTGAATGTTGATCTTCATACAAAGGACACGGCACTTCGGGAATATAATTAGATTCTCCCTGCCCCATCCATTTGAATTTTGTGTTTAGCTTTCCCATGTTTCAGATACTGCGTTAGACGCAACACCAATTTCATTGGTAGCTGTCACGATGGCTGTTAGTTTAGTCGCTGTATCCAAGCCAATATGATCGGCTTTTTTCAGCGATATGGAATAAGATTGCGTGGCAAATCCGTCCGACCCTTCGATTAGATTCTGGTTATGAACCAATCTCCCGTCCTGATCGGTCAATCCTATCGTAAGGCTCTGAGTCACGGTATCCGTTGACCCCGTAACTTTTACCAGAGTGGCAGTAGCGGATATGCTAACTGTCGGGTCAGTCGGTGTTGGAGGGCTGACAATGGATTTATCTTCCAACCCTTTCAAGTCGTCACGGTTAGAATAGAAAGCCGCATTCCGTGCCGCCTGAGCATCAAAATCAGCAAAAGATGTAATTGCCCGTTTAAGCAATTTCACCCCCAAATCCTGTTGTTTAGCATCAGCGTCAGCACCCACAATAACATAAGTGCCTGACACATCAACGGAAGCCTGATCGGAACCTCGAACAGCCGTTGCTTGCACATTTGGATAGTTGCTAGTATCCAAATCCCTTATAGTAATGTCACTCATATAATTTCCTCCTTTTGTTAAGGTTTAACTGGCATCGACCATGAAAGATCGTAATTGTAAAGCGCAAAAATGCACGTTCCCGTCATTGGGATCCCAAAACGGTTGTGTTGTACCTGTAAAATATTGTGAGATGCAACGGGTAGTTCCGTTATCCCAATTGACGACATTGACCAAAGCTATCAAGGCTGATTCTATACTGCTTAAGGTACTGATAGGTGCTGTGCCGTTCCCGTTGGATGCCACAAAGATATTGATAATGCCGTCAAAGGTTTGCAATTCGGAGTTCTGCCCCACCGATGATTCCGTACCCAATACCGTCAAACACGGGTAATCCACATTATCAGGACGCTTGGCTCCCTTGGTGATGCCGCCGTTTAACTGGCTGGTAACACTGGAATCGTTTATCAGCTTGGAGATACCTGTCAAATACCCGTCAACGGTAATCATCTTATCTCCTTTTCCTGTTGGATGATTTCTTCCGTTTCTTCCTCTTGGAAGGTTTGGGTTGCAACGATTTACGGTTAATCTTTTTGTACGGCATTCCCTTCCTCCTTCTTACCTATTATTTTTCTATATTACTTTAAAAAAGGTTAATAAGGTTAATAAGGTTAATTAAACCCTTATAGGTTTTTGAGTATGGCAGTATATTTCTTTATGGTATCGCTATCGGGCATGACCAACACCCTGTACCCATCCCGAAAGTGGACGAATGGGGCGTAATCCATGCCAGCAAAAACAACAGCTTCTTCACCCTTGAAAGTTTTCTCTACAAAATGGTCAATACTGCTTCTGAGGTTCCCTGTTTGGTCTTGCCATGTGTCAGCCCTGCCTTTGTCTTTGGAAGCGTTCACCCCTTCCCTAGCGACTGCATCAAGCACCTGATGCGCTTTGGTTTCAATCTTGTCAATAATCTGCCGTTGTTTGGTCAACGCTTGATTGGCTTTAACTTTGTTGAATTTCAGATCGAACCCCATTATGTCCGTTCCTCTAGCTCTGACTCCATGTGGGATACATAATCCTTCACAGTGCGT
>Ga0209756_1003523_pt1 | contig 12652 bp, 29 predicted proteins | sample ETNvirenome_6_85_FD_184071 | JGI IMG/M metagenome (GOLD analysis project Ga0209756, IMG submission 184071) | Marine viral communities from the Pacific Ocean - ETNP_6_85 (SPAdes) (version 3) | ecosystem: Environmental > Aquatic > Marine > Oceanic | place: Pacific Ocean | collected 2013-06-19
TATATGCAACAGATAGCGGGTTGGATGGCTCTGTTTATTGAGCACGATGGGTTGTGGATGACAATCGTAACACAAGGAAAGACTTGGCAAGTGTGCCCAAGTGATGTGGAGGTGCTATGCAAGTAGGAAACTTTAAAGTAGGGGATCTTTATATGTATGGGAACGCTGTGGTGGTAATCACTAATGCCGACCCCATGTGGCGTAGCTGGATACCTGTCTTGTCCTTATCAACAGGCTTCAGATTTCAGTGTCAACACCATGAACTGAGGCCCATAGAACAACCGGACAAATAATGTCCTTGATTTATTTTCACAACAGATTACATTATAAACATCAACAACAGAGAGGTTAGAATGAAAGTAGGAGATTTAGTAAGATTAAACCCAGAAGATACATGGGTCTTTGACAATCCAGAACAGCTTGAATGGCGAGGAGTCCTCACATGGATTGATCCGGATACATTGGACTGCTTGGTTCATTGGTCACATCAAGACTCTCCATGCGAAGAATATCATGACTATCTGGAGCTGGTATGTACGAGTTAGGAGATTTAGTGTCTTATAGATGGAATGATGGCTTTGTTGGTCTTGTTGTTAAGATACTGCCCAAGCAGCTCTATCTAGTAGATTGGGTACACCACAGTAAGATGAGACAACATACGAGCCGCATGCGAGAAGACCAGCTTAGCCTAAATAAACAAAAAAAATACTTGACACACTAACGAAACAGGTTATATTACTTACATCAAACAAGGAGAAACAGTGACAAAACCGAACTATACAGAAGCCTTCAAAGAGGGTTTATCGTTCATCCGCAGAGCGTGGATAGGTAGAACAGAAGAGTGGATAGGGGCGTTAGAAGATTTCTATCCCGCTCTTGGAAGAGCAAACTTTAGTAACCGGCATCTAGAGTCCTACCTCCGAGCAGCGGCTCGGGGCGAAGCCCATCTGCCCAGCGGCCTAAAGGTTATTGAAAACCAAGGAAGACTAACAATCAGAGTAACCAAGGAGGGCTAACATGGCTTATGAAATGAACTGGAACCCAAAGGATAAGATGCCTGAAGAAGAGGCCATCGCTTTCTTGACAGAGCAAGTGACAGAAATCACTGAGAACGCCTTTCATGTTAAGAAAGAGTCTGATGATGGTGGTACTACCCTATCTGTCTACATAGAGATGAATGACGACCTCACTAGAGGCTATGAAACCCATCCAGCACACTTTGAAGAGCTTAGAGGTTGGAGGGTGGTATGGGTAAACTGTCCGCCACGATACACAAACCGTTGGAGAAACAAATGAATATCATGGAGAAAATGAGATACATGCCGCTAGAAGGAGATGTTCTTCTATACAATGATGGTACCTACATGGAAATCATAGAGTATAAAAAGGGTACCGATGTTAAAGTCAAGTGGCATTCTGCCGGAGCAGAGCCAAGCGAGATTAAGAAGCACATACCCGAGCTTAGAACAGAGCTTATATCTGGGAAGCTACATCTATGCAGGAAGGAAGAAGGCAATGAAGATGGTTAAACTCTATCCATACAATGGTAGTATCCGAGCCCACATCAAGCATGGGGGAAAGTTTTATGTTATAAGTGATGATGGCTATGGAACCATGATCTTCAAAGCAGATAAAAATGGACTTATTGTTGATTGGTTTGAGGTCGGTGGCTGGAATGGGCTCATGATAGGAGAAATTTTAGCCTCTCCGCAAGCCTTTGAAGACTTTTGGACAAAATCTGTCCAAGACAAAAAAGATAAATAAGTTATATTGATAGAAACCGAAACGGAGATAAGCATGAAATGGCAACGAAAGAAAGGTACCTTCAAAACAAGAATAGGTACAAGCTTTGAAGAAACTAAGTTTCAAGATGCTGAGGGTACATTCTATGTAAAGTTTCCCTTCATCATACATAGAAGCACTCATTCACAAAGATATTGGGTAGTAACTCACCTAGCTTCAGGATGTTCAGTGGGGCCTAATGTAAAGCTTCTTAAGAATGCAAAGATAATGGGAGATGAGCTTCATAGCCATCCCTGCTTCCAGCTACCTTCACCTACTCTTTTGATGGAACAGGCAAGAAGAGATGGTTCAATAGCAGAGATACAGAAGACTATCAATAAATATACAAGCATGCATTAAACCGGACATTTTTTGTCCTTTACATTATTTCAGAACTTGTTATAGTATAAGTATAACATAAAAACAGGAGCTTAACATGAGCGATAACGAAACAACAGAGACTACAGAAGAGACAGCAGCAAATAAGCCAAAGGTCAAGTTTGACCTTGATTTGCACACTTACAGGCTCTTGACCTCCGAGCCATTCTTTGCAGCCTTATCTCGCAGAATACACAAAATCCAGACCAATGCCATACCCACAGCTGGTGTATGCATGAACAAAGAGACTGCTAACTTTGAGATGCTATACAACCCAGAGTTTTTCTTGGGTCTAACCGATGTGCAGAGGCTCGGTGTCCTTAAGCATGAGTTTTACCACATCATCTTTGAGCATGTCACTGGCCGGCTACCACCAGAGGGTATGTCCAAGATGTGGAATATAGCTACAGATTTGGCTATCAACTCTCACATTATGGATGAACTACCCGAAGGTGGGTGCATCCCTACCCGAGGCCCGTTTGAGTCATACCCTGCTGGTATGGCTGCGGAATGGTACTACTCCAAGCTACAACAAGACAAAGAGAATGGAGAAGGGCCCTTTGAACAAGGCGAAGGCCAAGGCCAAGGTGACCCAGACTCTTTTGATGACCATGAGGGTTGGGGTGATGCTGATAGCGAAACGAGAGCAATGGCTAAAGAGCGTATGCGACAGGCTGTTGAAGATGCCGTTAAAGAGGTAAGCCAGAAAGGACAAGGTTGGGGTTCCGTTGGTGCTGACATGCGAAAGCAAATCATGGACATGGTAACTCCGAAAGTTAACTGGCGGTCAGTGTTACGATATTTCATCCGAACCAGCCAGCGAGCTAACAAGCGTTCGACTGTCCGTAGGATTAACCCTCGCTATCCTTATATCCATGCCGGAAAGAAGGTCAACCGTACGGCAAAGATCGCCATCTCTATTGACCAATCAGGCTCGGTATCAGACTCTATGCTAGCGGCCTTCTTTGCAGAGCTACAAGGACTTGCTAAGTATGCGGAGTTTACCGTTATTCCCTTTGATACTGATGTTCAGGAAGCAGAGGTTTATGTATGGAAGAAAGGCCAGCGAAAGATCTGGGAACGAGTGAGCTGTGGTGGTACTTGCTTTAATGCACCAACCGAATATGTCAACAAGCGAGGTGATTTTGATGGTCATATCATCCTTACGGACATGGAGGCCCCACGCCCTATTCCTAGCAAGTGCCAAAGAATGTGGATGACAACCCCTGAGCATGCCACCCGCCCTTACTTTCAAACAAATGAAAAGGTGATCGCCATAGACAAGTAGGGTGTTTTATACCCTCCTCTTCTCTGATAGGGAGGTATTTATTGTAACCTGAGAGCACTATGCGAGATTTCCTTAAAGTCATCCGAGTTATTGAAACGGACAATGCCGGCTACTTACTTTTAAAGTCGCTATTGCCAGAGGATGCCATTGAGTGGGCTCGGAATACCGGTGACTTGGTTATGGTAAAGCTCAAAGATGATGTAGACCCTAAGTATGTAGCGGATGCCGTTAATAAGATTTATTATTCACTCAACAGATAGGCATCAAACAACCGGACATATTCTGTCCACGACAATAACCACCACTATGTTATAATACCTTTGTAAACAGCAAACTTTCCTCCTCCTACTACGGAGGAGGGGTAGGAGAGGGAGAACACCCATCGCCCTCATAAAGTTTTAACAATCTTAAACAATCTAGACAATAAGAGGCAATAATGAGCGATACATCTAATCCCAAAGTAGGAAACTTTAAAGTAGGGGACTTAGTGACACTTTCAGCTTACAGAAGGTCAACATACCAGAACAGCCTTGAAAGCCGAGCAGAAGAAACAGAAGGAACAGAGTTATTAGGTCTTGTTCACCAAATAACGACAGGCAGATACCCGATACATGTTAAGTGGGTTCGCCGTCAGGTATACTGTCGTCTGTACGGGGAAGAACGAACCTTGATTGACCGCTTCTTCTTCCGAGAGCTAAAGAAGCTCAACAAATGAGACGAGGGGTAGGAGAGGGTGAACACCCTTCACCCTCATAAAGTTTTAACAATCTTAAACAATCTAGACAATAAGAGGCAATAATGAGCGATACATTTAATCCCAAAGTAGGAAACTTTAAAATAGGAGACTTAGTGACACTTTCAGCTTACGGAAGGTCAACAGACCAGAACAGCCAGCTAAGACGAGCAGAAGAAACAGAAGGAACACAGCTCCTCGGCCTTGTTCACAAAATAGCGACAGGTAGATACCCGATACATGTTAAGTGGGTTAATGATCAGGTATACTCTGCCCGTACGGGAAGACAAAACTTGATTGACCGCTTCTTCTTCCGAGAGCTAAAGAAGCTCAGCAGATGAGCCGAGGGACATGGACAGAGAGCAATCCTCCTAAAATAGGATCATTAGTGATATACCACTATACACTTAGCGAAAAATATAAGATAGGAGTAATAACAGGCTCCGAGCCAAGCGGATGGTGGGTATTATGGAACAGCGGAAAGCTCTTGTTCTGCTCAACATGGCAAATCTTTCCGCTGGTGGGAGAACAACCGGACAAAAAATGTCCTTGAAAGATTTTCACAACAGATTACATTACTAACATCAAACAAACAAACGAGGCAAACATGAGTAACGACATTACAATCAATCTATCTATTTCGGATAGCCTTTTAGAAAAACTGATGGCCGCACTTGCACCACCAGCCCCAAGCCAGAGAATGGCGATACCTTCAGCTCTCTTAGGCCCACTTATGGCTGGAGCTATGGGCTCTCCTTCGGATAAGAAGGAAGAAGGCGAAGAAAAACCAGCCATCGGCTTCAAAGCGGACAAATAATGTCCGAGACAATCATCTCAAACCTAGTTATAATATAAATACAAACCGAGCATAAAGCTCAAAAAAACAAAAAACAAACAAAGGATTTTTATCATGAGTGTAGATTTCGCCACCTTCTTTTCTATCGTTCCCCATATCATTGAGGCACGCTTCCCAATCCTTCTTCGTGGCCGTCATGGTATCGGCAAGTCAACAGTCGTATATCAGATTGCCAAAGACCGTAACATGACCGTTGTAGAGCGAAGAGCCTCACAGATGACCGAAGGTGACCTTCTTGGTTTGCCCAAAGTTGACGGCAATGTGACAGCATGGTTAGCCCCAGAGTGGCTAGCAGATGCATGTGCAAACCCTCGTGTTCTATTCTTGGACGAGGTTGATCGTGCAACCCTTGAGGTAAGACAAGGTATCTTTGAGCTGTGTGACAGTCGCAAGATCGCTGGTCATACCCTACATCCGGATACCATCATCTTCGCTGCTATCAACGGAGGTACACATGGTGCTGAGTATCAGGTCAGTGAAATGGATCCCGCAGAACTTGATCGCTATACGGTCTTTGATGTAGAGCCTACCGTTGAAGATTGGTTGGCATGGGCTCAAGACAATGTTCTTGGCTCTGTATGGGATTTCATCAATCATAACTCGCAGCATCTTGAGCACAAAGATACATTTGAGCCTAACAAGGTTTATCCTTCAAGACGCTCATGGGAACGACTCTCAGATGCTCTAAGCAGCCTTGACAGAGTAGAAGCCGGTGGCACCCTGTATCACCTTTCCAATGCCTTCGTTGGTATGGAAGCAGCTGTAGCCTTCAATGACTATGTCAAGAACTACAAAACTAAAGTTACTATTGAACAAATCATTGACGAGGGACGAGTTGACCTGACAACAGATTGGAAGATTAACGATCACAATGCTCTTATCACTGAAATGAAAGAGAAGAGTACCTTTGATCCTGTGCTAGAGCCTAACCAGCTACAGAACCTCGCAAAGTACTTTGTATCTCTTCCTTCGGAACTCGCTATGACTCTATGGCAAGTAATGGGCTCCGGAGCCGAGGCTACCAAGAATGTAGCATCCCTACATGGCATGAAGGTATCCGATGGTTCAAGTGTTCAAGACTTTATTGTCAAGATTTTAACCGCTGGCAACAGCTAGCCTTACTGCTCCTCCCCTACTGGGGGAGGGCGTGGAGAACCACTATGTCTAAGAAGAAAAACAAACCGAACAACGACCGAAACCCCATTCAGCAAATGCATATTGAACAGAACCGAAAGGCTGGTGCTCATACTGATAGGAAGAAAGAAAGAAACAAGAAAGCTTGCCGAGGCAAGGTAACAACAACAAATCATTGGAGGATATCATGATGGCAGGAATACCACAGCTACCACACTCTGGCGATAGAATGTTAGGTTCAAAACTGGTAACAGCACTCGCCCTACACACTGCTTTGAAGAGCCTAGAGCAGTCTACAGAGCTAGATGCTTTAACCCTTGACATGCTAGAAGAGAGCATTATCACATATGCCAAGGCTCTTAATTTTAAGGCTGAGGCATAGAATGAACAAAACTAAACAACCAGAGAAGCCAAAGAGCAGAGAACAACCAAAGAAGCCACAAAAGAAACTCTTTGAAAGAGGCGAAACGATTATAACCAGTGTGCAGTAAATGATTTTTCATTTATTGAAGCTTTTCCTTTACCTTACAATAGAACATGACCATGTATCCGTACACACCACACATTGGAGATTTGGCACTTTATGTGCCTCCGAAGCGTATCCACCCGCAGCTACGAGCTATGGCTGTTGAGATAGGAAAGGGCTTCGGGCTAAGCTTCATGGGTATTGAGTATGAAGGTATCGTTCTAATCACTCAAGAGATAAATGGTCACTGGTATAAAATAATGACCCCTGAAGGCTGCGAGCTAATATGCCACAACAGATATTTGCAATCCCTAGAGTAAGCGGACATTTTCTGTCCTTGTTATATTTCTCTAACAGATTACATTACTAACATCAAACAAACAAACGAGGTAAACATGAAAGCAGGTAAGAACCCCACTTGGACAAATAAGCAACTAAATCTCTCTAGAGACATGTACGGAATGGTAAGAAAAGGCCAGAGCATTGATGATGCTGAGAAGCAAATCGTAGCCTCTGGTTGGAGATGTGACGATGGAAAGCTTCCAAACACTGGGGACTTTAGAAAGGTCAAGGCTCGTCTAAGACAAGTACAGGCTAGACGACAGGCTAGCAAGCAAGGCATTATCCGATAAACCGGACATTTTTTGTCCTTGAAAGATTTTCACAACAGATTATATTACTAACATCAAACAAGGAAAGATAATGGCGATTAATCGTAAGATAATAGACCCAACATGGCTTAACCATCTAGATATCAAGAAAGGCGAGCTGCTTTTTGATCAACAAACCGGTCTGGTTGTAATAGTAAAGGGTTTTGATTGGGAAAGAGGCAAAGTAATATGTCTTCAGGTAGAAGAGACTGAGAGGTTTCCTAACTGGGGAGAGGAATGGCATTGCCATGGAGCCTTCCTTAGAAGATTTACAGTTGAAGGAGAGTAGGCAATGAAGGTAACACAAGGACAGCTTAAAAGATGGACATCGGATTTTTATGATAAAGAACAACCATCACCAGAGGAGACAAAGCTCGTGATGATACTAGAAACCAAGTATGGATACGGATGGGTTAAGGTGATTGAGGTCACCACAGGCAAACAGACCGCTGTTCTCGTTAGGAACCTAGAGGAAACATGGAGGCGAAGATAAAACCGACACCCAGAGACTAACCGGACATTTTTTGTCCTTGCTTTATCTCACCAACAGATTATATTACTAACATCAACAACGGAGATAACATGATACCATGTGTAATAAGATTAGAATACAGTTTTTCAAATGCACCAGACCACAAAGAGTATGTCGTTCTCTACCTAGATCTTGACGAGTCCGTAGAAGATCAGGTGTGGGAATGGGCAGAAGAAGAAGGAAGAGATGATGATTTGTGTGGCTTTGTGATGGTACAGATGCTGAGAGGCATCTAGAAAGCCGGACATTTTTTGTCCTTGAAAGATTTTCACAACAGATTATATTACTAACATCACTCAAACAAACGAGATAGCACAATGAGCATCATAATGATAGACACCCTGATGTATATGAGAGAAGGAACCCAACAAAGCGGATACACATTCACTCTGGTGAAGGTCACAAAAACTTGTTACCCGTCCTTGCATCTTTCATGCTATGTGCCTTGCATTATCTTTGATGGCAGCAGCTCCACTGGTGAGAAGATGCTAGTCCCAGCCAGAGACTTATTCAAAGCAAAACCAGTAGCCAGAGACTAAGCGGACACTTTTTGTCCTTGATTTATTCTGAGAACAGATTATATTACTTACATCACTCAAACAAACGAGATAACAATGTTTACAACAATACAAACCGCTGCTATGATGAAAGCCGCTCAGGACTTTACAGAACTTTGTGGAGCCATTCCAACACTTATAACAAGAGAAGACTCTATAGAAATGAGCTTTGATGATGATGGAAAGCATCTTGGCTTGATTGAGCTGCGTGTTTGGAGGGATTGGAATGATGGCCTTGCTCCGATAGCAAAGGTTACATTGCAAAGCCTGAAGCTCATACCCTCTGAGAACCGATACGAAGAGATACAATGTGTGGCATGGAGATAAACCGGACACTTTTTGTCCTTGATTTATTCCGAGAACAGATTACAATATAAACATCAAACAAACAAACGAGGTTATTATGTCAATCCAATATTCACAAAGGTTCAGAACACTAAAGCAGGCTCAAGAGTGGGCATATGCTCAGAACTTTGAAGAGGTTATGTTTCTTATTCACAACAAGGAAGACAATAGATACCAGTTAGTAAATGACGACCGCCTCTATTATTTACAACACTGTTGGACGCTATGTATGGATATCCTTGAGACATGGGAATAAAACCGGTCAAAAATGACCGAGACAAAATCAAACAAACAGATTACAATATAAACATCAAACAAACAACGGAGACATTATGTCACTAGAAGCAAAGAGAAAAGAGATAGAAGAGTACGCAGCAGAGCAGGTAGCAGAGATTGCAGCTTATGATGAGGATAAGCTCAATGATGTATACGACCTTCATAATGAAATCTTTAACATGGATTATTATATCGTAGGGTATTATCAGGCAGCTCAATGGTTAGGAACGGATACCTTTGAAGCCATTGGAATGATCCAAGATTATGAAAAGTTTAACTTTGGAGAGGTTCATACCGATTTGGGCTCCTCAGAAAATGTTGCGAACATGCTAGCATACATTCTCGGAGAAGAGGTTATCCAAGAGGTTGTGGAAGAATACCTTGAGCAACGAGAAGAAGAAGGCGAAGAATAAGGAGATAACATGACGATAGATTTTGCAAGCCGAATATTGATAGAGTTTATAGAGTTTAGAGAGCGATATCCCGAGACTCATTCATTAAAAAAGTTTAGAGAGTTTATTCAAGGTTATACATGGGAACAACAAAGAATACTTGTTGACCTATTCATAGCCTCAGAGGTAAGGAGAACCCAATGAGCCAAACGAGAATAGCGAAAGCATGGAAGCAAGGAATAGGAAAGGATAGGTCAGGGTTTGTTACCTTAAGCGATGGAACGATAACCGTTAGATGCAGGGATCCCCAGACAAGAGCGGATTATCATGTGGTTGTGGCGTATACGGACGAGGATGGTCTGAGAACAGTATATAACTATACATCTAAGTGTTTAGCGACCGAATACCTATATGCACAAAGCCCGTATACCTATAAGGCTTATCTAAACCGAACGGGCCCCTTCTATCCTTCATTGACTTATGCTGAGTTAGGAGAGGGTTTAGAGAAACAACATAAGAGTATAAGTGCAAAGTTGATCCGAAAGTTAATAGAGGAGGGTGGAGCAAACCGAATAGTATTGCCTGTTAAGGATCCCTCACATCCTCATTATCATACTCAGGGTGTCTAATCAGAGCGTTCTACCCTACCTCCCTACTACCTAACCCCTTATGGGGTGTGTGGTGTAAACAGGCAGAGGTTATACGGATACAAGCGATTGTGGGGATTTATGCGAGTATGCGAAAATGCGATGGTAATAAGGTGTATCTGACCCTTTCTCCGGATACCATTTAGTAAGTAGAAACAACGAAACAAAAAGGAACATTCTTATGACAATAAAACAACAAAAACTTTCATTCGCACCCACGAGTACACACGAGGCTATCATGAGGATAGAGGGCGATACGAGCACCGAAACCGAGTGTATACAGGCATGGCAGTACCTCATAGACACAGGCATAGTCTGGCAGCTGCAAGGCTCATACGGGCGTATGGCAGCTATGCTCATAGACGAGGGTATATGCACATTCCACAGCGAAACATAAAAACTCTTGACAAAGTTTCGTTCAGCCCTAGAGCAATCTTCACTCATAGTCTTAGCGGACACCGGTTTTGAAAAACTCAAAAGTCTTGACGAACTTAAAATTTGAAGCTTATACTTTACAGTACAATACAAAACAGCGATTACACGCACGAAACAGCAAGTTAAAAGTCTTGACACAGAGCTTGTCAGGGTTCATATCTCCCTAGAGGGACATAAGACAAACCTACGGATTTAAGGCTCTAATCGGCAAGTTGACGATTTTTCAAAAGTCTTGACAAAGTACTTTTTGAAGCTTATACTTTACAGTTCAATACCATGCGTGTCCCCACGAGGGTAAACCGATGCCCAGAGGCCAAGTTGGACAATTTATGTCCAGAAAGGAACCAAAAAGATTTGACAGCTTCTCAGAACAGGTTATATTATCTATGTACTCAAAACAAGGACAAAACATGAAACTGTTTAAAATCGGCTCTCTGGTTATCTTAACTCAGCACACTTGCTCAGGGGAGGAGATCGAAATCCTCTGCAAGGTAGTCAACCCATCATACCGAGGTCAAATCTGTTGCCATAGACTTACAGTCGTTCAAGAGGTTCCCAGATACCATCAAGTTGGACAGACTCTTTTTGGATGGCCAGATAACATCAAAGCAGCCCCCGCAACCAACTAGGACATTTTCTGTCCGCTTTCACTATTGACCTTTTTATTCAATCCGTTATATTACTTACATCATTCAAACGAACCTAGGAGTTCAACATGACTTACAGAGAACAAACAAATCTTGCAGACCTTATCACCGAGCTTACAGACGCTCAGCTCGATCAAACCATCGAATGGTTACGAGGAACAGCAGCTGTCAATGGCAGCGAGTGGTCGGCTATCTCAGACGATCTCAAGGGATTACTTCTAGTGTGCTTTACTGAACAACAGGATAGAGAGGCAACCACCAACTATCTCACAAAGGATCAACTCGCTGATATCCTTGGTCATGACAATGCACACTATGTCTGGAATAGTGACGACCTGTGTTATCTCGCATGGCCTAACTGCAATCCAGCGAACTATTAATCGCTCTCACTCACTATCTACTACCCTACACCCACCTACCTACGGACATACACATGTTACTATCTATCTTTATCACAATCCTTGTTCTCCTCATGCTCGCAGCTGGAATACATCTCATCTATTTCATGGTCACCGGAATGATTGAAAACCCAGACGATGGCTCTGGTGTATTCGGTCTTGTATGCGGTATACTGATTATTATCGCCGCTTATTACATTGGAGAGCACATGCTCTACTCTTTGGCAGCTCTACCGGTTGGAGCATGGGAAGCGGATCTTAAAGTCAAGGCCCTTATCAAGGAAGGCAAGCTCTACGACTACACACTACGACAGGCAACCAATGATGCTCAGGAAATGGCGAACGAGTATTGGGCACGAGCTTATGTTGTTGCCGATGCAGATGGGGACTATGATGTTATGATGAGCATTCCAGAGGACATGACACTTATTCGGGAGGTAAAGCCGAGAGAATAGGATAAAAATTTTATACCAAGTGGATTATAATTTTAGCTCACTTGGTTTATTTTTTTGAAGCTTTTCCTTTACGGTTCAATGGCGACGAGGAAGCATAAGAGGTTCCACTTGTCAAGAAAAAAATAAAGTTTTTTTAAAACGGACACATTATGTCCGGATAAAAGTTGTGGACAGCTCTAGATTATGTTATATTATAGTATCAGAAGGGGAGATACAATGAAAACTTTTTTTATGTTTGGACATTTTTTGTCCGCTTTAAGTTTGCTAGCTATCTCTCTTTATGTTATATTATCTTATAATCAACAAGGCAAGGAGCCAACTATGACTAACGAAAATAACGCACTCACAACAGAAGAACTCGATCAACAGGTAGCAGAGGCTCGCAAGGCCGCCCGAGCTAAGGTTCGCCAAGCTCGCGTCTCAAGAGAGATGACCTCATTTTGCATCCGCTTAGATGCTCTCTCACAACAGACCGTCCCAACCAATACAGGCAACGCTAAGCTTGATGCTCTTAACGCTCGCCTCAATGACCTTAACGAATGGTGTGGCGAGTTTGCAATCGAGCTGCTTGACAACACAACCAGCAAGTCAACATCATTCTATGGTGGCTCTCTCAAGACTCTTAATCGAGAAGAGGCAGCTCAACTCAAAGCAATCATCGCAGAGGAGCTTGACAATGCT
>Ga0209756_1003526_pt1 | contig 12647 bp, 15 predicted proteins | sample ETNvirenome_6_85_FD_184071 | JGI IMG/M metagenome (GOLD analysis project Ga0209756, IMG submission 184071) | Marine viral communities from the Pacific Ocean - ETNP_6_85 (SPAdes) (version 3) | ecosystem: Environmental > Aquatic > Marine > Oceanic | place: Pacific Ocean | collected 2013-06-19
CCGCAGATCTCGTATAACATCGTAAACCGAAAACATGTCAGCAGCTAAGCCTCCATGGGACGAGATAACAAAATCAATGGGTTGATAAGTTTCAATGATCTCTGAATTTTCGTCTTCAGGGTCCGCCAGCATTTTCTCTGTTCCTGTCAGATGCAGAGCCATCAAACCGTATACGGCCTCTGAACATCTATCTTCGGTAACGTCGCCGTAAATGCCCGTCATTCTTAGCTCTGGTCGTGGAGACTCTGTCATTAAAGTAGCAAACATCTCTTCTGGTGCTTGTTCTTCTTGTTTCTTTTCTTCCTCAGAAAAGCGTTTTTTGTTAAATGTCATTCTTAGTTTCTGCTCCTTGTCGCTCTAACTTTGAAATTGTTCTCATTGCTTTGTCCCAGTCTGTGTAACACAACTGCTTCCACACCTTGTCGGAAAGAATATCTTTTAGGGAGTGTAAAGATATCTTTCTCCAGTAGTCAAAGGCAGTATCGATTGACTCATAGTTTTCAGGCTCCGCGGCCTTAAGTATCTCTTTCGCCATACTATCTGCCATTCTTAAAATAGCTAGACAACTAATATACGTTGTGTTGTAGATTAACGATTTGTTCCAAATATTGAATAATCTTATTCCGAACGCATGTGCGATGACTCCGGAAAAAAACATTAAAAGCGCGCTCTCGATTTCCATAAAATAATCCTTTTTCAAAAAAAAAAGACAGGCCTTCCGGCCTGCCTCATAAAAACAGCTTTTTTATTGTTACCCTCTTAGGGCGGCGATTCTGCGGCTAACTCGGCGAGCGACCTCGTTAACTAAATCCTCTTCCATCATGGGTGGCGCCTCATCTTCCTCGGCGTCCATATCCATGTCCATATCCATGTCCATTTCTGGATCAACATCTTCTTCCTCTTCTTCGCCCATGGCAGATTCAAGTTGGTTGCCAAGATCAATAATCACCTGTGCCTGCTCTGGGGAAAGCTCCATTTCTCCATCGACAGCCGGTTCCTCTTCTACGTCGACGTCCATGTCATCGATGTCCACTACGTCAGCACTCTCCTCGGCCTCTTCAGGTCCGAATTCATCGGCGGCGCCGGGAGGTACCGCCTCTTCCAACTTCTCTTCTTCAAGCTCAGCCTCGGCTAAGCTCTCATCAAGGTCCTCTTCCATCTCTGAGGCCTCATTTAATCGGTCAACAAAACCGGCGCTTAAGGCCCCAATGTTGGCGAATTTCATCATTCTACGAATCTCTGATTCTTTTAAAAGCTGCTTTTTCATGTTTTTTCTCCTAAAAATGCTATGAAAGCATACACTGTAATTAGCATTTTATTTTAATAAATGACTAATTTTTTTTAATGCTTTGTCTTGTATCTGTTTTACGCGCACATAACTGATGTCTAAACGCTCTCCAACTTCGCGTAGAGTCATGGAATTATTGCGGTTGATGCTCTCGAACGAACAATTGTTTTCGCTTTTATAATTTATCCAATAACGACAATCTTTTATCGGACATTCAACATTTAATCTCTCACACGCTTCCAAACATCTTATCATAGGTCAGTCTCCTCTTCGATCATGTCAAATATGTTTTCAAGTTCTTCTTCTCCAAGGGCCATCATCTTTTCAAAAGATTTTTTCTCCTTGTTTATCTGTTCTATCTTGTTTCTCTTTTGTTGTCCTTGCATGCCGTGCTTTTCTTTACACTTTTTAACATAGGACATTATGTTTTCATCGCCTTCAACATATCCCGCCAGCATCATTCTGAAAAATTGTGATTGTGACATGCCATCGTATGCGCATCTAATCTTTAATTTTGCTTGGTTTTGTTCTGTGTCGTAAAACATGAACTTCTTTCTATCCTCGACTGCCGGCACTGTAGGGTCTTTCATTTATTTCTCCACAGAATATGTGTGTTGCTCTCTAGTTGAGAAGCCCCGGACTGCAGAATAAGAGTTGATTTGTTTTGAAACTCTCTGATCGTTCTGGCCCCGCTGTAGGAAAGCCCACTTCTCAGGCCACCGTCGATGTCTTGAAGAGTGTGTTTGACGGAGCCTTTGTAAGGAACTGTGGTGGCCACGCCCTCTGGTGTGGAGCTTTTGCCTCGCCAACTATGTTGAGCCTTTTTCGAAGCCATGCCTCTATACTCTTTGTACTTTTCGCCAGAAACGTTTGTTAAAACCGCGCCCGGGGTCTCGTTAGTTCCCGCCAACATCGAACCTACAATCACGAAATCTGCACCCGCAGCTATAGCTTTGACAACATCCCCCGTGGTTTTAATTCCGCCATCTGCAATGATTTTTGTGTCGTAAACACTCCGGGAACAATCAAGAACACTTTGCAAGGTTGGTACTCCATGGCCGGTTACGATTCTGGTTGAGCAAATTGAGCCTCCGCCAATTCCAACGCGGATGGAGTCCGCTCCCCATTTAGACAAATCGTCGAAAGCTTCTAACGAGGCAACGTTTCCTGCCATAATGTGAACATCATCGCCGAATACTTTCTTGAGATTCTTTATCGCAGACTTCATCATGGCGTGATGACCGTGTGCGATGTCAAGGCAAATGATTCTTGCGCCGGCATCATACAAGATGCAAGCGCGCTCTTCATAATCGCCAGTAACACCGATAGCCGCAGCTACATATTTTGCTCCAGAAGTTATGGCGCCTCTTACAAGTTCTGCCTGTTGTCCCACAGAGTTATAACGATGAATGATACCTAAGCCTCCGGCTTTTTGCATGGCAACTGCCATGGCAGACTCGGTTACAGTATCCATCGGGCTGGACATGACTGGTAAGTCCAGATTAATGCCCGTTGATAAATTAGAACTTAAATTTACTTCGGATCTAGATTTGATATCACTATACTTTGGTGTTAATAACACATCATCAAAGCAATGCGTTTGTCTAAAATCCATTTGGCAACCATCCTTTTCTGATCAGGTCGCCTAGGCCATGGCGATCGGCCATATCAGACTGTGCTGTGGAGGGCGCGGTCTTCTTGTCTGTGGATCCGAGTGCGCCGTCACCTCGCTCAGAAATTGTAATTGGCTCACTATACAAATCCTCCTCCTTTGTCTCCAACGCCCGGAAGTGCACAACTGGTACTAAAATAAGTTGCGCTATCTTGTCTCCGACAGAGACAAATTGTGTTTCCTTGCCGATATTATGTAAGTCGATAAAGACTTCCCCGTCGTAACCACTATCAATAATGTGCGCGCCGACGATCAAAGATCTTTTAGCTCCCATGCTAGATCTATTACAGACCTGCAGCATGTATCCATGCGGTACACCAAACCTTAAGCCGGTGGAGAATAATTGATTCTCGCCAGGATCCAGCTTCGCAGCGCTTATGTTTGGATCCGCTGGACAGTAAAAGACGTCTAGTCCCGCGTCACTCGGATTCGACCTCTTCGGGCTCGTCGCACCTTCTCTCTTTTTGTACTCTAAAATCATTTTGAATCTCCTCTATTAATTTATTAGCTTTATCCCAGCACTCTGGACAATAAAGCCTGACTACATCTTCTTTTTCTCTCACGACGACATTCCAGGTCGACGCATGTTCTTTCGATTTTTTGTCAAAAGGCTTTTCACAAGCAGCGCAGTGATCCTCAAGCTTGTCGAACATCATAAGTTGCTTTTGCATCTTCTTCTCTGTCGCCTTCTTGTTTTTCTTTTCCTGGTTTCGTTCCAGTTTTCTTTTTAAGCTTCCCATTGTTTATCCTAGCAATTTAAATGTATGTCCAATCGACCTGGTGCTAAATCCCCAGTCTTCGCTGTGGTCTAGTTTAGCTGCGTAGGGCCGGTTAAGATGAATTTGATCTCCATCACGTATGCCCCAGCACTTAATCGACACCGAAGTGGATGCGTCATCGATCACCTTCACGATCCAATAAGGTTTTCCGTGCTTGGTTTTCTTTGGCACGATCTCTCTTGGGATGAACCAAGCGACACCTAAGTCTTTGTCCCATGAACTAATCGAAGGCACCATATACTTTTTAATCGATTCTCTGATAGCCTTTGTCATAACAAGATTGAAAGGGAAGATACCTGTCAGTGAAGAAACATGGTCGATCTTCTCCTCAATCAAAAAGTCATTCTCATCTGAAAACTCTTTGATGTTCTCCTCTAGCTTCTTGGCGTTCTTTGGTCTAGACTCAACACACGATTTCCAAAAGTGTTTGCATCCGTTAAAGCGGGCATCGGCCAGAGGATCTAGGGCCCCGGACAGACACAACACGTTAATTGCTTTTTTATTCAACTTTGAATATAAGATCTCTTCGTTGAATAGTAAGTCTTCAACAGTATTAAACGGTCGGTTATTCATAATCTGTTCAATAGCTTTGTCGCCTAGGCCCTTGATAGAGCTAAAAGGTTGAATCAAGGTCTTGCCATCATCCGAGATCTCCCACTGCGACGTCGACGTGTTGATGTTAATATTCTCAATCGCGAACCCATACTTTTGAGCTAGGCTGATCGCAGCCTCCTTGCGGGCTTCTGGCTCTTTGTCGAGAAACGCTGCAATCCAGCACTCAGGGTAATAATTTAGTAACCAAGCACACTGAAAAGATAGAATACTATAGGCGACAGCATGAGACTTATTAAACCCATATCCGCTAAAGTACTCGAAGTTTCTCCATAATGCGTCGGCTGCTTCTCTATCGATTGACTTATCAGCACAGCCTTCAATAAATCTCTGTCTGATATCTTCTTTCTCTTCCACACCTTTGTCTGTTCCTTTCTTTGTTAAGAGCTTTCGTAGCTTGTTGCCCTCTTCCAGAGATACGTTTCTTCCCAGCTTGTGAGCCAAGAGCGCAATCTGCTCCTGAAAGATTAGAAAGCCCGCTGTTTCTTTCGTAACTTCCTCAATGATGTCATTGAGATAGCTTACATTCTTTGAATCATTTTTAGCTTTGACATAAGACTTATCAACTCCGGCACTTAAAGGGCCCGGTCTGTAAATAGATGTAATTGCTGAAATGTCAATAATGTCTTTTGGTTTGGCTCTGCGAGCTAGCCTCTGCGCTCCAGTATTTGTGAACTGAAAGACCCCTACAAACTTGCCCTTTTGAAAGATGTTCTTGTAAACTTTGCTGTCATTAAGATCGATCTTATCTGGGTGTAGATATTTATCATAGTAGTTTTTGACGTCTTTAAACGTTGGGTTCTCGACTCCGTGATGGCGCTTGAGTACATGCCCAACTGCAGATTGGATCATTGCCAAGGTTGACAGACCCAAGAGGTCAAACTTGATGAAACCTAGCGGTTCAAGGTGCCTAACGTTCATGCCTTCAGACCACGGGGTCTGAACCACACCACCTGAGCAAATCAAGGGCATGTACTTGTCTAAGTTCTCGCCAATAACAACGCCGCCTGCATGCCGACTGGTCGAGCGGACCTGGCCAACAAGTGCTTCGATGTGTGTTTTGACGTGTGGGTACTTTGTCAAAAACCGGTTGAGTGATTCTGAATATTCCATCACCTCTTCGAAAGTTGGCGCATATACACCAGCACGAATGCCGTGCTTGGCTTTCGCCTTTGGTGTGGCTTCCTTAACCATGCGGCTTGTAACCGGGTTGACTTCTTTAAAGTCGATCTTGTAAAACTTGCTAACGTCTTTGATCACAGAGCGAAGTTGCAGCGTGTTGAAGTTGGAAATAGGAACAACTGTAGTCTTCCCCCACTTCTCGGCTAGGATCTCCTTGAGGCCGAACGCGTCGCTAACATCATAGTCAATGTCTGGGTAATCCTTTGCATCTGAGCGCAAGAATCTGCTGAACAGTAGCCCATATTTGATGGGGTCGACCTGCGTGATTCCCAGCACATATGAAACTAAAGATCCCGCAGCTGATCCGCGGCCCGGGCCGGCCAACATATGTTCATTTGCCATATCTGATACGGCTTTCATGGTAAGAAAGTATTTACTGAAGCCTCTATCGTTGATGACGGTAAGTTCATGTTTAAGCCTATCAACGTATTCTTGATTTTCGGTCAAGCCTAACTTTCTTAAGCCGGCGATAGACTCTTTGATTAAAGCTTGCTCACCTGTCACCCCCTCGGGTACAACAAATCCAGGCAGACGAACTGTGTCATCTGGCATAAAGTCCTCGACAAGCTCGTGGGCAATCCAGTGTGTTTTGACCAGAGAGTCGTACACAATATCGTCGTCGTAAGAGACCCCGCACTCCTTAGAATAGGTTTGATAAGACTGCCACATCTGATCACCGTTTTTGGGATAAAGCTCCATACCCATTTCCTCAATGCCATCAGGCAATTCAGACTTAAGGTAGTCTGGGGCTGTCTTTGCGTTTAGCCAAGCAAGACGTTTGTAAAGCTCCCTGTCTTTCCAGGCGTCAGGATCCGGGTAGTGACTGTCGGCGGTAGAGATTAGTTCAATCCCAAACTCCTCGTGCATCTGGATCACGTATTCATTCAGTCTGTGCTGTTCTGGTACATTGTTCCACTGAAGTTCTCCGAACCAACGATCACCCAAGACACGAATCATTTCCTTGGTTGTTTTCCGCATGGCGTTTAAGATCGCTTCTTCGTCTTCCCCGATCTTTCTCGGCTTCGTGTCCCCCTTCTCATTGACATAATCTTCATAAATGCAATTATCCCAGTAGTCTCCAGCATATACGCCGCCGAGACACGCAGAAGAGGCGATGATACCTTCGCCATATTTTTCGAGCATGTCATAATCTAGTCGCGGATAGCGATAGAAGTTGTCACCTTGGTGTGAGTCAGATACAAGCTTATAGATATTGCTTAAGCCTGTTTGATTAAGTGCAACCAAAACAATATGACGTCGGGCATTAATCTTGTTTTTTGATCTGCGCTTTGAATCGCCTTCGTCTTCAGACGAAACCTTGTCTGTCTTTGACGCCATCTTCTTTGCGGCCTTCTTGTCTTCGCGAACACGATCGTATTCTTCTCTCCACTCTTTGATGGACGGTACAAAATACGCCTCGACGCCAAAGATCGGCTTAAACTGTTTGCCAGAAGCCTTCATCTTTTTGGCGTGAAGCACTTGATAGGACAAGCCGTTCATGTTGCCATGGTCTGTCAGTGCTAGAGCTTGCATGCCGTTCTTATATGCAAAGTCCATATGTTCTTGCGGGTAACCAAATCCGTCAAAAGCGGATCCAGCGACGCTGTGAGCATGTAAGCCCACAAAAGGAATCTTGGGTTGTGCCCGTTCCATGTGTTCTCCTTGATTATTACTATATGAATGTAGTAATGATAATGTTAAAGTAAACTACAGAGTATCATGATTTTTTTTAATCAGAAACTGAATAGTCATCTCTAAATTTAAGAACTTAGGTATCGGAATAAAAGGAAAAACCGCATGCGTGCTAAAAACACAGGTGGCAACCGCCATTCTTAAAGCGATCGACGCCGCAAAGAAAAGATGAGAAAAGAAGCCTGAGTGGCCGTTCTCCTTTGGGTGCTTGGTAAATATATTATTCATGGTCCACTCCTATTTCGTTCCACTCTGAATATTTCAAAAGTTTAGGTTTTCTGATCTCGGGATTGTTTGAGATAAATTCACAATAACTAGACCAGCAGTCGATTGTTGCATATTTTTCAATTTCAATCATAGTGTAATTAGAGAGATCTAAACTATTAAAGACTTTTTTTAAATCATAATCACGGTAAGAGTAGCGCTCTTCTGTAGACAATTTTTCTTTTTTTTCGCCATTTTGAGTCCAAAGACCAGACGAAGTCGTGACCGATTCTCTAACAAGCTGGTCAATCTGTTCCGATGTTAAAGTAAACGATAAGTATTTGTTGTCTTTAACACTCTGGCCCTTGTGCACAACAGCAATTTGATTTTCTAATAAAGTTTTTCTATGGTCCCTCATAACCCATGGATCACAGTAGCCGTACGGCCAAGCTACAAAGAACTTGTCGGGCTTTAAGTGCGCGCTCAAAGAACCTAGAACGCTGCTAGCAGTTCGTGCTCCGAATATAGCTGACCATGCTAAGTTATCTCGCTTGTTGATATCTTTTATCGCTAAGGGGACATAATAAATACGAATTGGTTTTTTGACAGCGTTCTTATCAAACTCATAGTAGCGATAATTATAAACAGGATCCTGAATCTTCTCTCCGATCTGATACCTGATTAAAGGTGAAACGGAGTCACTACAGACAATCCATACACTGTCGCAACCAGCGTACGCACATTCTGCGACTGCCCTTTCGACCGCAAGATAGTTTGGCCCAATTGGCATTAGGCTTTCATGCCATGGCATATTGAAATCAGTTTTTAAACCAGACACAGGAATTATCCCTGCTATGTGTTTTTTTAAAGACATGTATAAATTGGATATATATCCCGTTTCCAGGAGACCATGGAAACATCTTTCCCGAGGCGCCTCTTTAGCAGATCTGTTACTTTGAACCTGGCCATCGTATCGCTATAATCAAAGTTTTTTAACTGATCTTCGGTTAAAAACGACTCACACAATAGATCCAAGTACTTTTGGTCACCGTCGATGCGCAGCGTCTTAAAAAGCTTGATTTTGTTAACAAATTTATCTTCAGTTGTCAACTCTTCAAACTCTACATCGTAGAGTCCTTTGCAGTCAAACCAGTCAACCACTCGATAGTGTTGCAGCTCTCTTTGCATAGACACTCCAGCAACGTTCTCTGTGTCAAACACGTGCAGAGTTTCATACTGAATGGCGAAGACGGCGTTTTGTGTCATAACTTTTATGAGCTTCTCTTCCGGGGTCACTCTTATATTCGAGACTTTATCTACGAAAGGTGCTAGACCTAGGTTGTAAAGCTCATAAGATTTTTCTGCCCAAACAGTTTCTATGCCTTCGTACGAGTGGTGATAAGGTGCACGATTTTTAATTAGAAAAAAGCCATTGTCGCTGGCAAACTCGACTGCGTCTAAATCTGCCCCGATAACAACATCTTTCCATTTAAAATCAGCATCCACAATCACCTTTTGAGTCACAAGTTAATTTAGTATCTCTGTTTTTCTTTATGACCCTGTGCCACTTTTTTAATAAACGATAATGTTTAGGAAACTCATTGCAACGGCCGCCGTCTTTCTTATAACGGATACCAGTGACCCACGCAGCAATCCAGATCTTTCTGTTCGTCGTGTACCTGCACTGTTTTTTAACCTTTGGTATTTGTTTGACAATGTGCCCCATCCAGCTCAGAGCCGCTGACTCTGGGTTGGTCCTGTCGGTACCATAGCTTTTTTCATAAACAGGCCACTGTTGTAAGACGCCGATGGCCATTGGGGTCTTTTTGTTCTTGCTGAATTTTCTATCACCCTTGGCTAGCGGATTAAACCCAGATTCCATGCAGGCCGCGGCTAAAACCATGCCCCTCATGGAAGGGGGCGGGTTAAACAGCTGTTCTACCTTTATTAAAGTGTCGATTACTTTAACAGATGGATTGCTGTTAAATCTGCAGTTGTGCCTAGCTTGATACTTAAGCTCTTCGTAAGACACTTCTCCATCAGAAATTTGACGGAATTCTGGTATGTCAAGAGAAGTTGACAGATTAATCAAGTTCTCATATCTTGTCCCTTCTGGGTTGACGTTGACGGGCTTGTAAAAAGCCGGGTCGGGGGCATGCATTGCCAGGCTGGCGGCTACTAAAGTAGCGAAAATATTCAACATTTTATAAACCTCATAATTAACGTAATTAGTTATCAAATACACCTACGACATGATTTTCTAGCACTATGTAGTGTTTTTCACCAAATATTTCTAGTTCTTCTATCATGTGAGTGGGTACCACTAGTTTGGTACCAGATCGAAATTCAGAATTGGCTCCGGATTTCAACAATGTTACCAAGGAGTAAGCGGACATATCTTGTTTGTAGTCTTCGGGTACCAGAATGCCAGATTCCTTCTTTTGTTCTACCACGATCTCCACCACTAGGTGTCTGTTGACAGGGCAAAGCATCTATACCCCCGTCACGCTTTTTCTAATCTTCTCAAAGTAGTCTGTAAACTGGCCGATGTCGTCATCTTTTGCCAACATCCTGTATGCGCGTACAGCCTGCCTCAACTCGTCCCCGGTTAACCATCCGTTCTGGACGTAGTTCTTTCTCAGATCTCTTTTGTGTTCTTTGTAGGGCTCCATTTCGTCTTCGATAGCCTTGAAGGCCTTGATAAAATCGACAACATAATCTTCTTTGCTTTGGTCACTCATGTTTTCTCCTTGTGAGTATTTAATATACTATAATAACGATAGCACGTTTATAAAGTGGATTTAAATTCTAAGTTATCTCACAAGAGCCTCCGGAACATGCTAACTCGCCAGATAAGTTTGTGTCATCGTCTAACTCTACAATCTTTTTCAAGTCGACATCTTGCAGCGCCTCGAAAAGCACTTGGTACTTCTCCGGCGAACAGTCTTCGAAGGGTGCCTGTATGTAACTACCGCCGTCAGAAGGGAGAACACTGAGGCCGTTATAGTAATCTCTATTTTCCCACATCCATTCTCCGACATCAGTCCATTCACTATCGCGAATCGAGACAGTCGCAGATACATTGTGCGTATTTTGTCCACTTCTGTGGCCAAACTTTATCCACTGGTTTGACACTTCCTTCAGTCTACGAAGCAGCTGCAATGCACTTTCCTGTCTCGTGATCGCTCCATCAGGTGCCTTCTGTGGCACACCGATAACAGCTGTATCGTGCGGTCTGAAGTATTCGTCTTCTATCAGCTCAGGGTGATTTATATAAAGATATAGATATATCGACTCATTCTTACCAACCCTTAGCCGTCGGATGTAATGCTCATTATGCCACGCGTGGATACCAGAACTAGTCCCCAAAGTTAGCGATGTTGTACCAGCAGGCTTTACACACGTGGTTCTAGCTGCTTGTCTCACACCAATGAGGTTGGCAACTCTCTTATTCTCTTCTTTAACAACTTTCGCAGCAGACTTCATGTCCAAATCTAAAACTCTTCCGGACGCGATCCCCGTCATCGAGACTCCGATGAGCGCGTCTTTCTCTGTATTTCTTTTCCATATGTCTCTGAGATAATGAAAATCTGTATACCCTGCTTGTAAAGTTGCGATAAAAGAGGCGGCACGTGTGCGTGCTTCATATTCTTCTTGTGATTCTACATCTGACACGTTAACCTCTGACAGATTGCAGAACTGGTAAGGCCTTAGCGCTATCTCACAACAAGGGTTTGTTCCCCAGTCTTTATCGTTTGTAAAATAGAATCCGGGCTCACCTGAACCGCTGATTTTTACCCTTTCCCAAATCTCGTCAAAGAATTCTTTAGTAATAAGATGTCTCATTAAGACAACAGAATTGTTGGCCCGTCCTCTTTGCGGGTTTGCCTCCCACCAATTTGCTGTCTTCGCTGCCAACATTTCTTTATCGTTGGCTGAAAACAACGATATAAGAGCAGCGCGGCGAATGCCCCCGGCAAGAACAGCATCAGCAATATAACAAATAATGTCATGAACTTCGATAGGCTCAAGCTTATCTCCTTCTTCTTTCTCACAAAGAATTCCATCGACCTTCAGAAGGCACTCCTTCAAAGGCTGTGGGCCGGGAGCTTTGCCCCCGCTAGTAACTAGTGTGCTTCCTTTCGCACGGATATCAGAAAAGTCAAATTTTATCTTCGATCCGCCTTTAAAGTAGGATCGCACCAAGACTTTTACTGAATCTGACCAACCCTCAATAGAGTCACCTATCAAATATCTTCTAGTTCTCTTTGAGTTTGGCTTTCTAATTTCCGGTAATTTTTCTACGTGGTGACCTTGGACAGAAAACCCGACACCAGTTCCCCCAAGTAAGAGAAACATGCACTCACTAAAAGCATCGACATGATCAATAGGCATAAAGGCACAATTATAAATCCTGTTAGGTGCCACTTCAATCGGCTTCCCACCGAACTGCATTGATCGCATAGAGGGTAGGACTTTCTTTTCGTAGACATATTTATAATTTTCCTCGATCTCTCCTTTGAGATCTGGGTACTTCTTAATGTGCATTTTCTTGTTTCGTGTAACTAGTTCTTTCCAGGTCTCTCTCCTTTTTTTGTTTGGGAGGTACCTCGCGTATTTCATATGCACGGTTATGTCGGATAGGATCTTGTTGGATAGTAACATTTATTTTTCCTTATTTGTTTTGTCTGTGTTTCTTATATTTCTCTCTCAGGGAAGCAGCAAGGTCACCTGGCGTCGCAGGCTCAAGCTTCGGCGCTTCGGCGTCAGCTAAAACCTTTAGTTGCACCGTGCTAGTGTCAATAAACATCGGAAAAACCAAGCCATCGGGCCCGATTCTATTCTTTGCAATGAAAAGCCTGGCTGTATTAGCGTTTTTGTCTTTAATTGTTCTAGAAATGGAACAGATGAAGTCTGCCACAAAACACTTGTTAAAGGCTTCTGATATCGATTCCATTGTAACGACTTCTGCATTTAATCCTGTTCTATTAGTTTGCGATGCTGTCCACAAAGGACATTTGTTTTCCTGAGCAATTGCACGGAGATCTTCATAAATAGAACCGAGTTCATCTCTTTTCTCTCTAAAGTTTGAAGTGGGTCTTAGCAAATCAGCGTAATCCACTATAATCATATCGATTTTTTGATTTCTCTTTTTTAATTTTTCTATGTGGCTTTTTAACGTATTGCAGCTAGCCGTCTTAGTTGGGTACTCTTTTAT
>Ga0209756_1003527_pt1 | contig 12643 bp, 28 predicted proteins | sample ETNvirenome_6_85_FD_184071 | JGI IMG/M metagenome (GOLD analysis project Ga0209756, IMG submission 184071) | Marine viral communities from the Pacific Ocean - ETNP_6_85 (SPAdes) (version 3) | ecosystem: Environmental > Aquatic > Marine > Oceanic | place: Pacific Ocean | collected 2013-06-19
GCTTTGCAGATACTCTTCCCTTGAGTGGGTGGCTTCCATCGCTCATCCATACAGTATCGCCTATTTGAACCCCTCCTGTAGGAGGAGTTGACTCTTGTAAGATTTCTTTATGTATTAGTCTTCTTAGCTGGCTTTTAGTGATTTTCATCATTTTTCCAGTTTCTGTATATCTTTTATGATTTGTTTAAATTCATTGACGGTTGGAAGTGTATCAGTAACACTAGTCCCCTCTTCAAGAGAATTTAGTCCAGATAGAGAATCTCCAAGCTTACTAACAAACTCAGATACTCTCTCAAGGGTCTGTCTCATTCCGCCAGTCTGATCAACTGCTATTTCATATATTGCATTTCCAGCAGAGGATATTTTATTTCCGGCACTCATGACCTTTTTACCGCTACGACTATCAGAGAATTGACGCATCTCAGAGACACGCTCCTCCTCATCGTGACCGCTCTCATTAAGAATTCCAACTCTAATAAGCTTTCTTAATTGTGATTCTGTAATTTTCATGAAATTCGATCCTTCTTCTAATTGAAATCTTGGGTCTCCTGGAAGGGGAGTTCTTGAATGTGCTCCCTCCTCACTCCAGCTCGGATGTGGATCAAGCATAGAAGGCTCATCATCTACTGACGAGCATCCCTTAAACCAGGGATTTAAATTCCCGCCTGCGGTGACCCACCAGTTTGGAAATAAGCCTTTATTTTGTTGAACCCATGTAATGCTTTCATTGTTGAACTCATCCATGCATATCATATGATTCTTAATCATCTGATCAGTAAGCTGATCAACTGAATCAACCCCCTGTTCTTTCTTTGCAAGATGAAGAGCCTTTGCGAGCTTTGGAAGAGGCTGAATTCCAACCATATCTCCAAGCACCTTTAAGCCAGCAGGCATCTTGAGCTCTGAAATAAGCACTCTATTTACTTCTTCAGATATTATCTGTCTCAGTCTAATCTTTGTTGTTTTCACTTGCTTATTCCGCTAGATGTCATTTCATCTGCAACAAGTTCTTCAGCTGCAGCACACGCAGCCTTAATGATGTCACCTTCTTCCTGACCAAAATCTAAAAATTGTCTAATCTTATGTCTCATTTGTCTCTGAAAAAGCCTCTTCATTGCATCTACTGCTTTAGGATTACCATCATCCACAGGTTCAGATACTACTGTATCGATATCGGCACGATCATCTCCTGAGTCCCATGTTGCTCCCTGAAGTGCTGGACCTGAAGGCCTAAGAGTCGGCCCATCAGACGCAGTGATTTCTCTTACTTGAGATAATTCTTCTTGAATAATATTCTGTAATTGTCTTTTAGTGATTCTCACTTGTTGGTCTCCCACTACAGCTAACACCTATAACTATTCTGAACAATAGAGAAGTTTATATGAAGTTTTATAGTAGCGGCTGGACAAACAAAAAAAGGGACCCACGAGGGGCCCCTTTAAAACATTTTTAAGAAAGTCTAAACGAACTAGAGAATGTTTGGATTACTATCCGACAGAGTGGAATTCAGGAAACCCTGAAGTGCCTGTGCTTCCTTTACCGTCATGGTAAGGGAGCTGCTGCCAACACTGTAACGGCCGTCCTCTGGACGGGTTGCAATGGTAACAATGTTAGAACCGGCCTGCTTGGCGGTGTAGTTGCGGTTGACGGTGAAATCAAAACGCTTCGTTGACTTAGTCTTAGTATAGCTCATGCTGTTTATTCTCCTTCGAATTTGTTTAACAGAATTGATCTGCCATGATCAATCCCTAGAATTATATGCAATATACTGAAGGTGTACAACAATAGTTTAAACTAAATTACTATTTTTAGTTGTGATCCCACGGTCTGCCGGCGGCATATCTTATCTCTTCTTCATCCTGCTCTTCTTGGGTAGGTGGTGGTCCTGTTATATCTCCCGTGTGGTACTGCTTATACCAATCCTTATTTGGATTACTATGTTGCGGATTAGGATCACCTGTCGTCCAGTTTATATATCCATCCTCTGTCCACAGCCCACTCCCAACCGTGAATCCGACATCGGCAAAACCACCAGTTAGATCACTGGCCATTGTGTGACCCTTGGGGCCAGCTAGTGTCTTTGCAACAGGCGGAACCTTATTTGGCTTGTCTAGCCACATTCTAAATGCCGTCCACGCAAATTTCTTCACATCATTACTGCTGAGCATCATGTCGCCGTCGTCCCACTCACTCCACCATAAGTCAAACTCACCATCAAACCAGTCAGGATATTTATCTAGCTCCGCTTGGCTGCCTGGTTGCTGGCCGGAGAGAATATCAGCCACCCAAGCAGTCCCTCTATCAACACCTGCCATTTTTTGATTTGCTGAGTGATGGTCCAGCCCGCCTGCCATGAGAGCTTGTACAACCTGCATAATCTCACCAGTATCTAGAGCATTAGCGGGATCAGGTCCTGAGTAACCTAATGATCCTTGCTCTTGAAGAACTCTTGAGAGCTCTTCTTGTATGATTCTTTGCAACGTTGCTTTTGTAACTTTCATGCCAAATGTCTCCAATACATCCATAACTATCATTCATAATAGTAAATTGTTGTCTAATATTTGTCCCAACGGCCGCCCTGTCCCCCTTCGCTGCTCGATCGAAAAAATTTTTGCCCTAGCCTTACTAACTAACCTTATCCAATCCAAACTGAAGTCGTCTGCCTCTGGATGTTGAAACATTTAAAACAGGTGCGCTTCTATCAATAGCTCCAACCCTCCACAACCACCTGTTGATCCTGCTAAGTTGACCAATATTATCCGATATCGTTGTCTCTGGAAGACTTAGCCCGCCAAGCTCATCAACCCAGCCCTCTATCCAGAAGGAGGCCTTCTCATGATCTGATCCAGTGGGAGATTTAGATCCACCTCCAGGCTGATTCCAATATGTTTTAGCCATGAGAGCATGATCTCCATAAGTTATATCCTCTTCCTTCCATGCATGTTCAGGATCGGGATCAGAGAAGGTGAGCCCCTTGGGAACTCTTGATGATGTTGACCATCCTTCAAATGGCACCCATGAGCCAGCATATCCCCCACCTGATCTTCCTGAGCTTTGAAAATAGGCCTGAACATCACCATTAGGATGCCTAAGAACAACAATATCACGTATCGCGTTATCCTGGGGGGTGTGAATTCTAAATGCACCTTTGTGTGTTGCTCCAGGGACGAGACTAAAATCACCCTCTTGAGAGGCTAGATCATCTAGTTGCTCAAGTATCAAAAGTCTAAGTTGTCGCCGGCCCCGCATCATTTGAATTTGCCCTTAAAAAAAATTTTTGCCCTAAGCTTGCGATGATAAATATAAAGAGTCTGAGGTAACTACGCGAGATCTCCATCAGGTCCACCTTTAATGGGACCATCAGCTGTATTATCAAAAGACCAGTCTAAACCTCCTACACCTTCGGGGCCAGAGAATGTTAAACCAGTCTCCTCCTCCCCATCAATTAGACTGCTCTTAACAGCCATGAAGAGATCCCAAATATCATTGGTTGAATCATGCTCTCTATTTAGGATGTTTCTAAGCTCACGTTCAATGTCTATTCCAGTGATGCTGGTCGCTCCTGTGACCTCTTTGATCCCCCTAATGATGATATCTGCTATCTCACCATTGATACGTCCCTGGGGTTGGATACCATACTTGGTCACGGCTTCTGATATGTTACGCTTTTGAGATTCTTTAAGGAGGTTATTCATCTCCCTCATGATAAATCTATCTAGCTGTTTGCCATTAACCTTCATCCGGCCAATCCTCTTGATCCAGGTGAAAGCGATTCTCCATCCACTCTATATCGTCCCCTGGTGCATTCTCTGGGACATCATTGGTTGGTACAGGTGATGTATTACGTAAGTGCTTCCACAAAGCATCTAGACCCTCTAGAGAGGCTGCTACATTACCTGATTGGATGACCGGCCTAAGTGCCTCAACCATTCTGATAGATAGGATGTGTGGGTGTGGGTGTGTGTCTGCCTCCACTGCATCACTACTATGATCCTCAAGCTCGTCTGCAAAATCAGACAGCCCAGCTTCGATTGCTTTTGAGTCATACCTACGTTGAGAACGTCGGGCAGCTGCCTTCTCATCAGATCTTGCATCAGGTAAACTTCCCTTACTTCGATGCCTAGATAGTTTTGTATCAAGAGCTTCTCTTATTAGTTGTCTAAGTTGCCTATGTGTTATTTTCACAATATTCCTTTTAATCAAGTATTTTTATATCGTGACATGAACAGCTCTGCTGCGTCTTTCATGTCACCTTGTGTAACCAGGTCAATTAGCTCGTCACCTATCTCGTAGACCACTATAGATGCACCTATTGCATTGAACTTTATCTGCTGTTGCTGCATGTAGTCGAACAGCCTCTTAAGACTTGCTAGCGATGTTCCCTCACTAATTAGATCTCTTCTGATAGTCTCTCTAATAAGTCTGCTAAGCTGTCTCTTTGTGATTTTTATTCTATTCTCCTGTACATCAATTATTTCGTCGCTTTGTGCATCTCCAAGCACTTGCTGAACAAAAGCAAGAATATCCTCGGGCGAAATGCCGGCATCGCGCGCCGCGCGGATCTCGGCAGAAAATAAATCTAATACGCTGGCCTCCTCGGAATCATAGGCGAGGCCCATGTGCTCATCCGCATAGTATTCGCCGGCTGACATATCATCCTTATGGGGCTTCTCCACAGGTGGCTTGGTGGCGACGGAGTGGGACGTCCAGTGCCAAGGGGAGCCTTCTTTCATAACCCCCTCCTTGATGATTCTTCTTAGCTGTCGTTTTGTGATTTTCATTTTCTTATAACACCTTGTGTAACATATTCTACAATTGCTGCCTCTAAATCCATTCCATCGGAACGAAGCCACTCTACAAGATCACCCTCGTCATCTCTTGATTTTGCCACAACATCAAATTGATCCACTAGTGATTGCATAGCTTTTTTGATGTTGTGGGCTTGCCCTATCTGTTCGAGCTTGCGTCGCACAGCCTTGTCGTCGGTTCCCGCTCCCTTAAGAGCCTTATACATCACGAATGCTGAGGAATGTTTCTCTGCTACGCTCTCCTGATTCTCTCTTTCTGCCTTCTCATTTTCACCCTCTATACCAGGTATCCAATCTCCAAGGCTCTCTCTAATAAGTCTTCTTAGTTGTCTTTTTGTGATTTTCATGCTACTATATCTCCTAGACGTCTATAACTATCAAAAAGTTTACAAAAGTTTTCCGGAATTTTTTGGGCAAAATTAGCCTTTTCTCTTTTCAATTAGATCTCGGAACTGTCACTAACCACCTGTCCTGGTTGAAGAGAGGGGGTCCCCGCCCCTCCCTCCTTGCTATGACTCACCACAGGGTGGAAAAGGTTCCAAAAGTACCCGTGATCGGTGTGTGTATTAAACCCCGCCTCCTGGGGCCCTGGGGCTGGGCTGAGTTTGCAGCCCCCCTGGAGGGGCCCCCGCGCCTGGGGGGAGCCCTCCTGGCCCTAGAGACTCACCAGAGTAGGGGGGCGCCCCAGGGGGTCAAAACAAAAAAAGAGGCCCCTCGAAGGGGGCCTCTTTAGTATTCCCGAAAGGGGAGGGGGCCAGGGGTTAGCTGGCGTCGCTCTCCTCGGCGACCTCGGCGACCTCGGCCACCGGAGCCGCCGCGGCCAGCAGGGTCGCGGCCAGCTTCACCTGCCGGTCGGTGGGGTAGAGGGTGATGCAGTGTCGCGCGATAGCGATCCGAGCACCACGGGTCATGAACAACCCGTCCGAGATGGAGTGGTTGGAGGTACGGTCCTCACCGAGACCGGTACCGACCGCGACAGGCATCCGAGCCTTGGAGCCGTTCCAGTTGACCTTGAACCGGTCCGCGTAACGGAGGTCCAGGTTGTTGGAGGCGACGAAGTCGAACGTGTTACCGTCCTTGTCCGTGCAGAGTCCCTGAATCACGACGGTCGGGAGACCGGACTTCGGGTGAACGGGGAGGATGGTGACTCCGTCAGAGTCCATGGAGAAAGAGTAAGAAGAGTTAGCAGTTGCCATGATTGAGCTCCTTGGTTATTGCTCGTTTTGGGTCGGGGAACCTTTCCCCTTCCGTAAGTATATTATACCACAGTTTGATTCGTTTTGCACGCCGCGCTTTTAAGAGCTGCAGCAGCCCGGGATTCCTCGGGTGCCAACGCGCCGAGCTCGATGAACGGACCATGCCATCGAACACAGAGGATCCGGCCGCGGGCGACGAAGCCGCCTTCGACTGGGGTGGGATCGTCGAAGCCACCCGGGCCTGGCGAGTGAACAGCATTCACCGAGAGAAGCATCGGGCCGTGGAGGCCTGGCGTCAGCGACCAGTGGTTGCCGGTTGCCCGGTCTACGTAGATGAATGACCTCATATCAGCACCCCGCTGTGTGAGAGAGATTACAGGTGAGACCCACGTCAAGCCACCAGACGAAGACCCAGAAGATGCCGATGCCGATGGCAGTCAGGCAGACGTTGTGTTTCCCGGTGTGGGGTTTGCCGTGCTTGGCGAGGGATACCCCGAGGCTCAGGGATTGAACGACGAGGATTACGATAACAGCTAGCATTTAACGGTTCCAGTTTGGTTGGTGTAATTCTATTATACACCAGGTGACCATGCCTTTGCATGCCGCTGGAGAAAGTTGTTACGCAAGTCGCACGAAGCCTTCGACATGGTGTTCAGGCAGAGCGATGACACCCATCTCCTCCAACTCCCACATCGTCCCCATAACATGCTTCAGTTCGTTCTTCGAACCCACCACACACCAGTGGCTAAGGATCGACTGGATCGTCCAGCTACCCTGCGCCGCCAGCAGGGTGATCTGCTGCTCGAGCGCTTGATCCAGATCCGAGCGCTCGACCTGGCGCTCGACCTGGCGCTCGACCTGGCGCTCGACAGTGTGCTCGATCTCCTCACGGAACCGTTCCCACAGCTTGATCAAGTCCTCGCGCTCGCCCGGCACCGTGGTCATGTTCGACATGCTGTCCGCGGCAACCATCAGAAGCGCTAGCTCTCGACTAGTAAAGTTCATGCTTATGATTCCCTCATTGTAAGCGGGAGGAACTGAAGCCTCACGCCGGGTGGGGTTCCGGCCCAGGCTCGGAACAATCGGAACGCCTCAGCGCAATCCTTGGTGGTGAAGTAGAGCGTGCGCCCCACGAAGATGTTGTAGATCATTGTTACTCCTACGCCTCCGCGTACCAAGTTGTTCCGTTACGACGCATCATCGCCTCAAAAAAATCGTAAGCATCGAACCAGCGCCGTCCAGGGGGGTCACGGTCGCTTCCATCCCATCGGTCGAAAGCATCCTGGTCAGTACCGTACATCCACACGCACCAGTGGTATCGCTCGGTTTCCATAATCTCACCGTTCATTGTTGTTTCCTTGGTTGAAGAAAGAGGAGGAGAGGAACTGAAGCCTCACGCCGTGCACGCTACCCAGCGTGCAGCAGAGCAGACGGGATCTGCCCCATTCGAACGTTTCCGCCGAAGCAGCTCGGTCGAGGGTTATCCCAGACCACTAAGAGGAATCCGTGGCGGGTACGATAGACGACCCGTCCCTGGATTTTGGGATAGTCCTTGTGGACCACTTTATCTCCGACTTTGAACATTCTCAGTTCTCCTTAAAAGGTGGTCTGACCTAGCCTTTCGGCTCCAGACGAGCACCGGAGCGGTGCTGCGAACAGTGTTTCCAAACCTTGTGGGGGTTGTTTTCCTTATGGTATTATTATACCACAGCTGATAGGTCTTTTGCAGGCCTGGCCTAGCCAAACTCGCCAAGCTGTTCACGAGCGTCGATGGAGGCACGGCGTTGTTGCATCGTATCCCCACCCATCCAACGGGCACCACGGGCACCACAGCACTTGCAGGCTCGGCAGTGAACCGAAGCGAGACGACCGATACGACCGGGCGTCACCAGTCTACCGTCCCAACCCCAAATATTACGTGCGACCCACCTGGCCTGCGCCTTGGCTTTACGATCTGCCTGACGGGTATGTGCGAGTCCTCGACCCATGATTCCTCCTTACTAAACCATTATACCACAATCGAATGCGGTATGCACGCTGGGTGCTCTACTTACATCTGCGGGAAAAGATATCTTTCTCAATCAGCTTGGAGGCTTCTTTGATTCGAGAGATATACTCTTCGCACTCTTCTCGCGTAGCCCCTCTATAAGGGGACCACCAGATCTTGCTGAGCAGCCGCCTGCAGCCGAGCACGTACATGTTTGTGATGCAAACCTCGTGAGCATCACTGTCGGGGCTACGGCGACGAACTCCCATCCACATTACTTGCGCGCCTTCCACGCAGCGCCCCGCTGGTTGCGCCACTTCGACGCCTGACGGGTGGTGGGCTCAACACCCGCCTTCTTGCAAGCGGCGCGGAACGCCTGATCAGTGGTGGCGAAGAGAGCGTTGGTGGTACTGGACATGGATTACTCCGGGTTGGGGGTTGGTTGTTGTTGGTAGGTATATTATACCCTAGGTGACTTACCTTTTGCACGCCGCGTGTATGGATCTGCCCAGGTTTCCCAGAACATGTACCCGATGAAGAACACCACGATAGGCCACCAGATCGACAGAAGCTTGACGCTCGCCCAGAAGAGAATCTCCCAGTCACTCATGTTCTCAATCATTCACTACCTCTCTGAAACTCTGAAGGTTGAAGTTGACTGCGCTGCTAGACCGATCTCGATTCGATTCAACCACGCCATTGCCTTGTTGAAGTTGTCGAGTGTGTTCGACACCCCCGACGCGAAGCCAGGGCCGAAGACCTCTTCAGTTGCTTCGGTGGTGCAGGACTTGAAGTCCTTCTGGCGGAAGAGCGCAATGCTCCCTCGCCCCAGCACGTCCATGCGCCCGCAGCTATCGTCAAGCGCCAGGCTCAACATCTTCTCTCCATTCTGGAAGGTGACATTGATGGCGAACGACAGACTGTCGTCACCTCCGCTTACGAGCGGTTCGTGCCCAAAGATCTTGCTTGCCATTTTCCTCTCCTCCTGGAGATGACTGGAGTGCCCGGCTCTCAATGAGAGCCGGGGTACCAGATGTGAACCGGGGTTCTTAGGCCTCAGCGGTCTTACCGTCCTGAGCGGCTTTGACCAGGGCGACGAGGTCGGCCTTACGGACCGAGCCATCTCGGTATCCCTCGACGTTGAGCTCCTTGGCCTTCAGCCGGAGCTGAGCCACGGTGAGTTCGGCCAGGGAAGGACCATTCACCGGGAGCTGTCCGAGCCGGACGAGCTTCAGGTGCCGGGCGATCGCGATGCGATCACCACGGTCGAAGGTGGAGACATCCATCCGGAGATGGGTGACCTTACCTTCCTCATCGGCCTCTTGGACCTTGAAGATGGGCTCACCGCGGTAGATAATCGTCTTCGCGAGGAAGTTGCGATCATTGCACGAACCGGTGGCCGTGAAGGAATTGACGCCCGACGGGGTCATCTGAGTTACGAGGATTGTCTTTGCCATTTGTTTTGCTCCTTAGTAAAGCGGGTTGGTTTTATTGGTTGGCAGGTATATTATACCATGGTTGAGAAATGTTTGCACGCAACGAACTAAGCTGATATTCCACGGTCCTCGTGGAATGTTCCAGCTGCCAGGAAGAGCTCTTCGATCTCCTTGCGCTCGGTCTCGAGCTGCATGATGAGAAGATTGGCCGGGAGTGGGTCGAATAGTAGACCTTCCTGCTCGAGCCTGTTCCTCTTCTCGACTGCCTCATTGATTCGCCGTTCGTGCTCGATCAGGTTGGTGATCGCTTTCGCTGAGAGCAGGTTGAATGCCAGGCCCATCGCTTGGGCTTGACGTTGTTCGAGAGGTGTAAGCTTCATCGTGCCAACCTGTTAGCCTGACATGCAGACCAGATGTGGCAGATCCATCCGAGGAGTCCACCGGAGCCGATCCAGAGACCGGGAGTGATGATGAACCAGAAGATGGACCACAACAGGTTGCCGGTGTAGAGTTGGCCGAGGCCGGGAAGTAAGAATGATAAGATGGTAGCGACGCCGCCATCTCTCTTTGCTTTTGTCATTTGTCCCCCCTTCAGGGTAGCTTGGTTGGTAGGTATATTATACCATATCTGAGGACAGGTTGCATGCGCCAGGAATCTACTTTATGCTCCAGGGTGTGATCTCCAATTGATCGAAGACCAGCCATCCCATCCACTGGTCTCCGCGCCTCTTCTCAGGCTGGCATGCCACGAAGCACACCCCCATCTGACCGCCGAGCCCGACCACGGACTTGACCTCTGACTTCACGATGAATCCCTGCGAGCCTCGCTCCCGGATCCTGTTCTTCGTCCGCTGGTTCGCGTTCGGTAATGCTGTGAGCTTTACGTGATCTCCTGGTTTCATTCCCTCACCTTCTTCCGGCAGCGGTTCTTGTTCTCCTGCTTCTTCCTATCACGCTGGACAAGATGAAGACCTCGCCACCTCACCATCTCTCCGCCAGCAGCGAAGAATGCCTCACGGTCCAGGCCGGCTTGACCACGGAGTTGAGCCTTGACTCGTTTAGTTCGTGCTTTTTCTTCTTTAGTTTTCGCAGCCATGGTTGGCCTCCTTTACATAACTATTATACCACACTTGATGGCAAGTTACACGGGCTTGATCAGCTTCTGGAGCTCCTCGAGATTCTTCTCCAGTGACGAGATGGTGTCTTCGAGTTCTTCGTCGTTCATCACGCTCTTCCCGCGCCTCACCCCGAAGGAGCTGGTGAATTCGACCTCATGCAGCCCCGGAATCCGTGGCAGCGGGCCATCGTCGTCTGCAGAGTCATCGCCGTCGTCGCAGTACTCGTCGGCGGTAACCGTGACGTATCCCTCGTCGTGCGCTCGGAACTCAACGGTCTCAGGAGCGCCCAACTTACGGACCAACAGGGTCAGATCCGGGTCGGTCAGGGTGATGAATGAACCGTCGGCCCATTGCATGAAAATTCGATCTTCTCCGCTCATAGCTTACCTTTTGCCTGGTTAATCGTTAAAAATCTGAAGGTTGATTGAGGATGCCGAAGACGTCGCGTTCCAATATGACCAATGAATGAGACGGTTGTAACGATCGAGTTGCTGGCCGACAAGTCCAAACTCGATGACCTCACCTGACGGTAGTTCAACAGACACCGAGCGGGGCGGAGGGCCAGGAGGGATTCCCAGTTCCGATGCCTCGACACGAATATCGTATCCCTCAGGTTGAAAGCCATTATCACTATCGCGTCGTCCGAAGACGTGTTCTTCTGTAACCTTCACGGTTCCTCCATTATACCTTTATTATACCTATATTATACCACACCCGAAGGCACATTGCATGGGCGATCCAGCGTGGGGTTGGTGATGGGACTTGAACCCATAGCCTCCGGAATCACAATCCGGTGCTCTAACCAGTTGAGCTACACCGACCGCAGGACCTACGCCTCCCAGAAGATTCTCTTCCCCTCCGTCGCGAGCCACTCCTCCGCAGCCTCCTCCTCTTCAGCCACCTCTTCAGCCACCTCTTCAGCCACCTCTTCAGCCTCCTCCTCGAAGCCGACGAGCTCCACTGTCTCACCGGTCTCCAATTCGCTCTCGACCTTTTCCTTCTGGCCGGTACCGAAGAGCTCCAATCGGAGCGCCTTACAAGCACGAGCCACGGCGATGCGATCGCCTCGGTTGAAGGCGGAACCCTCGAGTCCCTGGTGACCGTCGGTCTCCTGGAGCTTGAAGATGGGCTCTCCCTTGTGGATGATGGTGCGAGCCGTGAAGCTCCGCTCTTCGAGGGTGCCAGTAGCCGTGAAGACCGGGCGTCCCTTCTTGTCCTCTCCAGCAAGCTGGAGGTCTTTGATTTCGATTACTTTAGCCATTTCGTTTCCTTGGTTAGGGGTTGTTTTCCTGATACCATTATACCCTAGTAGACCAAGTATTTGCATGCCCCTGCCGCGGACCAATAAAAGAATCCAGTCGACCACTCGACTCACAATACCACGGGGTCGACCACTCGATGTATCGACAACTCGTATAGGGATGTTTCCGTCGTATTCGTTCGACTGGTCGACCACTCGACTCACCGCCTCAGCCCGAGCATGACAAGCGTAGGCCCGAGCATGAATAGAGCTCCGACCACGAACCCGCACATGAAGTCACCCTCACTCATCGATCATCCCTTCGTCCTGCTCGACTTCGATCTCGCTCACTCTTGCGTCGATCCTTCGACTTCGATCTCGGTCTCTCACTCTTTCTCTCACTCTTTCCCTCACTCTCTCTTTCACTCACTCGCTTATCGATCTCTTTTCTCTTCCCTCTTTCACTCGCTAGTCGACTCATCTCTTCCGCCAGACGCAATCTCTCCTTGACTGCTCCCACCTCCTCACCTAGTCGAGCATCAAGCTCAGCGAGCTGTTGAGCGGGTGATCTCTGCGCCCTTTCTTCCCGCCTGATCTCCGCACACTCTTGTAGCTCACTCTTCCGCACTCGACCTCGATTGATTCTACCCATCTGGCTCACGTCTCCTTAGTTAAGTTGTTCCTCTTCCTACTCTCTAATCATACCACATGCGACCACGAGTTTACAAGAGAAAGTGAAATAAAGTTCTTGGGTTTGACCGGGGGCTATATGGTAGACTCCCTCTGAAAATATCGTTTTTAACATTCGATGGGGGTAATGCTGTCTTCTCCCATCTCCGGCCCCAGAAGATCAGCCTC
>Ga0209756_1003529_pt1 | contig 12632 bp, 18 predicted proteins | sample ETNvirenome_6_85_FD_184071 | JGI IMG/M metagenome (GOLD analysis project Ga0209756, IMG submission 184071) | Marine viral communities from the Pacific Ocean - ETNP_6_85 (SPAdes) (version 3) | ecosystem: Environmental > Aquatic > Marine > Oceanic | place: Pacific Ocean | collected 2013-06-19
GTAGTGTGAAAAATGTTAATATTATTAATCAAAACAAAAATAGCGCCACGTCTGAAGTAGTGGTAGGAATTGGAGCACGTAAGTATAAGATTGCACGTAAGATGGAAAAGTATACTAAAAGGTTGAAAGGGAAAGAAACTCAAGAAGCGAAGATGGTTTTAGATTTTTCTGCTGTTGACGGAGATGAAGAGATTAGTTTGAATGGGGAAACACGAAACGATACCGACGCCAATATTCGTAGAATTTTTGGCACCAAGGACGACTTTCTGATGACAAGTTTCTGTTCTCAGATGGACTCCCTTCAATTCATTAACCAAGGTTCCACAGACAGGAAAAAGAACCTATCCAAGTTTTTAGATTTGGAAGTGTTTGAGAATAAATATCGTCTTGCTCATGATGACTCTTCCCATATCCAAGGTGCTCTTAAGCAGTTTGAGGATAAGACATTCGAGGAAGATCTCGAACGCGAGAGAGTTGCAATGGATGACGCCGAAGAAGAACTGCGCGTTCATCGGAAGGAATGTGAGTATATTAAATCTCGCCTTGATAAAACTAGAGAGGATGTTAAGAAGATTGAAATAGAGATTGCGGGATATCCCACAATTGATATTGATATAACAAAGATCGAAAGGCAACTTAAATCCACCTCTACCAAGAAAGAGACAACTCTTAATCGCCAGAAAGATATAAGTGGGGAGCACAAAGAGCATCAAGAATACCTTGATAAAGTAGAGGGATTCTTTACTGAAAACTCTCTCGATGATTTCCTACAGAGACAGGAACTATTGAAAGAGAAGCAGGGCAAACTAAAAGATTTGCTTGGTGAGTTAGACAAGCGCGAACGAGAGAGTACATTCTTGAAAGATAAAATTGCCCTCCTCTCTACCGTTCCTTGTGGAGATCAATATCCTACTTGTCGGTTCCTCCAGGACGCTATGAGTTCTAGGGATCTAGTACCTACAGCAGAAAGTGGATTGGTGGAGATTAATAAGAGGATTGAAAAAGTTAATTCTTCTTTGGGTGATATGGATGAGAAGGCGATAGTGGATCGTATTAAAAACTTTAGATCATTGATGGAAAAGAAGAATACATATGAACGCGCCCTTTCTAATCTAATTGTGGAAAAGGAAAGAAGCGCATCCACTCTTAAAGAAATTAATACAAAGATTTCTTTGCTTGAAGAAAAGAAACAGAGATATTATGAGAACGAGAAGATGGCTGAAGAAATCGGCAAACTTGAGAAGCGCCGCAGGGCATTTGAAAAGGATTTGTCTTCCTCCAAAAAGAGTCTAAAAGGTTGTGAAGATACCATGTACGAACTTATGGAAAGTAGAGGAAGTTGTGAGCAACGTATTCTCTTCTTAAGTGAGCGTATCGAGGAGCGCAAGCGACTACGCAATCAGTATACTGCCTATGATCTTTTTAAGGTATGCATGGATAGTAATGGTATTGGATCAGATATTATTAAAAAATGTCTTCCACTGATCAACGAAGAGGTTGCTAAGATTTTGGTGGATATCGTGCCATTTGAGATCTTCTTTGAGATTGAAGAAAGAAAACTAGAAATATATATTCGCCATCCCAAACACGAACCCAGACTTATAGAGATGGCTAGTGGTGCGGAGAAAACTATTGCTGCTATGGCGATACGTTTGGCACTTACAAAGATAGGCAATTTACCAACCAGCGATATATTTATATTAGATGAACCCGCAACGGCATTAGACGCAGAAAATATGGATGGATTTATTTCTATCTTAGAAATGTTAAAAAATCAGTTTAAAACTGTTATACTAATATCTCATCTAGATACTCTAAAAGAATGCGTTGATAGCGAGATTAGTATAGAGAAAAAGAAAGGGTTCGCCCACGTTGAAATATAGGAGAAAATTATGGCAACAAAAACAACAAAAATAGAGAGAAAAGATCCCAAGGGAGTGATCGATGTCGGACTCGCCAAGGTGGTCAGCAGAAAACTTTTAGTATGGGGCACTGCAACAGCAGCCTTATTCTTGGGCGTCGTGCCTGCTAATGAATGGTTGCAGGTGTGCTTGCTTTACATCGGTTCCCAAGCAGCAGTTGATATAGTCACCGCATATAAGAGGGCCGGATGATTCAGTGGATAGCGTTTAAGGCGTTTATAAAGAAAGTATGGGTCTGGACTAAGACCTATTGGTATGTGCCTCTGAGCGCGCTGTGGATGGTTGTGACGTGGTTCTTTTTTCGTCAAAAAGCAGCGTCGATGGTGGATAATTTCAAAGAAACTCGCAAGGCACATAAGAAGGAAATCGATATTATTAATAAGGCGAAAGAAGAAGAAGTTAAAACCATTAATGAGAAAGTCGATAAGCACTTAAAGAGTGTTAAAGAGTCCGAGGACAGGTTTAATACAACACACGAAGCACTATCTAAGAAGGAAAAAGAACGCGCAGAAGAATTGAAAGCGAAAGATAACGTAACACTCGCCAACGAGTTGAGGAAGATGATGGGGAGGAGTAAGTGAAGTTTATAGCAATATGCACTGTCGCGCTCTTTTCATTCTCTTCCTTTGCGCAAGAGATTGTCCCTATAGATAAGGGATCAAAAGCGCCTTTTGACGGAGTTCTCTTGGACAAAGAGGCGGCAGCAAAAATCATATCTTCTGATGAGGTAAGCACGGAAGAGTGCGACAACAAAACAGAATATGCAATATCTAAAGCAACTAATTCTTGCGTCCTTAAGAAAGATATTGCTGAATCTTCTTTAAGAATCGAGAGAGAGACTAATAAAAAATTGGTCATCCTTAAAAATCAGGAGATAGATCGACTGAATGAAAAGTTGGAGGATGCCGGTACCGATTGGGGCCCGCTCTGGTTTGCTGGCGGTTCAGTGGTCGGAGTCGTAATGTCGCTCACGATCTTTTACTTGGCAATTCAAACAGTCCAGGCGGAGCCTCTCCAGTGACCAAGGATTATGACAAGATTGCAAAGATTGAACAGGCGATTAAGAAGAAATATGGTGAAGAGGCGATCAAGAATCCACTTTCGGATTGGGATCAAGATAAAGAAAAAGAATACATTAGTCAGATCAAGGAGGTTTCTAAGATCGAGAAAAGCAAGACTAAGAGCGAGAAGGAAGAATACAATGGTTTTTTAATAGATAAAAAACTACTTACTAGAGATAATAAGACTGGTTGCCCTGTCTGTGGAGAATACTCTTTTAGCGGACGTGACGATGTTTATTTTAATAAATGGGATTGTTGTTACGGATGTTATATACGGTGGGTGGAAGGGAGAGAAGAGCGTTGGACGCAAGGATGGCGACCAGAAGTAGAGGATAAAGATGATAGGTCAGAAAGTGGATGAGTTAGTAAAGAAGGTTTCCCTCCTGGAAAGAGATGCCGAGAAGTGCGATGCCGGTAACGCTTCAGCTGCGACAAGGGTTAGAAAAGATTTAATGAATTTAATTAAAGAAATGAAAGAACTTCGCCAATTAGTTTTGGATCAGCGAAAGGAGAATTTATAATGGCAACTGTGGAAGAAATTGCAAGAGGCATATCGCAAGTAATGGCGGATGCTTATGATGGTGCTATCGACGACGATGGCGGAACATTGGAGACGGGACTAAAAAGAGACGGATTCGATGTGAAGCTTATCGATAAAAGAGTTAATGATGGTTTTGGATTGAGTCTTAACGGCAATATCCTCATTCTTAATTATGAAGGCGAAGTGTCGGTAAAAGAACTTAAAGACAAGAATTTTGAAAGCGATGTAGGACAGACTCTCGCCGACGTTCTTAAGTTTGTTAAGAAACACTATAAAAAAGTAACAGGTAATACTCTCAAATGTAAACCAGCGGGAGAGATGAACGTCAGCGTTCAAAGTACGAGTCGAGTTCATACTTGGGTAGAGGCGCAACAGCGTTATGAGGTCCAGGGAATGGAGGGGATCGACATGAGAAATCCCAGTGGAGAAGAATTGTGCGATCAATCTATTAGGGATTGGTTGGCGCTCGGAACTAAAAGTAAGAAGGCGCAAAACGATACTCGTAAAAAGGAAAAAGTATAATGGACATCTCCCAAGAACGAATAAAGCAGATCATAAAAGAGGAACTTTCGCATGCTCATGCGGAGAATGACGAAGGTCTGCGTGTCAAGAGACACCTAGATAAGATCGGTCGCCTTGCTGGAGATATGGCACCAAATTTCGATAACGATACAGATGTGCCCGAGTGGGTTCAAGAAAAGGTGGCTGTCGTGGCAGCAATGTTACAATCTATTTTGGATTGGAAAAACGGCGAAGAGATAAGATAAGAAGTAAGTAAAATGTTATGGCATATCATATTTCAAAAAGCGAAGTTAAGAAAGAGATCACCAAGTGTGGTAAAGACCCAGTTTACTTTTTAAATAACTATGCCAAAATTTCTCACCCCGACCGAGGACTTATTCCCTTTAAGACTTATGATTTTCAAACCGGGCTGCTTGAAAGTTTTAACGATCACCGATTCAACATTATACTAAAGGCGCGCCAATTAGGAATTTCGACAATTACAGCAGGATATGTTGCATGGTTAATGCTCTTCCGCCGCGAGAAAAATATTCTAGTGGTTGCTACCAAATTTTCCACTGCTGCCAATTTAGTTAAGAAGGTTAAAGCGCTCATCAAAAATATGCCCGATTGGATCAAGATTTCAGATATTAGTGTAGATAACCGCACAGCGTTCGAACTTACGAATGGATCCCAAATTAAGGCATCCACCACATCGGCGGACGCCGGTCGTTCGGAAGCATTGTCTTTGCTTGTGGTAGACGAAGCCGCACATGTTCCTGAACTGGAAGAGATGTGGAAGGCACTTTATCCCACTCTTTCGACGGGAGGGAGGTGCATTGCACTTTCTACTCCCAATGGGGTGGGAAACTGGTTCCATCAATCGTATGTAGATGCGGATGAAGGAAGGAACAGTTTTTTTACCACCAAGTTACCATGGGATGTGCACCCTGACCGAGACATGGAGTGGTTCGAGAAAGAAACTCAGAACATGTCCCAAAGAGACATTGCACAGGAATTACAATGTAATTTTAATATGTCGGGAGAAACAGTCATACACCCCGAAGACATACAAAAGATGTTGAGTGGTGTTAAATCTCCGAAGCATCGCACCGGATTTGATAGAAACTATCATATCTGGGAAGAATTTCAAACAGGCGCCGAATATCTGCTTGTGGCGGATGTAGCACGTGGGGATGGTAGAGATTATTCGGTTTTCCATGTTGTTAAATTAAACACCATGGAAGTGGTGGCAGAATATCAAGGAAAACCGAATTTAGATATGTTTGCAAACCTTCTCAACTCGACAGGTCATGAGTATGGTGGATGCATGGTGGTGGTGGAGAACAACAATATTGGGTTTAGTGTATTAGAAAAGTTAATAGAGCTAGAATATCCTAACATTTATCACTCCATTAAGTCTACTCATGAATATGTTGACCAGATTACCGCCGAGGGCACCAACAGTGCAATCCCGGGATTTACTACTTCCTCTAAGACGCGGCCGCTTATTGTGGCTAAGATGGAAGAGTTCATTCGAAACGGCGCCATTACGATTTACTCCGCAAGAACCGTGAGCGAGTTTAAAACTTTTGTGTGGAACAATGGGAAGCCGCAGGCAATGCGCAGTTATAACGACGATTTAATCATGAGTTTAGCAATCGCTTGTTGGGTAAGAGATACTGTGATTACTTCTTCTAAAAGAGATGCTAAATATGCTAAAGCTATGTTAGATAGTATGATATACTCTAACACACAGATGAATACTACTATCAAGGGAATGTACGGACATAAGAATGATGATGAAATGATTGATAAGTTAAGTGAACAAAGAAAATTACAAGCAGAATTCGGCTGGTTGTATAAAGGATAAGAAATAGATGGACGACAACACAAAGAATCCAGTAAATGCAGACTCTACGTTATTCCGACGACTAACGAAGTTGTTTTCGGGCCCGCTTGTAACCCGGAAAACTCAGATGATCCGCAATCAGCGAAGACAAGATTTAGATAAATATAGATTTAAATCGGCAAGTGGACAGAATTTCAAAAAGACATCTTATAACCCCTTTGAAAGTATTAATTCTACGGCGATTGCCAATCAGCAGAGAAATGAAAGGTATATAGATTTTGATCAGATGGAGTATATGCCAGAACTTGCATCGGCACTGGATATTTATGCTGATGAAATGACTACTTCTACTTCGTTTGAGGATATGTTGCGAATCAAATGTCCCAACGAGGAGATCAAGTCGGTTTTAGAGACTCTATTTCATCAAGTTTTAAATATAGATTTCAATCTTTTCGGATGGTGCCGCACCATGTGTAAATATGGGGACATGTTTCTTTATTTGGACATCGATGAAGGCATCGGGGTAAAGAGTGTGATCGGTCTACCCACCAATGAAATAGAGAGACTGGAAGGGGAAGATCCAACCAATCCCAACTACGTACAGTTCCAGTGGAACAGTGGCGGCATTACATTTGAGAACTGGCAGATTGCTCATTTCCGAATTTTAGGTAATGATAAGTATGTTCCCTATGGGTCTTCCATATTGGAGCCGGCACGGAGGATTTGGCGACAGTTAGTTCTTCTTGAAGATGCCATGATGGCTTACCGCGTGGTTCGTTCTCCCGAAAGGAGAGTTTTCTATATTGATGTAGGAAGCATTGCCCCAGAAGATGTAGAGCAGTACATGCAAAAGATCATTACACAGATGAAAAGAAATCAAGTAATAGATCAAGACACGGGAAGGGTAGATTTAAGGTATAATCCCATGAGCATTGAGGAGGATTATTTTCTACCAGTGCGAGGAGGCAATACTCAGACGAAAATTGAATCTCTTCCTGGTGGAACGTATACCGGAGACATCGACGACGTTAAATATTTGAGAGATAAACTTTTTTCTGCCATCAAGATTCCACCAGCGTATCTTTCTAGAGCAGAAGGGGGCGAAGACGATAAGACCACATTGGCACAAAAAGATATTCGCTTTTCGAGGACAGTCCAACGCCTCCAACGGTCAGTTATTGCAGAATTAGAAAAAATAGGAATTATTCATTTATATACTTTGGGTTTTCGGGGAGACGATTTAATTGCTTTTGATTTATTTTTAAACAATCCTTCAAAAATTGCCGAACTTCAAGAGTTGGAGTCTTGGAATACTAGATTTACTGTCGCTTCGACTGCTACGGAGGGATACTTCTCTAAGCGATGGATTGCTCAGAAGGTTTTTGGAATGACAGATGATGATTTCTTGCGTAATCAGAGAGAGATGTTTACTGATCGGAAAATGCAAGCACTTATGGATTCTGCTGCTGAAATGGGAGCCGCTGGTGCCGGCGCTGGTGCACCAGGAATGGGCGCCGGCGAAATGGATATGGGCATGGAAGGTGGTGAAATGGATATGGGCATGGAAGGTGGCGAAGAAATGCCCGCCGAAGAGCCAGGCGCAGAAGCAGAGGCACCTGCCGAAGAGGAGGGCCCTTTGCTGGCCGCCCCACCCGGCAAGAGAGATGATGATATTCACCATTATGAAAAGGGAACTTACACGCCCACTAAGAATGACAGGCGCAAACAAGGCGCCCGCTATCGCCATATGCTTGGAAAAGGAAACGGCGAAAAGGGTAAAAACACAGAGAGGAACATATGGCCCGGGGCAAGTGAACTATTTAGTCTCGGAAATGGCATTGCGGAAGAGTTGAATAATAATTATAAGAAGGAAGAAGAGAAAGTTTTTGAAATTAAGAACTCTCAACGTGAAATAAAGACTCTCATTGAGCAGTTGGAGAAAAAGGAACATGAAAAGGATGCGCAAGAGTAAACATAATAAGAAAAGAAATACCGCTTTTCTTTACGAGGTTCTAATTCAGGATATTACACGGAGTGTAGTGAGTGGGGATCGGAAGCGTAAGGAAGTTGCCCTGCATATTTGCAAGGAGTTTTTTAGCAAGGGATCTGTTTTGTATGAGGAGAAAGAATTATATATGACGCTAGTAGACCCTCATGACGTGGATTCTCCTCTTTTGGAGAAGTTGCTAGAAGAGGCAAAAAAAGAATATGCCAAATTAGATCGCAAAGAAATATTCAATATGCAAACTAAAATGATTAATAAGGTTAATAAGAATCTTACCGGAGAAGTTTTTAATAACTTCGTAAGCAACTATAAGAATTTAGCCACCATTTCTCAAATTCTTAGTCAAGATCTTTCTGTTAAGAAGAGAGTTATTTTAGAAAATTTGTTTGTAAAGAACCACTCTCTTGCATCCGACGACCACACAGAGCAACTAGAACCTACTGATAATTTGGTCTATAAGACTTTTGTAGAAAATTATAATAAGAAGTATGAAGATCACCTGCTAGAAGAGCAGAAAGAAGTCATTACCAGATATGCCACTTCTTTTAGTGACAATGGCGTATCATTGAAGATTTATTTGAATGAAGAGTTTGGTAGATTGAAGAATGTTTTAAAGAATTCGTTGGTTTCTGAAATCATCAAGGAAGATGCCCAGATGCTTTCTAAGGCGCAAGAGGTATTGGGAATTGTAGAATCGTATGGAGAGAGGCGCGAATTTGATGAGGATGTTATTATCCAAATCTTAGAGATTCAAAATTTGGCCAAGGAGATAGAATCCTAATGCCCATTAAATTGACTCTCAAAGACAAAGAGAAAATAACAATAACACTAAAAGACAAAGAAGAGAAGAAACCACCTTCTCCTCCTTCTCCTTCTGAAAAGAATCTTCCTATAACAATGAAACTTGATATTAGGAAGGCAGTTGATGGTAGTTTGATGATCTTTGATCATCCGGATATCGATATTGTAGTGGTGCCCTCCACGAGCAAGGTAGTAACTCTTCCGAAAGGAGGATATACCGACGAGGTATATGCTGCGCAAGACAAATTGTTTAAGCATCTACTTCGAACCGGACTCATAACTCCAGGCACCGTTGAGGGGGGCAATGTACACGGTGCAATGGGCGCCATGATCCTGCCACCAACGAATGCTAAATTTCCAGTAGCAGACTTGGTTGTTCTTTCTATTGGAAAATTTATTGAAAAAGAAAAGCCTGATTATTTATTTGCCCAGGCATACGAAAAAGAAGTAGAAGAAATGTATATTGATCCAACTGAAGAGGATTCCACCCCGCTAGGGAAGGTACCCCAAGCAATAAAGAAAGGGAGCATTCAACCATACGATACGCGTAGATATCTTAGCGGATATGCATAATGGATTTGCTCTATTTTATTTTGGCATGTTATGGCATGACTCAAATTTTATGTTTCGGCACAATATTTAAATCAATCAGACCGCAATATCACTTTTTTCACTGTCCCATGTGTGTTGGATTTTGGGTTGGTGCATTTGTATGGGCATTAAGTCCCTACACGGAACTATTTACTTTTGATTATGGTTTTATAACTGGATTTTTATTGGGATGCTTAAGTTCTGGAACTAGTTATATAATGAACATGTTGGTATGCGATAACGGATTTCAGTTAGCGCTCAACAAACCGGAGGTCGAAGATGATGTCACTAATAACAACTAAATGGTTTTTACCTACTGTCCGTCGCTGCTGCAAAGGAAGTTAACTCGCGCAGGTTGCGCCTGCATTTAAACAATTTTAGAGGAACAATAAATGATCAAAATTAGTAAGAAATATCTAACAAAAATCATCAAAGAAGAGACTGCCAAAGTGGGATCCCCATTGAAGGAGAATGCTGCCCAGGCGGCTAAAGCGGCGTGGGAAGCCCTCCCTCCCCAGGTTAAAGCGATGATCATACAATACGTGGCGGAGAAAGGTCCCGAATTAGCAGATGCTGGAATTGAAAAACTTAAAGGCGCCTGGAAAAATAAAGGATCTACATCTATGAGTGACGATGATCTAATGGATTATAGTAAAGACTGTCCTCAAGGGTGGAAAGACGCCGACTGTATGGTGAATAAGATCAACGACTTGGTTACTAGTAACCTTAAGAGTATTCTTGGGAGTACTGGAGAAATTCATCCACATCGGCAGGAGAAGATTGTATCTGATTTGATGTTTGCTTTGGAAGAACCTCTTTTAGATTTGGCACTTGAAGTTGGAGGCAGCGACGAAGACTCTGATTTGATGCAGGAAGGAGACGATTCATTTTCTAAGGCGGGCGAAGAGATTGAGAAAAGAGGCACTGAAGGTGATTTTACTGCGAAGGCAAAGGCAGCCGGAATGGGCGTCCAAGCATACGCCAAAAAAGTGCTCGCCCAAGACAGCGACGCCACCACTAAAACCAAGCGCCAAGCTGCATTTGCTAAAGGCGCCGCTACTGTCGCCAAAAACCGCAAGAAGAAATAATATGTCAAAAGTTCTATTAAGAGAGTATTACGAATTGTGCGAAGGCGGCGTTTGCCAAGATTTCTTGAATGAAGATGAGAAGCGCCAAGTCAAAGAGGGTGTAGTTTTTCTTACTGGAATTTTACAGAAGTCTGATACGCGCAATGGAAACGGAAGAGTTTATCCTGACGAAGTATTGAAGCGTGAGATGAAGAATTATGAGAAGCTCGTCAAAGAGAACCGCGCCATCGGCGAATTGGATCATCCTGATGACAGTGTGATTAATCTTAAGAATGCTTCTCATTTGGTAACAGAAACTTGGTGGGATGGTGGCACTGTAATGGGAAAGGTTAAGGTTCTAGATACGCCCAGTGGAAAAATTTTGGAATCTCTTGTTAATAGCGGGGTTAAGTTGGGCATCTCTTCGCGTGGACTCGGAAGTGTAAAGGAACATCAAGGCAATACAGTTGTAGAGGATGACTTTCAATTGATATGTTTTGATTTCGTATCCGAACCCTCTACGCCTGATGCATTTATGAGCATACGTATTCACGAAGGAAAAGAGACGGGGTTGACCAAGGCAGATAAACTCAACCGCCTCCTTAATGAGATCACGAGGAAAGACCGATGAAGATTACCGTAGAAAGAATTAAAGAAATTATCAAAGAAGAACATGAAAAGTTGTACTCCACCGAAATTGCAGACGAACTCGATAGCGAAAATTTTAAAGCAGCTGAAACCATCATTCTTACATCTGTCCGCGATCTAATCCGAGATGGCGCCAACACGGAGCAAATGGATAGATTGGTTCAAGGCATTGAAGCAGCTATTCAATATGGTTTTGCTGGCAAAAGAATGCTTCCAAAAGGATAAGAAACATGAAACGAAGTGAACTTAAAAGAATTATTAAACCAATGGTTGCCGAGTGTATAAAAGAATCGCTACTGGAAGGTGGCGTCTTATCTACAGTTATAAGTGAGGTTGTCAAGGGCATGAACTCTCAACTCATGGTAGAGCGCGCCGTGGCACCGCTTGCCCCACCTGCTAGGAGAGAAGCACCAGAGGCAACCAGCAGGAAACTTCAAGAAACCAAAAAGAAAATGCTTAGTGCAATTGGTTCCGATGCGTACGGGGGAGTGAATGTATTCGAGGGCACCACCCCAGCGCCACCGCCTGCTACTCAAAATTCCGCTTACAGTCCGCTGAAGGATACTGATCCGAATGATGCAGGAGTTGACATTAGCGGTTTGTTCAATAGTGATTGGAGCAAGATGGTATAATGGTAATGGTCAAACGCGAAAGAAATGATACTGATGAGAAAATGATTAGACGTTTCCTAAAAAGAGTAAAGAAGTTGGGCATCATTGAAGAGTTTCTAAGCAAGCGCTTCTATATTAAACCATCTGATCAGAAACGAATGGATAAAAAGAGATCGATTGCCGAACATAAAAAACGTATGGCGAAGGAAAAGAAATAGTATTATACTATTTATATAAGAGGAGAGCATTATGACACACAACACATCCCCAGGCGCCTACTTTCAAAGAAATGGACTCGGAAACGAAGCCGCTTATGTGGTTTCAGGCCGACCGTTTGCAACTGGGTCGGTCAATGCAAGTGGGGGAGCATTTCGCATTGCTTTTCCCTCGGTAACAAAATTTGTCACCATTGTAAATAATGACACGACTGCCTTGAAGTGCGGGTTTTCAGAAAACGGTCTAGATGGCGGAAATCATTTCTTCCTGAATGCTACTTCCGTCGGAGATGGCATAAGCACGACTATTGATGTTAAGGTTACTGAAATGTGGTTTGACGGAAGCTCGGACTTTTCAGTGGTTGCGGGATTAACAAGCATCACCACTGCCGAAATTACCAACAACTGGAGTGGTAGTGTTGGTGTGGGATAAATTCTCCACTAAAGTTCTTTGGCCTCACGTTTAAACTTCAAGTTTCAGCGGCGAAGAACTAATTATTCACAGAGGAATAATTTTTAATGGTCAAGGGCATATCAGTACTTAGTGGAAGCGATTCCAATCTCAAGACGAGATTTAGATTTCTTGAGACAGGCGATTCGATTCTTGGCGGAGAAAATACAGGTTCTCTTCACCAAGTTACAGGCACATTAAATGTAAGTGGAGCAGTTTCTGGCACTATCTTTTACGGAGATGGTAGCGGACTCACCAATATCACTGCATCCGAGATCCCAGCACAAGGAAGTGACTGGGAAATCCAATACAATCTATCCGACGATCTCGCAGCAAGTCCCAACTTAACCTTTGTAAGTGCAAGTA
>Ga0209756_1003532_pt1 | contig 12617 bp, 20 predicted proteins | sample ETNvirenome_6_85_FD_184071 | JGI IMG/M metagenome (GOLD analysis project Ga0209756, IMG submission 184071) | Marine viral communities from the Pacific Ocean - ETNP_6_85 (SPAdes) (version 3) | ecosystem: Environmental > Aquatic > Marine > Oceanic | place: Pacific Ocean | collected 2013-06-19
TATCCGATCGTTCTCCGATTGTCAAGGTAAAAGATGTCAAGAGAATGTCAGGGAGAACTTAACCAAATCTTCTTAACTAATTCGCTTTCAACCTTATAAATCTTAAAAAACTTCCCAGCAAGACTTAGTTTTTTCGCCATTTCATCGGCTTCTTCTTTTGTATCAAATTTGGCTCTTTTATTAATTTGCTTTAAATAACTACCGGAGCCAGAATACTTAATCCATGCATTTGAATTTTCTGAAAAATCAGAAAGTATTTCACTAGTTAAGGTGTTATAAACAATGTAACACTCAAAATTAGGCACTTTCTCTCTCTCTAAAGAATCTTGAATAACGTAGAGAATACGCCATAGGTATAACGCAACGATAGGCCAGTTTTAATTCGAATAACTTCCACAATTTCATCATCTGGATAAAGTTCGCCAATAATACTAAAATGCTGGACGGCTGAATGCCCACTGTAATGTGGGCGTTCTCTCGCCCACGATATTGTTAACGGTTCTAGCAAATCTCCTACTTTCATTTTAATTACCCTAAAAAGTTATAATATAATAAACCATATACGTGAAGCCGGTTGCAAAAACGGTATAAGATATTATCGCTTTTGTATCATCTGAAAAGTTTTTTAAAATTGGAATATTTTTCCACGCCCATTCGATAATGACATAATGCAGTTCAAACCGACGTGATTTGTTGTTCATCTATTAATAACTATAATCAACATTCACTTATTACTTCTAAATCTTCCTCAAGAAACCGGTGTGGGCGCGGATCGCCAATGAAATTTATAACCCAAACTGGCTTTCGTCTCTTCAAATTCGAATGAACGTTCTTAGGTCCGTCGATGGCACGCTTAAGCCCTTCGAAGGGATCGCACCGATCACCATCGCGAGCGATGATTATAGCAACTGTTCCGCGATCATAAGCTGTTCCAGAATATGCTGAATTCTTTTTAATTCTAACTAAATCTCCAATCTTCATAGCCTTGCCATAGCACAACTGTGCTCGTCAACAGACCATACAACGCGCTTAATTCCTACATGTTTCATAGCTGCAACACACATCGGACACGGCTTTGAAAGCTTAAAAACACCGCTTTTGCCAATTCTACAAACATAAATAGTCGCGCCATCGGTCATTTCGCGGCTAATGCCAAGGATTGCCCCCAATTCTGCATGTAAAGTAGGAATTCCAGGCAAATCATTTCTGAATCTTGCGCCAAATGAACAAAAATTGTTTTTATTTGGCGAAGTGTTTATAATTGAACCGCCTTTTACCAAGATTGCCCCATGTTTATAATCAGCGGCAGCGGACAAATATGCAGCTTTGCGGGCAACCTTAAAATAACGTGCGTTTCTGCCACGAAAATTCATAATTCTTTTAACTGGCGGGCCCGATTCATACTCCTTTGGAGCAGAGCACATTATTTCTCCTTTATTATATAATAATATCTTATTGGCAAGCTGTCAAGTCATTTTTTTAAGCCAAGGCGAAGGCTTCCAAGAACTCTTATTGGTATAGCAGGATTCACCTTTGGCACTATAATCACTAGGCGGTTTAAGCCAATAAACAAGCGAAAAGTCTGTTCTTGCCTCCAAGATTTCGTTATTCTTATGAATAATCGAATAACCGCGATTATAATTCCAAAATTCGCTCAAAAGCCCCCTTTCAACTTCGGGATTCGCCTTCATAATTCCATCATTAATCTCTCTGATAAAATCTCTCTTATCCCACCAGTTCAATCCTGCCGCGTACCCGGCGCCGGGTGTAGATGTCCAGGAATTCCTGGACACCCCCACCTTCGGCCCGACGGGCTCGTCAAAACGATGTCGGACGGTCAAGTGGCCAGGATGATCCACGTTGAAAATCTTTTGAAAAGTATCTGACATATCAAAATTAGTGAATTCATTGATATCCTCAACCCGAGCAAGGCATAAGCCAATCCCCGGAACATTGCGGCGAAAAAGATGTACCAAATCGCCTCTTTTAAATTTACTCATTTCTCTCCAATTAATCTATAAAGCAAGTTTTGAGTTCATCGAAACCGCCGATAAGTTCATCGCTGCCTTCTCTAAACATTATAACAACGATTGGAAAGGTTGTCCAGTTATAACGTGTCAAAAGATTGTCACGGAATGTTTTGGCGAAATCCAAATTTATAAAAATGTATTCAACATCTTTTTCCATACATAACGCTTGTGCTTGGAGACAATAGGGACAATCAGAAATCCCATAAATTTTATAGACTATTTTTATTGGTAACACTTTTACTCCTTTAATTTTGTTTTTAATATTTTGGCACCTGACGAGCCGGCTTGAAACAGGACCATTACATCACATTTACCTTTTAACATGTTTCGTAACATTTTCAAAGAAGGATCAATCCAGCCATCTTCAGTCTTCATATAAACTTTCGTTTGATCTTTATTGGATATCTTAATCGCATCTCTATAAACCGCTTTTATAGAAGAATAAACCCCATAAAAAACATCATTTCTGTCAAAAAGGCAATACGTGTAAATATTTGTCATTAATCACACGCTTTACACCGAGAAAAGTATTTCTTTTTTCTCTCCGATTTGTTTAATTTTATCTTTTTGAAGTTTTTTGTATTATCTTCAATTAATCTACCGTTTAAAAGCGCTCTAATACGATCGCCTTTAAAAGCGCCGCAAATCACAATTGATTGCTTTGGAACATAAAGTAAATATTCACCCGGATAAACTATGTGATTTTCTGTAATTTCTTCGAATTCCATTAATCATCCAATGTCATCGATCGATCATAGGCATTATATTTTAGTTTTGTAAGTTTGTTGAGCAGCATGCTGCGTCTTAACAATTTAAAAGCAATGTTTTCGGGACTGAATTCCATTTCTTCGGATTCCAGCCCTGCTTGCCTCATATTTTTTATTTTATTTTTTATGCGGTCAACGTGTCGCATAACTTTTTCAAATTCGTTAGAATTAAACAGAGACTCCACACTGGCTATTTGCTGCTCTATGTCTGAAGCCTTTTTAGTTGCAGTGTCTATGTCGATAGGACGGTCAATTCCTTCGGGATGTGTTAGCCATTCATTGTTTTCTATGGAATAAACTCCGGTGGACTTGTGCTCTTCTCCTAAATTTTCAACATAAATTTCAACGTCATATCCTTTAATCTTGATGTCATGAATATCATTCCAGCGCAAACGCTTTTGATCAAAAAAGGCTTTAACCAATTTTTTATTTTCGTCTAATTCAGCAAAATCAACAACGATGTGAAGATCGATATCGGAATAACGTGACCAATTATAATTTGCTAATGAACCAGTAAGACGTACATCTTCTATGCTAACTTCAAAAGGTAAGCCATCAATAAAGTCTCGCGCTATCTCCAACAAATATTCACGTATTTCGGGTTTAATCTCTTCATTATCCCAAATTTGCGGCTCAAGCTCATCATGTATACGAAATCCAGAAGCATCAACTTCTAGTTCTTCTTCCAGTCCGCCAAATCCAGCCGGCGCAGATTTGGCGCGAGCATTAGGCGCGCGCTTTGTATATGGCGCACTACCTTTGCGTTGTTTTCCCGAATGCGTTAATTCGTTTCGATCTTTAACGTAACCTTTTCTAACTAATCTTTGATATTTTTCCATTTTATTAACAGCTACAATTCGACACCTGCGCGCCCTCGTTCGTCCTCACCATAAATAGTCTGCTCGCCATCTTCAAACGTTATAATAGTGTTATTAGTCGGATGCGAAAGCACATGAATTTTAATAAAATCATCAAAAAAATCAAAAAAAGCGATTGATCCTCTTGGAGGTGGCGTTAGCCAATGAATTACCGTATGTCCTGTGGCGAATGTGACGCCTTCGATCACAACTCCGTCGCCCGAAACTCCTGTTTCATCACTTTGACGACAAACTGTAAAGGTTCGAACGCCTTCGGGCGCTCGATTTGTTGGCTTTTTTGGTTTAAGATCTTCTGCCTCGGTTGAAACCTGATCATCATTTTGAGCCATAATTGTTATGCCTCTCCAATGGGGTCTTTGTTCATAACAGATTCCAAAATAGCCTCCTGCAGCATTTTTTGTATTTCTCTATCTGATTCTACTTCGTCGCGACATATTTCTGGCTCATCTGAGTCTAGCGCATTAGTTAAATTTTTAATTTCTTCCCGAAGCTTTTTAAGAGAATTCTCCATTTTTTCTACTTTTTGGGTCATCTTCTTAAAAAGACAGTTTTTCTTTTCTTTTTTCATTCAATCAATCCTAAAATATTTTTTTCCAATCAATTTTATACATAGGCAAAACAACAACCACATCTTCCAATGGTCTTAATTCGTGAGTAAAACCATTCATATAATAATCTACATCAATACCCACGACAATTCCTATGAAATCTCCTCTTTCATCAAAAACTCCAGAGCCAGACGATCCGCTCCAAGCATATGAATGAAGAACCACATATCCCTGGGTAAAGCCGGCTATTCTGCCGCCTATAGTTAATGGTCCTAGGTTATTAGGATAACCTGTATAATGCACTTTGTCAAATAATTTGTAATTATTTTTTTTAGAACCCATGTTTCTTGGTAATCTAATTGGTTTTCTATCTTTCATTTTTTCTATTTGGATAATCGCAACGTCAACATTTCTATTTATGTAATGATAATCAATGCAATCGCTGGTTTCCTCAAAATAAATCACAACCAATTTATCGCAATTGCCTAGAACACCATGCGCGGTGGTTATGACATAATATTTGTCTCCATGAACAAAATAAGTTCCACTAGAAATCGATGTTACCATGCCCACATCATCGGGAGAACGAACTTTGATTGAAGATGAGACTGATTTTTTAATTGCTCTTCTTTCGCTTACTTCATAAAGATCACTAATTCTTTGTGGTTGCGATAAATCATAGTCACTGGTATCAACATAGAATCCAAAAAACATTAGCAGACTAGCAAGAAATGGAATTATGCATTTTAGAAGAGCCGCCCCAAATGATTTAATTAATTCTAACATATTAAAACTGCCCTCCTTCTTCTACATATAGTCTATATCTGCTTTTGATACGAGAAAAACACTGGAATTTCCTCTAAACCTGATTTTATTGCATACCAAACCAGATCTTCACCTCCTGTAATTTTAGCTTTTCCATTTTGCCCTATAGCAAGATAAACTGGCCGATCGGGGCCATATTTTATAAAATCTTCATACCCGGCATCAAATTGATTTTTAGGTTTTCTAAAATATCTTGAAATATATGGGCGCAATTCCTCAACAGGCATCATTGTATGGTAGCCCATATAATTAGTATTCATAGGAACATCATACATAACTCCTCCTTCTGACCAGTCATCTGCTATTTGTCCTATTGTTCTTCGTGGTGTAACAGAAGGGGGATCTTGCATAGCCATTGAATAATATTCTTTTAACGTATGTTTAGAAGAAAACAAATCAATTTTACTCATGCGTAATATTTTTATTCTTGCATCAATTTTGCGTATTTGGGGCAACAAAGTATATTTAACAAAATCCTTTCTCGATGCTTGCCCCTTTAAAGCAAATTTGATGTTTTGTTCTGTAACGGAAAGGGTGCCTACTCTTCTCTTTTTTGTAGTTCGCACAGTTGTAATTTGTGGAATGGCGCGAACCATATTGTGGATATCTGTAATTTCGAAACCTCGCCCGAGAGGATAAGACATTATGAGTTTTATAGAGTAAAGCCTTACATCAAGGGGATTTTCAGCCTCACGAAGCGCTTTCTGCAAGAGGTCTGGTTCCCATGCTGGGGGCCCAGCAGTATTCCGTTTCCAAGCAGCGACTTCCTTCTTTAAAATATTCTTAAATATTGAACTTGCAGCGGAAAGAAACTCTTTAATATGATTATCAATATATTCCAAAAAGGATGAATATGCTTCAAGAGTTTTCTCAGCATCTCCAGGTACAGGATACAAAGTAATAACAAATTGCAATTTAAAGCTGGCGGCGTCATCTGAATTCTGATCAGTGATACTATGAACATATGGGCCCCGATAAGCTACCCCAGTAAAAATATTAGCTCGCTCCTGCCCAGGCTCCCGGCGCCGTTTCCCCTGCGCAAATAATGGCTTTATTTCAACGTCTTTGTATTTTGGTCCGAAATCTAATTGCAATTGTTTATTAGCATATTTAATCGCGTCTTGTTCCAAAGAAGCGATATTTTTATAAAATTCTATAGTAAAATCTGCATTTTCAAAGGCACCTGTTGCTCGCGGGCCCGAATAGGGGACATGGGTGCTGGTGTGTTTCCATTTATCTAAGAACAGGTTCGGCCTCGTAAGTAAAAATTTAGCCATGCCGGCATTCATCCCAGGAATTAAATCATTCCAATCTTCTTCTTTTAACTTAAATATATAGCCTCTTTTATCTGGTGTTTTTGCAACATCAAAATTGTGAAATTCCACACTAGAGAGTCTATCAAGCTCTGTTTCCTTGACGGCGCCGGCCTCCTTTAAATATGTTTCTATCTCATCTAAAGAATCCTCAACGTTCATCGCCAACTCCGCAATCATATCACAAAAATCATAAAAGGAATCGTCATCATAATTTCTACCATCGCTATAACTCCAATGATGATCAATGGCCTCATTAATACCGACGAGAACAAGATAAGGCGTTTTGCCCCTGGTTAACTCGTGTTGCCGGGCAGACAGTGGCATCGCTCGCTCGGCGTCGGAATGGCCGCCCTGGTGGTACTTCAACGCTTTCGCGCCGGCATAGCGCTTCAGGTCGGGATCCCGGTCCAAAGGGGCCCCGCCTCCGGCATTTACAAAATACCATGCCCAGTCGTCGGCCCATGCTTCGGGTGCTAGCGCGCCGGCGCTATCATGCTCCAGCAAAATCTTGTAAATGGGGTCTTCGTCGGAGTCCCGCTCCTGCAGCGAATATTCGATAAGCTCCTTGGTCAGAAAAAAAGGCAATTCCATAGCGATAAACGACGTATAAGCGTTCCAATAAAAGTTCGGGTATCCGGGCTCCGCATCCCCATAATCAGTATCAACTTGGATACCTACTCCCGCCTCCAAAAAATTCCGCGCTTCAAGCAGGCCATTGATACTTTCTGTAAATTCTTCAAATTTCTTCTCGGTACCACCAACGTCCGCGCTGGTGTTGTGTTTTAAATGATTCAAAAGCGGCTCAAAATCATCACTTGAATGCTGACCCTCTTCTTCAACAGACGTAACGTTCATGTTGTCTATGAACCAAACAATGTGGTCCCAAACTTCTTCGGGGGGTGCGCTATTTTCTCTTCCCTTAATTTGAAAAATCGTGTTGCTTTCCTCATTATAGGCCAATGTCACATAAGAAGAAGATGTTCTGCGGCCTTTTTTATGTTTCCGAAGAGAAATGAGAATGCCATTCCTATCTTCTCCGCAGTGGCCCATTCTTGCACCTTCTAACTCACAGGTTGAACTTTCTAAATTATACCAATAGGAACCATCTTCAAATTTATGTATAATTTGTTCAGGAAGTTCCAAACTCAGAATATAATCGCCTGCTATTTCGTGTGCCGCATCGATATCCGCCGGCGGCACATTTTTGATCATTTCATAATTTTTAGGATTATTTTCCAAAAATACAAATATATCTTCATACTTTCTATAAAGATAATCCATAGACAAATCAATATAAAGTTTATTATAATCAATGTAAGCAGAACCCAAAAAATTATCATTTAAATGGTAAGGATATGCTTTAGATAATTTAACCAATTGCTTCATTAAAGACTTGATTAGTTTTTTATTTTTTCCAAGTGGCCCTGTCGCCAATAAGTTTCTATAATTCTTTAAAATACGTAGATATTTTTCGGTAAATTCATCGTTTACGGCGTAGGGGGCCCCCGCTTTGGCGCGCCCTCCAGTTGGGTCAAGGACAGGCTCCAAAAGCCCTGTATACAATTCGAGTATTTGAGCATGAGGAGTGCCAAAGACAGCCATCAGCCCTGGTCTCGGGTGTTGCGCGTGCAGTTGCTTAAGAAGTGCTGGAGCGTCCCTGATATCAACGTAATCGTAAACCTGCGTGGCAGTCATCATGCGAATGGCATTCGATTCTCCGTGTATTAAATCCCCTATATTCAGTAATTTCCAAGCATTGCCCACCCAAACTCTGCCTTTTTCACTAGAATTGGGTAAGAGAACCCTTATTTTGGAGACAATGTTATCGGGTAACCCGATATCGTCCAGCCCCTCAGTTAAGATTTGTTCATCTAAAAAATTAAACCATTTATCGGTGGCCAATGTATTCATAAATCGCCTCATTCAATAAATAGTCTGCTATCTTTTATAAGTGTTCTGTGCTACTCGCATTATTTAAATTTCATTTGTGTCCAGATAATCAAAAATGCCAATAAAGTTGAAATGATATTTTTTAATGTAAAAAATCTTTCATTCATGAAATAATAAAACAAGAATGGCATTATTATAAAGGATAAAGCAAAAGTATAAAATCTTGGGCCCCATCCATTATGAAAAAATTCATATGCATGCCCAACGCCATAAACAAAACACAGTGATGCTGGCGTTGCACAAATCAATGTAAGCAGAAGCCGATTATTCTTTGCCCATTCCCAAAAAAACTGAGCATAAGAACTAAACCAAGCAAGCAAAATCCCAAAAATAAATAATACAGTAGCAATTAAAAGTTTATCATACATTATACAATATTATTTCCTTTGCGTTCTCGCGATCCTCAGTCTTGCGGCCGTATTTATCGATAAAAATTTTATCGCAATTATCTATATTGTGCAATCGTTTGTGATTTAAATAAAGCAAAATAGATTTTTTATTGTCTAAACATACCTGTATCAGTCCGTCATGATCGAAAACTGTCTCTTCGAATCCTCGATTGATGCCGTGACTTAAAACATTGGGAATGTATCTGCCGATCGGAATAAAAATTAAATCTGAATCATTCTCTTTTTTGATGTGCTCAACAGTAGATATTTTTAGATGCTTTATGTGAAGATTTTTTGCAGTAAATCTCTTAAGACGTGCTAAAACAAGAGGGTTATAGTTTTCCTCTTTTAAAGAACCATAAGAGATCATGCCATTATCAGAACAATTGTTTAATAAAAAAAAGAGGGCTGAACGAAGACACGGATCTTTATATTTTGGCCAATTCTCTTGTAAAATATTAAATGTTTTTTCTGACTCAAAAGGAAAAATAGTCTCTGCGATTGCAGCCACTACATCAGGTTTTTCTGAAATGCTTTTCCAAAATTCGTAAACAACCAGTTTTTCCGTGTTAGCTATTACAAATCTGTCTTCAGAGGTCAATCTAAGTTCTAATTCGCCAGCAAAAAAATTATAAGTTTCTACAATAGTTCCCTTCGGTATTAGTTCTTTCAACACAGAATAACATTTAAAGTTATTTTTTTTATCCTTGATCGGTGTTTTCACTTAATGCTTCTTTAAACATTGCCAATTTATCTTCCAACGTATCATTTTTTATTTGTTCAGGCTGTGTTTTAAAGTGAACATAGCTTTGAATAATGTTAGATACATCAGACAGCATAAAATCAATTTTTGCTAATTCTTGCCGAAGGGAATCTATTTTTTCTAAAGTTCCCATTTCTAATAATACGGGCCCTTCGAATTCTATATGATCTGGGTGGGGCATATTGCTTGTTGCAATGTAAAGTTTCCAAACAGCGGATTTATATAATCTATCTACTTCCGCCTGCAAATCATCTAATTCAACAGAATATTGAATATTCACACGTTGGCTCATGTCAGCCCCTTAATACTTTTTTCGAAACTTGTAAAATACTTTCTATTCTTTCGGGAGCACCAACGACTATAATTTCTGAGCCAGATTGTCCTTTGTTGATTATAAGCTTTGAAAATCTATGTTCCGAATTCAGACCATCAGAGATCATGCCCTGTTCATTAAGTTGGCGCATATGTAATTCTTCTCTGACCATTACAACATGTTTGGGGTTGACAAACACTTCCCGCAAAGTATACTTGTTTCCAATGGTTACGACGCCAGTGCCGCATACTTCAGTTAATTTAACAAGCATAATTTTCTTCTACTACCGGATATATATCTTTCATTTTTACATCCCAAATTTTTTCTTTATAGAAAACTTTACACCAAAAAGGGTTCCTTTCGTCATTATCCCAGAAAAGCGCTTTAATCGGCTTTTGAGTCCTATGATAAATATCGGCCAGGGCGTCAATATATTCATATGGTTTGCCAGAAATCATTAAAACATCCTGTGGGATATGGCACAAATCTCCTCGTTGCATATTAATTACTCCGTTTGTATAATGCCATAATTAGTTGTAATGAGTGTACCAGCGCAACTAGCAGCATTTTGTAAGGCAGTCTTCGTGACCTTCACTGGATCTAATATACCACGTTCAAAGAGGTTTGTCAACTCTCTTCTGCGAAAATCCCACCCTGCTTCGGGATTATTTAAAATTAAATCTAATAGAATATCTTCCGATTCCCCTGCATTTCTACACATTTGTCGAAAAGGCGACTCGCATGCTTTTTTAATAATTTGCACACCAATTAATTGATCGGGATGGTCACTTTCTATATCTATTGAACGCGATAATCGCACCAAAACGGTACCTCCTCCTCCAATGATTCCTTCATCTTGCGCTGAGCGAACTGCTTCAAGGGCATCTTCAATACGATGTTTCCGCTCAATCATCTGTACTTCGGTGGCGCCGCCAACACGAATAACAGCAACGCCAGAAGAAAGACGAACAATTCGACTTTGTATTCTATCACATTCTTGTAAAGATTCTGTTTGATCAATCTCAGTTTTTAAAGTCTCGATTCTCTTTTCAACAGCTTCGAAATCACAATTTCCACCAACGATAATTGTTGTTATCTTTGAACTTTCAATAGACTTAGCAGTACCAAGATTGGTTAATTTAATATCCTTTAGCTTTGCTCCCGACTCGCGAGTAATAAAAGTGGCTCCGGTCGAGAGAGCAAGATCATTAAGAAGATTTCGGCGCTCTTCGCCATAAAAGGGAGCTTTCATTCCTGCTATTTTAAGTGTGCCACGCATGGCATTCATAATCATCGCAGCAAGAGCCTGCCCTTCGATATCTTCAGCAACAATAATAAGTGGCCGGCCCTCTCGCGCAACCAACTCAAGAACCGGCAGTATTTGTTCTACTTGAGTAATCTTACAATCAGTTACAAGGAACAATGGATCTTCATAAGACATTATATTTCTGCGCTCATCAGTGATAAACGCGGAAGCACAATAGCCCGCATTAAAACGAAAACCTTCGGTTACATCAATAGAAGTTTCTAATGAACGAGACTCTTCAATTGTAATTGAGCCGTCTTGCCCCACTCGATCAACAGCAAGAGCAATTAACTCTCCAATTACAGTATCATTATTAGCAGAAAGGCTAGCGATATGTTTGATATCTTCAATGCTCGTAATCGGCGTAGCTATTTCTACAAGATTTTTTGTAACCTCTTTGACAGCAGCATTAATGCCTCTCTGTAATTCAATTGGCGAAATACCAGAAACAATATACTTTTGTGCCTCTAGTAATATTGCTCTCGCTAGAACGGTCGCAGTTGTCGTTCCGTCGCCGGCAGTATTGTTGGTTTCAATAGCCGCTTGACGAATAATTTGGGCTCCAGCATCTTCAAAAGGATCTTTTAGCTGAACAAAAGCCGCGACAGTGACGCCATCTTTACTAATAAAGGGAGTTTTATCGGCTTCCTTTAACAAAACATTTCTACCTTTTGGGCCGAGTGTTGATGCCACATTGTCAGCTAAAATGTTGGCGCCCTGAAGAATTTTCTGTTGTAATGATTGATTATCATCATAAGCTCTACTCATTAATACCTCTTGTTTATATTATATTCTGAAATTGATGTATTGTCAAATTATTTTTTGGATCGTAAGATCTCTTTTGTTTCAATATTCTTTGCGTTATCTACCGATGTCTTTGCCAAATTATCATCTTTTAAGCCGCCAGCAAAATAACTATTCAAACTATCTGAAAGGATCTTTAGAGATTGAAAGATCTCATAAACTTCTTCGTTAAGAATATCCTTAACCTTACCCAGCGCTTCAATAACATGGGCTGTTCCAACATTGATACTTCCAAGATACAAGGTATTTGTGGGCTCACTCGGGGCAAGCGCTAGCGTTTTATTCAAAGAAAATTTCAAATTTCTAAGATACCCTAATGAATGTTTTAGTGCAATCTTTTTTTGTTCGAAGCCAAGCATCTTATATTGCCTTGCTGATTCTTCGGGAGAAAAGAAGTCGCCTTGAGCGACCATGTTTTGTATTTGTAATTTTCTCTTGCTATCTTTAGCTTTAGCTTTTTGAGAGTCAACAACTTTCTGGTTCGCATCAATTATTGCATCTTTAAGGAGCGCTATAACAACTTGCGGAGCTTGGTCATATTTTGATTTTACAAAGTCTAAAACCTTTGTCTTGCTCATTTTAGCAACTCCTCTGTCGCCTGTATTGAACAGATCATCATTTTTGGCCCAATCTAATTTGTACACAAGCTCTTTTAAATCTCCATCGCCAAAATCTCTTAACGGAGATTGTTGCTCTTCAGCCTTTAATTTCTTAATTTGCTTGGACAA
>Ga0209756_1003537_pt1 | contig 12613 bp, 11 predicted proteins | sample ETNvirenome_6_85_FD_184071 | JGI IMG/M metagenome (GOLD analysis project Ga0209756, IMG submission 184071) | Marine viral communities from the Pacific Ocean - ETNP_6_85 (SPAdes) (version 3) | ecosystem: Environmental > Aquatic > Marine > Oceanic | place: Pacific Ocean | collected 2013-06-19
CTTCATCTGATCCAGAGGATACGGATGAGGAAGAGACAGAAGAAGCAGGATATATACCAGAAGGTATAGGTCAATCACTACTAAGTCCTAGTGGATCTAGTGGATCTAATAGATCAAGTTCTATTGGTGGAGGTTATGGCAAAAAAAGAATAGCCCAACAATCTAGAGGACAAATGAACTTAACATCTGGTAGTAATAGAAGTATTTTAACATCTTAAAGGAGGTAATATGGCACGAATAAAAGATAAAGATGGAAATTGGGTTTTTGTACAAGATAGTAATAATACTGGAATGACAAATAATACTTTTTCTGACGACCCCTTTACAAGCACAAACGAAGATGAATCTCCTAATGATGTATTAAATCCTGAAATGGGATTATATGGGCCACTTGGAGAAGATGAATTTAAAACCAGAGGATACGATAACATAGGAAGTGCAGTAGCTTCTTCAGAAGGAGGTGGTTATGGGAAAAAACGTAAAGCTGAAATGTCTAGAGGACAAATGAATCTTACAGGTTCTAAAGGTAGTACTATCTTAACTTCATAAAATATATGGCAGATCAAAATACAGATTTAGGTGCTGTAATTGACAGACACCACGAAAAACTAAAAAATAATCGCAGGACATGGGAGCGAGAGTGGCAAGAGATGGCAGAATATGTCCTCCCTCATCGTTCTGATTTTACTACAACTCATTCTAAAGGTGATAATAGAATGGGTATGGCGTTTGAAGGAACGGCAATGCGATTATTGAAACGCTTTGCATCTAATATTCATAACGTCTTTACACCGATGGGTGCAGAGTGGTTTCAATTAACCACAGGTATTGGTCAATTAGATAAAAATCGTAATGTTGCTTTATGGTTAGACGAAGCTAGTAACATAATAAAACATCATATATCAAGACCAGCATCTAATTTCCAAAGTGCAGTCTTTCAATATTATTTAGAAGCAGGATCATTTGGTACAGGTATTGTTTTTGTTGAAGATCAACCGGGATTTGGCCCTCGGTTCCGTAATTTCCCTCTATCGGATTGTGTATTGGGGTCTGGTAGTGAAATGGAAATTGATACGATTTACAGAAACTACAAACAGACAGCAAAAGATTTAGTTTCAAGATTCGATCCACAAACTCTACCAGAACAAGTTGTAGAGAAAGGATTTGGAGATAAAATGCTGGATGAATACGATATTGTTCATGCAGTATTCCCTTCTTGGACAGTACAGAACTTCTTGCCTGAAGGGTTTATGAAACCTTTTGTGTCTATTCATTATCTGAAAGATAAAAAACAAATTTTAAATTTCAGTGGTTATGAAGAGATGCCTTATATATGTGCTAGATGGGAACGATCAGACAGGGAAATTTACGGAAGAGGGCCAACTTGGGAAATAATGCCAGATATTAGGCTTATTACTGAAGTTGATAGGACATATTTAAAGGCTGTTCAGAAATCGGTATCACCGCCTCTATTTGTACCGGATTCTGGACTCTTAGACCCCCTAGATACTACCCCGGATGCAATAAATTATTATTCCATCGGGCTAGGGGGCAAAGATATGATATTTGAAGCTCCTACAAATGCAAGACCTGATTATGCAGAGAAATTAAATGCAAAATGCACTGCCGCAATCAGGGAAGGTTATTTTCTTGATCTATTAGAACTACCCGGCCCTGTTGCTCCAGATGGGGATGTAATGAGGTTTAGTGCTACAGAAGTGTCTGCTCGTATGAGACAAAAAATGCCGATACTTGGGCCAATTCTTGCTAGACAGGAGGCAGAATTTCTTGATCCACTAATTAGAAGAACAATTAATGTATTAATGAGATCATATCAATTACCTGAAATGCCTGATGAAATGGAAAATAATTTTAAAATAGAATATATAAATCCAGTTTCAATCGCAATGCGTTCAGGAGAGATAAATTCAATGAATCAGTTGTTTGAGATGATTATGCCACTTGCTCAAATAGATCAGACTATACCGATGTACTTTAATACTCAGCAAATACTTTCAAATACTGCTGAAGTCTTACAAATACCTACATCGAATCTTAGAACAAAAGAAGAAGTTGATGCAATGGTTGAAGAACAACAAAGGCAACAACAAGAACAAGCTCAAATGCAACAAGCACAAGTTGCTGGTCAATTGAATGAATCAATGGCAAAAGCTGAATCACTTAGGTCAGAAGCGGCATGATTTCACGATGGTTACAGGAAAAAGGAAAGCGTAAAAGTTTTAAAGAGGTCTTTAGTGGTGAAGAAGGGCAGGATGTGATTGCAATGCTTGCAAATGCACATTATGTCTTTCGTACTTCACATGCTAGTGACCCCTATACATCTGCATGGCAAGAAGGCCAAAGAACTGTAGTAATGGAGATTATTAATCTCGTTGGTGCAGATTTGGAAGCCATAAGAAAAAGAATTGACATGCAGGAACAAGCTCGTGTAGAAAGACGAGCGTAACCCTAACAATAAATAGATATGGCAGAAGAAATGGCTCCTGTAGAAGATTCAGGGCAAGCTGATGTAGATTCTACTATTCAATTTAACGCATCCTCTATGCCAGTAGGCTTAAGGGATGAACCTAGTCTCCAAACATTTGACTCTGTAGACAAACTTGCTAAGTCCTACGTTAATGCAGTCAAAATGATAGGAGGAAACCCGGATAATCTCGTCTCCCTTCCACAAGAAGGAGAAAGTTGGGATGAAATCTATAATAAACTTGGAAGACCAGATCAAGCAAATGGTTATGATTTTGGTGAAGATGATGAAGGTGTATTGGATGATTTTAAAGATTTCGCACACCAGAATAATCTTACTCAAGATCAAGCAGATAACTTGTTAGGTCTTTTTGCAGATATACAAGAGGAAGAAGCCCAAAATGAGGAAAAAGCTATAGAGGACTTAAAAGTTCAAACTACTATCGGACTCCAACGAGATTGGGGGAAGAATTATGATGGTAATTTGGATTATGCCCGAAGAGCTTATGCCCAATTTGGTACTCCTGAATTGACTCAGGCAATGGATGATTCTGGTTTTGGCAACCACCCTGAAGTGATCAAAGCCTTTTCAAAAGTCGGTCAATTATTAGGAGAAGAAGCACTTGCGGTAGGCACAGGATTAGGTCGAAATCAAATGTCTCCGCAAACAGCGCAGGAAGAGATTCAGGCTCTTTATGCTGATAAGGATTTTTCAAAATCATATCGTGATAATAAAGATCCTAATCACAAAACTGCAATGAATAGGATGGATAGGCTATTTAAACAAGCATATCCACAACAAAAACGAGTACGATAATATCACCCCTCCATAGTGGAGGATAAAGCCGAACAAGAGATAATAGGTAGATAACCAACGGCCTACTGAATATTCTCTTGAGACCCTTTATGGATAATCTCTAGGTAAGAGTGAGTTTAACTTTATGCACATAACGTGCATGAGATTTCTATAAAAGGTACAATATGGCTAATTTTTATGATATTGAAACGTCGTATATACATCGCTATTCCGCTGATGTATTACATGCGCTTCAACAAAAGACAACCCGGTTACGAAACTTTGTAACCAATAAGCCAAACTGTCAAGGTGTTGCCGAGTTCATTGATAAGATCGGAACTAACGAAGCACTGGACAAAGTTGCACGTTTTGCAGATTCGCCAGTACAGGCAATATCCCATCAACGTAGGAGAGTATCAGCACAGCCTAAAAATGCTGGATTCTTCGTAGAAGGTTTTGATACTCGTAGAATGAACTACGATGTGTTCCAGCCTTATGCAGAAGCTACGTCAATGGCTATGGCCCGGAAAATGGATACTGTAATCATTGATGCCGCATTTGGTTCAGCATATGAATCAGATGGTGGTGTAATGGACGGTGCAACCGAAATAGTTTGGAATGATACTAATTTCCCAAATCAATTTATTGGTGTTGATTTTCAAGTAGGTACTGCAACTGTTGACTATAGTGGTATTGATAACACTGCCGGGAATCGCAGAACATTATCAATCGACAAGTTGTTAAAAGCTCGCAGGATTCTTTCTGAAAATGAAGCAGATCAATATGATGAAGGTGGTAATCCACTATATTTCATTGTATGTTCCGCATCTCAGATAGAAGCTCTACTCCATTCAACAACAATTCAAAGTGCGGATTATAATAATATTCGTGCATTGGTTGAGGGACAAACCAATTATTTTGCAGGATTCCAGTTTATTAGGCATGAAGGTTTGCCTACTTCTGGAACAGGGGATACGCTGACAGAAAAAGTGTTAGCATTCCATCCTCAAGGTTTGGCTTTCTGTTCTTGGGAAGAACCTATAACCGAAATTGAACGACGTTCTGACAAATCTTTTGTCCCATATGCATATTTTGAAATGGATATTGGAGCAACTAGAATTTGGGAAGAAATGGTCATTCAAATTGACTGTTTCGTAACAGCTTAACCCAAAACTTGAAAGGACAATATGGCTAATGTATATGCAGTAGATTATGCAAAACGATTTTCAACCCTTCCAGCTAAGCTAACTAATGTAGCTACGCAGGGTGGTAGAATGCGTGTTTTGTATGACACTTACACAGTAGTAGCGGCAACAGCCCAAAATGACGTTGTATATTTTGGTAGATTACCACCAGATTGCAAGGTATGGGAAGTTGCAATTCAAACTTCTGCTACACTAGGAAGTAGCGCAACAATTGATGTCGGCTGGCAAGCTGTATCTGCAACGGCAACGTCAGCAAATACAGACCTTGATGGTTGGCATGATGGTATATCTGGTGAAACCGCCCTCTCTTTTTGGAAGGTAGGTGGAGCTTCAACTGCATCAGGTAATAAGGGTATTGCAATTGCCCCTACATCTATTCCTGATGAGGCAGATATAGTTGCAACACTTCTTGGGGTTGACCCAAATGCAGATGTAGTAATTAGTTTGATGTGTCACTACTCAATTGATTAACTTCAATTAACAATCGGGGGTTGGGAAACTAGCCCCCATTTCTTCGAAAGTACTATGGATAAAACCGGTATAGCTAACCTTGCCTTAGGTTCTCTAGGGGAAGCAAGGATTCAAAGTTTAACTGACAATAATTCTAGGGCTAGAGCATGTAATGCACGACTTGATGATGTTATTACAACAGTATTAAGAATGCATACATGGAATAGTGCATTAGAAAGAGCCACTTTAACGAGTGTTGGAGAACCTGTATTTGGGTGGAATTATATATTCCAATTACCTAGTGAATGTATAAAAGTAGTAGAAGTAAGTCCTATTTCAAGATACCAAGTTGAAAAAAAGAATATATTATCTAATGAAAAGACTCTTAACTTATTATATGTAGGTAATCCAACTGATATAAATAATTTAGATTCTTTGCTTGCAGAAACTATTGCAATGAAATTGGCATTAGAGATTGCAGAAACCCTAACAAGTAAGCAAGGATTAAAACAAGAAATGATGCAAAAGTATGTGATTGCTTTACAGGAAGCTAGATCAGCTAATTCACATGATAAAACACCAGAACACCGGGAACGCTCTTCTTATCTGGATGCTAAGAGAGGTAGGTTTTCTGTTCCACATAGGACATTTAGTACGCCTACAACTGGCTACGAAGCAAACGAACATACTTACAGTATTGGATACAATATCGGATAACATCTATGAAATTTGAGTTTGTCCAACCTAGATTCTCTGAAGGTGTATTAGCAAAAAGTCTTCAGGGGCGTTCTAGCGAAGAGTTTTATAAATATGGCCTAAAGGGAGCTAAGAATATGCTTCCTATTCTCTCCGGGCCTGTGGTGAAGCGTCCGGGTACAAATTTCATAGGGGCGTTGAAAGATGCATCAGCTATTTTTATTCCTTTCTTTAAGGATAAAGATAATACATATATTATAGAATTAGGTCAACTCCATTCAGAGGATGTGGATGGTTTTACACTAACATGTGGTACTACTAATACTTCTACTACTGTAACAGCGGCTTCTACTGCAGGACTTGTAGTTGGTCTGTCAGTATCAGGATCAGGTATTCAATCTGGTTCTACAATTGTATCAATTATAGTTGATACATCTTTTGTTGTTTCACTAGCCGCAGATGCTACTGGATCAGCTACTCTTACATTTAAAGGTGGTTATTTAAGACTTTGGTCGCAAGATCAGCTTTTAAATGATAAACAAGGAACTCCTGCTACTTATGAAGTAACTTCTGGAGTGACTTGGACTCAAGCAGAATTACCTTTGCTAAAATTTACCCAAAGTGGCGATTATATATTTGTTTGTTGTCCTACTAAAACTCCTCAAGTAATTAAACGTGAAATAATAACTGGTGGTTCATCATCAGGTTTTGCCGCAGATGATAGTGTATGGACTGTATATCCAATAGTTTTAAAAGATGGGCCTTATAAAGAAATTAATGTCTATTCTGAAGATGCCGCATCTACTGATAAATATGTATTATGGATTGCGGAACCTACAAATACAGAAGAAATTGCAGGAGTAGAATTCAATACTATAACTAATAATATTGTTTTAACTAATCATGGTCTGCAAACTGGAATGAAAATAAGGTTGGATGATGATGGGAGCACAGACGGATGGGGTAATTTATGTACGGATAATACTGATGCTACAACAAGCACTAATACAGCTTTAGCAGATGAAGATTATTATGTAGTTAGTACAACTTCAACTACTTTTCAAGTATCTGTAGATGATGGTGGTTCTCCATTAGAATTTGCATTAGCATTTGAAAAAACTACTGCGGATGCAGATGTAAAAGTATTTAGGTATGTATATCCTTCTTCAGATACAGGAATTGTTTTTAATGTTTATAAAGATGGAGCATTAAGTGATGATTTATTTAGTGATAATGATATTGGAAGAATGATTAGGATAAATCCATTAGCAAAACCTTTATCTCGTATAGGTGGAATAAGATGGTGTTGGGGTATTATTAGTGCGCAGGGTACAAATACTGTTACTATAAAGTTAAAAACTGAGATGGCTAATATAAGGGGTGGCACAGATGGTTCTGCACCAGCAACAACAAATTCTGAGACAAGAAAAAGAGGAACCCCTGATTTTAGGTTAGGTGCATTTAGTATTGGTGAAGGATTCCCAAGTGTATCCCAAATATATCAACAAAGAATGGTATTTGCCGCAACTGATTTACAACCTTCTACTGTATGGTTATCAGAAACAAATAACTTCTATTCATTTGCACCGAGTGAGTTAGCAGCCCAAGATTCGCCATCTTCTATAGTTTCTGGAGAAGCAATAGAAGTTATTACTTCATCAAGTGCATTAACATTTACTTTAGATTCAGATACTCTTGATCAAATAAAATGGATTGCAGAATCAAAGAAGATGACAATGGGTACTTCTGCTGGTGTATATATGCTTTATGGCTCAGAGACTAATCTAGTAGTAACTCCATTTAGATTTACAATTAATAGAGAATCCTCTTTTTCTGCTACAGATACTCCCCCTGTTGTTGTTTCTAATGCATTAATGTATGCGCAAATAGGTGGTAAAGATGTACAACAATTATTATTTGAAGGTCAGCAAGGTCAATGGTTTAATAGTAAAATATCAATTAAAGGATACGATGTTATTAAAACATCCACAATTAAGAAGATGGTATGGCAAGAAAGACCTAATAATATTATTTGGTTGATGATGAATGATGGTAGATTATTGTCATTAAGTTATGATAGACAGACATCATTTCAAGCATGGTCAGAACATGTAATATCTGGAACAAATGCAAAAGTTACTGATATTGAAATGATAGCTACAAGTACACATGATCAAATATGGATGAAAGTTGAAAGAACAATAGATGGGTCTACCAAATATTATATGGAAACAATGGCTAGGTTTCCAACTGAAGGTGCATTGGATAGAAATGCTCTTGTGTTTTCTGATAGTGCATTGACTAAATCTATTGCAGGAAAAGACTTTACAGTTACTAGCTCATCAGGATTACTTGTAACTTCTGCTAGTCATGGATTAATTGATACTCAGAGAATTAGTGTATCGAATTCTGGTGGAGGATTACCAACTGGTCTTGCAGTAGGTGAAGAATATTATGTGCGAGATAAAACAGATAATACATTCAAATTGGCTCTTTCATCAGGTGGTACAGCAATAGCATATACTAATGCTGGAACTGGTACACATAGTTGGGCAACTAAACAAGTTACTGGATTAGATCATTTAGAAGGAGAATCTTTACAGGTGTACTATGATGGAATGCAACATATTAATAAAACTGTATCATCAGGTTCAGTTCTATTAGATAATACTGCTGGTACAGATGTTGTAATAGGATTACCTTATAATGGAGAATTAGAAACATTAGAACCTACTGCACCAGAAAATCAATATTCTTATTCTAAACAAGTTAAGAATATATCTCTTCTGATTGAGGAATCTTTAGGTATTGAAGTAGAATATGGAGATGAAAATGAAGAAATCTTATTTAGAACCTCTGGAGATTTAATGGGTAAACAGATTCCTTTATTTTCCGGTAAACGTAAACTCTCGCTATCAGGTATGGCATGGGAAGACTTCGATATAAAAATAGTTTCTAATGGCCCATTCCCAATGCAGATTAACTCCATTGTCTTAGAAACAGAGACAGGAGGTAGTTAATGAACTCCATAGCTAGAAGAATAGATACTACTTATTTGAACAATGCAGTTGAATCATATCCTTCGGTTCTAACAAAACAAGAATATAGAGACTATATTACTAATATACAAGAAGAAATTAGTAGTCGTGAAGATAGTGTAGAAGGAGAAGAAGCTAATGCCATTAATCCTGTTAAGCATACATATGCAGATGGATTGTATATCCGAGAAATATTTATGCCTAGAGGTGAAATAGTTATAAGCAAGATACATAAAATAGCTCATCCATTCTTCTTAATTAAAGGCAAAATCTCAGTATTATCAGAGGATGGTGAGAAATTATTACAAGCTCCATATTATACTATTACACAAGCTGGTACTAAGAGAATGTTATATACTCATACTAATGCTATTGTAGTAACTGTACACAGGACGTTTGAAACAGATTTAAATAAAATTGAAGATGAAATTATTGCAAAATCATTTGATGAATTAGAGGTAAAGATATGACTTGGGCGGCAACTGCTGTAACAGTTGGAGCATCTGCTCTGGCAACATATAGCTCCATTCAATCAGGGAAAGCGCAAGCACGTACGCTGAAGCAACAGGGTTATCAATCTATGCTTACAGCTTATAGAAGAATAGCAGATCGTAATTTGACTTCATATTTAGCTACTGAAGATGTTAAAGAAATGGGAGGAGATGCTGTGATAAGTCAATATATGGCTTCTAATAAAGATATTAAGAATACAAAAGCAGAAGCATCTGGTAGTGGAGCAGTTATAAGTGGTACAGTTAAAGATGTAATGAGAGCAAAAGAAACTAAAATGAATGCTATTGTACAATCTATTAATGATAATACTGAAAAAAATATTGAAGGTATAACTAGAGATACTAACCGACAAAATAAAGAAGATATTATAGCGGCGCAAACCAACCAAAACTTTCTTAATCAACAAGCGAGTGATATATATAAAGCAAATCAACGGAAATTAGTAACTGGTATTGTTAGTGCGGCGGCTTCTGGATATACAACAGCGTCAGCAAGATCAAGTTCTGGACAAGATAATACACCATTTTGGAATCAAAAATTTGCTACATGGGATCAGATACAAGCAGGAGATTTTCACATTTAAGGATAAACAATGGCTGAGATACAAGATACATCCGGGGCTAAACCTCAATTACGACGTTACCAGAGTAAAGGATTAAGAATTCAGGATGCTCCTACAGGTCGTAGAGGTGGTGTGGTTGAAGAAGCAGACGAGAAAATGTGGGATAGTATTCTCAATGATATTGGGAGAGTTGTTGATGTGAATGTTAAGATGAATGCCGCCGCATTAGATTTAGAAAAACAAAACATGAATGCTGAAATGCAATCACATTATTTAGATAATAAAGTAAAGATAGAAAATAATATTAATGCGTTTAAGGATGGTCAGCTAAGTGCTGATGCATTCGATCAATCTTATGGTACAGATGAAGGTATAAAAATAGAAGGACAAACTGGAGTTAAATCTTTTGTAATGTCAAATAAATATAGTAAAAAAGCGCAGGAACAAATGGCTCCAATGTTGGAGTTATCTGATAAAAGGTTTAAAAGTAATGTTAAACGAATGTATTATGAAGAATTAATTAAAAGGAATGAAGATTTTTTAAATCACAATGAAACTAAAACATTATCATTATTAAGAAAACAATTTGCAGAACCAGAAGGCGAACTCAGAGATGCAATAATTCAAGCTGAAGAGCAAGGAGGTACTGAGATGTTTATTAATTCTGGTAAAGTTGAACAACATAAACAAAGTTTAGCAAACAATTTTTTCCGATTATATGCAGATGTTATTCAGGGTAAAGTAGAGAAAAAGTTAATGACTCAAGAAAGGGCTGATCTACGTTTGGAACTTTATGGACAAGCATTAGGGGATATATATTTTGATCATTATGTGGCTTTAGATCCCGATAAAGCATATAAGTTAGCACTAGAAGATGGGATAAAAGTTGAAGGAGATGGAAAAGAAGTTATATATAATAGTGAAAAAATATCTAATTTTATACTAAAACAAAGATTGAAATCAAATAGTGAACTTGAATTGGGTAAAAGGAATGCTTTTATTAATCAGGCATTATTAGATATAAAAGGTGGAAATGCAAGTGCTGCACTTGAAGGTATACTTCACGCATATAATCCTAATTCAAGGACAGGAAAGTATAGCGGGGCTATGGCACGGATTGATCATTTCCCTCAATATGTGCGTCACGTCGTTTCAATCGGAAAAGAAGCCGCACCAAGAAAATATACCACTAAAGAAAAAGATCGTTTAGCTCAGATTTATTTTGAGGAGGGTGGCTTGAAAAATAAGGGATTTAATAATTGGTATGAAGTAAAAGATATGCTTCTTAAGTTAACTAATAAAGCCCTTGATGAAAAGAAGGCAGACAAAGCATTGGAAAAAAGATTAAAAAGAGAACGTGATGATAAATTTAATTATGCATTTTTTGGTGGAATATCAAAAATTACAGCAAATAAAGATATACAAAAGAGAAATTTACAATTAGCAGAATTTTATAATGCTAATTTAGAAACTAATACTTGGGATGCTAAACCGGGTACATTGAAAACTCTTCTTGAAGCTGGTATAGAACGTAGTGAAGCAGAAACTAAACTAATATTAGCAGTTAAAGGCATTGATCCACGCAGTGTTGGAAGTGGATTAAAAGCAGGTATGCCTACATTACAAACAGCAATAGACAATTATTGGAGATTAAGATTATTAACTGATCCTGATTCTAATTCAAATACTGATCCTATGAATATGCCTGAATATAAATCATATTTATTGAATGAAAACGAAAACAAGATTATTACCAGCCAAATAAAAGGCTATAAAGACATAGAACATTTTAACCAAAAGCAAATAAAAACACTGCCTTCAAAAGAATTAGCAAAAGAATGGAAGAATTTGCAAGCAAGACATACAACAGCAACCAGTTCTGGATCTGGAAAAAAATCACGAGCGTTAGCAATGCTGGAACGTGAATTTGATCAGATAGTAAATAATAGAATTATAGCTATGCAGACAGACCCTATTAAATTAGCAATGTCAGATAAGAATATTGAGTTTGATTTTCTTGCAAATCACGAAGATCGTGTCCCACTTCCTAATTCATTTAAAGAAGGAATTGACAAATGGTATGAAGAAATAGGGGAACCAAGAGAGCCGATAGCCTATAAAGGCCCCGGGGGAATGGAGCCTATATATAATTACTTACCAGAAGAATTCATTCTACTCTGGAATAAAAAATTAGAAAACCCGGCAACTTTAGAAGGTGTATCTAAAGCAAAAAAGAAAGGTGAACGTGAAATTTAATGATTCAGCAGAGTTTCAAGCTCATTGGAATACCATTGATGCATTAGCAAATGATGATGGCGCAACAAGTCATATGTTACAAATGCGAATGTTGCATTCAGGTGATAAAAGAATGGCGGCACTTTCTGCGTGGAAAGATATAATGCCAGAACATGTAAATGATCCATTTGTTCATAATAAAGTGTTTGAAGCATTATTTGAACCTTCTGCACCTCTAAATTATACGAAGCATGATTTAAAAGAAAGAAGTGAAGTTTATTTAGATGAACTTCAAAATGGAGTACCCTCACAATTTGAATCAGATGGAAGAAGAAATTCTTTTGGTCATTTAATAGATGCATTAAAATCTAGTGAGGAATTTTCAAATCATACTTACCAAGATTTAGCTGATATGCTATTTAAGCCTTATGTAGTTTTTGATGGGGGCGCACATATGAGTAATATATTTCTTGCCAAAGATTTGAAAGCAATGAAAATAACTGCGGATGATATGAATGATAGTGCAAACTATCCTATATTTAAAGCACTTAAAGAAGGTAAAGAGTTAGTATTTGAAATTGAAGGTGAAGAAGGATTTCATGGCAAAGAAAGATTAAGAAAACTTAAAGCTGAT
>Ga0209756_1003545_pt1 | contig 12591 bp, 17 predicted proteins | sample ETNvirenome_6_85_FD_184071 | JGI IMG/M metagenome (GOLD analysis project Ga0209756, IMG submission 184071) | Marine viral communities from the Pacific Ocean - ETNP_6_85 (SPAdes) (version 3) | ecosystem: Environmental > Aquatic > Marine > Oceanic | place: Pacific Ocean | collected 2013-06-19
TTGTTAGAGCTATATAAGAAGAGGTCCAATTATGCAAAAGGATCTTTATAGGACCACGATAATCGCTATCAATTTTTCCAGGTTGATTAGCTACAACCAACCCCTTGAGGGATAATCCACTTCTTGAGTATATCTCACCCTTCCAACCTCTCGGGATCTCCAGAGCTACTCCTGTCTTAACTGCTGTAACCTTGTTGGGAGGTAGGCCAAGAGTCTCATCTGAGAAGAGGTCATATGCCGCAGCATCATTTGACTTTCTTACGGGAACCAAAGCTGAGTGTGTTAAAAGTTTGATTTTTACCTGTGGAGTTTTCATTTAGTAGTGATACCTTTACGGCAAAGGTTGCCAGATTAATAAGATAGATGAATGCCATGAATATGTAATCTACATACGTTACCTCATAGCCAAGCTTCTCCATCGTCAGGAGCCAGATTGTGAATATGAGTGCTATCATGGTTTATTATAGAGCAGCAGGGCTTGTTTTTTAAATGTAATTTAAGTGCCCTGGGTTATCTTTTATTAAATAATTCACAAATCTATTTTTATTATTAAACATGCACCTCTCACAGTCACGAGGTTTGAAGGCATTATAACTATCTTCTTTTTCTTGGGAAAACCAAAATTCCTTGAAAGACTTATCGTGAATAGTCCCTCTCTCCCCGTGACGATTATATGCAGTGTTACAACAACTGTAAACTTTTTGATCCCCTCCAATGTATACATTCAAGTGCATGTATGGGCAAAAATCATAATCAGGGCTGCTCTGTATTAAATCTTCTACCCTGTCCCCGAATAAATTAAATACTTTTAATTGAGGTGAGTCGAAGTCCTTCTTGGTTTTAGCAGCCAAGTCTCTCGCTTCCTCATAATAATCGGCATGATACTCAAACTCATCGGAAGTAAACGCTGCACTAATTCTCATATTGTCTACACCAAGCTCACTAAAAATTTTCGCCGCCTCGTACAGTTCCTTCCAATTCTCACGACAAACAACAAATCCAACCCCTATCACAAGATTACTGTTAGTCTTATTTCTTACTTCAACTACCTTTTTAATATTATCAATAGTTTTTTGGAAGAAAGATTCGGGAACTTCCCTAATCTCAGAATAACTTTTAGAATTTCCTGCATCCACAGAGAATCTAACCCAAGACCCTTGAGCTAATATCTCAGGGACACCCTCTCGCAACATAGTTCCGTTGGTCACTAAAGCTAATTCAAGACCTTTATCAATTGTATGTTGGAATAGTTCTTTGTGTTTAGGGTGGACAGTAGGCTCTCCACCTCCTGTGAATTGTATAGCTTTTACCCCCATGTCCGCACAATCATCAATTATCTCAATGCACTTTTCGTAGGGGATCATTCTATTGGGATTGTTATTTACCATCTTTTTTACGGCATCCCACTCACCAAAATTCTGATTTGAAGTATACCCCTCCATGCGATAAGAGCAAAAAGAGCAATTATGATTACAGAGATCAGATATAATCATCTGAACTTGCAAGGGAACAGGGTGCCTCCCAGCCCTAAAATCCTCCATCTTATCTGTATGGTGCGCGGCTTTATACGGACTATAAATATCTAAATTATGATTTGTTGTCATCCCCATACCTTTTTACCTCTGAATTAACACCCCCTGAAGAATCCCCAGAAATAACAGTGTTAACCATATATAATAGTTTAATATCTATAGCCTTTTTTAATCTAGATCTTTCCATAACCAACTTTACATCCTCTACAGATGCCCATGCTCTGAAATTTTGATCTTCGCTATCCATAACCTTATCTTTAAGAGTGTACAATTTAAAATTAACAATAGAAAGCCTATCAACAAGTTCTCCCATGCTGATCAATTCAGCAAAAGGATCTACCATATCATAGCTACCATCATAATTTTTTATCGCAGATTTAATGTACTTTTCAAGTGTTTCGCTAAAACCCATGTTGCATCCTCATCCATGTAATCACCTCATCCACACTCTCCTCCAACTCCACGGTAGTCTCAAAGCCTAACAACTCTTTAGCTTTAGAAACGTCAGGACTTCTAATTTGAACGTCATAAGTAAAGGGTTTCTCAAATTTAATCTGTTGACGGCGTAACTCTTGCCCATGAATTTTACTCCACACTATCTTAGCAAGCTCCATAACTGTTGTGCGTCTGGGAGATGAAATATTAAAATCGTTATTAAGTGCATTCTTTGATTCTAGGGCAAAACGAATCCCCCGCGCTATATCCTTCCCATCCGTGTAATGCCGTATTTGTTCACCATTACCTAGGAGGGGTAATGGATCAGTTGAACGTAAATGTAATGCCTTGTAAATTAGATCAGGTAACACATGGCTCATTAACATTTTTATATTTCCCTGTGTTACTTCGTCGGCACCTAACGCCTCATCTTCTCCTACCCCCACACAATTGAAAGGTCTAATAATTGTATAAGGAAGTCCATACTGTTCATACGCCCCCTTACAAAAGTATTCGGTAGAAAGTTTTTGAAAACCATATGTACTTAAAGGAGGGGGACACTTCTCTACTTCTGATTCAGGGGTGGGGTACTTAGTAGTTGATTCAAACACCATGCTACTAGAGAGTGTAATAATTTTTTTAAGTCTAGCTGATTCGTTGTTCCACAATTTTAAAGCTAAATCAAAAGTAGATGCTGTAATGCGTTCATTGGTGGATAAGAGGTCATAAGCATATTTATGAAAATAACTAATCCCTCCTATCATCGCAGCTCCTGCGATAATATAATCCACATCTATAAAGTTGTCAGATAATTCATCAATATGCATAGCATCAGTTTCTATGAAGCTAAAATTAGGGTGTGAATCGAAAGCTTTTTTTACTTTTCCGTACTTGGAAAAATTATCAATCCCTATTACCCCGTAACCATTATCTAAAAGATCTTGACAAATATATGAGCCAATAAATCCATGGCTCCCTGTTACTAGTACTTTTACCATTTCTTAAAAAAAGAGTCCAACGACTCAATTACCTTTCCTATATGTTTTGTTTCATTAACTTGGGATACTCCAAGCATTATAAAGTTTTCAGCAATATTATTTGCATTAGGATGCTTACCATAGCTTTCCCATAAGTGATCTTTTTTATTATAGGCAGGATGCAACATCAAGTTTCCTCCGAAAAGAACCCGTGTTTCTATATTATCCCGTTGAAGATGATCAGCTAAATGCTTCCTGTTGAACTTAGTGTTTTCCAACAGAAGTGGAAACGCAAAAGGAGAAGTTTCTTCATCTATTTCCCAAGTTCTAATGCCTAACTCTTTAGATTTAAAGTAAGTGAGGAATTGGTCATAGTTTTTTCTCCTAATATTATTAAACTCTTCTAGCTTAGGAATCTGGGCTTGTAGCATTGCGCTTTGCAATTCCAAAGGCTTTAAATTATACCCTAACCATTCGTATTGATAATTAACAATATAATCAGAAGGAAGATCACAATCGTTAGTTAATTTAGTAGAAGGACAAAAAGATTCGGGGCTTTTAGAACGGATACAACAGTTAGGAGAAGCACAGTATCGACCCCAATTTCTAAACCCACGCATAGTAGCATGAAGATCAGGATCGTTAGTAACGACTCCCCCACCTTCACCCATTGTAAGGTGGTGGGCTACATAAAAGCTAAAAGAGGATCCCTTCCCATAAGCTTGAATAGGAACCCCCTCGTACTTTGTCCCATATGCATCACAGCAATCAAAAAAGAGATGTACGTTGTGCTTTCTAACTACTTCAAGTAAATCTTTAATATCACTCTTAAACCCTAATGTATGAGCCACAAAAACCCCTTTAATATCTTTATCTTTAGACAAAGCTTCATCCAGTATATCAGGGGATAAATTTAGGGTATCCATGTCTATATCCACAAATACAGGAACCAGTCGGCAGGAGATAATAGGGTTTACGGTAGTAGGGAACCCGCAGGACAGGGTTAGGATTTTATCCCCATCCTTGAAGTAAAGCTCTTTAGCCGCCTCCATTAAAATTAAGTTAGCAGAACTTCCTGAATTCGTTAGAAGGCCGTGATTGCGGTCAGACATTTTAGCCAAAGACTTCTCTGCATCAAAAGTAAATGACCCCCCTGACCACCAGTTACTAAAGAGAGCATCTAAAATTTTCTGGTACTCTTCACGACCAAGAACAGGGCCAGCATACCTTACCTTTTCTTGCTGCGCTATCTCCGCATTTGTTTCATCAACCCACCTATCAAAAAGAATCTTGATTTGCGTCTCGACATCTTTCTTATTCATTAAAAAAGCCATCCATTTTTTCTATAAGTTCATATTCTTTTCTAATTAATTCCTCGCATTTATGGGCTGCTGTTGCTCTAACTGCATACGAAATAGTGGAGTCTCGACAAAGAGTGTCAGATTTCATCCAATCCCACCACACTTTTGCTAACTCCTCTACCGAGGAACTAAACTTACTTGTTTTTTCCATAGGTTTTAACCGTTTTTAAAATTCTATTGGGTTCCTTCCGTGATACTACGTTTTCAACTTTTTCATCAAGCAAAGACGCTATAGTGCCGCGATTTTCATTTAGAAGCATCATCTTGTTGTTAAGTAAAACATACTCTTCATCCGATAGATTATCACCATGTAGTTTTTCTCGGATAGAAAAGATCTTAATATTTTCAATCACTAACTTATCAATTATGTCTCCTATACTATACACTCTAAATACTCCCTTAAGTCTTCCTGCCATGGTGTTAGGGGAAAAATATTTTCTAATTTTTCGACATTCATTACGAACCTGCCATAGTTGTGGAACCCCTTTGGCACCCGTTCTATTATAGAGATCTCGGTTTTAGTTTGAAGGTAATCATCAATATACTTGCAATAATTTAAGTGAGATGTAACTCCTCTATTACTTAAGTTATAGACTCCTGTAAAAGAGGCTGTCTTCAATTCTTGTTCAATGACAGACAACACTTGTTTAACTGAGGTTGGATTGAACAGCACCTTATCTAAAGTAATTTTATCAGCCTTTAGAAAAACGTCAGTTAGCTTGGTCTGCATAGACGCAGGGTTTCCAAAAAGCTTCCCTATACGAAAAGATACTCCCCCTTGTTCAGATACAAACTTCTCTGCTTGCAGTTTGTGCTTCGTATAGAGATACTTATCAGTAGTATTTGAATCTTCCGAACATAACCCCCTATCGTCATATACATAATAAGATGAAAAAGATATTATTTTAGCTTGTGGAATTTGTTTATGTGTTTGCCGAATTATATCAAAGTTTGAAACATACGAGATTTCTGGGTGATTCTCGCAGTATTCTAGGGTGGGCTTTCCAGCACAATTAATAAAATAATCGTAGACCTTTCCTTCCTGAATTCTTGTATCAGCTTGAAGGTGCTTTTGCAGATAAGATCCTAGATAGCCTCGACTACCTAAAAGGAATATATTCATTTGATTCAAGTATAACATTTCTCTGTATAGGTAGGGTGCGGATCCTTCTCGATAAGCTTCCTCACAACTTGGCTTATATGCGTTGGTGGGTGAGGCAGGTGTACCTCCCCTCGTTCAATAGCATCTCTCCATCCAGGCCAATCACATTCCCATTTCATTTTAAAATAGTCTTCGTTATAATAATTATTCATTGGAAGTCTATCTTTTACTTCTGTATTATGTCGGTCCTTTGCTACCTCTAAATCAGCCTCGTCCCCGTGAATAAAATACCCATCATTGCCTATATTTTGCAGCATTATTCCAGCCTCGGAAGCTCTGATCATTAAATCAGGATCAAAATGCGGACCAGCCTTAAAAGTTTCATCAAACCACCCCATAATAGGAATGCTTTTTTTATCTAAACAGAAAACCGCATGATTGTTCATTAAAGTATAGGGAGAACTAGAAGATTTCAACCTATCAAACCAACCACTCTTTTGGAATAAAACATCTGAACTGGTAAATATGACCCACCTGTTCTCCGTAAGCATCATACACAGGTTCCATGCTTCTGACAACGAACTTCTATACGAACATTCACAAATTCTAATCTTGCGTCCTTCTAGTGTATTGCAAAACTCTCTTAGGGACCGAATAGTATCCTCATCAGATGCAGCATCCACCAACTGAAAATCTACATCTAAAGGACAATTATCGTGGGCACTTTTAATAGATTGAAAAAGAATATCTTTACGATTCCTAAAAGACCACGCTAATGTATACGCATCTTTCATTCTTGTCGCATCCCCTTAAACACAGTGGTTTCATACTTAGCATTTTCTTTAATGAGGAAATCAAAGAATCTTACCGAAGCGCACTCTGGCCTTCTCCTGCGGAAGTGGTCCATAGCTCTTGTATCCTTGGGTAGGCACATCCCCCCAAACCCCCTAAAAGAAGGATTGCAGTCCAAATACTTATCTGGAATATGATCTATGTGCACTAAAGAATCTTTTATTGAAGTATAGTTTGCGTCCAAAGAATTACATATCTCAAAGAAACTATTTGCAAATGTAATCAAGGTAGCATTAAAAATATTATTAAAATACTTGGCTAACTCTGCTTCGGTAGGAGAAAGCTGTTTAATAATCTTTGGATATTTTCCGTGCGAGAATTTCACTTTCTCATACACCACTTCTGAATCTGTTCCAATTATACAAAGATCATGCTTTTCTGTAAAGTCTACTTCCGCACATCTTTCTCGCAAAAATTCGGGGACAAAACATATAGTAAGATCAGGAAACTCTTTCTGTAGTCTAGCAGTCGTGCCTGGAACTACTGTAGATTTGATGGCAACCACCCCTTGATACATTAATCTTTGTAAATCCCGAACCACTTCATTAACAATAGTTACATCACAAGCTCCCTCTGAGTCGGAAGGGGTGGGTACACAAATGTAGCAGATTTCGGTCTCTAGTACATCCTCTAATACACTATTCATTTTTATATCGTAACAATAAACCTCGTGGCCCAGCTTTTCAAAACCATACTTAATGGCTGACCCTACTACGCCTAGTCCTATAATCCCTAACTTCAAGTGTACACCCCTTCTTTTTCATTTCTCCGTGTTTCCACTCCCCCACAGTGATAACTAATAGCATCTAAAGCTTTAGTAATTTCCACACCTCCAGCTTCGCAACGATTAAAGAAATCAGTATCTCCCGTAACCTGTCCTCCCTGCCAGTCATATTGGTTCATAATTAAGGTCTGGGCCATCGGACCAAAACGCTCCCATACATCCCGTGATAACATAAAAGGCATAGCGTCCAACCTATGGCTATACGATTCTTTAGACTTAATTAAAATATCCTTACCGTCTTCATAAAGTTTAGAAGCAAATGCGTCAAAGCCTTCGTAATCAAAATCGTCCTCAATTGTAAGCCCAAAATTCTTTGCTGTATGCAAAGTAGGCAGCGTTCCTGGCTCGATTAATTTGCAATTGACGATTCTATTAGGAGCAGCGTTCTTATACAAGTTCTTCAACCAATCCTTATAGAAAGCATGGTCAGTAGCGATGGGACAAATATAATCAGCATATTTTAACCCTTCGGTATAACCTAAATTCCATCCCTTATACAAGTTCCAAAGAAAACCTTTCCCTCCATCATATTCCATATCAACGTACTGATAATCGTTATCCTTCAACCATTCATAAACCTCTGGGGAGGTCTTCCAGCACAGGAAAATAATACCAAAGTCTTCTTCGGGCATCCCCGCGTTTTCTATAGCACTCTTAATAGCAAACTTTGCCATGTCGAGGGATCTTCCTATTTGGCAGTACATCATTACTTTCTTATTCATCTTTCTCTCCTTCTTGGATATGATAGACAAGGGAATCGAACACGGTTATGTGATTCATATTGTATTTATTTTTTAACATACTAAAGAAAAAATCATCTCCCGACATATATACAGGTCTGTCATTCGGGTATCCTGCTACTAGTCTAAAGTTGATCTTATTATCTCCTTCTATAAAGATATTACCTTCTGGGTACATGCCGCTCTCAACAAATTTTTGTTTTTCAAAAACGCAAGGCATGTACAAACCTCCTGGGCGTGTTATTTCCTGAGCAGTTTCTTTTACATACTCATTAAAGCCTTGCTGATTTAGATCTCTAGGAGTTTTACCAAAGTCTTTTTCTATACCGTAAGAACCACTACGAAGTTTACCACTTTCAACAAGACGGCAGCAAGGAATCTTAGTGCCATCATGGTGTCTCAATAGGTTAGACAACCATCTTGGGGAAAACATCATGTCTGAATTAACTAAACAGATGTTATCGCTTTTGCTTGTTTGCCCTGCAAAGTTCCAACAACGATAAACTCGATTTAAATAAAAGTCCTCTGGCTTCGGATCGTTGTAGACTGTGTAGGGGACATCTTGATTTTGTAGAGCTTCCAGCACCTCTTCTGTGGCATCATTAGCTACAACCCTAATTGAAACATCCCAACCGTTTACCTTACAAGCCTCACTTTTCAATTGGTTACAAAGAAGGTTTAAATAATCAACAGATTTATAAATCAGGCCGATAATTTCAATGTTTTTCTTTATAGACATCTATTAATCTTTCTTTATCTCTAGGATTCTCCTCATCCAATTCCATCCATGCAGGAATTTCTTCATGGGGGACACGCTCAACCGTTAGCCCGTCTTCTTTTAATAGCCTATCTAATGCCCATCCTGTTTGCCCTCGTTCTTTGTACAAATTATATTTGTATATAAGCTGCTCGTCCGTAGCAAACCCTCTATGAATAAGATTAAATGGAACTCTACCTGCTTTTGTTATTCCTTGGGGGTGTTGGGATTTATGTAGACCCTCTTCTTCTGGGAAGGAGAGCGCACCCGTATTTCTCCAAAATACCATCCTACCTGCTTGCATAAAATAATCATACTGATCATCTACCCTATGCCACACATCACTTCTCCATAGATTATAGTGACCCAAAAATATACCGTCTATGTGTTGCTCAGATGCAGAAGATAATAAATTTTTAATGTTTTCCCCATTATTTTCAAGTAAGCGGTTATCCATTAAAGTGTCCCCGTCTATCCAATAAATCCAATCTGTATCAGGCTGTTCCTCTAATAACTTTTTCAGTAACTCAGACTTACATTTAAGTTCTTCAGAAAATCTATTTACAGGAGACTCAATTACATGAACATTATCAAACTGCTTATAGAACTCCTTACTTCCATCCGTGGAACTCTGATCAAAAATGTATATCTCATCACAAACCTCCATACATTTGAACCAGTTCTCCAGATTTCCTAGCTCTAACTCATTTCTAAGTTGGCTAAATCCCACTATCTTCATTGTTGGCTCTCCAATCTGTAGAATTTTTAAACTGTTCTTTAAACAGCCTCTCATTGCGAAAAACTTTTTCTCTATAAGTGCTATCCGTAGCCCATCTATCGGCATCCGTAACATTGTAATGATTTTGATGAAGGACGAAGGGGCTTTTAATAGAAACTAAAGATAAATGTCTCAACTTTATTCTATGTAAGAACTCGTCATCATCAAATCCAATACCTTCCGCATATCGCTCATCGAATCCTTCGAGTTCATTCAGGGTGTTTCTGGAGAGCGAGGAAGCGAAATGATAGGGTCTGGGGTTTATATCAGGATGATTATACCAGCCCTCCATTCCCCCCTGTGTGGATATTTTATTAGTTATTTGGAAGGGCTCCTTGTGATGGAGCTTGTTAGTTTGTTCTTCATTCAAAGAATAACACGAGAACACCACATAATTTTCTTCCGATGTTTTAGTTAAGGCTGTGCCCAAAATATCCCCAACATGGTAACACTCTGGGTTTTGAATTAAAACAATATCAGCAGTAGCTCTTTTAATAGCCTTATTAAAAGGGACACACGGGTTAGAATACCATTTGTCCTTTTTCTCAATCCTCAATATATGAATTGGAAACTTATAATCAGATGCTATATCCTCCAACCTCTCAGTATCATCACTTGCATCATCGGCAACCACCATTTCTATTTCAGAAGCCAACGGAGATTCATTTATAGAGTCTAAAGTATTCAAAAATAACTTCTTCCTGTTAAAATAAGCAGTTACGATTGATAGTCTAGGAGTGTTTTCCATGCTTCTAATATCCTATCTTCTTCCCAATACTCTGAATGTGCAGAAGAACCAAAAAGATCATTAAAGGGAATTCCATGCTGTTCGCACTCATGCCTAACCAACCCGTAAGTCTCAGCCCTGCTTGCATGATAAACAGAATCAATCATATTGTACATAACTGTTTTATCATCGTACTTCCCTACTATCTTAACTCTCTTGTTGTTCTTTATTAAAGGTTTAACATGTTCCTGATAATATTCTTCGCTAGTTACACTTCCAAAAATAAGTATTCGGGTATCTTTAGGCTCTGATTCTAAAGCAGACTGAATCGCCAGAGCAGTTTGCTTGTGGCTGTCAATGCTCCCTATTATACCCACTGCACCTCGTTTATGTGAACCTTTTCTCTCTCCTACACTAATAATATTGGGAATTACTTCAGAGGGATGATCCACACCATGCCACTCTCTCTGCCAGTTTGACACATAATGGATAACGTCTACCCCTCCCATAGGATAATCTTTGAGAGGATACAGAATAGTTTCATGGCAAGATAAAATTACTTTCTTGAGAGGGAATTTATGATCTTGCAAAGGTACATAGTGAGCTATAAGTACATCTTCATGGTCAGATATATCTAATCTAGATGTGTGTTCAGATCTGCACTTGTCTAAGTGCCAATTATGTGGGCCATAGAATGTAGTATCAATTCCAGCTTTATTTAGCAAATTAGTTAGATTAATAAACGCTACCGTTGAACCGCCTGGATTAGACCATCCCGATAGTATTCTAACCTTGCCCATTAAAAACCCACTCCTTGTTATAAGTTGCGTCTTTATGTCTTTCGTTAAGCAGTTTAAAGCACTCTTGGTATAATTCCAGCCTGTGCTTTACCACCTTATTGATATCGAAGTATTCGTCCGTTATTTGACGTAAGTTACGTCCCATCGTCTCAACGTGCTTAGGGTTTTTTATACATTTCGAGAGGATACGGACCCACTCGCTTCTGGGTGCATCGGGGTCTATTAAATACCCTGTCTCCCCGTTAACTATAGTTTCATCGTAGCACCCTACATTGGAGGCTATCAAGGGTACTTTGTATCTTCCACACTCAGCTACCTTAATCTCACTCTTACTATCATTAAAATCGTTCATCTGAAGTGGTGCTATTGCCAACTCCATATTGGCATACATGCTTCCATACCTATCAGGAGGAAGAGCTTGACCTACAGACCAGTTACTTGCTTTCTTAAATCCCTTAAGGAGTATCCTTCTATAGTTATCCCAAACCTCATTCTGCCATTCTTTGGGTTTTCCCTTTTCCGTAGGTTGGGGCGCACCATAAAAATCCCATTGAACTCTTTCTTTTCCCACCTTCTGATTAACCGACCAAGGAACTCCAGCAAACTCTTTAACGTCTTCCTCATGGTGAATCCCTCCTGCCCAACCAACACGAGTTATTTTTTTTATCTTTATTCTCTGCATGTTCCAACAGGGGAGTTTGTAATCAATAGAATTTTTTACGACCGCCAACACTCCACCTACATAAGGCTTAACTCTCTCAGCAAATTTCTTTTGAGTTACAGTAACTAGATCAGCGGTATGGTACATCCACTTAGTTATATCGTATAGATTCTTTTCTTCGTAGACTTGCTTCAATCTATGTCCATCATACAGATCAATAAGAAGATCATCGGTATCAAAATGGACGAATTTCCCTCTCTGCTTTGCCAACCCTATTACTCTTGCAGTATAAGGTCCCCCAAAGTTAGAAATGTTATTTATGAGAACGATATCAGCCCAATCAAGCAACGGGTAGTCCGCTTCATCTGGGGGCATCTCTCCTGTTTTCTCATTTAGATTTAAGGGGTTCTGTGAGAACTGTACTTCCACTTGGTCTGAGTACAACTCTGCTATTTTCTGTAATGGCATAATGAGGCGATAGTAAGCACATCCTCCCTCATTTGCATAAACACCAAGTATTTTTAATTTCTTCATTCATGTACCTAAAAAAAGAGGAGACAGTGTTCCCACTATCTCCTCATTATAGATGAGCCTAATTAATATAATATTAATAATTACGGTTCTTTTTTATCAGGCGGTACAATATAATAGCCTTCAGGGATAACTACTTCATCGTCCGTAAGCACCCATTGCCCATCTACCTTAACATAAACCCTACCTTCAACGTCTGGTCCAATCCTTGCGATTGATCCCGACTCCACGAATACCGCTCTCGTACTCCCGCACCCTATCATGCAAAGACTTGCTGAGAATAGGATCAACAGCATCAGCCTTCTTCCCCGTGTCAGGAGCTTCGATTTGAGCGACGACAGTAGGTATAATAGCTTTGAATAGAGATGAGATAAGATCAATGAGCCACGCCACATTCTAATCCTCGCTGCTGTCTGTTATAGCGGGGCCAACATTAAACCAAGTCCAAGGCAAGACAATATTAAAGTCTGCCCATGACCATTCATGTGTATGGAGATCCCCTAAAAAGGGCATATTAAACTGGGGAGCTGCGTCTCCAGGAATAATATCTACAA
>Ga0209756_1003548_pt1 | contig 12585 bp, 17 predicted proteins | sample ETNvirenome_6_85_FD_184071 | JGI IMG/M metagenome (GOLD analysis project Ga0209756, IMG submission 184071) | Marine viral communities from the Pacific Ocean - ETNP_6_85 (SPAdes) (version 3) | ecosystem: Environmental > Aquatic > Marine > Oceanic | place: Pacific Ocean | collected 2013-06-19
GCAGCAATGTCAATCAGTGCTTGCTCTAATGATGTTTCGTTTAAATCCGCTTGCGTAGTTAGGGTATTTTTAAAAGTACCCGCTATCGTAGGGTGCGAAGTGTTAAACAATGAAACTGCGTCGCCAGAATCAAAATTATCTGTAGTAGGTAATCCTTGATTCAAAGGAACGGCAGCTTTCACTTGTTTAGTGTTTGCCATCGATCTTGCTAATGCTTTTGTGTATCTAGAAGCAAGTCTGTCATACAGGTTATCTTCAATAGCTTCCTCAGTGATTGCGAAAGCGAGAGCAATTGTCTCGTTCGTATATCTTGCTGTGAAAGTTTCTTGCGCATCGTCATAAGAAACCCCTTGTCCTTCGGGTTTTACTTGTGCGTTTGCGAAACCTGACAACATTACTTCTTCTTCAAAAGCACGGTCAGATGATTCAGTCGTGTATATTTCAGCCGACTGATTTTCGTATTGTTTATACTCAAGTCCAAATAGTGCATTCAGACCTGGTTCTAGTTCCTTAACTAGCTGGTTACGTGATATAGCCATGTCGTTATACTCCTATTATGTTAGAACCGCCCCGTTATAGAAGATTGATTCATTCAATCTAACTATCCAGTTGCTGTTCGCAGAACCTGTGTCGCTGTTATCTGGATCTTCTGATAAACGGATAATTCTCCATTGACCAGTTGCTCCTGACCCTGTTACTGCAGTCGAAATTTCTTCATTTGACTGACCAGACAGAGTTGACCCTGCAGCATACGTGTGAGTGTCAATTAGACACCCTGCAGCTGCTTGAGTTAGAGTTCCAGCGGTTTGTACCTCATATAATTGTTGAGGATTATCAAACATAAACGCGTCTATTGTACCAGTAGTGATATTTACCGCTCCTGGGTAATAGGCTTTCCATGTAGGCTTAGCAGTCGTTGGGTCAATGTAATAACAGCCATTGAAAACACCAAAGTTCAAAGTATCCTCAGCTGGAGGGGAAACAGAAATGTACCCCACTGCAACTGCGACACTGTTTGCATCTGTTGCGGAACTGTTGTGGTTCCCCATCATGCAAAGATCACCTTGATAAATCGCTGACGTTGAATTGTCTGCGATTTGGAACTTAGAAGTTCCTTGTGTTTCATAGCTAGATCCCATGCCGCCAACAGCTTTAAAGCCGAATGGTGCGTCTTGGTTTGCCATGTTAGTTCTCCTTTTGTAAATTACTTTCGTAATTTACGGTTAATAAAAATTCGTTGGTAGGGATTAACCCGAGAAGTAAAACTCTACTTCTTTGTACCACCGAAGGTTGTACGAGACTGCCTGTCAATATTGATAGGCATACTCTTATGCTGTTCCTTCAGTAAATCGTTATCAACTGCTTCGATCTGTTCTCCAGCTAACTTCTTGAAGTAATCAGATCGTGCTTTCGCGATCTCCTCCGGTACCCTTGTTAGCACAAGGCCTCCGTGCCCGATCACCCCTGCATATTTGCCGTCTTGGATTGCTGGGTAGTCGTCTTCAGGATATTCGTCGGCTCTTACTAATTCATACCCGGTTCTTAAGCGACCCTGTATGTTTTTCGTGTCGACGTACCCTAAGATTTCTGCCCTGACCCATCTGTGTCTGAATCCCGATGGCGCGTTGGGTGTATCTAAGTACGATGGTGGAGTCCAAACTGCTTTACGTTGGTCTTTAGCTCTTGTCTGGCTCGCACGGGAAGACTTATTTGTTTCTTTTTTCATATGCTATTCCTCCTTCGTGAGTTGTAATTGTCTTGCATACTCTTCTAGTGGCACCCGTAACTTCTTAGCTATTGCTACCTGTGACGGTGTGAGTTTTACAGTTTTGCGGCCGGCCCTTGTACTACGCGTTGCAGAGGCAACGTTTTGTGTAGGTTTGCTAACCGTTTTTTCTATAGTCTTACCAAATTTCTGGGGAAATTCAAGTCTTATTCTTTTATCAATTTCCTCATAGTAAGAATCTGATTTTGGATCATATCCCTCTTCTTCAGTAAGTTTTCTGTGTAAATCAAATGCGGTATAAGTCATAGCATTATCTTTACCAAACCACTCGTTTTTGTCCGCCCAATCCTCTGCTTTTGGATCTGGTGGAGCTGATTGTTGTTGATTAAATGGTTGAGTAGCAGGTTTAGTTCTATCTGCTGTCTCTTCTATTTTTTGTCTGCTTTTGATTTCAGCTAATTTCCCTTGCTCATAACCTAATTGAGAAATGGCTGTTAAGGCCTCTACTTCGGCTTTTTTATCATCAGCTTCTCTAGAAGAAGCTAATTTAGCTTGAGCAGCTGCGAGAGAAGATTTTATTCTTCCTTCCATTTCTGCTGTGTAGTCTCTATCCATAGAGACACTTCTTTTAGCTAAACTATCTCTCTCCCTGATTACACGTTGCGCATAGTTAACCGCTTCTTCACGTTGGCGTTCTGCTTCACGCATTTTTCTAGTAAGTTTAGCGATACGTTTTTTAACACCTTCGCCATACTCATCCATTTCTTTCTGTTGTTCTGTATCTTGTCCTTCTTCCTTGGCTTCTTTTTTTACTTCTTCCTGTTTCTCTTGTACTGGTTCTTGATCGTCCTTGCTATCTCGAACATCCACTGACTCATCCAATTTCTTAGATGTGTCATCGGACTGATTACTGTCTTGAGTACTTTTTTCATTGTCTACCTTTCCTCCTTCTTTTTTACCTAAATCAATTTCAGCGCCGTCTTGTTCGCCTACATCAACTAGATCTTCTTTTTTCACTTCTTCAGTGTCTGGCATAGTTTCCTCCTATGTTATTAATAATCGTGGAATATATCTTCGGGGTTTTCCACGGTCGCTAAAACTTCATCATCATTCAAAAGTCTTACCTCACCCCCATCTATTTTCATTCTAGATCCGGCATATCTAGCAAAAATAACCCAACTACCTTTTTTACACCAAGGTCCTTTAGGATATCTTTCTTTATCTTTATAACAGTCCGGTCCTAATGCTAAAACTAAGCCACAAGTCGATGCCACTTGAGCTCGTTCTACCACATCATCAGTTATGAGAATTCCTCCTTTAGTTTTCTCTTTCATTTTGAAAGGTAAAACTAAAATTCTCCAACCAGTTGGATTCGGTAATTTAGCGTGTTCGGATGTTAAATCTTTTTCAGGTTTTTTAGCAGGCTTAACTCCTACCAATGTCTTATCGGGTAACTCAATCTTTGGTTTTCCCTTTGATGCTAATAACTGTTCCGTCATCTTTTTGCTCCTTTTTTTCTAGCAGGCTGGATATTTCCTGACTTAGATACTGATATGTTCGTATCTGTCCCAACATATATTGATATTTTTCCATCTTGTCAACACCTCCAGACACCATGGATGCGACAATATCGTCATGACGCATTTTAATAATCCTTCTTAACCTTTGAACTAAATCTAGATCTTCCATTATTTCTTCCTCCTTTTTGTTTTCTTCTTCTTTCCAACAGGTTTACTCCCGTAAGTCTTTGTCCAATCACGTGCAATCTTTGGATGTTTCTTCCATAGATAACGTCTTTGTTTTTCTGACTTAAAAGGCATTATTTTTCGCCTTTCGGAATTTCATAATCTTTCAATACTTGTATTTTTTCTTCTGCAGCTGCAATTTTATGTAGCTGACAATCTAATTCTTTTTGATGGTTCAAATGTTCACTTACCCCTACTGAGTTTTCCAAAAGTAATTTAATAACTGCATCTGCTGATGCAATTTCGGCTTCGTACTGTTTTTCTAACGCGTCTATTAAGACTTGTCTCATTAAGCTGATTTTCTTTCTCTTGCCATTTTCTTAAAGGTTTTAGCTAAAGCTTTAGCTCTACCTGTACATCCTGGTTTTGTAATAGGAGTACATTTACCTTTAGTTCCTCTTTTTTCAATGGATTTGTTAACTTTTTGAATCCATTTACCATCTTTAGCTCCAACTCTTCCACCATCGGCTTTGAGTTCACGAACTATTCTTTTTTTCTCTTCTTTTAAATTTCTTTTACCTTTTCTTGTGTAGCCTTTTTCAGCATCCACACGACCAAGTTCTTCTAAACGATTTTCTCTCTTAGTGTTACGTCTTTCAACACCATGACCTTTTATAGAGATATCGCCCATGTTATTTGTTTATTTTACCTGATTTACGTTTGCCCCATTTTCCGTAGGACTCATCACGTCTATCTTTGAAAGATTGTTTCTTGCCAGATTCTTTTCCTCTTCTAGCGCTGATAGATTCATCTTCTCTATCTTTGTAACCTTGTTTCTTTTTAGCTTTGCCACCTTTCTTCATACCACTTCCGTATGGAAATCTGACATTGCTTCTTACTCCGTTTTGTCTCATTATTTTTTCCCCTTCATTAATGCTCTACCAAAACCACGTTTTGCAGCTCCAGTAACTCGACCACCTTTTTTATAACCCATAATACCTAAATCTTCAGGTTCAGTTAAAGTATGGGCTCTTCTGATAGCGTCATCATATCCGCCACCAGTATAAGCAGCATCAGATGTCATTAATCTTTTAGCCTTAGCCATTGCATTTCCTGGAAGATCTGTTGCTCTTTTTCTTCCTAGTTTTGTAGCACCATAAAGGGCGCCAGCAAGAGCTGCTGCTTTACCTAATTTTTTAAGTAATTTCTTAGCCATAATATTAATACCTATTATAATTATTTATATAACGCAACTTATTTTTTTCCTCCGCCATTACGGAATATCTGCGTTCCCTTAATGCCAAAAACGCTCGCCACGACAAGAATCCATAAATTTGTGAACCATTTTGGAAGATTCGAGAAATACTCGAAAAAGATCTCTATCTTCTTCATAGCTTCCGGATCCTCTGTCCACACCGACCAAGCGAGCACCACGATCGGGAGCGTAAGTATCGCAAGTACGATCTCGTCCTTGTAGTCGTTTTGCCGAGCTTCTAAAAGTTTGCCCTGGTAAGTTTCCTCACCGGAGGCCATACGCTGTGCATGCATAAGCTGTGCATCAGACATTGCCATTTTCGTCTTCTGACGATTGGCATATATCTTGCTTCCAGCTTGTAATGCTATTTTTGCTAAGCCGAACCAAGCCATATTAGAACCAAGTAGCTTTTCTTTTTTTAGAAGCTAATATTGCGCCTTCACCTTGAACGTCAACCTTAGTTCCTTTATCAATTTTAGATTCAGCGGCTACCTCGTTAGAAATGATCTCTGATCTTGGATCTTTTCCAACACTTTCAGGAGCGGCACTATAAGTCTTGCCACCTTCTGGGTATCCTACTTCTTTTGTTACTTTTACCATATTTTTCTCCTTATTGTTTGTATCCTATCTTCTCGGACCTTTCAAGGTCTTAACGTCCTTACGTTTCATTCTGTCCGAGTAGACTTTAACGTCGTTAGACATTTGCTGCTTTGCGAGTGAAGTTTCAGCTCTTAATTCAGCTAAATCTTCGTTTTGTTCAAGTTTATCCTCTTGGATTCCTTGATTCATCATGGCTTTCATTCTATCCATGTTGATTCTCTCTTGATCTTGCTCTCTTTTCTGTTCGTTGTCCATCGCTCTTAAATCAAGTTCTCTTGCTTTAAGTTTAGCAATTGGATCATTACCGAACTGACCCATAATCTTTAATTCTTCATCTTTAAACTCAATCATCATTTCAGCAATGAGTTTTGCTTTTCTTGCTTCAACTTTCATAGAAATTTGCATAATCTGTTGTTGAAATTGTGGGTTCTGTTGCATCATGGGATTTTGTTGAGCCATTTGTTGCAATTGTTGTAATTTCATCATCTCGTCTCTGAATTCTACTTCAACTTGTTCTTGAGCCATCATTGAAATATGTTCAAAGCAGTTTTTTTCTAAAGCTCCTAATATCATCGGATTATTTCTAGCTAAATTCGAAGACATAAAGGCTAAATGCGAAGTTATGTGGGCTTGATGATCTTGACCTTTAAAAGCTTGAAAAGGTTTTGAAGATAAAGCCATAATATTTTCAACCGCAGGATCAATCGGCGTTGGTTGTGGTGGAGGAGGTAAAATTTTATCAATATCTTTAACTCCGATCGCTTGATACATTGAACGATAAGCTTCATATAAATTATGAAGTCTTGGATTAGCCATTGCTAATTGTAATTCCGTTTGTGCCATAGAAATTCTTTGAGATTGTGAAAAAATATTTGGATCTGCAATTGGAATAATATCTATCTTATCATCAAAGTCTGAAACTTTTACATTTCGTTGAGCTCCTACAACATCGTAAGGATATTCAGGAGGTAAATAAGTTTTAAAGACATTCCCTAATAAACTAAATTCCTGTTTCATCGCCACATACAATCTTTTATGTATGGCTGACATGACCCTTGAACCACGTTCTAAGAGAGCAATAGTTGTTCCAACAGCAGCCTGTTGGTTGCCGTCACCAACTTGCATGTCAGCTATGGCGGCAAAACGCTGTCCGGCCGACACAACAATACCCATTAATTGTAGTAATGTTTGTGAAGGTTCCTTAAAAGGAAGAGTCATAAATGCATCCTTGATACTTCCACCAGGTGCATCGACATCTCGGAATTCGCCAGGCTGTATTGCTTGAGCTTCGTCTCTTACTCGTATGCCTCGTTGTTTGAATCCTGCAGGTAAATTACTTAAGGTTCCTGCATCCAGTAATTGACGTAGAGCAGTGGTTGCTGTTCTTGATAGTCCGCCAATCATATGTATTAAACCAAAACCATAAAAACCCATTCCAGGTAAAAATCTAAAGTGAACAAAGTATTCAACTTTTCTTTTTAATGGATCGTTAGGTTGATAGTTTCTTCTAATAGAAAGAATGTTTCTTGTATTGGACTCTATGGTCACAATATAAGGAAGTTTAATTCCTGTAGGTTCTCCAGTTTGAAGATCCATATCTTCGAAACCTTCAAGATCTAAATAAACATGAGCTTCAATAATTGTAAAAATATCTTCGTCTCTTGTTTTTTTAATTCCTTCGAGTTGACGTTCTCTCTTTTCAACTTCTGTTTCTTGGTCATAACCAGGTTTTAATTCGATATCTCTATAAAAACCTGAAACTTGTTTTTTTCTTACATCGTTTTCCGACATTTTAACGGTATGCATAACAGAATCTGCATCTTCAATTGAAGTTGCTGTATAGGGCACCACTAAATCATCAGCCGGTACAAATTTAGATACCGCTCTGCCTAAGAGTTCATCGTAATAAACTTTTTTGAAGGCAGAGCCGGCAAGAGGGAGATAAAAAAGCATTTGATCGAATTCGGGTTCATACTCTTTCATCACATCCATGAGCTGATAGTTCATGAAATTTTTTACTCTAACCGCTTGTTCTTCTTTTTGACGGCTAGGTTTTCCTAGGGATTGAGTTCTAACAGGACCATCCGCAGGAAGTAATTCTTTATAAGCTTGAGCTTGAAATTGGGTAACCGCTTCAGCAAGTACTGGGTGCGTTGCACCACTGGCACCTTGAAACGGCTGTGTAGGGTTAACGTATTTAAATCCTAATAAATCTAAACCTTTTGTGTAAGTATCTTCCCAATCTTTTCTGGAAAATTTATATTGAGAATAATCATCAAATAATTTGGAACCGAGTCTGCTTAATTCGTTATCATCAACTTGTTCTGCTAAATTATCAAAATGATTTTGACTGGCTTGTTGTTGAGCCATGGGATCGAAATTAATTTCCGCTCCGCCTTGCTCATCCATAACAACTTCAGCCCCTTCTGGGGTCACTTCAGATAATTTATCGGTTTCTGTAACCGTAATTTCTTCTGGTTGTATATTAACTTCTTGATCTACGTTGGGTAACGCTTTGTCTATTTTGTCTACCATTTATATCTCCCGAATTTATTATTGTTTTAACCTGTTTATCTTTAATATTCAAGCCTTGTGAGTTTGGTCCCTTCAAAGGAGGGATTGCTTTCCATTTCACGTGTTGCATATTTGCAACAAGAGTTTTATTTGTATTTACTGTTTTCCCAGATGTCATAACCTTTTAATCCTCCTGCTGCCAGAAGTCCGAAGATTCCCCCTCTCGATAACACTCTTAATCCAGCGGGACTCATTCCCATTCTAAGAGCTTTAGATAAAATACCTGTTTTAGGCATTCCTCGTGTTGCTGCCTTGGCACCCGCACTAGCGAATGCAGGTCCCGCCCAATTAACTGGGTCAGTTGCAATATCTTCTAGTTCTGCTCCTCCTTTAATCTGAGCGCCTATATGAATGGGTAAACTTGCCGCTACAGCTAATGGAGAAAACGATCCTGCTAAAAATTTTCCAACCGGTCCTAGAGCTGCTCGAGCTGGGCCCATGGCTGCTCTATCAATTCCTCGTTTAATACTTTTAAAAGGTTTTCTTCTAGCTCCATACACGGCACTGGAACCCGGAATCGCGGCTGCTGCTCCTGCAGCAATACCTGGATACTGCCATTTTAAAATTTCTTCATCCACTTTTGGAGTTTCTGCTTCTACTAAAGATAATAACACTCCTTTCTGTTGATCTGGATCGGTCATGTAAGTTGTTGGGTCGTCATTTCTAAATTGTTTCACTAAAGGCTCTGCAAGTGCACCTGCCGCAGCAACTGCTGCGAACGGCGCAGCTTTCACTCCGCCTCTACCCAACATACCTAAAAATGAACGTGCTGCTCCGGGTGTTTTTTTAAGAGCTTCAGAAAATGCGGAAGGATTTTCATTAGCAGCTGCTGCTAAACACCCACTCTGACATCCGATTCTTTTTTCCAAAATTTTTGCAAACTTAGGATTTTTCTTAGTCCATTCATCAATCCAAGGACTCAAAACTTCAGGCTTCCAACTTTTAAGAGCTTTTAGTTCTTTGAATAGGGTTCCTTTTGTCGCCGAAGTAAATCCAGCCTCTGTCCAAGCTTCTGGACGAACGGTTGGTATATTCGTCTTAAGCTGTTCGTGTAAGCCAACGCTTCCTCTTAATTGTTCAAGAAGATTTGCTTTTCTAAAATCTGCCGGCAATCCTTTGATTTTAGAAATACCTTCCGCACCTATGGTGAACGAAGGAGCACCTTTTCCAAATAACACTTGATTAATTTCATTAATCGCTCGTAAACCTTTAACGTCTTTATTTTTTTGTAAAACATTCAAACGTTTATCTATTTTATTTTTCCATAGATTAATATCGCCAGCAATTGGATTAACTCTGAGAGCCTGATTAAGATTTTTTGATTTATCCAGAGCCGCTAAACTAATGGGGTGGTCTAGTTGGATGAAAGCGTCATGTCGCGTTCCCATGTGCCCCATTCGATCACTTAAAAACTTTCTTAGATTTGAAAACTTCGAAAGTTTGTCGGTAGCCTGTTTTAACTGGTCTCCTTTTAAAGTATCAATTAATTGACTTTGAAAAGTCCGATTAATTGTACCTCCAAACATTTTCTGAGCATTGTTTAAAAAGTTTTGTCTATCCGCTGTAGAAAGACCTTCGAAAATTCCCGCATACTTTCCTTTGTCTAAGGTATTTTTAATAACCGCATTATGGGCTCGTGAAATTCTAGTTTTTAAATTTTTAAAGGTTAGAGGGACGCCTTCTTGTTTAAAACGATTAGCGATGATGGAATTCTTTTTTATTAAATCCAGAACCGCATCTTGATTCTTCAAGTTACTAAGATCTGTATTATATTTATATTTATCAAAAATTTTTACGATTTCTGGAAGATCGTTAGTTCCTTTTTGAAGAGGAGTTCGTAAAGCCGCAGCTTTGGACCCAAATAATCCTCTCGTGGATGCAAAAACTTCCGGAGTATAGGTTTTAATCTTACTTACATCGGCTTCCGATAAATTTAAGAGCTTCTTCATATTGGACTTCTCAAAAATACCTTTCCAAAGGGCCCCTTCCATTGGTTTATTTTGAAGAAAGTTTCTGAGTTGAACCGATGTCCGTAATTGTTTACTCGTCGTCTTGGCATCTGGACCTAGGGGGACTCTAAAGATTTCTGTCCAATTTTCTTGAGTCGGATTCTGTTTCCATTTTTTAATTCCCCTAATAAGTTTTTTAAGAAGATCCTTGGTTCCGGGTTTATGTCCTGCTGGTGCTTCAAAGGAATATCGTTTACCATCGACTATGATATCAATGACTTTTTTAGCTTGTGGATTGTTTAAGCGGTACTCCCGCATATATTCTCGACGATATTTATTTTCATCACGTTTGAATAAACTCATTACATCCCCAAGATCCTTGCGAGACCACCTTTAGCAAATTGGGGCACTAGCTTAATATTCTTTAAAATCATATCGGCAAATTCCTCAGGACGGGCTGCTTCGAGATTCACCTGATTTAAAAAGTCATCATAGGCCGACATACTTTCTCCATAATATTTCTTCATCAGGTCTAACGGTTCGCCTTTTCCTTCTTTCAACATAGACAGATCGCCAGAGCTAAGTTTAAGTCTATTATCTTTGAGTAAAAGGTTTCGAGCAATGGCTCTGGACATTCCGGTTTGCATATTCAGCGCGCCGTGGAAAGCTGCAACATCCCCTGGCCCTGGTTCCGGAAGCATGGACTTAATCCCTGTTCCCCGAGTCGGTAACTGAGAAACGCTTGCCATCGGTAATGTTGGCGGATTTAAAATTTTGTTAATGCCGGTTAGGTTCTCGGTTAAAATTTTGAGTTGAATATCGTTGAGTTTACCCGCACTCGCAAATCCCATGGCATCTTCGGTGGCTTCAATGAGCGAGGATCGGGAACCGAGGTTTTGAGTCGTTGCATTTTCTAATCCGGGTAGATATCTCTGGAACAAGGGATTTTTTTCAGGACCTTTTCCTAAAAAAGTAATATTGCTTCGAGTTCCCATAAATTTATTTGGGTTTGCTCCAATACCTGAAGCCAATTTCATTAAATTCTCTAATATTAGTTTCCTAGCCATAGTATACTAAGTTATTTCCTCTATTTAATTTTTCCTCTTTGTAATCGTCAGGGTGAGTCACAAAATGTGACCCTCTTAAACGCATAATCGCTTGCGTCATTGAATCCACATAGTCATCATAATCTCCAAGCGGAAATGCAGCACATTCTTCGATCACTTCTTGAGCAAATTGTTTATGTTTGGGCGCCCAAATTTTGCCCGCTTCGAAAAGAGGTGCAATCGAGTTCACTCTAACATGTTTATCGTTCCCTTTGCTAGGGGTAAAATTGATAACTGGTATATCCATCTGTCTAAGCTCATGAGTGAGAGGTAATCCAGAAGCTTTCGCCTCAATAATCACAACATCCGGTCTCCAAAACATATATTCCTTGTGAGCTTTACGTCTAAGCTCTGGAAAATCGTATCTATCTTTAAATGCGTCCAATAAAATTGCATTTTGTCCGCTATCTTCTCTGTTAAAAATTCCCCAAGTCGTAATTGCCGAATAATCGGCTGTTTCTTTTTTTAAAAAAGCTGTATCGTAAGACTGAATGATAAAATCACAGTGAGGAGGGTCATTATGTTTCCAATCTCTCCACCATTCTCGTTTAATAATCGCTCCTTCATCCGAAGTTGGGGCTTGCATGTACTGAGCGTTCCATTTTGGAATACTAATTGAAGCTTTAACTCCGTCTAATTCTTTTTTCTTCCAATACTCTGGCCAAACGGGTTTATTGTTAGGAAGGATGGCTGGAAATTCTACAACATCCCATTCATCTCCTTTAACATCTCCCTGAGCCTTGACGAGTTGTCCCGTAAGATCTTTTGTAGACCAACGAGTCATAACTAAAACGATTTTTCCGCCTGGCTGCAGACGTTGTCGTGGTCCTGAAGTGTACCAGTCGTACACCTTGTCGAACGAATCCTTGCTGAGCATATCTTTTTCTTTGTGAGGGTCGTCAATAATCAATAAATCCGCACCACGACCTGTCATGGCACCTCCAACACCGACCGCGAAGTACTCTCCGCCTTGCGCAGTCTCCCATCTTCCGGCAGCTTGGGAATCTTCTCTAAGTGTTGTATCAAAAAGTTCTTGATATTCCGGAGAATCGATAAGGTGTTTGGCTTTTCTTCCAAATCTTACAGCTAATTCTGCGGTGTGAGTCGCTTGGATAATTTTTAATTTTGGATTTTTACCAATCATCCACGCCGGTAAGTAGTTTGAGGCAAATTCTGACTTCGTATGTCTAGGTGGCATGTTAACAATTAGCCTGTTTATTTCACCAGAAGCCAACTTATTAAATTTTTCAGAAATAATTTTGTGATGATAACCAGAAATAAAGTCTTCCCACATGAATTTCACAAAAGATAGAAAGTTATTGTGGCATCGTTTCTTATTTTCTAAACGATCAGCTTGTAAATAGGTTTTTAAGTACTCTTTTTGTTCGCCTTTTGGTAATTTTTTTAAAAAATTTTCATCAATTGTCTTCATATGAACCCGTTTATAAAAGTCTTACCATGACTGTCTGAATTAAGCAATAAAGGGTAAACCTTGGGACCCCTTTTCTCTTGTTTAGGGGGTGGGCCCTCCCCAAATTCTTCCACACAGAAATCGCATGGGGCCCGATACCCCGATGGGGGTGGGCCCGCCCCGATTCCCTACCCCCGTAGGGGTGGGCCCGCCCTGTTGCCATTGTGCAACATACACGAATAAAGTGAGGGATATTATAAGATTTAGATTGACACACAA
>Ga0209756_1003550_pt1 | contig 12579 bp, 3 predicted proteins | sample ETNvirenome_6_85_FD_184071 | JGI IMG/M metagenome (GOLD analysis project Ga0209756, IMG submission 184071) | Marine viral communities from the Pacific Ocean - ETNP_6_85 (SPAdes) (version 3) | ecosystem: Environmental > Aquatic > Marine > Oceanic | place: Pacific Ocean | collected 2013-06-19
CCAGGTGGAGATGGTTCGGCAGAAACGAAAACTAACATTGGTGAAATTTCTCCAACCACTTCGTGGAAACGGTATGTTAATACCTTTGTTGCACCAGCCGGTGCAACAGCAACAAGTGCAAATGCATATTCATCAATTGCATTATATACAGCCGATCAGAATAGGTATGGTGGTGGAAGTACCGGACATGCGGGAACCCTATCACTTGCTCAAGTAAAATTAGAAGAGGGTAGTGGTTCGTTCTCTTATCCAGAAATAGATAAACAACAAGAATTGTTTAAGTGTGAAAGATATTATCAAACAAGTTATGCTAGTAACAAATATCCTGCTTCAAACACAATGATCAATATGCAAACCCCAAACATGAGTTCAGTAGATTTCATGGTTCCTCCGAGTGGACAATATGTGTATAGGTTACCCGTCAAAATGAGAGACATACCAAGAGTGAATATTTGGTCACCAACAGGACAAACATCAGATGCGTTTAACAAGACAGCACGCAGATCTTTACCAAATTCTGCCGGTGGGTTTGGTTTCAACCAACAGAGAAGATATTCTCGACCATCAAACACAGCAAAAATTAGTAGTAATACAGAATTGTCAGCAGAAATATCTATTGTTGCAGGGTTTGCCGCACTAGATATTATATCTTTCCATTATGAAGCAAACAGCGAATTGTAGGAGTATCGATAAATGGTTTGTAATACAAATAGTACTATTCAGTCTAAAATTAATGTAATTGGCTCTATAAGTGGCGCACAATTAACATTTGAATTCACCCAAGCGAGTCATGGATTCCGGGTTGGTGATGTTGTTCGTTATGATGATGCGTATGCCGGATTCACTCTTGCGAAGGCAGATACAGCAGAACATGCAGAAGTAACTGGTGTTGTCCGTGAAATTTCTGGGGATCATGTTTTTCTTATTACCGATGGTGTTGTTCCAATAGATGGATTCACCTTTGCCAGAGGGGCAGATAAAAGTGATTCTGTTTCTGGATATACAGCAAGTGCATATTTCTTAAGTGGCCAAACTGCTGGTTTGTTGGATACTACTCCTCCTACGCAGGGTGGATATGTTATAAAACCCACTGTTATAAACATGGGTGCTATTGGTGGTAGACAATATGGCATGATTAAAAATTATGTCGGAAACGAAATAGGCGGAAACGCAAGTGCTAGTGTTCATGGTATATCTCCCGTTGGTTCAATTGTTCCCTATATTGGTTATGGTCATAAAATACCAGATGGTTTTACTGAATGTGATGGTAGTTTTATTAGTCCAAGCAGATATAAAGCATATAATGATCACATAGGCGGTAAGTTCGGCTATAAAATTAGAATAGGCATTACAGGAGACACCGCATTCGACCGTTGGACATTTATGACGGCGTTGTTTGATTCTATGGGTACTACTTCAGGTTCTAGTGAATATGGTAGACCAAGATTTAGACAAGAGTTTCCAGGAAGAAGGCAAGGGAATGGATCAACGGGGAGTTTACATCCGGCGGATGGTTTGTTTACAAGCGGGGAAGTCTTTGTTATTCAGGGAGATATTTGTGAAGTATCTGCACCGGGAGATATGCCTGATGGGGCCCCTGGTGCTATTGGTGGTGGTCCATACTATATTGATGTTGAAGTAACACAAGACAATCAGGTAGACCTTCCAAGAATATTATGGGCGGAGAAATATGGAAACAAAACATACAAAACCCTAGGAGGTGCAGAATTTGGTAGACATCAAATAGGTGATCAGACCGATCTTGATTATGAAATACGATCATCTTTCATGGCAAATTACAACATGGAAGAAGCGGCTAATATAGTAGAAGGCTTTGATGCTGGCGGTTTTGGTGCGTTCACACGAACAAAAATATTTAGACAAGATAACACTGGTCGTCACGGTGTTGATCTCGCGGGACAGACGGAATTTGATGAGAGTGTTTATAACAGTTATGTTCAAGAATCTCCAGGTTATGTGGGTGTTTATAAAAGAGTACATGGCAGTGCTTCACAAACTTCTACACCAAGAAATATAAACACTTCGACCCAGTCCAACGTGGGCCAGAGCGGGCGCATCGAGGGTAAGTATATTAATCCTTGGTATCATCACGGCAAGCACCATGGAAGCGATAGTTCAGCACGGGCCTTCGATGACACGCAAAATTATGATAGCCACATGCCAGCCAATGAAAGAGAAATTGTATCTTATATTTCTGAAACTATAGGCGCGCCTCTTCCATATTTTACACCGAATCCCGGGAATGATTATTCTAATAATGTCCGAACGTATATCATCACTCAGGGTGACCCGCAGGGTGGGAATGGTAACACTCAAGGTGATGTTTTATATGAAGACCTCAATAAGAGGGTTGGTGGAGTAAACGAAGGTGAGGGCCCGTCCGACGTGCCCGAATATGCGGGTTACTTTACAATTGCAGTGTCTGATGAGAACCACTTACATTGGATTCCTTCGCACGGCGAGTGGGGCTCCATCCCGGACCCGCCGGGCCCGCCGGGCCCCGCGGGGGGGCATCCGGGTGTTGGGGAAAATAAAATGGGTAAGGATAGATCGATTAACGCATATCTTCTAAACACCACGAACGCTCAGACTTTGGGAAATAAGATTGATTATATTAATATCATAGGAATTAGAGTGCCCGATCTTAGGGATAGGTATTTGAAAGGAAAAGCAAACACCATCGATTTTTACGGCAACAATCCAAAGCATCAGGCCAGTGATGCAGTAGAAAAGCCTGCATACGCGGTAATGAATTCATATGATGGTGGTGTTGGTTTAAGAGGAGGAACCAATAGAACACATTCTCAGAAACTTCTTGCGACTTCACATGTTTCCTCGCCCGCAACAGAGGTAATCGACCAACATCTTTTAAATTTGCATTATGCAGGAATTGATTCGTATAGATTAGACGGCTACTGTTGGCAGCGAAACTACGAGTCATGGTCCGACCACTGGGCCCCGGGCGGTTGTGCCAATTACTGGGCCAGCACGGAGCCACAGAGCCACTGGTGGTGGAAATGGGGCCCAAACTACAGAAGCAAGGCATGCTGGAACTTCAATAAGGTCAATGGCCAGCATCTCTACTGCGATAACGCGGGGCAGGGCAATTCTCCCTTATACGCCTGCGGAAAGCAATCGGACGGAGACAATGGCGAGTGGTTCTGGCCAGAAATCGAACTCCATGCCGGTTGGTACTGGACCACGAACCCCCAGGGGGAACCGATCTACACCGATGACGACTTCTTCATGAGCGGCGTGCAGGGCAAGCGCGGCCATATGCGGTGGATGGATTCGCCGGGAGGTTTCTCGACTGCCATGGGTGCATATCCGATGGATTCGTGGGATCCACAGGTACTGGGTGGTGGCCAAATAACGGATCAGACCACCGGTCATGGTAGAATATTTAGCGATGATGGTTTGTATAACATGAGTGGCTTCCATCAACATCATTGTGACAACATGGGACCATACCCCACTGGACAGTGTCCAACTGAGTTCGTTGCATGGAATAGGGACCGATACCACAGGGTTGACACTCCTGGTATTGTTACAGATACCGTAATAACACCACAAGTTGGTCGTGATGATGAAACCGGAACGCCTTTAGACTCAAGTAATTATTACGGCAACGGTCATTTCATAAAAGATGATATGCCCAGACATTTAGATTATAACGTAATAGATAGAGATGGTCGTGCCGAACTTGGTACTTGGCATGGCGCAGGTATTTCTAGTTATAATCCGGTGATGGCCATAGATCCATTCTTTGTTAGACAATTTGAAAACTCCTTTTGGCCCAGCGACATGAACACGGAAACAGAACCAGACGAGGGGGGTAGTTTTTTCGGAGATGACTATGAAACGTTTGCATACATTACCAATGAACCAAAATATATGACGGTAAACTGGCTAGTAAGAATTGCAGATGATGCTTCGGTTGCCTTGGTTGATGATACAACATTCAGAAAGTTAAATTGTGATGGTATAAACGACGACGGAAGTTTACTCTCTGGTCAGGATTTATCTCCATTGACACTCACTAACGTACCTGTTGCTGCCGATGCTGATGATCTTCCCGTTGGATCGGTTTACCGGGATGGCAGTGATCTGAAGATAAAGACATAATACTATGGTAGCATACAGTTCCCATCAATTTCCAATGGGGGACAGGGGCCCATCAGGTCCAGTAGGACCAACTGGCGCAACAGGCAATGCAGGGCCAGTTGGTCCTACTGGACCAACCGGTCCTACTGGGCCAACCGGTTCTTCTATTACGGGGGAAACAGGTTCTAGTGGTATATTTGGCATTACTCTTATAAATGTTGCTGGTACAACACACATATTTACAAGATTTGATACTGGGGTTACTTATGATGGAGGAACTTTTAATGGACCGATAGGATCATCCTATATAGAAGTTACAAATTCCTATCATATAGGCACAGTAGGGCTTAGTCTTGCCTATGGACACACGAGTGGAACACCAACAGGAATTAATACTGGTAACGAAGCGATAAAACTAAGAACATTCCACGGGTTTGGTGATGTAACTATTAAAGCACCAGACGACACCGACGAAGTAGAATTTTCGTTTACAACCTTTAATGGGTTCTTAGCAACAGGCGGCGCAACTGGAGAACTTTGTGTTTATTCAGCAACAAACGAATTGTCTGGTGCAACAGGAACCAAGTATGATACGAATACACAGACCGTTGGCGCATCAATACGTTCATACCACGAAGTCGCATACTCGTTAGGCACAGCAGATATGACTGGTGGTGTCGATGAGGATACTATGATATACGCATTTGATACAAGTCCGGGTAGCAGATTGTCACATTCGGCTTTGGGTAAAACGGCAAGCACGGAGAAAAGTTGGGGCAATGTTTGGATAGTAGATCCCAACAGAGTAAAGAGAGAAATAAAAGGTTCTGAAGTAACAGACGAAGAAAGACCGTTTGTTCGGTTTGTAGACAATTCGGCAACAGGATCAGCAGGTTTAAATTTTGATGAAAAATTTGGAAAAAATAGTTCGCTCGGATTTACTTTAAAGATTGTAGATGGTTATTCCAAAGAAGAAAGAAGTGGTGCAAGTTTTGCCAACGCATCAACAATTTGGCCAAGAAATTGGATTTTCCCTTACAATATTAAACCTCATATAACTAGTAGTGAAGACTATTTTCATTTTGTGACTAACGGCAGGAAGAATGGAAATGGTGAATTGTTATGGTATGGTATATTTGTTCAGACTCCCGACAATACAGGTACAATGCCATTCTAGTTAGATGAGGTTTAAATGCAGCATTATTCGGTATATAGTACAATAGGACCGACAGGCGACGAAGGAGTAGCGGGCAATGTTGGGCCCACTGGTCCTACTGGTTCTACTGGTCCTGCCGATATTGGTCCTACTGGTCCTACTGGTTTTGGTGTTGTTGCAGCAGAAGGCACCAATAATATTAATAGCGATGGTGGTCAAACTTTAAGTGTTACTATACAATCAGAAACACATGTTGGTCTTAAAAATATTACTTATGATTTTCATGTAGGAAGAACCGCGGCGGCTGGAAGTTCTGGAACAGTATATCATGAAAATTTAGGAACGGGCGTATCTTTTGTTAAAGGTTCTTCTTTTGAAAGAATTACATTTAGGTCGTTAACATTTTCAAACGATTATACTGTAACAACAACCGGAAAAGATATTATAGTTAGTAGTAGTTTATCAGGGGGAACTTCTTCTGTTGTTGGTGGAGACGCTGGTAATTTGGTGTTCCTAGATTCCACTAGCGGGGGCGCATCTGGAACCAATTTTGCAAGAGGGGCAGCATTTACATATTTTGATACTGGAAATTCCTATGATGGCGAAAGTATATCGGCAACATTTAAAAATGTTACTAATATAATAAGAGGAAATTATCGCCTGAGAGATGGAGACATAATAACATTTCCAACAGACTTTAGCACTAATAACGCTAATGTGTTTTATATTAATACGGCTAGATCGATTGGAAACAATAAAATTACATCATTGATAACGGGGATACCCGGAAAAGGTAATACCTTCGCTTCATATGATTATGGTAATACCTGTTATATGACCTTTATAATTGATACTATGAATGAAACCCCTGATCTAAATTTTAATACATTGGGTAATTCGATAGGTATTACTTTTGATGTTCCTCTCACCTTTACTGGGGGCTGGACAAGTGGCACCGAATTTAAAAAGAAAACAATCAATACAGTAAATTGTATGAGTGTAGATAATGGAACTTCTTGGTTCTGTTTTGAACCTAACCGATCATTTGAAGAAACATATTTTGATGCCCATAGTTTAGGATCTTGCTGTTATTCGGTATATGAACCTGGTCCCTGGCTAGGCGGCGGCTTTGGCCAAAGTCCGAGTGGATTTACTTCTGAGCAGGGGGGAGGTGGACCGACAGAGGGCAAATGGGTTCCATATTGTAGGGATTATACGACAAAATCTGGGTGTGATTCTTTAGGCGGTTCATTTTTAGGAAACAAAACATGTACAGAAACACTATGCGGTAGTGATAAGGCAGATTTGATTGGAGCATGTTGTACAAATGATATATGTTTAGAAACAATAAATGATGGTAATTGTGAGCGGTATGGAGGAACATTTTATGTTGGATATGGGTGTGATGAAATTCCGTGTGTTCCTTTATGTTCAACGTTAGAACCAATCGGAGCATGTTGTACAACTATTGGAACATGTGTAGATAGTGTGTATGAAGATTTTTGTGATTCTGTAGGGGGATATTATTCTGGTAATGGAACTTCGTGCGAAAATATAGATTGCTGCGAACACACCGCAAATGGTGCTTGTTGTGTTGGTACGGCTTGTTTTGAAATAACGGCTCCAAACTGTCAAACAATGGGCGGCATATTTTATGGCGTTAGTACCCGCTGTAGTGAAAATCCATTTGATGACCATGTTAAATGTTGCGAAGAGGTTCCAAACGAACCTGTGGGTGCGTGTTGTTGTGAAGAAAATATGTGTGCTGACAATGTTCTTTATTCAGAATGTCTCCCGGGATCTGGTTGTGCTTTTTATCCGAGCGAAACGTGTGAAGATACCTGTGATGAAGATGGGACCGGGCCAGGGGGATTGCCAGAATGTCAATGTACTGGAACAGTTGGCGAAATCGATAAACCAAGATGGGGAATAGTAGCAATTGACATGACACCAGGTGCGGGAGAACTATATCTTCCAACTACAGACTCGGGTGAGTGGGATTCCATATATGGCGGGTCAACCAGAAATAGCGGTTACATGAACACTCACTTATTACATCAGTGTAATTCCACAGACAGTTATAATTGTCCTGGTGATCTTATTAATAGTACTCCTTGTGATATACAAACAATGTGCGACACTTGTTTTACATCATCACCAGTTACAGAACCAGATCATTGGTACTGCAATTCTTTGAATGGTAGTGAAGAGACTATGTTTTGGCTGGCCACTTCTTTGTGGGATTCAACTGGTTATCCATGGTACGTTCCTTCTAAAGATGAATTAGCGTTTCTTCTTGGTCAACGAAAATTATGGGGTAGAGGATTCCCACAACTGTTTGGGTTTGAGGAAACAGATGAAAGCAATGTTGTTGCGTTGTCATCTAGTTATTGGTATAACACAGGTAGTCCATTAACAGAAAAATATTGGTTTGCACAAACATTAGCGGGTAGTAATTGGGGAGAAGTTATAAGCGTTTCTTCTGATAATTATGATCCTTTCAACGAACCTTATTCAAATATAAGAAATATATTATTCCGAAGAATAATTACAGGATTGGCTGAATGGGAAAATCTTCCGATTGGGACAAATGCAACTAGTCTTCCTGGCGATGATTTTCCCGATCATAGCACCGAAGGAACATGGCTGGGTGTTTATGAACCAAATTGCTCGATTGGGTGGGGTAGGAACATTTATTACCCGAATCAAGACGGTGAAGTTATTGATGGAGATCCTTATTATTATTGTATAGATCCTCTTGAAAAGGGTAAATGTTGTTACAATAATGGAAGTGGATCACCAGATCCAGCGTGTGAATATTCTACCGAATATGCTTGTTGGAATAGACAAGAAGATCATGCTTGGTGTTGTCCTGGTGAACAGTGTACGCATGATGATAAGTTTGGGTACATATGCACAAACGTTCCTTCCACTACTCAAGGAGCGTGTTGTAATGATATCGATCAAACTTGTTTTAATACCGTTAATTATCTTTGTTCTCCCGATGATGGAAATTCATTTTATCCGTATGAAAACTGTGATGATTCACCATGTCCGTTTGATGAAGTAGATACATGGGCATGTTGTCATTGCAAGGGAACCGTTCCTTCTTGCGCAGAAGTTCCCACTCAGCAAGATTGTAATAGTATTGGCGGCGTATTCTACGACAATACTCTATGTGCTGATCTTGATTGTATAGCCAAACATAATTGCGATACCGGGAACCTTATTATTGGTAAATGCTGCTATCTTGATGTTGACGATGGTTGTGTTAGGTGTGTTGATACAACACAAGATTTGTGTAATGATGCATTTAATGGTGTTGTTTGGGATGACGAATCTTCGTGCGATCAAGAAAATTGTGATATTGGAGAGCCCAATTGTATAAATTGTCCTACTTGTGGTGCTTGTTGTTTGTGCCAGTGGTATTCAGACGTACAAGAATGGATATCAACATGTTTCAATAATGTTCCAGAAGATACCTGTACAAACATTGGTGGCATACATCATGGAACAGGAATAGATTGTAATGTGGTAAATTGTACTGATCCATGCACTGTTCCACCTGAATATACAGGAACATGTTGCTATGAAATAGAGGGAATTCTAATATGCGACGAAGATGTCACTGCTTCGTGGTGCAACAATCAAAATGGAACGTGGAGTGTTGATGTTCAATCATGTGATGACAGAAATTGCGCATACTCTGGTCCATTCTCTTGTTGTACAGTAGACGCAAATGGTGATAATATATGTGTGGATGATGTTAATCCGATGATGTGTGACGGCGTATCATCTCCTGATCCTTGTTCTGTTAGACAGGCTTCTGGCGGCGATTGTCAGCCAACTGTGAATCCCTATGGTTCTTGTTGCACTTCTCAAGATACAAAATATGGTATGTATTATACATGCACACCTAGTGTAACTGAGCCAGAATGTCAGGCGGCTTCCGGTGATTGGAGTTTAGATGATTGTGCTATCAGAGATGATTGTGATAATGAAATAATACTAAGTTGCTGTCTAAATGACGAATGTATTGATATAGATCCTTGGACCTGTGTGTCTTTCGGAGGCAGTCCAGATACAAAATTAACATGTCAACAAAGAATAGACAGTGGTGAAGTTGGCTGTGGAACGGTGTTACCAACAGTGGGTTCTTGTTGTTTTAATTTGGATGATAATTATTGTAGTCCAGAGGGACCGTATTGTATAGATGGAGTTTCAGATACATGGTGTAGTACATATCTTGGTTCTTTCGACGCAATATTAATGTGTGACGAAAGAGAGGGCGAAGTGGGTTGTGCCGATGAACTGCCCACATTTGAGTGTGGTGCTTGCTGTAGATGTTCTGAAGGTGTATTTAGGTGTGATAACATTCCTGATTTCATATGCCACCTTTTGGGTGGAGTGTTTTCTGGTGAAAACTTTTATTGTTCTCAATCAGACGTTTATTGTTCTGTTGGCGAGTCATGTGTTCCTGGTCAAGTTTGGGGAAGATGTTGCAGGGCCGATTGTGACTGTGAAGTAACGTTATTCGCTGATTGTATGGGCGGCGATGAAACTTGGACTGCTGGTTATGGTTGTGCTGGAAATCCATGTGGCAATTGCCAGGAGACAACTTGTGTTTATTGTACATATGATGATTCAAGAGATGAAAATACCCCAACTGGCCACTTGGCAACCAGCGAAGACCAGTGTAGACAACTAGCAATAGACAATGGAGGATCCGAATATAGTTTCTACTATAATGCTAATGGAATTGAAGCAGGTGATCCGATTCTCACAACTCCGTGTGTTGGTTATTGTTTTGCTCAGGTAGCAGGTGGCTATGATACTTATACCCAATGGAACCCGTATAATGTAAAACAAAGTGGTGTCGAATTCATCAATCGATATGGATTTACTTGGAGTGTAGTAACGGATGGGTTAGTAGACTATACCTTTGATTATAAAGGTGTTCCCGTATTAGGTTTGAATGATTTACTAGATAACACCGCATTGGAAACTTTGGGGGCAAAAGCACCAACAAACCTAATAGTAACAGCACCCGTGAATACTCCTTCTGATATGAGTTCTAGGTATGGTGAAGATAATACGTTACCCGATTATCTCTTTGATACAAGACCAAAACTGAATATTGATAGAACTTGTCCATGCAAATCAGAAATGCGTCAGTGTCCAACGGCCAGAATCAATCAAGATCCCAGCGAAACGCCTACACCCGGAGAAGAAGGTTATTGTAATAGTGACTTGTATGGTGTTATAAACTTATCTTACCTCGCTTTCGGTGCGCCATATCATAATACTTTCTACCCATTATGTCCGTTCCATCTCGGTTGGGGGAGTGGGGGTGGTGGGGATTATGACTGTCCCGATAATGGGTATTGTAAATCCCCACTTAATACTGTTTGCTCTGGTTTTGGACTTTGGTCAGATGTCGCATCTGTTTGTTCTTATTCTAATGTTTACGATGGACCTGTAGGGGGAGATTCGTCCTTGGACCCAGCGTGCGAATGTTGTGGTGTTGCCGGTGAAATTTCAGAGGAAGATAAGGATAACATCCCTTTCAATGTTTTTAAGGATACTAACACATCCTTCTCTGCAACCTGTAGAGGTAATACGGAATGTGTTCCCGGTTTCATCACACAGGGTTTTGTTGGAGATGATTGTAGCAATTGTTTGAAAGTAAATTATCCAGTTCTCAGCGAGGAGGTCGTTAATCCCGTAGTAGATAGTGTGTATAACTCTTGGGATAATAGTAGTAATGCATATAGTCCTGTATGTGATTATAGCAGGATGTGTTACAGCACCTTTGACTGTGATGATTACGAGGACATGGTCCCATGCGTTCCTGATCCATGTGGCTTTACTGCTGACAATGTTTCTGTACAATATGAGACATACGTTATTAAGGATAGAATTGTGCTAATGGAAGCGATCGATTCCACAACGGTTAACCAACTAATGGCCGTTGATTGGGATGTGTTGGGCGGAGGATACGAGTGGAATACAAATTGTGTTGGTCGCACTGATCCGAATTTCTGTGGCGTAGATGGATCGGATACTGCAAGTCTTCAAGCGGCCATAGCCTCCGAGGCCGGGGTGAATGTGGATGATTTTGATATTCTCTATGATTCGTGTTGTTGTCGTGACTCAGAAGATCCCAATCATGGACTCTCATCGTGCTATGATGTTGCCGACCTAGAACTGTTAGTTCTTGGTGCTGTACCGAACTGTGATGGCACGAGTGGAACGGGGTGGAAGTGTAGTATATCTATTGACGGATGTTGTGCGTGGATCGAAGGAGGTGATGGGGGTGGTAGTGTGAGCCCGGGGTCTGGTGCGCTGGCCCCCGGCCCAGTAGATGAAGATAAACCGCCAACAGAAGTTTCAGGAACACATAAAAGAACGCCGGACGAAGCACCCAATTTTAGAAGAAGATATGTGGGGGGGGATAATACATGACTGTGCGTAATATGTATGGGGGATCCTTATATTCATCATATATTATCTCTGGTCCAACAGGGGAAATTGGAGTTGTTGGTCCAGTTGGTCCCAGTGGGCCCACTGGGACAACCGGTTCAGGAATATCAGGACCAGTTGGACGGACAGGGATAGGAGTATCTTTTGCCGATGGGACTGCTGATACTTCTCTATACATTCAATTAGAAGATGGTCTTGTAATTCAGCACGACAACGTATCTGTTAGAGGAAATCCTGATATAGCAGGCACAATTCAAATAGAAAATCTTGGAACAGGTGTCAATTTTGTAAAGGGAGTCAGCGGTGATATAGCATTATTCAGATCTTTTAAATTTAGTAATGACTATACAATTACGCGACAAGAAAACGATATTATCGCATCAGTTGATACTACATCAGGTGGAACAGCGTCTGTGATGGCAGGTCTTAAGAATGAATTGATATACATGAGCGGTGTTACGTTGGCTTCTGGAGCAACATTTACTTATTATGGAACAGGTGGTGGTGTAGCAGAAAGTCAATTTATATCAGCAACTTTTAAAGATCATACTTCTATAATAAAGGGAGCAACTGGCATTAGCGTCGATGCCGGATATCTTTATACTTTTGTTCCTGCATCTAAAACTAGTTTAAGCGATGCAAATATAATTTTAATAGATCAAAATAAATTCCAACTTGATGGTGGGGTGAGTGGTTTAACATGGAAAACGTTTTATGATGGACCAACATTCAATTCTGAATATATTAGCACTGGCCTTGGTACTGGACCAGCATATTCAAACGCCCTGTATGCTACATTTGTAATAAAAACGCCA
>Ga0209756_1003552_pt1 | contig 12577 bp, 25 predicted proteins | sample ETNvirenome_6_85_FD_184071 | JGI IMG/M metagenome (GOLD analysis project Ga0209756, IMG submission 184071) | Marine viral communities from the Pacific Ocean - ETNP_6_85 (SPAdes) (version 3) | ecosystem: Environmental > Aquatic > Marine > Oceanic | place: Pacific Ocean | collected 2013-06-19
GTACTCACAGGTAGCATCACACAAGGTAACGCAGAGTATCTTGAACAGTATGGTGTACATTTACAAACTGCTAAGAATGTTATTGCTAAGTATATTGCAACATGCGATAAGATATTAGAAGAAGGTAAAGTCCCAAACATCAATCATCTATATGAGTTCTTAGATAATTGTGTTGAGATATTTGGTGAGGAGTACAAGAACGTGATGAAACATATAGGCTTAGACAATTTGGTTCGTCAAGAATTTTTATACAGGAGTACAAAATAATGGCAGTTATAAGATACACTTTAGACAGTGGCTCTGTACCTAGTTATATTTCTGATGGTGGACATTTCTATAACCCTGCTGACAATACTATAATCGGCATTGGCAGTGGTGGTGGCACAACGATAGCTAGTAAGGCAGATTTAAACACTTATGTGTTGTCTATTCATGCTAGTTATCCCATCAAAAAATCAGATACTTTGTCTAATATTTCAGATATGACAAATGCAGAAGTTACAACATTGGTAAACAACTGGTGTACAGCCAGAGGAATAAGCTAACTATAGGAGGCAGACATGAATTTTATAAAGAAGTTACTAACTAAGACATACTATCCTGAAGGTACTTGCTTCCAGATTCATTCTCAGAAAGAGAAAGATGATATGGCTTTTTTAGAATCACATAAGGATCAAATGCCTTATATCAAGAAGATGATTGCTCAGATCGAAAAGAATATGAAGGATGGCAAGATATCTAGGAAAGAACAAAATGTAGAGTTGCAGTCTTACTGGGCATTTAGGAAATCATTTTAATATAAATTAAGGTAGTATGACAATGAAGAAGTTTCAGCCTAATGCACTAGATAAACGTAACAAGATGGTCAAGGTAAAGAAGCCTTCTTTCTTTAAGAAGTTATTATCTGGTATTGTTTCTGTTATTACCTATCCATTTAAGATGGTATGGAGAGGAATAGTATCAGGTGCTAAAGCCCTGTATAAGTCTCCAGTAACCACGTACAGGGGTATTGTTAGGTTCAGAGACTCTTTCATAGCAAAGGTGCAGTATCTTGAGTCAGAATCAGCTAAGTGGAAAACTGCTTTTAAGATAGTTAAGATGCCATACACGTTATTACTTTCGTTAGGATTCAGTCCAAATATGGCTGTAGGTCTCTTAGTAGCAGGTTCTGCTGCTGGTGGTGGTGTTGTAGTTAATGAGATAACGGCTGAGAAGTCATTTGCTCGAGGTGATAGTGGAGTTTACGCAGCATCTGTTGTTGGTGAAAATGCTCCATTAGATGTACCAACAGAATATGTTGAGGGTTCAAACACACTTAGGATTGACTTAGGTAGTACACCTGTTCGAGAAATTACCATAAAGAATGTGTCCGTAGGTACTGTTTTCACTGGTTCTGCATTACCATCAGGGGAACAAAATGTAGTACAAGTAAGTGGGAACACTGTTACTGGTGGAACAAACACTCGATTAGAAATAGGACATTTAATATTTGAAAACTCTCGTTGTAAGAAATTAGAACTTACTGATATACAGGCTCATACCATCATAGTCAGGGGAAATGCTAGTGACGGACAATCTATAGCACCTTCACCAGGTAGTTCTCGTATGAGGGCTATAGGTGGTGGACATCAACAAGCTGACGCAATGGAAACTAACGGAGGCACGTATGATAGAATCTGGATTCAAGCACCTGCAAGTGGAGTTAATGGTAAGATAGGTACTCTAAGGCTTAGTAACTTGTACACTAAGGGTGGAAATTGTGTCCTCTCAAAGATGAATGTAGGCACAATGGAGATTCTACTTAATGAAATAGGAATGGGTGATGGATTCAGTACAAAAGAGTTTACTATTGCCACAACAGTTACTGGTGCAAATATAACTATAGAGGATAACGTGGAAGTAACTATAGCTGAACCTGCTACTAATTAGTAAAATTTAAAATCGGCGTGAACAAGAGTTAATTAATGTATGAATATAAAGTTAAAATAACCAGAGTAGTTGATGGAGATACTGTTGATGCAGAGTTGCAACTTGGTTTCAATATCATTTACAAAGAACGTATTCGTTTAATGGGGATAGATACTCCAGAATCTAGGACTAGGAATAAGGTTGAGAAGAAACTAGGGCTTAAATCGAAAGCTAGGCTCAAGGAACTGATATCAGAACACAAGGGAAACATAATCCTAAGAACATCTAAAGAGGGTAAGGGAAAGTTTGGTAGAATACTTGGCTCTCTGGTTGTCGCAGACAATGGGGTTGAAGTTAACCTTAATGATATACTGATTGCTGAAGGTCATGCTAGAAGTTATTTTGGTGGCAAAAAGAATAAGCTTGGTGAATGGACTAAGCAAGATACTGTTACTAAGATATGGTCTAGGTGGACTTCAGATGGTTATATAATTATAGAAGATCAATAGGAAGGCAGAACTATGAATATGGGAAAGTTCAGACCACAGATACTTGTAGCAATACTTTGTGCAACTATACTTAGCATTTTTGGGTTATGGGTAGGATTACAGATGGAAGCCACAGAGGTTCTGACAGCAATTATTGGATCTGCGTTTGGGTTTATGTCAGGAGTCTCACTAAAGGTACTAGAAAACGAGTAGTTTAACTAGCTATTCGTGGAAAGTACAGGCACGTAGAGGGGTCTAGAATAAGATTTAGGTATCTTAGTGTTGCCTGAGATTTTTAATGCCCTCTAGTTTATGGCTATTTATCCCAAGGGATAGATTTTGTCAGGGCTTTTAGTTCTAATAAATTTTTTATTCTGGAGATCGAGACTACCAATAACAGAAAAGTTATCAATGCAATAATTGTACGTTTCATTTGTCTGCCTTATCTATTTGAATAATTGTTTGGTTCTCTTTCACTTCATCTCCCCACTCATACTTCAAAGTATAGGATACATGTTTAGCTGAATCATCTAACAGGATTCCCACGTTTACTAATCCATCTAAACTACCCTTCATGGCAGAGAACAGGTTGTCTATGTCTCTGTTTCTTTTATCTGATGCTCTCCATGTGATAGTTATGTGTGCTTTGTGGAGTGGCTCTGGTGGTCTGTTAGTGTTAGCCAACACGTACCCTATAATTTGTTCTTGCTGTTCCCTACGCACCTTTGATCTAACATAGTAATGAGAATTACTATTTGGGTTAGCCTCTTTAGGTGGTAGGTTAGGCAAGACTATCTTCATCTATCTGCACCCATCACATTTAACAGGAGAATTTATAGGACAACTCCCATCTTCAAATATACAATCGTCATAGTGGTACAGATTCCTGAGAACCTTTTGGTACTCTATCCATTGAGACAGGTATCCTGTAAATGCTCTTTCTAGCTTTGTGTTTACAACAGGGCTGTCTAGTTTATCCCACAGCTTTCTATCTACTGCAACAAACCAATCAACTCCCTTGCGTAGTTTTTCCTTTAGTTCGTCAATCATGGGCTTGTGTTCCTCGTGTATCTGCTCTTTGGCTTTTGCTTTTATGTAATCAATAACCTCGTCTTTATGCTCTATCAAAGTAGTAGCAACCATTTCCTGTTCATCAGTATTCTCACCATTACCTGAGATATCAATTTCGCTACCAATAACAACAACACTCATGCCCAATTCATCTACTCTTTCTATTAAATTCTTTATGAGTTTCGACTGCTCCATTTTGGTTTTTCCTTTACTAAGCTAACTTCGTCACCACCAGATAAGTTCAATCTGGTAGACTGTGTTATTGCCTGTTCCAGTACAGACTTCTGTAAGTTGGGCAGTTCTTTTATTATTTTAACCTGTTCAATTATATCATCTAGGTAGTGAGTTTCATTGTCACTAGACTTTAATAACTCATAACTTAGCTCTGCCAAACCCATATCTTTCAAGAGATAATTGTCTGAATCTCCAAGTTGTAATCTCTCAAATATTACTTTATCTAATAAAGTATTCACACCTTCTCCATCTTCATCAGGTATTTTTCTTTCTTTGAAAGCCACCTTGTAACCTCTTGCACCTTGCATCTTAGTATCGTTGGCTTTCCTGTGATACCACGCAACGTCAACAGACTCAGAGTCTAACTCACTTGTCTTTCTTAATTCGTAAACCTGTCTGGCTCTTGCGTACTTGAAGCTAGACCCATGTATCTCATGCCTACCAGTTGTCTCACCACTTTTATTTGCATGGTCTATGCACAAACTAGTCACATCTAACTGCCTTAAAGCCCAAAAGAAATTCTCTACTACTTCTTGTGAATTGCTGTCTCCCTGTAATGCAGGGCTTACAGAATCTACAATCACGAAAGTTATCCCATGCTCGTATACAAGTTTGCTTATGCTCTCCACGTTGTTAGCTAGGCTACCAACCATTTTTTTGTAAACTATCCCTGAAGTAGTTGGGTCGTTAATATTCATTCCTCTTTGAACTGCCAGTAATCTTTGCTTGAACACATCTGATTCTTCTTCCCAGTCCAAGTATAATGCCTTACCCTTTTTAGCTGATAAGCCCATACTATCCCAACCTTTGTCTACTAGAACACACAAGAGTAATGCAAAATAACTTTTGATACTTCCACCTCTTGCCCATATCAAATTAGCTACTCCCTCTATCAATAGAGGTTTGACAAGGTATGATCTGGGTTTGCTTTCAGATAGGTTGGACATTACCTCAGCAGTAAATCCTTCTCTGTGCTTATCTACTATTAGCTTGAAAGTCTGGTCTACTATAGTACCCCAATTATATCTATCAGGATCTTCCTGTGTTCGTGCGTCTAAATCTTCTAGTAATTTTGATTTAGAATGAGCAGAAAATAATTTAACATGCTCTCTTATTTGTTTGGACTTTAATCCTGTGTCATAAGACATCTTCCAGTTAATTTCTAGTTCGCAAGATTCTGTGTCTTGCCTTATTCTACTGGCAATAAAGTACAAATCTAACTTAGGGTACTTAACCTCTATTATTGTGCCTGTTCTTTCTACAACAGCATCATCTACTTCCATTTGTTCTTGCTCCTTTCTTGTTTTTGTTTAGCTTTATGGATAAGTTCATACAAGACACTGGAGTTCTTGATTCCCTGTATGTCTGTGTCCTGTATGAAATCGTATATCATATCCATAAATTGCAGTAAGTCTAAGTGGTATGAAAAAATCTGATGGGAAAACCCATCTATTTTTTTTACTACTTCCTCTTTGTTTTTTTCACAGTTGCCACAACAAGTCATGTGATCTCCTTTCAACTGTTATCTATTTCTCCATATCTTCTTCTGCCTGATCTAACAGGTCTTGGGTTTCTTCATCTGTTTCTTGGTCAGGGTGTTGGTGGTTTTTTATGTAAGGTGGTGTTTGACCCAATAAAATTGAATCAAGTATGCTGTTAGCATATCTGGATAAGAGTTCGATCTTACAATCAACGCATGGGATATTTCTTTCAGCATCACTAAGTATAGATGCACCATATCCTGTTGAAGATTGTCTCATTATAAACATTTGCTGTTCATTAATTCTGTTCTTCATTTTATCTAACTCGTCAATTTCTTGTGGTTCTTCTTCCACCTCAGAGGTACTGTGTAACGCAGACATAGTTTCCTGTTCAGCTACAGTTTCAACTGGTGGTCTACTTTCCTGTACTGGTGGTCTACTTTCCTGTACTGCCTTGCCTTCTTGATCAAAATAAGGCAACATTATTTTCCACCTATAAGTCCATGATTCTTCATTCTCTGCCAACCATTCGTCTTTCTCAACCTGACTCATCTTGTCAAATTTTTCAGCTTGTTTTGGGATCATGTCACCTCTGCCCATGTACAATGTGAGAGGCTTGGGGGAAAACTCTTTTTTTGGTAGTTCCTTTTTTCTGACAGCCTCACTTCTGTTGTGCGTCTCAATATCAATAACATCATCATAGTATTCTTGGAATACATCAGGGCATTCACTTGCAAGGGGATAATTGTATCCATTATTACCTTTCCCCAATGTTACTGCGTAAGTCGACCACTTAAAAGGGAATCCATTTTGTTTTGTCAGTGACAAATTACCCTGAAGTTCTACGTCTATTTTCCATTGCTTTGCTCCCTGATTATTAAATACTTCCTCTATTGCAATCATACTTGCGTGTACTATTTCTCTATGACCTTCAGGTATCATTTTACTTTTGTTCCTTTCTCCTGTTTGTTTATCCATTCAACAGGTATAAATATTTTGTTATTTTTTGCTAACTGAAATGATGGTATCAATCCATCTTTAACTCTTTTCCAAAGAAAATGTCTAGTTGTTCCCCATCTTGTAGCCAACTCAGTCAATGGCATGTACTCTTGTTTCAAGATTTCATCTCCCTGTAATCTATTGTTATCTAGTAACATAATTAACTCTCTCTTTAGAGAGAGAGAGTTAATAGGTTACTGTTATCTTGTATACTATAGTTAACTGTCTACTAAAGTTAACTGTTACTTACTCTACTCTTTTTTTGTTAGGCTCTGGTGAATAAAGACAGGAGTAATTAAACACCAAAGCCCATGGAATCAATCAGTTCGTAGCAGAAAGGAGTATGCTACTAAACTACAATCATATAAAATTATACACATGTACTCACTTGTTGTCAAATGTATTTATATGTTCCAGTCTTTAATATCTGGATATTTTTCTTTCAATGTATCCATTAGTGATATTGGCTCATCTGGTGTGTCTCTGTGCCATTCGCTAATTGCACTAAGTATGGTTCTCATCTCCTTAACTATCTCTTTTTTCCTGTTTTCCATGGCACGACTTTTGTTACCCATTTCTTTCCACTTAAGCACAGGTATAGCTATGTATAGTGCTGTCCTTATAACTTCCTTTGCTCTGTCTGTGGTGAGAAAACAGTTGAGTGCAACCTCTCTGTCCTTCTCGTTTTTAAATTGTTTATTTTTCATTGTTTTATTCTCCAATAGCTTTCATCAAATAATTTGTAAATTGCTGTTAGTAATTCTCTACGCATAACTAGTTTGTCTCTGTGCGATATGTGTTCATTACCTTCTGATTCTGCCCTCGCTATCATGTAGTCAATGGCAGATAATAATGTATCGTTATCAGACGACACTACTAACTTCTTAACATGTCTGTATAAAAACTTTAGTGACTCTTTATTGTCATCACTTAACATGTCAGGTTTTTCGTATGTCATAATCACTCCTGTTACCATGTGCCTGTACTCCCTTCACGATCTTGTGAACACAGTTTACATAGATCAGGACAGTATACATTATGCTCGTACTTAATCTGTAAAGATATATCGTGGTCATTAGTCATTGTTTTCTCCTATATAAAAGTAATTTGTTGTCCTATTTCTTTATCGTTTTTATATTTTTGTGTTTCTCCCTTTGGGTATGGCTGAACCTTATAGTTCAGAGATTTGTGTAATTGTTTCTTATGTGTTCGAGAACCTACGAAGTATATGTATCTATGTTTCTGTGGTCTATCGACCTGTGCAAACTTATCAGGATTATCTGTCCTTTCCTTGTGGGTATATTGACCCACGATTGTACGACTATGGGTGTCAGCACCCACCTCTCTCCACTCTGTACGTTTAGCTGATAGCCCTGTATACATGAAGTTAGTTGCCTGATATATATATCCAACATGATTCATGCTAGTATCAGCATACGATACAACTATAGATGGCTTGGGTAACATACGTAGTGTTTGTGCTACGAAATAAGATGCCAAGTTTTCAGAATGATCCTCGACTAGTACAAGCCTGTTCAGTTCCAACACTATATCTTTATACTCCTCTCCACATACACCTGTTGTGAGTGGGGGTGAAGGGGGTATACCATATGTACACACCCCTTGCATAACTCCATTCTCAAAGACTCCATATGTATGTACTAAGGTTGGTATTCTTTGAGCATAATGTTTATTAAGTAGCCAATCGTGAGTAGCTTTTCTTGGTATAGATATAACTGATCTCTCTACCTTAAAACTCAACTACATTACCTTCACTATCTCTGATAATAATGTTGCCATCTTCATCTTTCTCAGGGTTCTCAAACTGCCTACCATCTATTGATCTTACACCTCTTGGCTCTGTTGGATTCTTCCTCTGCCATATGTGATACTTTAGATCTGATGGGTGAGGTGGGTTGTATGTATCAAGAAGTTTCATAAACAATTCTTGTTCATTCCAATCATCATTGACGTTCAAGCTATCATCTATCTCAGATAATATCTCTGAGTCTCGTTTCCAATTTTCAATTTGATCTATTGTAATCTCAGGCATTTTTAATCTCCTCGACATCTATAATTTGTACGTCAAATGAATCAGCATCAATACTTTTCCATAAAGTTGATTCAAATGAATTGTAAAGCATATCTTTAACTTGTTTACTTGCATCTTCTTTATCATTTGCCACCACATCATATTCATTAAATATACTTAGTTCTGCTATTACTATAAACTTACTCATTTGTTTTCCTTTCTAGTTTCAAGAATGTATCTACTTCAAGTTCTTTTGCTTTCTCCTCATCATGCCACACCTCTACCCCTAATTTATCTAGCACTTCTGTAAAGCGATCTATTAGGTCATCTACATCTGCACTTACTTGAGTAATGCTAATGTATTCAGGCATTATTACTCTCCTTATCTCTCATGTGTTTCCAATAAACGTCTAATATTTGTGACATGCAATCTTCGTGATACCATGTCTCGCACCAATCATCTGCGTTAATCCACCCATCTTCAACGTTCGCACCTATAACACCTGATGCCTGTCCTTCAATAGCTTTGTTGCAAGAGGCACAGTCTACTTCATTCCAACTCATTCCTTCATCACCTCACGTAGTGTTGTGTTGCTATCCCAATACATGTCACGTTCTATACCTAACCCCCAACTGTCTTTAACTTCAGATAGTTCATCTAGGTTAAAGTAACCTAGTTCACCCTCGAGTCCATCTACATACCCAAAGAATGTACGTGTATCAGGGTCATACTCAGTCGCATACCATGTCCAATTTGATCTTGAGTGAAAGAATTTCACCACAACTTTTGCATTGTTTCCTTGTTCGTCTGTGCTATACAGCTTGGGTAATTTTTTTTCTATTTCTTTTGTTAATAACTTCATAAGTTATTCTCCTTTTAAATGCTTTTCAGATAAATTTTTGTTTCCTATTTCTAGTAAATTAAGAGAATCGTAATACTCTTTGGGTGTTTCGTACCTAGTTTTGTATTCTTTCCCATTTGGTTTTCTAATAATCAATGGGTATGATCTGTTCTTTGGTTCGTAGCCCACTACAATAGTGCCAGTCTCCTCACTAGCATTGCTAGTTCCCCTGTTCGATACGTATGTATCGCCCACTTTGTAGTCTGTGTACATTTCGAGGTCTCTTTCGCTACGAGTTTGTGTACCCTCGATTGTGCCTTCAAGCTTTATCTTCACACTTGATGCGTCAAAGCCTATGCCACCATCTATTACAAGTTTGATCCCAACTTCCTTGCCAAATTTATTTAGCACTTCAGTAAGTTGACCTCTAAGGTCACCCAAGTTTTTCCTATTAAATTCTGTATACATTTCTTTACTCATTATCGCTATCCTTCGTGACATACATACACTCTGTTGGGTCGTGACCCTCTTGCGAGTGTATGTCCTGATCCACTCTAGTAAGTTGAACTTCTATTTTTCTTAGCTTTGCTAAGTCCACATAGTCTTGGTGGTACTTGATTAGATGATCTAAAAACAATCCAGATGGTTCTGGTTTTTTCTCGTCTAGTTCTCTTGCCATAGCATTCAAACCTACTGTAAATGCTGTACTCAGGTCGCACAATTGTTCTTTGAATTTCTCTGTGTTGGTACACATATGATTCTCCTTTCGATACGTGTGTTGTTTAATTGTTGAGCAGTTTTGTCTGTCATACTCAGGACAGTAAACCCACGTGCTTTGAGGGTTTTGTGGCGATTCAACCACATATATATTATATAGAACCTGTCAACGTTTGTCAATCTTTGTTACCATTTGTTTACAAACTGTTATTACTTTTTCCAAAGCTGAAATTTCTTACCCTTTTTGTTTTTCTTTTTCTTGTTTGATTTATATGTATTAGCTTGAACTAATGTTTTATATCCAGAACAAGTATCACAAAGTACCAGATCATTTAATGTATCGCATTCATCATTCCAGAAAAACATTTCATCACATGAGTCACACCTAATGTAGTCACCTATGTCACGTGGGTAACTTGTGTAGTGTACTTTGGATTTGTCACCATCATAGATGTTGCCATCATAATCAACAAAGCTATTCCATTGGCTATCTGAGTAGCTACCATCATCATGCACACTTGTACCTATGCTTGTACCTGTACTTGTACATAGACTTTGTGCCTGATAGTTTTGATATGAGTCATTGCTATGCAACCAACCATTATCTTCAACAAATTCACCTATCAGATACGTTTTTCTAACAGTCATTATAGCTAGGCAATTTAAAGAACCTATGCTATGTTCGATTAGATTGCGTATGTTGTCCCTATGTATATCCTTACCTAGCTTACCTAAGTATAGGCGTATGTATTGCATAGTATCTGAGTACGTTTTGTGCGTTGGCATATCACCAATGATACCATTATGAGATACAGCAACATTTGTTGTAGTTCTTAACCTTGTTAAGTCTGATTTATTGCTAGTCATAGGGAATGGGTGACATGTTGAAGGTGCAACTTTCCCATGTGTAGCTATCCTAAAATGGAACATTATTTCAGTTTCATCAAGGTTTATATTCTCTTTTTCCAATGCTGTTTGCATATCGTTATTATCAAAATAACCTTTACGTATGTGGACTTTATTGTCCTTTACGTATGCAAAACCTGAGCCATCTGGATTGTTTTTCTCGCAAGTATCCAAAATGCTCCAGTCCATTGGTGTCCCAACCTGTTTAATTGTAATTATGCACATATAGGCATATCCTTTCGTTTAATTTGTTTCTGACGTTACGTGTTTCATGCTATCGCAATCATCAGTGGGTACACATATACCCAGACACGTTTCACGTGCGTGTACGTGGATTGTACGCACACACAAGCTATAAATTATTTTGAATGTTGGTCAACGAACTCCTCATGATTTAACTCAATTGCTAACTCGATAATATCGTCCCATTCTGAACAAGCTATTTCTTCAATATCAAACTTCTTAACAAATTCAATCATTGTGTCTATAGCTTGTAACCTTGCTTTAAAGGTGTCAAACTCTAACGTAGAGCGTAGGAAACGAAATTCTATAGTAGGTTGGTCTACTGTACTAAAATTGATGGCTCTGCTTCGTCTCATAATTCCATCATCTTTTTTATAGAGTAAAAATTCTTCTACTTGTGCTTTATTTTGGCATTGTTGCAATTCTTTAGAATCGTCACCATGTAGGAACATATCAGCATATGCTCGATTAATCCCACCTGATACGTTTTCCCAATTCTTAGAATGTTTATCAAGTAGAGTAATGAATTTATTCTCAATATCATCTTGAAACTCTTGAGAGCTACCATCAGGAATAATGTTATTTCTGGATATGTGAACATGCATCCCTGATTCAAGATTTGTGTAATGGTTATCAGCTTTCAAGGATTCAAATAATTTGTCCCAACCAAAGTTATCTAAATGAAATCTCAAACTTGCAACATGTGATACGAATTCCAGACCTGAAATACTACCATCTTCTTTGATGTATAAATGATCTTCAACAGAGCCATCATTTATGAAATTATACATAGTTGATTCAGTTTCAAACAATGTCCCATCTTCAGCTTGAGTTTCTATCTCTATACCAAACCTATTTAGATTATTATCTTTCATAGGTTCACCTAATCTGTCAAAAGTTTCCTTTGATGTGAAATGAAATATTGGTTTGGGTTTGTGCATGTATTCATGTATCATATGACTAAATTCATTCATCATGTCATTAGAAGCATTTTCACAAAAGTCTATATGTCTATCAAAACAATAGTCACCACATGCCCATATATCGCAACATGAAAGATACCAATCAGATTCGCAAGTTTCACAAACATATTCATCACAACATTGTGATAAATAGACACTGGTATCTGTACCCACGTATTCACAATTCCAACATTGATTATAATTATCAAAACAGCTTTCACACACTATGCTTTCATTAGAATCTACAAGCCTACAATCATCTGTATAGGCTAAACCTTCGCAATCTTCACAAATTAAGGTATATTCATCAACACATGATTCACATATGTTGTCACCTTCTAATTCAAACATGTCACCTGATAGTGTTTCAGTGGTACAGCTATCACATGAGATATAACTTGACGTTACCATTTTTAGCTCCTTTACAACTAAACTTGATTGATTCGAGCCAATCCAATCGAAAGACTCAGGAAAAACCTTATCACGAAATCTATATTTCTGTCAATGTTTGTACCTGTTTGTTGTCCAGACCTGAAGCAAAAAAGAGTCTTGAAGTCTGGTTTTGTTGTCTGGTTTTCTGGTGTTTTGTGTACTGGTAGCGTGTAAGTTATCAAATACGCCTGATTACATAGCTTAAAAAGGTAGTTAGATACCTTAAAAAGCAATCTGATTACTTGTATACTTGCCTATCTGA
>Ga0209756_1003556_pt1 | contig 12565 bp, 9 predicted proteins | sample ETNvirenome_6_85_FD_184071 | JGI IMG/M metagenome (GOLD analysis project Ga0209756, IMG submission 184071) | Marine viral communities from the Pacific Ocean - ETNP_6_85 (SPAdes) (version 3) | ecosystem: Environmental > Aquatic > Marine > Oceanic | place: Pacific Ocean | collected 2013-06-19
ACAAACTCTGCGCCACGCGCCACCTACTTTTTTTAAGAGAAGTAAGAAACTCTGGCGGCATAGCCTCCACCAAGTTTATTCATTTGGAAAACTTGGAAAACCTTTTGGACACATCCACGGCGCCCCATTAGCAGTCTTTGGTTTACAAGGCGCTACCACTCCCCGTAACTATGCCGCTAGGGCGTAGTTATAATTTTCAACGTTATCGTTGGCTATTAAAATGTTTCAGCGTTTTTAAAGAGCCACGCTGCCCTCTTCCTTGCACGAAAAATCCTCCTTGCCCAGTCGAATCCGTTTCGACCCCATACTATATTATAATTAGTTTTGAAACACAAGTCAATCATGTTGATCGAAATAACTATAAATATTATATTCGCTTTGTAATTGTTTTAATCTTCTATATGTTATGCCCAGAAAGGCCGCGGCCGATTTTTTAGTTTTACAAGCTGATATTGCATATTTTACTGCAGCGTCTTTTGCTATCAAAGGAAGAGTTTTATAGATGTTTAATCCATAAAGTTTACCTTTAATTATTTTAGTAGATAATTCTAATTTAAGAGCAATAACTTCTTCAAGCGAAAGATTATTAAACATCACTTCAAAATCTTCAGTGACCTTTTTTTCTCTTTTTAGCTTTTTAGAAATACTATAATGTTTTATGGAATTTTCTTTCATATATAATTAATATCATATATTTAAAGTTTTTAAAACAGCTTTTTTAATAGATTCGGCTATAGCCAACTCTTCGCCGCCGGTGGGCGCAGCTTCTTCGGGCGCGCCGCCTGCATATTTTTCTTTTTCGGCGGCAGCTGTTTGATATTCTGGAGTTGTTATATCGCCAAGCTCACTAGAAATGTCGCTCTCCCATTTATCGAAATACAAAAGCATATTGGTTACTAAATAATCTTTAAAGTGCAGCTTATCTTGTGAGTGGTGTAGTCTTTTATATGTTCTAATAATAGCGTCTACAGTCTTTTTATAAGTATCAACCGATTCATCGCGGCCAGTTTCATCAAGCCCGGGAATTGCTGGATATGGAACTTTTTCGCCGGCAATTGTTTCTATATCACTTTTCGCAGTCTCTTTGGCCAAGAGGGCGTCCGCGGCGTTGGCCTCTTTTTCTTCTTTATCTGTTGCCTCTCTGTCGGCCAACACATCAGTACCAACAGTTGGTTCTTTTTCTGTCGCGACATCTATATTAATTCCTTTTGGATTTTCATCAATATTTCTCATAGCCGGATCAGCTTCTTGTTCGGTTAATGCTAAACCCTCTTCCGGTGCGGGCTCTTCTTCTGCGCCGGCGTCGATGGTCGCGAGCGCATCAATTGGTGAAAGAGTGTCGATAAAAGCTTTTAAAAGGTGTTTCTTAAAAGATTCTCTTTGATTTAAATCAGTAGTCAGGCTTTTATAAGCTCTCTCTATTGTTGGTAAAATAACCTTTAACACACCAACCAATTTATTGATCCCAGTAGATTTAGTTGGCGAATCTTCAATTTTGGCTTCTTGAATTATTTTTCTTATATATCCACGAAGCTTATTCTCTTTAAGCGTAGACTGCTCAAATTTATTTTTAATGGCTTTACGAATATGTTTTCTTAAAATTTGTTCTTCTGTCATTTTTTTCTTTTTTGACCTCTTCTTATAATTAGTTCGCTTTTTGTTTCGTTTCCCCGGCGGGCCGGCAAAACCAGCGATGGCGCCTGCTCCCATGGCCGACATTTCTTCTATCGGCTCCTCATCTGAAGGCTCTTGTGGCTCAACAACTTCCTCTTCGTGTGTTCCGCGCAAATAATCAAAAATTTCATCAACATGATCTTTTGCTTCATCTGGTAAATTTGTCTTGAAGTTTTCTTTATCGCCCGCAGCTAAATCTTCTCTCATTGTAGAAGCACTAATGGCTTTTCCGTTCTTTTCATCAGTTCTCCCTTCGTACACAACCGCTTCAGTTTCAACCGGGTGTATAATAACATCTACATTTTCTTTACAATACTTACCATCTGGGTGGCAGTGGCCGTCGCGAAACATTTCTGCGCGGCCGGTATCTTTACTGCTCGCTGCCAATGCATATGTTTTTTTCTTCTTGCCGGGGGGCGACATTTCAATCCACTTAAAGGCGGCTCTCATAGGATTTTCTTCGCCGAGTGGCATTTCTTCTATAATAATATTATTTCCCAAGTGTTGTTTATAAAATTCATTTATAATATGATTTGAGTCTTCTTTGGTTATAATTATAGACCCGTCTTCGCTGGTGCGTTTTGACGGACCAAGAAGCATAATGACTTTATTAATATCTGGCTGTTCTGCATATCTTTTTGCTAATTCAAAATGTCCTGCGTGTGGTGGTTTAAAGCCGCCCGGATATAAAATAATGACGCCATCTTCTGACATTTCTTCTTCCGATGGTTCAGCTTCAACAACTTCTGTCATGGGATAAGGCTCTGCTATATCTTTGTCGCCATAAAAGAATTCTTTTTCGGCTTGAGCCTGCGGCAACAGCGGCACTGGCTGTATGCCGCCGCGGGGGAAACGAGTCATTCCCAAGATCTGATTAAGGGGCGCAAAAGCGCCTGTAAATTTATAAGTTATATCATTGTAGCTGAAAACAAAGCCTTCCTCGGCAGTTTTCATGGCGGCTGCCCCTTGCGGACCAAGCCTTTCAACTTCTTTAGCCAGCACATCAAGCCGGTGAGCGCCGCCGGCTTGTTGAAGTGTTTGAATTGCATCCTCAAGTTCTTTACTTAATAATTTGGCTTGTTCTGAGCCATCTTCAACAAAAAAGCTTTCCAAGTTTGACAAAGCTTCTATCGAAAAATCATAAATAGCTCTTTCAATAGGTTTAATTGCTTCACTTTTTATTTTGTTTTGGTCTCTAAAAACAACTTCTAGGTTTTGAGCCACCGAAGGATCTTCACTTTGCGCTATTAATTTACGAAATTGTCTTTTATCTATAGTTAAATGTTTTTCGCCGATTATACGTCTTACTAATGTATCTTTTGCCTCTTCTTCCAAGCCAAGGTCGACGCTGTTTAAAACATCAGCAATTCTTTTGTATGTGTATTCGTAAACTGTACTGGAATCAGACAAGCCCACACTTTGTAAAGCTTGATCGATTTTGTTTAAGGCCGTTTGTAAAACTTTTTTGTCGGCCATTGACCCTAAAGTTATAGTTTTATTATAAACAATTTTTTTATCTGGCTGTGCTTGTTCTAGGGCTGCTGATAATTTTTTCGATGCTTGTTTTATTAAATCTTGCGAAATATCAAGAAGGGTGGGGGACTTCTTGCCTTTTTCGTCTACATCTAGCTTACTGTTTGTTTTGTGACCAACTTGTTGTATGACAAGCGATTTCCCCTTATAGCCGATAACATTTATTTTATAGCCCGTCACTTCAACGTTATAAAAATTATTAGCATCTTCGCCAAACAATGCTAATTTTTCTTCTACTTCAATGCCGTCAAGAGCTTTTTGCCAATCATTAAAGGCCTCTGTAAAAGAACCTAAAACTGCTTCTGGAAATCTTGTTGATAACCCTTCTTCTGGAAGGCCGCCGGTTAACATTTCGTTTTCAGTTCTAGCAAACCTCGGTTCGGCGGCTTTGACCGAATAAGACAAATATAAATTTTGACCATCAACCTTTATTGTGCCCTGAAGGCGGCCATCAGACGCTTGCTGTAAAATATCTTTAATTTCCCCAAATGTTAAATCGGGGTTTTCATAAAGATGATTCATGTGGCCAAATCCGCCACCTTCATGTAATTTTTGATTATTGTTCACAATAATATCCTCTAAACGATGCTGCCCGTAGCATAATTACTATTAAGATCTGCTATTGAGGCGGTAAACCTATTTCTAATAGTGGCTGGTCCGGAATGACCAAAGAAATACGGCAATTGGTTTATTGCTCCCCTATCATAGTTGTTCTGAACCAAAGCGTTGCGCAATATAACCGGTTCTCCATAGCCGCCGTGATCAGAAGAAGAGCTATTAATTTCTTTAACAGTGCCAGGATAAAGGCGAGTGCCCGGGTCGTGCGAGCCCCAATCATTATTAAAGAAGGCACCAGTTAAAGTGCCACAACCAGCAGTCCAACTCAATCTAAAGCCGGTTGTGACAACTGAATAATCAGAATAAAATCTAATGGTAACCTGAGAACTTGTATTTGATATAACGCGTGTGCCACTAGAGGTCACGTCAAAGCTCATAAGATCCAAAGGTAAAGACATTGACCCTGTAAGAATAGAGGAAGACAATAAAGCCGAATCATGCACGATGTCCATTTTATACTTGTCGGATTGGTGATAGATTTGATAATAATGTGTTTCTGCGTGATCTGGAGAAACAATAATGAAATCGGCGGCGCCGGCAACGTTTTCTAGGTCGAGCTGTTCTAAAGAAAGCACAAACTCCGAACCGTCGTGAGCCCATGGTTTAATCAAAAAATGATAATTTTCACTAATTGCATAAGAACCAGTTGGGCCGCCGCTGTCATAAAGTACACCCCCAACACAATTAGAAGCTGTTTGTGGTGTACCGGAAAGTAAATAGTCCATGTTTCATCTCTAAAATAGCCCTTTTATTAATTTATCAAATGTTTCGTTATTTTTTTGCTGCTTGCGCTCTTTTAAAACATTAAACATGTTTTTTTCTTCTTGCAGGGTTTGGCCGGGTTTTGACAACCTTACAACAAAACTTTTTGTTAGATTTTCTGCTCTTTTGGAGATGCTTGGCCAATCATTTCGTTTCAAAAGGCCTTGTGAAATTTCATTGGCAATAACTTTATTAACGGTGGCCACCAGCCAAGTCATGCGCGCTTCACTAAAATCATCAGAATGCTTACTCTTAATTTGTTGTTCAATTTTATTCCAAATTTCGTCGTCCGTGAGATCTGAGCCAGTTGGTGCAGCGGTCGGTGTCGGGGCCTCGGCGGCGGCGCCTGTTAGTGCAGCCATCGTATCTTCACAGGCTTGCCCATTAGCAGGAGTAATTTTGTTCTGTTTTTGGAACTCTACAACAGCCTTGTGGGTTCTCTTGCCAAATTTACCATCCACCTGAAGTGGCGATGGGCGATGCTTGTTTAACAGAGTTTGTAGTTGCTCTACGTTTGTGCCGCCGCACATCTTCTTCAAGCAGCCCTTGCAAGGCTTATATCGACCATACGGCCAGTCGGAGCCCGGTGTTGGTGTTGGGTCTGGCGTAACATCAGGTTGCAGCGGATCGTCATTAACAGTACTAGTAGTGCCGTCTGAATGTGTAACTTCATGTGTTAAGACATTATATTTAACAAATAAAACGCCGGCGCGCCTGAGTTGTCTTACGTTATATTTTTTCATATAAGTCGTGGTCACGCGGAGGCCGGCGATTCTAATGCCGCTGGCTTCGGCTTTAGCGGCAAGTTCAAGAAATTCCTCTGCTGCTTTACCTTTTAATGATCTTGCGCCGGCAACTATAGTTTTGGCAGTAGAGCTTGAACCAGCATCTGCCAAAAGCTTATTTAACAGCCTGTAATCGCCGCCTGCCTTAAAAACTTGTCTAGCCAACTCTTTAGTTCCTTTTCGACGCATGCCGGTTGAGCCAGCAATACTAATTTGCCGTATCAAACCGGGTATTTTTGCTGCCGCTGCAGCCATTTCTTTTTCTACGACTTCTTTTGCGGCCCGGGCGGTGGTCACTCGGGCACCAAGGCCGAGAGCTTCTTCGCCGCCTTTAAGCCCTCTTGCAAAAGCTTCTCCGCCGGCTCTTGCTTGCTCTCTCCTGAATACCCTTCCACTTGTTTTTTCTGCTTGTCTTACCGCAGCTTCGGCAACCTCGGCGGCAGCGGCTGGCGGCAGGAGCTTTTGACCAGCTTTCACGCCGGTTTTGCTCCCTGCGGCTTTGGTAACAAGTTCTGTAGTTTCCTGCTTCATTTTTTTCCAAGCAGCACCCGAAAGGCCTTTGCCGGCCCGGGCCAGCTTGTCGCCATGGCGGATAAATGTCGGCAAATGTTTAACAGCCATCTGGCCAGCGCGAGCGCTAATTTTTTGGCCGATGACGCCCAACTTTAAAGCGTTAGCGAGGTAACCCCCAATGGGCAGTGCCGCGAACAAAGAAAGGCCAGCATAGAGATACCTTTCTTGTCCAATATACCAAAACATATTGGCTAAATCTGCAACGACGCCAATAACTGGAATAAGGCCCACAATATCTAAAAACAAGTGGCCAAGATCTTCGGGTTTTTCAATAAGGCCGACACTTGACCAATATTCGCCAGCGTCGCCCCACAAGTCAAGCCCTTTGTCTTGAGATGTACCTTTTCTATATGATCTTAATACAAAGTCGCCGGCGTTCAGGGCAATCAGTTTTTTCTCGCCCGCGGGGCTATATGGCTTATCTAAAATAGCTTGTGCTTCTGGGTTGTCGCTTGTGATCCTCTCACCAAGCACCTGCTTAGTTGTAAGATCTTCCAACGATTGTTCAACTAAAAAGTCAATTATTTTTTCTCTATTTAGTTTTATTTCAGTCATTTTTAGTTACCTTCGCGATTAAATGTTCAAATAGTTTCTTATTCCTATCATCAAAATGTTTAATCCTGATGGGCTTAAGCGGAGACTTGGATTCGGGCAACGTGATGGTGCCGTATTGGTCGAACGTAGTACCCTTGGGGGGTAATTTGCGGTGTTTTGCAAAATATGCCGAGCAGCCGATCAGACAGCCCCCTTTGCACCCGGGGAGTGCGCTGCACTTGTCGTAGCCGGCGCGCGTGTCTCCCTTTTCACCTACCTCGCCCGGAGCAGTTTCTGTTTTGCCGGGTTTCAGCGAGCGGACATGTGGTTGTGCCAAAGCAGCGACTCTGACCTGTAAAGCTGTCGGTGTTGCCTTTAATTTCTTTTCAGCTACTTCTTTTTCAACTTGAGGAACTATTTTAGTGAAAATGATATTTTCTATTCTTTTCTTCATTTTAGAATCTTGTTCACCTGCATAGAGCATTTCCTTTTTCGCATAGCGGACAATCCTTGTGCGCAGATCGCGGCCAGCGAAAGAAGATAGTCCAGCAGTGCCAGTAGGTGCTGCAGCAGCAGCAGCCGGCTTGCAAGCGGGCTTGCCTTTGCAACTATTAAGCAATTGAAGAATTTTCTTCATGTTTTTAAAGACGCTGCGAATGTCTTTTACCATTTCCGGCTGATTCTTAAGAATCGGCACGGTTTTTAAGCACTTAACTGTGGTATCGCCCATCCAGCTATCAACGCCGCTTGCGGCGCGGGCGCCGGTGCATGGATTTTTTGCTTCTGTTAATAGGCGCGACTCTTGTACGGCGCCACCCATTGCCTTTACCAATAGGGCTTGAATTTTACCAGCCAGTCTATGCTTATATGGTTTGTTTCTGCGTGCACGACGGCTGGCCGAAGCTTTGCCGCGGGGTTTTTTGACAACCGGCGGTGGCTCGCGTTCGGTTTGGCCCGCGGGTGTGCACAATATCGTGCCATCAGGTTGTCCAATGGCAACGGTGCCGTCGGGGCATTGCTGTACCTGCGGTTGGCCAGTGGCGCGCAAAGGAGCTTTTGTAGCTTGCTGAGCCGGCTCCCCGTATCCGGAGGCTGGCTTCGTCGTGTCTTTGACGACCTTGCCATCAGGAGTAATACATTTATAGCCGCCTGCAAATTCCTGCGGAAAACTGCCCTCTGGGCATGCCGCGCCAGTGGTCGCGGTCGGAGCAGGGGCTGCAGCATAGCCTTTGCCAGAGGCCAGTGCATATGCCTCCCTTTTTAATCTCCCGGCGCGGAGAGATAAACTAGCCGTACCAACATTCTGAATGACCTTCGCCGGATCTTTTTTATAGAGCGCCTTATAATATTTAACAAATATTTTCCAATTTTCTACAGTTTTTAGACGCTTCATTTGATCGACAACCTTAATTAAATCATCTTCGCCTACATAACCGGCCAGTGCCTTCCAAACAGCGCCGGAGACGTCTCTAATCTCCCCCGGAACGTCCTGCCACCCTTGCGGCCGCCAACCCTCGCTCAATATCTGCCTAATTTGTTTTTTGGTGAATTTCATTTTTTATTTGCTCTTTATTTTTTCCATTAGTTTCTTCAAAACGCGAACTGCTCTTTTGGTGTGAAGAGGCTGTGTGCTTTCTTCTAACCCAGCAGTACCGACGCCTAGAGCGCCTGCAACTGCCTTCTGCATCTCGGACTCTTCCTCCTCGGGAGTCGCTCCGGGTCCGGGCGTCGCTGTTGGGCGTTTGGCCCGGTTGGCGCGCATCTGGGCCGGGGTTTGCAAGGCCATCTTCGGCCGGGCTGATGTGGCGGTGGCTCTTTCCGGAGAAGGATCAGCGGCGGCTGCGACTTCTTGGCCAAGGCCGGCCTTGGTTACGGGCAGTTCGCCGGCAACGTGTGCGCGACGTTCAGCATCAAGCTTAACAAGTCTGTCTAAAGCATCGGGAGTTTTCATTACCGGGTGGTCTTCCAACATTTGTGTTGCAAGGTTGGCGGCGCCCTTAAGTTTTCCAACCGAACCTTGACACGTCTGACCAATGCACGGAAATGCCGAAACTGATGCAAGTGCACTAGCGGTTTGCGGCCCAGCGATGCCGTCGACCTTCACCTTCGCGCCGCCGAAGCCGCGGGCATTAATTCTTCGAAGTTGTGTTTGCAAAGCTCTAACATTTCGGTTGCCAACCTTTAATTTCTTTCGACGCGATGAAGGCCCAGATGTACCAGTTGGTGGACGGGCAGCGACTGAAGGAAAGTCGTCGTATCGGCCTTGATAACCTGTCCACGGCTCTTTTTCCATGGTGCGGCCGCGGCGACGTCGCGGGGTGCTGCGCAGGGCTTTAAGCATCTCGGCTTCTTTCTCTTCGCGCGCACGGGCTTCTGGAGATTTACCCTTGAATTCAATTTCTTTCAAAACTTTGCGTAACTCCTTTCTGACCATTTCTTGGATTTTGTTGCTCTTCATTTTTTTACTCTCCCTGAGTTCCTGTTTATAAGTATCTTCCCAACGACGAAAACAGCTGTTGCCGTCTTTATATGCTTCTTGCTCCATATCCCACAAATGTCCATCTTCCAAAGCATAGCCCGGGCTGGTATCAAAATCGCGGTCGAATTCCCCTCTTTCGTTCTGTGCATGATGCACCAACTCATGAGCGATAGAACGCAACACATCTTTTATATGGCGCCCATCTACATAAATAGTTATTTCTTTAGAAGAAGGGTCATAATATCCAGTATTTCCGAGCGGTTTTGCTGCATTTTCTTGATCTGAAATGAAATTAACTGCGGGATAGTCCGTATAGCCTAGCGTTTTCTGTGAATATGGAAAAAAACTATTAAATAAAGTCTGGTGGGGCTCAATATCTAAATTGGCGCGATTATTTATTTTTGGACACGTCATATTAATATATAGTTTCCCCTAAGTAAACCACTTCCTAGCTTTGGCGCTGCGGCTGGCTATGTTACCTTGCTTGTCCTTGGGACGCTCGATGTCACTAGAAAAAATACCAGCTAATTCTGCTACGCTGGCGCCTGCGGCTGCCCTTGCGCGTAAACGGCTGCCGGCGCCTTTTTTAACTTCATAATTGATCATTGTTTGTGCATTTCTTGCCGGATCAAATCTAAAATCTCCTGCCGCCAGCCGAGCGGCGGCAAAGGCCGCTTTATTTTTTCTATGTGCTCCTTTTTTATATTGACGCCGTGTTTCTTTGGCTACCTCTGGTTTTAGGCCGGCGCGTAACCAGAATGGGTTTTTATCACTTCCTCTGTGTATTTGAAAAAGCCCAACACTATTTCCGCCGTCGCCAACAGCATAAGGATTTATTCCTGATTCGCTGTGTGCGTTAACAATTGCTGCAGCAGCAATAGACGGCGGCAGTCCGGCCGCTTTAAATTCTCGTTCAATAATGCTAGCCATATTTTTCTGTGTAGCCGATAAACTCTTTTTTATCTGATTTACAACGCTTTCTTTGTCGCTTAATATTGTTTCATCACCAGTTGCTGCAGCCGGGGCAGCGGCGGGGACACCAAAAGCTATATCAACAAATTTCTTGGCCGGCTTATAGGGCATGTGAAGACCATCGCCGCCTTTTTTATAAAAATCTGTAACGTGCTCATAAGGATTAATAAATGTTACATTTGGTTTACCACTTACACCGCTGGCTATTTGTCCATTCAACTTTTTTCGAGATTCGAAGCCGCGGAACTTTCCATCAACGAATTTTCTACTACCTTTCGCAGAAACAACAGAAGGCGGCGGGCCAAACCAATAAATTTTTACTTTGTCTCCCTCTGGATGCCATTCTTTAATTTTATCGATGAAATTTCCGGCTCCTGTTGAGCCATTGCCACCAGCAGCAATTACAACCATGTTCGGGCGCTGTTCCTCTAATACAGATTTAATATTTATCTTTTTTGTAAGAACGCGTACAGATGCACCATCATAATTTTGTTTACAGCCGTTACAAATTTTATAGCCGGCCGCCTCAACTTTTTCTTTTAGGGCGCGGCCTAAACCACCACCCATTTGACTATCGCCAATTAATACTGCTGTTTGGCCGGCGCCACTCGGCAAGGCCTTTTCTTCTTCTTTGTCGCCGAAGCCCAAAGCGGAACTAATTCCAAGCCCAGAGAACATACCCTTAAAGAAGCCCCACAATTTTTCAAGTAGTTCGCCAACAGTTTTAATATAAGGATTATTTGCAAACCAATCTCCAATTTTATCTAAAGTTCCCGGCGCGGCGTCCGGTATATATTTTTTCGTTAACTTCTTTGTTATATTCTTTTGTTGTTCATCTGAAATTGGTGCGTCCTTGGAAATCTTAGCACCTTTTTCAGGCGCAGGCACGGCAGTTGAAGTTTTCGAAGCTACAAGCTGAGCCATGTTCATCGACTGACCGCCGACTGTAGCCTTTGCGCTATTACAATCAACGACCTTACAAATGCCGGCGCCGGATGTTAATGTTTTAATCACCTCTTCTTTTGTTTGTGTTCGATCACCGGTGATGAGTTCAGTATCCTTAAAGAATACTTGCCCATCGTCTGTAACAACAGCACTATACTGTTTGCCCGGTTTGAAAACCACGAAGTTGAACGGGCCGCCTTTAATTGTTTTCAAAACTGAAAAAACTAAGCTATCCCCAGGCTTAGAACTTTTCAAAAAATTAATAAGAGCCTGATCTTCCGTTTGTTCTTCTAGTAAACCTAACCCGGGGCCAAGCTTATTACCAGAATATTTTGGAGGATCATTTGTAAAGGGCGCGCCTGATTTTACATACTTTCCTTTTGCGCCCTGGACATGCCCAATTAAAACTCTTAGATTTTTCTTATCTGTTGCGCGGCGCTTTTTCCACCACTCAGCATCTTCCTTGAGAATACCAATTACATCGTCATATAATTGTTCTTTTGTCAGTTTTTCATGAATACCATTAAGAGAAAGCGATTTCTGATATTCTTCTCTTCCAAGGGCATACAATTTATCAACTTCGCCCATGCGGCGCAAAGCTTTAAAAGCAAGATTTTCAACGGAATATTCTCCGCCGCTTTCCAACCCGGATTGGCGCATATTTTTTATTTTTTCTTTAATTCTACTAATTGTGTTTTCAGAATCTTCTAATTGGCCAATATTATCAATTTCGTACTTTATTTCTTTTACTTTTTTCTTAATATCTGCCAAATTGGTAGTTGCCCAAACTTTTGTAGGCTCTTCGGGCTTTTTTATCCATTCGTCGTTTAGAACACTATAAACGCCGGTTGAAATGTGCTTTTCTTTTATGTTTTGGGGATAAATTTCTACTTCCCAGCCCTTAATTTTAATAGAATAAGAGTTGTTCCAAAGAACTTTTTTGCTCATCAAAAATTCTTTAACAAGCCGCTCATCATCAATAATTTCATCAAAGTCAAATAAAATATGAAGATCTAAGTCGCTATATTTTGTATAATTATAATTTGCTAAACTGCCGGTAAGTTGAATGTCTTTTATGTCTTTAATTGTTAGGCCTAATTTGAGAAAATCGATAAAATTTTCCGCTATTTTGAGTAAAGCCTCTTGGACATCGCTTTTTAAATGTTCATCTTCCCATATTGAATATTCTAGTGCGCGCCTAGTACGAAAATCATACTCATCATATTTTTTTATTTTTAATCTCATTTTTCATACTAAATAGTAAAAAAATTTCTATTTATGCCTCTCCAACATCCTTAATTACCATCAATTTGGATTTTCTGATTTTTTCCACGGCCGCGGCAATATGTTTAAAATACTCGGGGTTTGCAATATTTGATTTATCTAACTCATCAAGCATAAACCACAAAGAACTATTTTCATCTGACATCTTTTCTAATTGTTTTTGTAATTTTTCTATTTTAAGCATTAATTCTTTTCGTGTTCTATAGGCCATACTATAATTAGTTATTTAAGTACAGGATCTTGATTAGATAATATTAATACGCCACGAAAAGATTTTTTAAGTCGCAACAATTTAGCGAACTTGGCTCTGGACCTCGATTCCATCCATATTGTAGATGGTTTTTTTATTGTACCATCAATTAGTTGATCGCTGAAATCATAAAATCTTGCTTTGACTTTTTTACTT
>Ga0209756_1003557_pt1 | contig 12561 bp, 22 predicted proteins | sample ETNvirenome_6_85_FD_184071 | JGI IMG/M metagenome (GOLD analysis project Ga0209756, IMG submission 184071) | Marine viral communities from the Pacific Ocean - ETNP_6_85 (SPAdes) (version 3) | ecosystem: Environmental > Aquatic > Marine > Oceanic | place: Pacific Ocean | collected 2013-06-19
CTCACATTGATGCTCACTTAAACTTTATGAGATTGAATATGGTTCAAAATAATCCTATGGTTATGGCTGCAATACAAAAAAATATTTTAGAGCACATTAGCTTAATGGCTCAAGAACAAGTTCAAATCGAGTTTGTAGAAGAATTACAAGAATTACAAATGATCCAACAACAAATGCAACAAATGGGAGCACAGAATCCAGCTATGGGACAAGGAATGATGCAAAATCCACAGATGCAACAACAGCAACAAAGAGTTCAACAACTAACTAACCAAATTGAAGCTAGAAAAGCGCAATTAGTGGCTGAAATGCAAGAAGACTATGCTAAAGAAGAAGAAAAAATTACAGGTGAATTTGCTGGTGATCCATTATTGAAGATAAAATCCAGAGAAGTGGACTTAAGAGCAATGGAAAATGAGCGAAAAGAGGAAGAAGGTGAAGAAAGATTGAATCTTGACAAGATGAAAGCTCTAATGAATGATCAACAACACGATGAAAAGCTTGAACAGAACGAAGAACTAGCTCATTTACGTGCAGGAGTGTCTATTGCGAAACAACAAATGGCAGACCAAAGTAAAAGACACGATTTTGGTAGAAATTTTAAAAAAAAATAGGTATAATTAACACAAGGAGTAAACTATGGGAAAAGATTGGCAAAGAGGACAAACTTTTATGAATAAAGACGTTAAAACTGAAAAAGTTTTAGGTGTTGGTAAAGATGGTTACCAAGCTGGTGGCGTTAATATCTCAAAAGAGGTCCCTAACATCGAAGAATCTCAAACGGTTACTGTCAGAGGCACAAAAAGAATGCGTGCTGACAAAAAACCGGTTAAAGCAACCTGGTACTAACATATGGCTTGGTTTGGTTTAGCAAAGATAGCTTTGCAAGCTGGGACGCACATATTTAAGAAGCGTCAAGAGACAAAAATGGCTATGGCTGATGCACAACATATGCACGCCGCTAAGATGGCCCGAGGTGAAGAGCAATACCAGGGAAAATTATTAGAGGCCCGTCAAGCAGATTACAAGGACGAGGCGGTTTTGATAATTCTCACACTCCCAATCGTGGTGCTCGCATATGGAGTCTTTTCAGACGATGTCCAGGCAATGGACAAAATAAAAGTCTTCTTTGAGCATTTTCAAGCGTTGCCGAGCTGGTTTACAAATTTATGGATACTTGTAGTTGCTTCCATATATGGTATAAAGGGAACACAAATATTTAGAAACGGAGCAAAAAAATGAGACAAAACGGAGTAAGATCAAATGTCAGATTTCCATACGGAGAATCTGGTATGAAAAAAGGTGGCAAGGTTAAAAAACAAGGCTACACAGATAGAAAAGATGAGTCTATCGCAATGAGAGTTAAAAAGAAAAGAACTAAAAAACAATTAAAAGCATCTGCGGATGAGTCTTATGGAAAATGGGGTTCTTCAGCTAAAAAATCTGGAAAGATAAATAGATAATGCCTGAATATTTTAATTCAACAGCAGCGCGTCCTATGACTACAAGAAAAAGTATTTATAGAGGTGGTGGTGTAGTTAAAAATGGTAGAGGTATGGGTGTTGCTTTAAAAGGTGGGGGATGTGTTCCTAAAAGAGTGGGAGCTAAAGATGGTAAGTGGATTCAAAAAGCTGTTAAAGGGATGAGAAAAGATAAACCTTGTACGGGCAAAAAATTTGGAAGTAAGTCTTGCCCTCCAGGATCTAAAAGATATAACCTAGCCAAAACTTTTAAAAAGATGGCTAAGAAAAGAGGATAATATGGACAGAGGAAGAACTAACTTATATGAAGAACTAGGTAGAGTTGAAGCGGAACCTTCTAATAGAAACAGAAGAGATGAAGTTTCAAGAATACATAGTGAACTTAATAAAGGTTACAAAAAAGGTGGAAGAGTAAAATCTAGAGGCGTAGCTAAAAGAGGATTCGGCAAAGAAGTTAAATAGTAACAATGCCTTTTAAATCCGAGAAGCAACGAAAGTATCTCTGGAAAAACCATCCTAAAATTGCAAAAAAGTGGACTACTAAATATGGTAGTAAACCTAAGAAAAAAAAGAAGAAAAAATAATGGATGATTTACAAATAATTTATAAACTTAAAAAAAGAATAGATGCAACCCTTCAACAAATTGGTGATGCAATGATTACTGGTGGGGTTGACAGTATGGAAAAATATAAGTATATGGTAGGACAGGCGCAAGCCTATCAAATAATAACACAGGAAATCTCTAACCTGCTAAAAGAGGATAAGGAGCAAAATGACGGAAACGTTATCAACATTAAAAAAGGAGGAAATTCCAAAACACCGGAACGCCCTTCAACAAAAATATAAAGAAGAAGATTCTCACGTCAAAAGATTAGATCCCGACAATATTAAAGAAGTAGCAGATGAGTTACCAGAACCATCTGGTTATAGAATTTTATTACTCCCTTTTACACCTAAAGAAAAAACTAAAGGTGGAATTTTATTTTCTCAAGAACAATTAGATAAAGCTAGAATTGCAACCACGTGTGGTTATGTTTTAAAAATGGGAGATTTAGCATACAAGGATAAAGATAAATTTGATAAACCTTGGTGTAAAGTAGGAGATTGGGTAATGTTTGCCAGATATGCTGGTTCAAGATTACCAATTGAAGGTGGAGAAGTGCGAATAATAAATGATGATGAAGTGTTAGGGACCATTAAGGATCCTGAATCAGTTCTTCATTATATTTAACATAGGAAGGAACTATGCCAGAAGAAGCACAACAAAAAGTAGATGATCTAATTGATGTAGGTGAAGCCGATCAACAGGCAGCTGAAATTAATTTAGACGATAAAGGTGAACCAGAAAAAGTTGAAGCACCTAAGGAAGAGAAGATTGAAGTTGAGAAAGTAGAGGCTGGTGAGGAGCCAGAAACTAAAGTTGAGAAAAAAGAAGATAAAGACGAGCTAAAAGAATATAGTGAAGGGGTTCAAAAAAGAATTTCTAAACTAACTCGTAAGATGAGAGAAGCTGAAAGACAGCGAGAAGAAGCTGTTCATTATGCACAAAACGTTCAGAGTCAAAATGCTGAAATGGAAAAAAGATTATCTAGAGTAGATAATTCTTATGTTTCAGAATTTGAAAGTAGAGTTAAGACTAGTTTAGCAGCAGCTCAATTAGCTCTTAAAAATGCTATTGAATCTCAAGATGTTGAAGCGCAAGTTGCTGCTCAAAAGCAATTAGCTACTTTAACAATGGATGAAGCAAGACTAAACTCTATTAAAGTTGCGAATGAGAACAAACCAAAGGAACGTGAAAGAGAAGTAAATATCACACCACAAAGAACGGCCCCTGCAGCAAGGAGTGATCCTAGAGCTGAAGATTGGGCGTCACGTAATAATTGGTTTGGTAATGATTCGGCTATGACTTATACGGCTTTTGATATACATAAAAAGCTCGTAGAAGTAGAAGGATATGACCCTCAAAGTAATGAATATTATGCAGAAGTTGATAAAAGAATAAGAGTTGAATTTCCGCATAAATTTGATAAGATAGAAGGCAGTTCTACAGAAAGAGTAAAACCTACTCAGAATGTAGCTTCAGCTAGACGTTCGGCTTCAACAGGACGCAGAAAAACTGTGAAACTCACACAATCACAGGTAGCAATTGCTAAAAGATTAGGTGTGCCACTTGAAGAATATGCGAAACAATTAAATATCACGGAAGGAGTATAGGCATATGGAAAAAGATAAAATGAAAACTTCACGTGCGAGTCAAACTAGATCCAAAACGGAATCTAAAAAAGTTTGGACTCCACCCACTTCTCTTGATGCACCGCCTGCGCCAAAAGGCTACAGACATCAATGGATAAGAGCAGAAATATTAGGACATCAAGATACGTCCAATATTGCTCGAAATTTGAGAGAAGGATATGAATTAGTGAGAGCTGATGAATATCCAGATTCAGATTTTCCATCGATGGGCGAAGGTAGATACGCAGGGATGATCGGAGTAGGTGGCCTATTGCTGGCAAGGATACCAGAAGAGATTGCGCTTCAAATTGATGAGTACTACGCAAAACAGACTCAGAACAAAGAAGAAGCAGTGAATAACAATCTTATGAAGGAACAGCACCCTAGTATGAGATTCTCGAAAGAGGCTGATACTCGTGTAACCTTCGGTGGTACAAAGAAAAGCTAATTATTTAGTAATTCCTAAACCAACGAATTATATTAATCGTGACTGGAGGTCCGCAAGGACAGGTCACAAAAGGAGATAACTATGGCAAATGCAAGTACAACTGGATTTGGTTTAAGAGCTGTTATGACTGTTGGAAATACTCCAGCAACTTCAGGACAATCTGAATATCAAATTCAAACTGCACCCGGTGTAGCGACTAACAAAGGTGACCCTATGTCTACTCAAGACTCAGGTGGTGACCAAGGTTATGCACAGGATGCATCCTTTACTACTACAGATGACGGTGGCTTAGGTGGAACTTCTTGGACAACAGCAAGTTCAGCCTTATTAACAGGCGTTTTCAACGGAGCATTCTTTATAGATGCTAACGGAAAACCAACCTTTGCTAATAACATCGTAGCATCCCAAACAACATCGACCGACTACAACACAGGAAGTGCTGTCATTACGTGTTTTGTAAATGACAACCCATTCCAAGAATACGTTGTAAAAGCGGACGCATTGTTGGGAGCAAGTGAAGCAGCAGCGCAAGTGCTTATGGCAGCGCAGTTACTTAACTATAATACTAACAACTATACAGCGACTGATAACAAAGATGGTCAATCAGTGACTACTCTAGATATCGGATCTGCTGCATCAACTAGTATGTTCAAAATTGTAAGATCAGCAAATGATCCGGAAAACAAAGACTTAACGGCAGCCGGAGCAAATCTTATCGTATCAATTGCGGGCGATTCTGGTTTGTATACTTAATCAATCTAAATAAAGGAGATAAAAAATGGCAATATCAAGAGCACAACTAGTTAAAGAACTAGAGCCAGGTCTGAATGCCTTATTTGGACTTGAGTATAAACAGTACTCGCAAGAGTGGACTGAAGTGTTTGACAGTGAATCATCTGACAGAGCTTTCGAAGAGGAAGTAATGTTATCTGGTTTCGCAAATGCGGCAGTTAAACCTGAAGGTCAAGGCGTAACATTTGATGATGCGCAAGAAACTTTCACGGCGAGATACACTAACGAGACGATTGCATTAGCGTTCGCGATCACAGAAGAAGCTATCGAAGATAACTTGTATGACAGACTAGCGTCTAGATATACAAAAGCGTTAGCAAGATCTATGGCGAGCACTAAGAATATCAAAGGCGCAGCAGTATTGAATAACGGATTCACGGCAGCTTATGCTGGCGGTGATGGTAAAGCATTGTTCGACACAGAACACCCTACTTTAGCTGGTTCGTTTGCAAATGAGTTAACAACAGCTGCTGAACTTAACGAAACTTCATTAGAACAAGCGCTAATCGACATCGCAGCGTTTACTGATGAAAGAGGCCTTAAAATTGCAGCACAAGGAACTAAAATGATAATTCCTTCAGCGCTTCAATTTACTGCTGAGAGATTGATGAAATCTCAAGGACAGACAGGTACTGCAGATAACGACATCAATGCAATAAAAAGTATGGGAATGGTTCCGGAAGGATACGCTGTTAACCACTACTTAAGTGCAACGAAAAAATGGTTCGTTAAAACTGATGTACCAAATGGTCTTAAACATTTCGAAAGAACACCTATCGCGACTAAGATGGAAGGTGACTTTGATACAGGCAATGTAAGGTACAAAGCTAGAGAGAGATACGTTTTCGGATTCTCTGATCCTAGAGGTGCCTTTGCATCAAATGCGACGTAATCAATAATTATTTTTGTGGCGGGACATTGTTCCGCCACAATTACTAAATAAAGGTATGTGATGAAGAAATTCCTAGTCAAAATCAACGCTTATCAATATCACGCAGAATTTGAGGTTCTTGCAGAGGATAGTGTTGAATCTATTGAAAATTCAATAGTTGACAAAGTAGGAGAAAAAGGTGTAAAGTGGGAATATCTTGGAGAAATGATGGATCCCAAGGTAAAACGAATAACCTATGAGGAGGTTGTTGATGGTACAAGACCTGTACAAACAAAAACGGTCCTTGGAGTTGAAGTGGCAGTTGGAGTATGAGCAAGAAGGCAAATATACTCTCGATATGGTCAAAATTGATAACGCGATTAAAGACGTTATTAAGGATATAAAACTCGAAGAGGCTAAGATAGCAGATAGACAAAATAATATTGAAATGTCTGCACCTACAGTTTCAGTAGCTACTTAAAAGCTACATTCTAAAAAATCACAACATAACTAGAGCCCTCTTGCGCTCTATTCAAATCTACGATATAAACTAAGCACTATACATTTTTAATAAACTTAAATGTAGACGCGTATAGTCGACATCCCCTAGGGACTACATTTAAATATTCTAGGAGGAATATTATGGCAACAACTACATTTTCGGGACCGATAAAAGCGGGCACGATTAGAAATACAACTGGAACAACACTTGGATCTGATGTTAAAAATACAGGTCAAGTTGTAATGTCTCAGTCTGCAGCGATTACACAATCTACAACTGCGGCGGCTTCAGGAATTGTTATTCCTGCAAACAGTCAAATTGTAGAGATGTATGTATATGTCACAACTGCGTATGATAACTCAGCAACTTTAAGTATTGGAACAAGTTCAACTTCAAATGAACTTTGTTCAGCAGTTGCGGTGTCAACTATCAATACAATCAAATTAGCGTCACAAGCGACAATTACTGATGCAGATGCGTGGGAAGATATTGGAACAACAGATGTTAAAATCTTTACTGATTCTTCTGCTACGACTTCAGATACAGGAGTTGCGACTTTAACTGTAACATACGTTCAAAATAATAATTTGGCGTAATAAATAATTAATAGTGCTCCTTCGGGAGCACTAAATTAAAAGGAGAAAAATTATGGCAGGCGGAGGAAGTTTTACAAGTGATCAACAGGCAGCCCACGCTACGGGGGATGGACAATTGGTTCCAGCAACACAAAGAGCTAGAGTAACTTATATTCAAGCAGCTGGAGTAGCATCGGGAAATGTAAAATTATATAATGGTACCGGCACTGGTGCGGGTAATGTATTACTCGCTGAGTTTGAATTTGATGTAGACGGATTATCTGTTTATGTACCGGGTTCAGGAATTTTATTTGATGCGGGTGTTTATTTAGATTTAACAGCAACACCAGGCGTAACTATTCTATATACGTAAGGAAATAAATGGCGACGATTACTTACACGGTCACTGTCGCGAGTGGCACTAATGCCTTTAGCGCTAGTAACCCTAAATTTTTTATTAATGGAGAGGTTAGTCCTGTCTTGTATTTACAAGAAGGTAACACCTATGTTTTTGATCAAGCTGATTCTACGTGTACAGGTTATTTAATAGCTTTTTCAACTACTACTAATGGAACCTTTACAACAGGCGGACTAAAATATACTACCGGCGTTACAGAAACAGGAACACCTGGAACTGCAGGAGCTAAAACTACAATTGTAGTTGCTCCAGTTAGAACTGTAGGCGCTCCTCTTTTATTTTATTATGATGGCGGTGGCGTAGGAACTTCTGGAATGGGTAATAGTGCACAAACTATTGCACCTACTTCGGAGACGACAGAATTCAATCCACAAATAGATGACGTTATTCAAGAAGCTTTTGAAAGAACAGGCGTAAAGGGAACTCAGACAGGTTATATGTTAAGGTCAGCACGTAGATCTTTAAATATAATGTTTCAAGAATGGGGTAATAGAGGCGTTCATTTATGGAAAGTAAAATTAGCTAAAATACCTTTAGTATTAGGTCAGGCAGAATATAGTTATGCATCTGATTCAGAAAATTTTCCTAATGATATTAGTGAAGTATTAGAAGCATTCTACAGAAATAATTCTGTAACAACGGCTCCTTCAGATATTGCTTTAACTAAAATTGATAGGTCAACTTATTCACAAACACCAAATAAATTAGCACAAGGAACTCCTTCACAATATTATGTACAAAGAAAATTAAATCCAAGTGTATTTTTATATACAACACCAAGTTCAAGTGTATCTAGTACGAGTACCCCAAGTAGTTACCAATTTTGTTTTTATTATTTAGCAAAAATTCAAGACGTGGGAGCTTACAATTATACATCCGACGTTGTTAACAGATTCTATCCTTGTATGATGTCTGGTCTAGCTTATTATTTAAGTTTAAAGTTTTCACCAGCTATGAGTCAAGAATTGGAAAGAAGATATGAAAGTGAATTACTTAGAGCATTAGATGCTGACAACCAAGGTACGTCTACTTTCATTTCACCACAAACATTTTATGGAGATGGAGTATAATGGGCGGATATGCATCAGGTAAAAGATCTTGGGCGATTTCTGATAGATCGGGATTAAAATTTCCTTACACAGAAATGGTAAGAGAGTGGAACGGAATGTTAGTTCACACTTCAGAATATGAACCTAAGCAACCACAGTTGGATCCCAAACCAGTTGGTTCTGATCCGCAAGCTTTATGGAATCCAAGACCCCAACCAGCTTCAACAGCAAGTTTAATTTTATTAACTGTTGATCCATTCACTACTGTTAAGTACGGGGGAACAACTTATGTAAATGTTTATTCGCTTGATCATCAAAGATCAACGGGAGACACTGTAAGATTAAGAGGAGCTGCTCAAGTAACTTCTGCAGGAAGTGGTGGAGCAGATGCAACTAATCTACAAGCTTTTAGAAGTATACCTACTTTTGATAATGTGAGTGATATTGATTCAGCAACAGGATTTACAATTACAGTAGGACAAAAAAAATCTGATGGCAGTGTAACAACTGCTCCAGGAACTTTAACTTCTCCTGAAAATTATTTTTTCTTTACAAGTACAGATACGGCCACAAGTGGAGGAATATTAGGAGGCGGCTCTAATTCATCGGCGGGTCCAGTAACATTAAAGGTGGTTAACGGATAATGGCATATAGTTTAACAAATTTACAAGACGATATTAGAAACTATACAGAAGTTGGAAGTAATGTACTTTCCGATGCTGTGTTATCTAGAATCATTCAAAACGCAGAGAATAAAATTTTAAGATCAATTGATACAGATCAAAATGTTTACTATGCAACTTCTAACTTAGTTATCGGAAATAGATATGTAACTATTCCCGGTGATATGAGAGCAATTAGATATGCTCAATTGGAAGATGCGGCAGGAAATCAATATTATTTAGAGCAAAGAGACACATCTTTTATGGCTGAATATTACTCAACGCCCGGAACTTCGGCCGTTGATATTCCAAAATATTATGCAAATTGGGACGAAACTTACTGGGTGGTAGCACCTACTCCTGATAAAACTTATGCAATTACGCTTTGTTATGATAAAGAACCAACTAGTATTATAACCGATACTGGTGGGACATATTTATCAAATAAATATGCCGACGTCCTTTTATATGCTTCTCTAGTAAATGCATATGGGTACTTGAAAGGACCGCAAGATATGTTACAATACTACACTCAGGCTTTTAACGAAGCTCTAGAATCGTATGCGATCGAGCAAATTGGTCAAAGACGCAGAGACGAATATCAAGATGGTGAAGTTCGTGCTCAACTCAACGTTAAACCACCATCAAGTTATGGAAATAAATAGGAGATAAAAATATGGCAAATATGGTACCTTATGCATTCCCTGTAGAATTGTTGAGTTCAACTCACAATTTTGCATCGAACACATTTAAGTTAGCACTTTATACGGCGACTCCATACACAACTGCGAGTACGGTTTATGTAGCTACTACTGAAAGTTCTGGAACAGAATATTCAGCAGGCGGTAATACATTAGCAGGTAATGCAGTTTCAAATGTTGCAGACATTGCAACAGTGGATTTTACGGATAGTGTTTGGGGAAGCCCAACACCTGCAACTTTTAGTGCGGCGTACGGAGCGATTTATAATTCATCAGCAAGTAATAAATTAGTTGTAATCTTAGATTTCGGTGGAACAAAATCTTGTTCTAATGGAACGTTCACAGTAACTTTCCCAAGTCCGACTTCTGGATCACCTTCTGGTGCAGATGCATTATTAAGTATAACATCGTAATTATAGGAGATAAAAAATGGCTTTGGTTATAAATGATAGAGTAAAAGAAACTAGTACTACAACTGGTACGGGTGCGATTGCACTCGGCGGTATAGTAGCGGGTGAAGGTTTTACAACTTTTGCAACAGGAATTGGAAATAGTAATACAACTTATTACGCTATTCATAATCAAGGAACAGCTGAATGGGAAGTTGGTTTAGGAACTTTAGATGGAACGAGTGCAAATTTAGCTCGAACAACGGTTCTCGATAATTCCGACGGCAATACTTCTCCAATCACTCTTTCTGCTGGAACTAAAGATGTATTTTGTACATTACCGGCAGCGAAGGCAGTATACTTAGATTCAACTGGAACTCCAGTCGGAGCAGCAAGCGCTGGTTTTGCTTTAGCAATGGCGGTGGCGTTATAAAAAGGAAAAAAATATGGCACAAAACTTTAGAAACAATTTACAGTCAGCCGTCGGAACAGGACCCGTAACTCTTGTAACTGGCGCGGATTATGATGCGGTCATAGGAATTAGATTATGTAATATTTTAACTTCTACAATTGAAGTTGATGTGTACATTGTCAACAGTGGAAATAAATATCTTGCAAAAGATGTAGTAATTCCACCAAATTCTGCAATCGAATTAATTCAAGGCGGAGCTAAAATTGTTTTAAAATTAGGTGATGTATTGAAGGCCGTATCAGATACAGGGTCGAGTTGTGATATTGTTACTTCATACATTAATCAAATTAGTTCGTAGGAGGAATTATGACGGCAATAGTAAATGGAATCCAATATATTGGAGGGCAGACCTCTCCAAATGAATTTATAAATAATCAAGCGGCAACTATTGATGGAACGCAAACTATCGAGAGTGGTGTTCTGGCAGGTCCAATTTCTATTCCAGCAACAGTTACCATAACAGGAACGTTGGTAGTCGTATAATGTCAAAAATAGAAGTAAATACAGTTGAACCACAATGCGGAACTACCTTAACTTTAGGTGGTTCAGGAGACACAGTATCTTTAGGCAGTGGGGCTAGTCAAACAGGATTCGGAAGAACAGGAACTGTAGATTGGGTGACAACTCCGAAAGTAACAGGAGATTCTCCCATTACAGCAGTAACAGGAAAAGGATATTTTTTAAATACAACAGCAGGAACGATTACAATAAATTTACCAGCAGGAGCAGCCGGTTCAATTGTTTCTATGGCAGATTATGCAGCCACTTGGCAAACTTATGCTGTAACAGTTGCTGCAAATGGTTCAGAAAAAATAGGTGGAGTTGCAGAAACTGCACGTTTAACTACACAAGGACAATCAGTTACTTTTGTATATGTAGATTCAACACAAGGTTGGGTTAATATAATGGATTCAACTTCTAATGTTAGAGGAGGATCTTTTATAGTAGCAACAGGAGGAACTCCTTGTGCAGGAACTACTTGCGGAGATTATAAAATTCACACATTTACAGGCCCAGGAACTTTTTGTGTTTCAGAGATAGGAGCTTCTGCACCTGTCAATGTCGTAGATTATTTAGTAGTAGCAGGAGGTGGTGCTGGTGGTGGAGAAGGCGGCGGTGGCGGTGGTGGAGGATATAGAGAATCCCCAGGTACAGCAACAGGATCTTATACAGTTTCCCCAAGAGGAGCAGCTCCTGCAGCAGCCTTACCAGTTGCAGTAGCAGGTTATCCAGTAGTCGTTGGAGGAGGTGGAGCAATAGCACCTGCCCCTCAAAATACTACTTCTGGTGGCAGTGGAAATGATTCAGTTTTTACAGGTTCGTCAACAATCACCTCAGCAGGTGGTGGAGGGGGTGGAGCAAAAAATGCTCCTTCTCCTACATATAATGGTTTAGCAGGAGGATCTGGAGGAGGAGCAGGTAGAGATAGAACTGGTCCAGCAGCAGCAGGTAATACACCTCCCACAAATCCAGCTCAAGGGATGCCAGGAGGAATTTCTAGTAATACTAGTTATGCAGCAGCAGGAGGAGGTGGTGGAGCAATTTGTGCAGGAGGTGATGCTTCTAATCCTTCACCCGCTCCAACTGAACAAGGAGGTCCTGGTGGAACGGGTGGTACAAGTTCAATTGATGGAACTCCAACTGAAAGAGCAGGCGGTGGAGGCGGTGGTAGCGCGAGCCCTGCCTGTACAGGAGGTAGTGGTAGTGGTGGCGGTGGTGCAGGAGGTAGTCCTGCGGGAGGGGCTGGTGTTGCTGGAGGAGTAAATACTGGTGGCGGTGGAGGCGGAGATGATGGTAATTGTACTGCAGGTGGTGGTTCAGGCGTAGTAATAATAAGATACAAATTTCAATAGGATGATGGTAATATAAAATTATGGCTTCAACAATTAAAGTAGACAACGTACAAAATCAACCAGGCACTAATATAATTAATAAGTGTTCAGTTACTACAACGATAGGTGCAGGAGC
>Ga0209756_1003561_pt1 | contig 12551 bp, 18 predicted proteins | sample ETNvirenome_6_85_FD_184071 | JGI IMG/M metagenome (GOLD analysis project Ga0209756, IMG submission 184071) | Marine viral communities from the Pacific Ocean - ETNP_6_85 (SPAdes) (version 3) | ecosystem: Environmental > Aquatic > Marine > Oceanic | place: Pacific Ocean | collected 2013-06-19
GAGTCTTTGGTAGAATTAAACCCACAAGTTTTTGGTGGTAAACTAGCTGATGATTTAGATGATGCTTTAAGGTCTGAAATTTATGGAGCTGTAATAACTCCAATTATGCAAGATCACGCTCTGCTAGCACAAATGAAAAGAGCTTCCAGACCTACAAAGACTTTAGAAGGAATTGAAAACACAGGAACCATTAATATCTCCGATCCAGCTGTGGCAGAAGAGTTTACAAGATTTATGAAAGAGACAGATCCTAAAGGGCATAGAAAAATAGAAGAAATAGTAGAGCTGACTAATTTTAATCCTAAAGGTCGTAAAAAGAACGCAGAAGGTGGGAGAATTGGTTTTAGATTGGGAGGAATTTTTAGAGGTCTAAAAGGAATTCAACTTGGTAGAGTTCAAAAAGACTTAATAAATAAATATAAAAATGAAGGAATGGAATTTATTGATGCAGTTACAAAAGGCACTGATGAAGGAGTGGAAATTGTAAATCAAAAAAAATTGAATTTTATTCAAAATAAATTAAATGAAATAAACATTAATTCGGACGAATATGTAGATTTAATAGATGAACATATAAGAATTGTAGAACCTGACTTTTATAAAGATATAAAAAGATGGGACGACACTCGTCCTGATCTTGCAGATAAAACGAGAGCTTTATTTTTTCCAGACTGGGCAGAAGCAAGATATGGAGAAGATTATCTTGATGTTTTAGATAAAAATCAAGCTCGAGCAATTCAAGAAAATATAGATCCTAATTTTAAAGAACCTTTATCATCTCAAGAGCAAATGGTTAGTGACATTGATGATATGAATAAAGCAAATATTGATGATTTTTTTGGTATTCGTAAAAAGAACGCAGAAGGCGGTATCATTAATTTGACAAATAACCCAATGACTGCTAGTAGTAAAGCAGGTGTTGAATCATTATTCGAAAGAAGATAGAATATCCCTATGGCTAATATAGATAAATCATTACCCAACATTGACCCTAACGCAATTCCAGAAGAAGCGATTATTGAGACAGAAAAAAAGGCTGAAGTTATAGATACGCCTACAGGTCCCGTTGAAATTGAAATGGATGAAACAGGAGGAGCAGAAGTTTCTTTTGATCCTACTGCAACAGAGATAGATCCCACACAAGATCATTTTGCTAATTTAGCAGAAACGATGCCGGATAATGTTTTAGAACCATTAGGTAATAAATTATTTGATCAATATACAGAATACAAAGAATCTAGAGGTGACTGGGAAGAAACTTATAGAAACGGATTAGAACTTTTAGGATTTAAATATGAAAGAAGAACAGAACCATTTCGTGGAGCTTCTGGTGTCAATCACCCGGTTCTTGCAGAAGCAGTTACGCAATTTCAAGCGCAGGCTTATAAAGAGTTACTCCCGTCTGATGGACCAGTAAGAACTCAAATTTTAGGGGATATAAATGTTCCTAAAGAAGACCAAGCCAAACGTGTTAAAGATTTTATGAATTGGCAAATTATGGATCAGATGAAAGAATATGAACCAGAATTTGACCAAATGTTATTTTACCTCCCTTTAAGCGGCTCAACTTTTAAGAAAGTTTATTATGACGACCTTTTAGGAAGAGCCGTTTCTAAATTTGTTCCAGCCGATGATTTAATTGTACCTTACTCTGCAAATTCCTTAGAAGATGCAGAAGCAATTATCCATGTAATTAAAGTTTCAGAAAATGAATTAAGAAAACAACAAGTATCTGGATTTTATAGAGATATAGAATTAGGTAAACCTCCAGTTACTGAAAATCAATTACAAGATAAAAAATTAGAGTTAGAAGGTATTAAAAAAGACGGCCAAGAAGATCAATATACTTTATTCGAAATTCATACTGATTTAGATTTAGATGGTTATGAAGATGTTGGTGAAGATGGAGAACCTACAGGAATTAAAATACCTTACATTATAACTGTTGCACAATCGACTCAAGATGTTTTATCGATTAGAAGAAACTATGCACAACAAGACCCTCTTAAAAAGAAAAAAGATTATTTTGTTCAGTTTAAATTTTTACCAGGAACTGGTTTTTATGGTTTTGGTTTAATTCATATGATTGGTGGTTTAACTAGAACTGCCACAGCAGCTTTAAGACAATTATTAGATGCAGGAACTTTAGCTAATTTACCAGCTGGATTTAAGTCTAGAGGAATTAGAGTTAGAGATGATGCACAACCATTACAACCTGGTGAGTTCAGAGATGTCGACGCTCCGGGAGGCAATATTAAAGATCAGTTTATGACTTTACCTTTCAAAGGACCAGATCAAACTTTACTTCAATTAATGGGTATTGTAGTTGATGCAGGTCAACGATTCGCGGCCATCGCTGATATGCAAGTTGGCGATATGAACCAACAAGCTGCAGTCGGTACGACAGTTGCGTTACTTGAAAGAGGCTCAAGAGTAATGTCAGCTATTCACAAAAGATTGTATGTAGGTTTAAAACAAGAATTTAAATTATTAGCAGAAGTATTTAAAACTTATCTTCCACCGGTTTATCCTTATGATGTACCAGGTGCAAGACGTGAAGTTAAAATGCAAGACTTTGATGATAGAATAGATATTCTACCAGTTGCTGATCCTAATATATTCTCTCAAACACAGAGAATATCTTTAGCGCAAAGTCAATTACAACTGGCGCAATCAAATCCTCAGATGCATAATCTGTATCAAGCATATAGATCTATGTATGATGCGCTGGGTGTGAAAAATGTAAATGCAATTTTACCACCTCCTCCACAACCTATTCCAACGGACCCGGCATTAGAGCATATTATGTCCATGTCACAAAAGCCATTTCAAGCTTTTCCAGGTCAAGATCATAAGGCGCACATTGACGCCCACTTAAATTTTATGAGATTGAATATGGTACAGAATAATCCTATGGTAATGGGTGCATTACAAAAAAATATTTTAGAACACATAAGTTTAATGGCACAAGAACAAGTTCAAATTGAATTTGTGGAAGAATTACAAGAATTACAAATGATGCAACAACAAATGCAACAAATGGGAGCACAGAATCCAGCTATGGGACAAGGAATGATGCAAAATCCACAAATGCAACAACAGCAACAAAGAGTTCAACAGATAACTAACCAAATTGAAGCTAGAAAAGCTCAACTAATTGCTGAAATGCAAGAAGATTACGCTAAAGAAGAAGAAAAAATTACTGGTGAATTTGCGGGTGATCCATTATTGAAGATTAAATCTAGAGAAGTTGACCTAAGAGCAATGGAAAACGAGCGAAAAGAGGAAGAAGGCGAAGAAAGATTGAATCTTGACAAGATGAAAGCTTTAATGAACGACCAACAACACGATGAAAAGCTTGAACAAAACGAAGAACTAGCTCATTTACGTGCAGGCGTGTCATTAGCAAAACAACAAATGGCAGACCAAAGTAAAAGACACGATTTTGGTAGAAATTTTAAAAAAAAATAGGTATAATTAACACAAGGAGTAAACTATGGGTAAAGATTGGCAAAGAGGACAAACTTTTATGAACAAAGACCCTAAAATTGAAAAAGTTTTAGGTGTTGGTAAAGACGGTTACCAAACTGGTGGCGTCAATATCTCAAAAGAAGTTCCTAACATCGAAGAATCTCAAAAGGTTGTTGTCAAAGGCACAAAAAGAATACGTGCTGACAAAAAACCGGTTAAAGCAACCTGGTATTAACTTATGGCTTGGTTTGGTTTAGCAAAGATTGCTTTGCAAGCTGGCACGCACATATTTAAGAAGCGCCAGGAGACAAAAATGGCTATGGCTGATGCACAACACATGCACGCAGCTAAAATGGCCCGAGGAGAAACAGAATACGCGGGTAAGCTTTTAGAAGCCCGTCAAAATGACTACAAGGACGAGGTCGTTTTAGCGATTCTCACACTGCCTATTTTGGTGCTCGCCTATGGGGTCTGGTCTGACGATCCGATGGCGATGGAGAAGATAAAAACTTTCTTCGAGCATTTTCAGGCGCTTCCGAGCTGGTTTACGAATTTATGGATACTTGTATGCGCGTCAATTTTTGGTATAAAGGGTACTCAAATTTTTAGAAACGGAGGAAAAAAATGAGACAAAACGGAGTAAGATCAAATGTTAGATTTCCTTATGCGAAGTCTGGTATGAAAAAACAAGGTGCTAATGATAGACTAGATGAGTCTTTAGGAATGCGAAGAGGAAAAGAGTCTACAAAAACACAAAGCTTCAAATCTAGAAGAGATGAGTCTAGAGGAGCTAGTAAATAGATAGTGCCTGAATATTTTGATTCACGATCAGCACATCCTATGAGTACACGAAAAAGTATTTATAGAGGTGGTGGAGTTGTGAAAAAAGGTAGAGGAATGGGTGTTGCCTTAGCTGGCGGAGGAAGAGTGGCAGCTAAAGATGGTGATTGGATTCAAAAAGCTGTTAAAGGGATGAGAAAAGATAAACCTTGTACGGGCAAAAAATTTGGAAGTAAGTCTTGCCCTCCAGGATCAAAAAGATATAACCTAGCTAAAACTTTTAAAAAGATGGCAAAGAAAAGAGGATAATATGGTTGACAGAGGAAGAACTAACTTAATGGAAGAACTAGGTCGTGTTGAAGCAGAACCTTCTAATAGAAATAGAAGAGATGAAGTTTCAAGAATACATAGTGAACTTAATAGAGGTTACAAAAAAGGTGGGAGAGTAAAATCTAGAGGCAAAGCTAAAAGAGGATTTGGCAAAGAAGTTAAATAGTAAAAATGCCTTTTAAATCCGAGAAGCAACGAAAGTATCTCTGGAAAAACCATCCTAAAATTGCAAAAAAGTGGACTACTAAATATGGTAGTAAACCTACAAAAAAGAAGAAAAAATAATGGATGATTTAGTTATAGTTCATAAATTAAAAAAAAGAATAAATGCGACGTTGCAACAAATTGGCGATTCTATGATTGGGGGAGGGGTTGACAATATGGAGAAATACAAGTATTTACTAGGACAGGCACAAGCCTATCAAATAATAGCACAGGAAATCTCTAACCTGCTAAAAGAGGATAAGGAGCACAATGACGGAAACGTTATCAACATCGACAAAGGAAATTCCAAAACACCGGGACGCCCTACAACAAAAATATAGAGAAGAAGAATCTCACGTAAAAAGATTAGATCCCGACAATATTAAAGAAGTAGCAGATGAGTTACCAGAACCATCTGGTTATAGAATTTTATTACTACCATTTACACCTAAAGAAAAAACTAAAGGTGGAATTTTATTTTCCCAAGAACAATTAGATAAAGCAAGAATTGCAACGACGTGTGGTTATGTTTTAAAAATGGGAGATCTTGCATACAAGGATAAAGATAAATTTGATAAACCTTGGTGTAAAGTAGGAGATTGGGTAATGTTTGCCAGATACGCTGGTTCAAGATTACCAATTGAAGGTGGAGAAGTGCGAATAATAAATGATGATGAAGTGTTAGGGACCATTAAAGATCCTGAATCAGTTCTTCATTATATTTAACATAGGAAGGAACTATGCCAGAAGAAGCACAACAAAAAGTAGATGATCTAATTGATGTAGGTGAAGCCGATCAACAGGCAGCTGAAATTAATTTAGATGATAAAGGTGAACCAGAAAAAGTTGAAGCACCTAAGGAAGAGAAGATTGAAGTTGAGAAAGTAGAGGCTGGTGAGGAGCCAGAAACTAAAGTTGAAGCACCTAAGGAAGAGAAGGATGAGTTAAAAGAATATAGTGAAGGAGTTCAAAAAAGAATTTCTAAACTAACTCGTAAAATGAGAGAAGCAGAAAGACAGAGAGAAGAAGCTGTTCACTTTGCTCAATCCGTCCATCATAAAAATACTGAAATGGAAAGAAGATTATCTAAAATAGATAGTTCTTATGTTTCAGAATTTGAAAGTAGAGTTAAGACTAGTTTAGCAGCAGCTCAATTAGCTCTTAAAAATGCTATTGAATCTCAAGACGTAGAAGCGCAAGTAGCTGCTCAAAAGCAGTTAGCAGCGTTGACTATGGATGAAGCAAGGCTAAATTCTCTTAAAGTTGCGAACGAGAACAGACCAAAGGAACGTGAAAGAGAAGTAAATATCACACCACAAAGAACGGCCCCTACAGCAAGAACTGATCCTAGAGCTGAAGATTGGGCGGCTCGTAATAATTGGTTTGGTAATGATTCGGCTATGACCTATACTGCTTTTGATATACATAAAAAGCTTGTAGAAGTAGAAGGATATGACCCTCAAAGTAACGACTATTATGCAGAAGTTGATAAAAGAATAAGACTTGAATTCCCGCATAAATTTGATAGGATAGAAGGCAGTTCTACAGAAAGAGTAAAACCTACTCAGAATGTAGCTTCAGCCAGACGTTCGGCTTCAACAGGACGCAAAAAAACTGTGAAACTCACACAATCACAGGTAGCAATTGCTAAAAGATTAGGTGTGCCACTGGAAGAATATGCGAAACAATTAAATATCACGGAAGGAGTATAGGCATATGGAAAATGATAAAGTAAAAACTTCACGTGCGAGTCAAACTAGATCCAAAACGGAATCTAAAAAAGTTTGGACTCCACCCACTTCTCTTGATGCACCGCCTGCGCCAAAAGGCTACAGACATCAATGGATAAGAGCAGAAATATTAGGACATCAAGATACGTCCAATATTGCTCGAAATTTGAGAGAAGGATATGAATTAGTGAGAGCTGATGAATATCCAGATTCAGATTTTCCATCGATGGGCGAAGGTAGATACGCAGGGATGATCGGAGTAGGTGGCCTATTGCTGGCAAGGATACCAGAAGAGATTGCGCTTCAAATTGATGAGTACTACGCAAAACAGACTCAGAACAAAGAAGAAGCAGTGAATAACAATCTTATGAAGGAACAGCACCCTAGTATGAGATTCTCGAAAGAGGCTGATACTCGTGTAACCTTCGGTGGTACAAAGAAAAGCTAATTATTTAGTAATTCCTAAACCAACGAATTATATTAACCGTGACTGGAGGTCCGCAAGGACAGGTCACTTAAGGAGACAAATAAATATGGCAAATACTAGCACAACGGGCTATGGATGTAGACAGGCTATGACAGTTGGAAATACTCCAGCTACAGGTGGTCAGTCTGAATTTATAGTTCAAGGCGGAGGTAGCCCAGGGGCTACTATCGCTATTTTTAAAGGTGCTCCCGTAGGAATGCAAACAGCAGCCGGTGGCGCTGGTGTTCTTGGATACGTTCAAGATCAAACAGCTGCTCTAATGACTGATGGTATTGTTGGTGGGAATACGTGGGCACATAGCACAGCTAACACTAACCCAAGCTTAGGGGTTTTCAATGGTGCATCTTTTATTGATGCAAATGGAAAACCAACTTGGACTAACGGTTTGGCAGCAGCTCAAACTTCAAGTGTAGATTACAATACAGGTAATAGTTATATTACTGCTTATGTAAATACTAATCCACACCAAGAGTATGTAGCGAGAGCCGACGCAGCAGTAGTGATAGGTAGTTTCAATACATTGACGGACGTAGGCTTCAACTTAAATGATGCTGGAGCAGGCGTACAAGGTCAATCTGATTGTACACTAGATATCAGCGGAGTCGCAACTACTGGTGTAGCCGATTATATGTGGAAACTTGTAAGATCAGCAGATGTTGAAGATCAAAAAGATCTATCAGCAGCTGGTGCAGATATTGTTATCGCTTACAATCCGCAATCAAACGCTTTCTTAGCGTAGTCATAGAATAGGAGATAAAAAATGGCAATATCAAGAGCACAACTAGTTAAGGAACTAGAGCCAGGTTTGAATGCACTATTCGGCTTGGAATACAAACAATACTCGCAAGAGTGGACTGAAGTATTTAACACTGAATCATCTGACAGAGCTTTCGAAGAGGAAGTAATGTTATCTGGTTTCGCAAATGCGGCAGTTAAACCTGAAGGTCAAGGCGTAACATTTGATGATGCGCAAGAAACTTTCACTGCGAGATACACAAATGAAACGATTGCATTAGCATTCGCTATCACAGAAGAAGCTATCGAAGATAACTTGTATGACAGACTTGCGTCTAGATATACAAAAGCGTTAGCAAGATCTATGGCGTCTACTAAGAATATCAAAGGCGCAGCTGTTTTAAATAACGGATTTGATTCGAGTTATGCTGGTGGAGATGGTAAGGAGCTTTTTGCTACTGACCACCCTACACTATCAGGCACGTTTGCAAACGAGTTAACAACAGCAGCTGAACTTAATGAAACTTCATTAGAACAAGCGCTAATCGACATCGCAGCGTTTACTGATGAAAGAGGCCTTAAAATTGCAGCACAAGGAACTAAAATGATAATTCCTTCGGCGCTTCAATTTACTGCTGAAAGACTTATGAAATCTGAAGGCAGAACAGGTACTGCAGATAACGATATCAATGCATTAAGAAGTATGGGAATGGTTCCGGAAGGATACGCTGTTAACCACTACTTAAGTGCAACGAAAAAATGGTTCGTTAAAACTGATGTACCAAATGGTCTTAAACATTTCGAAAGAACACCTATCGCGACTAAGATGGAAGGTGACTTTGATACAGGCAATGTAAGGTACAAAGCTAGAGAGAGATACGTTTTCGGATTCTCTGATCCTAGAGGTGCCTTTGCATCAAATGCGACGTAATCAATAATTATTTTTGTGGCGGGACATCGTTCCGCCACAATTACTAAATAAAGGTGAGAGAATGAAGAAATTCCTAGTAAAAATCAACGCTTATAAATATCATGCAGAATTTGAAGTTCTTGCTGAGGATAATGTTGAATCTATTGAAAATTCAATAGTTGACAAAATAGGAGAAAAAGGTGTAAAATGGGAATATCTTGGAGAAATGATGGATCCCAAGAAGAATAGAATAACCTATGAGGAGGTTATAGATGGTACAAGACCTGTACAAACAAAAACGGTCCTTGGAGTTGAAGTGGCAGTTGGAGTATGAGCAACAAGGTAAATATACTCTGAATATGGTCAGGATTGATAGCGCAATTAGAGACGTTATCACTGAGATAAAACTCGAAGAGTCCAAAATAGCAGATAGACAAAATAACATTGAAATGTCTGCACCTACAGTTTCAGTAGCTACTTAAACGCTACATTCAAAATCACAATATAATCCTAGCCCTCTTGCGCTCTACTCAAATCTACTATATAAACTAACTACTATACAATTTATTAATAGATGTAGACGAGTATAGTCGACGGCCTAGAGCCTACATCTTATAAACTAGGAGGATAATATGGGCACAACTACATTTTCCGGACCAATTAAAGCCGGAACAGTAAGAGAAGGTGCAAGCGCAAATGCAGGTTTTGTCAAAATGGCACAATCAGCAGCTTGGACTCAGACGGCAGCAAGTGCTGCGACTACAGGAATGATTATTCCTGCCAACAGTCAAATCACGTCAATCACTTTGTACATTACAACTGCACCTGGTGCAGCTAATTTAAGTATGGGAACAAGTATAGCGGCAACTGAATTGTTTACTGCTTTAGCAGTAGGAACAGCAGCAGACGTAATCAAGCTTGGAACTAGTGGTACAATTACAGATATGGATGCGTGGACGGATGTTGGAACTTCTGATGTTACACTTTATGTACTTTCATCAGCGAACACAACTGGACGAGGAATTATTACTGTAGAATATATACAGAATAATAATTTAGCGTAATAAATAATTAATAGTGCTCCTTCGGGAGCACTAAATTAACAAGGAGAAAAATTATGGCAGGCGGCGGATCTTTTTCAAGCGACCAACAGGTAGCCCATACAGCAGTTGATGCACAAGTAGTACCTACTTCACAAAGAGCTAGAGTAACTTATATTCAAGCAGCTGGTGTAGCAAGTGGTGCGGTTAGTTTAAAAACTGGTGGTTCATCAGGAACCATACTAGCTACATACTTATTTGATGTAGATGGATTATCTGTGTATGTACCAGGTTCAGGAATTTTATTTGAAGAAGGAGTGTATGTTGATTTAACATCTACTCCTGGTGTAACTATTTTATACACATAAGGACATAAATGGCGACTATTACTTTCACAGTCACTGTCGCAAGTGGCACTAACGCCTTTGGTACCGGCGATAAATTTTTTATTAATGGTGCTGTTAGTCCTGTTTTCGAATTACAAGAAGGCAATACTTATGTATTTGATACTTCAGATGCAAGTAATGCTAGTGAAATTTTATCTTTTTCATCAACTAAAGATGGAACCCACACAACCGGCGGAGCCGAATACACAACAGGAGTTACTAAAACCGGAACACCTGGGGCTGCAGGTGCAAAGACAACTATTATAGTTGCTCCGGTTCCAACTACAGGTGCACCTACTTTATTTTATTATAATTCTGGAGCATCTGGAACTGCTGGAATGGGGAATACGGCAAATACTATTTCTCCAACTTCAGGAGTAACAAATAAATTTAATCCCCAAATCGATGATATTATTGAAGAAGCTTTTGAAAGAACTAATCTAAGAGGAACACGAACAGGTTTTCAATTAAGGTCCGCGAGACGTTCTTTAAATATTATGTTTCAAGAGTGGGCTAATAGAGGAGTGCATCTATGGAAAGTTAAACTTGCACAAGTTCCTTTAGTAGAAGGCCAGGCAGAATATAGTTATGCTACTGATTCAACAAATTTTCCCAATGATATTAGTTCCCTTTTAGAAGCTTATTACAGAGATAATTCTACAACTACCGCGCCTGAAGATATTGCTCTAACCCAAATTAGCAGATCAGCGTATAACGCCACTCCAAATAAATTAACTAAAGGAACTCCTTCTCAATTTTATGTGGAAAGAAAAATTAATCCAAGCATCTTTTTATATGCTACACCAAGTTCAAGTGTGTCAAGCACAACTACACCAAGTAGTTATCAATTTTGTTTTTATTATCTAGCTCAAATAGAAAATCCAGGAGCATACTCAAATACGTCGGATGTCGTAAATAGATTTTATCCATGTATGATGTCAGGGCTGGCTTATTTTTTAAGTATAAAGTTTTCTCCTGCAAGAACACCGGAGCTAGAAAGAATTTATGAAAGTGAAATGTTAAGAGCATTAGATGCAGACAATCAAGGAACATCTACATTTATTTCTCCACAAACATTTTATGGAGATGGAGTACTATCGTAATGGGAAAATTTGCTACAGGAAAAAAAGCCTATGCCATTTCAGACAGAAGTGGACTAAGATTTCCATATACTGAAATGGTTAGAGAGTGGAATGGTTATTTAGTTCATTACTCCGAGTATGAATCTAAACAGCCACAACTTGAACCTAAGCCGGTTGGTAATGATCCACAAGCGTTACAAAATCCACGAGTTCAGAGAAAAGATACTCCTCAATTAATTTTATTAAAAAATAATCCTTTTGAAGTTGTTAAGTATGGAGTTAATACTTATGTTAATGTTTACTCTTTAGATCATCAGCGATCCGCGGGCGCTATAGTGAGATTAAGAGGGGCTCCCCGAGTAACAAGTACAGGGACTGGTGGTGAAGATGCAACTAATTTACAATCTTTTGCTTCAATTCCGGATATAGTAGGAGTTACTGATATTGATTCTGTAAATGGATTTACAATTTCATTAGGAAGAATAGATTCAGCAGGAAATGTAACAGGAGCTACAACATCAGATTCTTTAACTAATCCTATTAGTTATTTTTATTTTCAAAGCACGAACACCGCAACAACAACAGATGTTTTCGGTGGTGAACAAAATTGTTCAGCGGGCCCTGTAACATTGGAGGCATTATAATATGGCATATCTTTTAGCAAATTTGAGAACCGATATAAGAGGATACACAGAAGTAGGTGATACAGTTTTAACTGATGCTGTTCTAGATAGAATTATTCAAAACGCAGAAAATGGAATTGAAAGAGCTGCCCCAACAGACCAAAATGCTCATTATGCTACTTCTAACTTAGTTGTTGGAAATAGATATGTAACTATTCCGGCTGATTTAAGATCAATTAATTATGCTCAATTAACTGATGCTGCAGGAAATCAAACTTATTTAGAACAAAGAGATCCTAGTTTTATGGCAGAATATTATTCTACACCTGATGCTAATTCAGTTAGCATTCCTAAATATTATGGAAATTGGGATGAAACTTATTGGGTGGTGGCGCCCACGCCGGATAAAGATTACAAAATTACCTTGGCATATAATAGAGAGCCATATAGTTTAACAGATACAGTGAACCCTGTGACTGCTCCCGCAGCTACCAATGGGACTTATTTATCTAATAAATATCAAGACTTGCTTTTATACGCGTCTTTATATAATACATATGGGTACTTGAAAGGACCGCAGGATATGGTACAATATTACCAATCGCAATATCAAAATGCGCTTACAACGTATGCAACCGAACAAATTGGTTACAGACGCAGAGACGAATATGAAGATGGTATGATTCGTCAACAATTAAGATCTCAATCACCATCAAGTTATGGAACCAAATAGGAGAAAAATATGGCAAATTATGTACCATACGAGTTTAAAA
>Ga0209756_1003563_pt1 | contig 12540 bp, 5 predicted proteins | sample ETNvirenome_6_85_FD_184071 | JGI IMG/M metagenome (GOLD analysis project Ga0209756, IMG submission 184071) | Marine viral communities from the Pacific Ocean - ETNP_6_85 (SPAdes) (version 3) | ecosystem: Environmental > Aquatic > Marine > Oceanic | place: Pacific Ocean | collected 2013-06-19
TAATGAACTGGAAAGCTAGACAATTATTTTCAAATCGTGAACAAGGCATTATGTCTGGCCTTGATCCAATACCCATGATGGGAGGAGGCTCAGTGCCTTATCCGGGAATGCAGACTGGTGGTCCAGTTATGGATCACACGCATCCAGAATTGCATTCACATTCTGCTCCTCCGTCTGGACCAGAGTATCTTCCAGATTATCTTGCAAATCCAGATATGGTTTTGTTTGGTGCTCCGACTAAAAGAGATGCTTTAGAGTATTTAGATAGAGAACAAAAAATGTTACAGCCTTCTCTTCCTAAAATGCAAGAAGGAGGTCCAGTTCCTCCAGCTCCCGAAGAACCTTCAATAGAAGAACAAGTAGCAAAACTTGCAAAATTGAAAGGTATTAGTGTTCCTACAGCGCGTGGTCAATTATTAGAAGCCACCGCAGCGCAACAAGGCATGTCTCTTCCTCCAGACGTTATTAATCAATTTGCAGTAGGTCTAATATCTTTACATGACGCTTTAGCACAAGGAACACAAAACCAAGAATCTCAACAAAACGAAAGAAACCTAGCACAACAAGAACAATTATTCTTTCCCGGTATGCAGACTGGTGGAATGGTAGGCATGGATTTATTTGAAGAAGGTGACCAAGACGTAAACGAAGCATTGAACATGATGGCTACGGTTACGAATCCAGAGGTCCCAGATATGCCAGCCACTAACGGTGCAACGGTAGTAGAAGAAACAATAACCGAGGACCAAGGACCTTCAAACATAGAAAAAGAACCCTTCCAAAGAATGGCTATTAACGTTGTTGAACAAGCTTCAGAAATAATGCAAAACGAAGAATATGTAAATACAGCAGAAATTGAAGAACAAGTTCAAGGAGAGTTAAACGCTATTGACGAACAGTATCGTCTACAGACAGGCGCTACAGATTCTATATTAACAGAAGACTTTTTAAATTTATTAGACAGAATAACCACTATTCCTAAAATGCAAGATGGTACTACCGAAGACGAAGCCACTATGATGGACATAGAAGCTTACATTCGTAATTTAGGTGGGGGTGTTGCAGGCGATCCAGAGAAAGTAAAAGAAATTATTAAAACCTACAAAGAAGCTAGTGCAGGCAGTGTTCAAGCACAAGAAAAATTACAGGCGTTGGCTAGACGAGGCGCTATGTTAAGTGGTAAAAGTAAACAAGGTGGCGTAAGTGGTTTAATGGATGTATTAGGGCAAGCTGATCTTGCTGAAGCTGAAGTTTTAAAACCGATGCCACAACAAATGAGTGCTAACGAAGCAGCTATGGACAGATTAGCTATGGAAATAGAAACTGGAATATACGGTGGTACTAAAGGCAGTGGAATGACGGCCGAAGGTAAAAATCTTTTAATATTACAGAAAGTTATGGCTATGCCAGACAGCCCTCAAAAAGAGATGTTTTTAGATAAATTTAATATAGACACAAACACTAAATTAATAAAAGATTATGCCGTTAAAATCCAAAGTGATTTAAACAGAAAAACCCCTAGTGAGTTAAAGAAATGGAAAAGAGATAACGGTTATGAGGAGGGTGCTACTATTGCTGAAATAGCCGTTAAAGAAGCACAAGCATTAAGTGTTGCATTGTCGGGTAGTTCCTCTACTCCTACTTCTACTCCTAAAGATCCTAATGATATAACAGATTAAGGAGCTAGAAGTGTCTGCTGCTTCCGAAACATTTAAAGTATACGACAAAGAAGATGGAAGTCTTCTTTTTACCATTGTTACGCCCCCAGGTTTACCTAGAGAAGAAGCAGTAAAAGCTGCAAAAAGAAAAAGAGATCTTTTAGAATCTAAATATGGTTCTAGAAAAGCCATACCCCCAGGAGAATACGATTCGCAAGAAGGTGTAATAGATACGCCAATAGGCGATGAACCTTGGTACCCCGGTAAATATGCAAGAGTTGCAAGTGAAGGTTTAGTAAGTGGAACTAAAAATCTTGGTGGGGCTATAGGAACAGCCTTGGACACAGGGTTTAATTTTGGTATTTTTAGAGATTCTGTAACGGACGAAGATATTAAAACTAAGCAACTTGTCATGGAACAAGAAGCACTAGACGAAGCAAATATCCGTGGTCCTAGAGTCCAGTTTATGGACATATTAGGAGAATGGAACAGACAAGATTTATTAGACGAGCTTAATTACGAAAAACTTTCAGACGAAGAGAAACAAAAACATAAAGAACTATTGCCTGGATTTGATTTAGACGCTCCAGAAAAATCCATTGGGGACATGGTGGCACGTTGGGCAATAGGGGGAATGGCTGAATCGGTACCGTGGATGGCACCTCAATTAGCGGGTGGTACCCTCGCTATGCAGAAAGTTCCTGACAAGTTAGGTAAAATACCTGTTATTGGGAAAAGAATTAAGCCTGTAGCGAAAGCAGGCGCTTTTGCAATTGGTGCGACTATTGCTGGCATACCTCAATTTTTTGGCTCAAACCTAGAAAGATCTATACAAGAAGGTAAATTAAAAGTAGACGACCTTAATAAACCGGGTGCTTTTGGTGCATCTATAGCTCAATCCGCTGCGGATTCATTAGTGTATGCAGTTATTGGAAGATATGGTGGACCTCTACAAAAATCTACTGCTACTGAAATTTTAAAACATGTAGCAACAGGTATTGCTAAGGGAGGAGCGACTGAAGTCCCTACTGAAATAATACAGCAAGTATTAGAACGAGCGCAAGCAGGACTACCTATTAGCCCTGCCGATGAAGAGGCTTTTAGGGAATACGTAGAAGCAGGTACCTTGGCTCTTGTGTTAGGAGGAACATTGGGAGGAGCTGTCAGTGGAATACAAAGCGCAACAGCTGGAAAACCAGAGGGTCCTAGTCTTGCTTTTAGCGATCCAGCAGATATGTCTGGGACACTTACTAGGGTCAGAGATGCACAAAGAAACGCTGAACTACAAGGAGAAGTTGAGTTTAGTATAGATATTCCAGAAGGTCCTATAGCTGTTGTTGAAGATGTAGAAACAGAACAAGAAATAGACCAAGATGAAAGTTTAGCCCCCAATAATATTAGAGTTAGGCCTAGCGATATAATAAATGTTGACCAAGACACTCAACAAGTCTACCCATTTAATGCGTTACCCGAAGATGCAACTGTTCGTTTATTTTACGGTAATTTACAAGAACAAGAGACAGGAAATATTAATGCCGAAGGAGAAGCAGAAACGGAAACTGTTGCGGTACCTTTGATAGATCCTGAAACCAATCAAAAAGTTTTTAAAGACTATAAGGCGAAGGAGTTTATTCTACCCGGAGAAACAGAACCTAATCCTAAGTTACTCAATGACATGACAATTGAAATGGACGGAGTTGCATATAAACCTATTTGGGATCCAGTAAACACTCCTGAAGGTAACCCTATAAATTCTTTTGCTCTTATTCCTATGGGAGCTAAACCTGAAATGAGGGTTGAAACAAGCAGAAGTGGTCCTTTAAATATTTTAAACAACATTAAAAATAAGTTAGGTTTTAAATCCATTCCTGACGGCGCTACCCAAACAGAAATTAAAGAGCAAGAAGAATCTAGAAATTTTATGAAATATATATTTCATAATTTAGGCAGACGGTTTACACCTAGAGGTGCTTTGCCGAGAACAGAATGGGAAACTCTACTTCAACAAAAATGGTTTAACAGAGGAGAGCTTAGACAGGCACAAGACATAGATAAAAACATGCAGAGTGCTTTAAAAACAGCTTTGGCTTCGTATAAAACTGTAGATAAACAATTAGAATTTAAACAAGCCACAATGGAACTTTTAGAAAATTATTGGAGTTCGTCAGATGAAGTAAATCTACAAGATTTAAAAAAACTAGGACATGACCAAGAGTTTATTGATAATGCTATTAAGTTAAGAAATATTGTAAGCACTAATTCTAAAAAGATTATTGAACTTTTAGAAAGATTAGATCCAGAAGGGAAAAAATACAGCAAAGAATTAAGAGATGTTATACAAGAAAGAATAGCAAGTTATATGACGCAGGCCTATACTTTATACACAGATCCTTCTTTTAAAGCACCCAATAGACTTCTTGCCTCTACACAAGAAAAGAAAAATCATGAGCTTGCAGTAGATTGGTTGGCTAAACGTTTAACAGAACAGCAAGATTTAACGCCAGGAATGAACCCTAGGGAGGAAGCGGAAAAATTATTAAACCAGTTATACAATAAAGAAAGCCGTCCCGAAGCATTTAGTAAAATCATGGGAACTAAAACTCTTGAGCCTTTACCAGAAATTGTTTCTACAGATTTTACTGGAGCACAAGTAGATGCTCCCCAAGGAATATTACAAACTAGAAAAGTTATTCCTCAAGAAATTAAAACAGTTATGGGGGAGATTAATGACCCTGGGATTAGAATGGTTTTAACCGCTGTCAAGCAATCAGAGTTTATCAATGGACTTACTGCTTTAGACGATTTGTTTAAATTAGCTAATGAACCGGGTAACAGATGGGTATCTAGAGTACCGTCTGGAAGATTTGATTTTCCAATTAGAGGCTCTGAGTTAAATCCTTTTAATGGCTACTACACCACGAAACCAATAGGCGAAGCACTTAACGCAGCATTAGGAAGTGGATTAGCGGGGAATGCTTTTCAAGCGAGTACAGATGCAACACGACTGGGATGGAGTGCGTATAAAAATGTAATTTTAATTCCTCAAACATGGACAAGAGGAGGAAAAATATTGTACAGCCCGTTTACTCAAACACGTAACTTAGTAAGTGGTGCAGGTTTTGTAATAGTTAATTCAAATTTAAACTTAAATAATTTTCGACCTGCTTTTGAACAAGCGGGGGCATATCTAAGAGGGTTAACTCCAAAAGATGCTAAACGTTTAGTTGATTTAGGCGTAATGAATACATCTCCTTTTATTGGCGATTTAACTAGAACGTATGAATTAGCTGGAAGAATGGACAGTATTAACGGAGTTATTGAGGCAGTGGGCAAACGTCAACGAACATTAAGTCAACCGTTTAAAGGAAAAGTAGGTGAGTTTGTTAGAAAAACATACCAATTCGGAGATGATTTTTGGAAAGTTGTAATGTATTTAGGTGAGTTTAATAAATATACAAACATGTTTGAAATGCCCTCACAAATGGATACTAAGTCTCCAGAATTTTCTGCAATGGTTGAAGAGAATATAAAGATCATAGAAGAACTTATGGAACTAACAGACGGAAAACCGTTGCAGTTAAATAGTAGCACTTCTGAAGGAAGGTTAAATGAGGCTATTGAAGAATTAGCTGCTTATAGAACTCGACAAAACGTACCTAACTACGATTTTATTGGTACTTTTGGCGAGGTAGTAAGATTAAGTCCTACAGGAGATTTTATTGCTTTTCCTACTGAACAAGTACGAACCAGTTGGAATACGGTTACGTCTGGAATTAACGAAATTGAAATAGGAAAAAGACTACAAAAAGAAGGTAACACGGACTTAGGACAACAAATAGAAAGCCGTGGGTGGAAAAGAGTTATGAGCTTTACTTTATATAACTCAACAATGGGTGTAGCAGCTAAAGCTTTAGCGTTAGGTTTAAAGGGTTTGAAATGGAGTGCGTACGGAGCACTTGGATTGTTTGCTGCTGGTTGGGGAAGAGATAGAAATGAAATGATTTTAGATATTGATAGTCGCACAGGAATTGTTCGTACTGTAGACACAAGTAGCACAGATGCTTATGACGTTATAACTGAACCTCTTCGTGCAATGATAAGAGGAGTAACATCGGAAGATACCGCTTGGGAAAAAACAACTGGCGCTGTAAAAGGATTAGCAGAAGGGCTGACTAGATTTTTTGGTCAGTATGTAGATCCTTCTATTTACTCAAAAGCTTTTTGGGGAGTTTTAACTGGGACTGATGAAAGGGGTAATTCTATTTATAACGAAAGAGATTCTTTAGCAAAAAAAGGAGGAGACCTTCTTTCTTGGTTTTGGAATGAAGTAAGACCGGGAGTAGCAACTCAAGTAGGACAGTTTTGGGGAGCAAGAGGAGAAGGAGCAGAAAGACTAGATCGTTTTAATAGGAAACGAACTATTGATGATGTTGCTAAACGAGGATTTGGGGCTCTTGTAAACGAAAGAAATTTACCTAAAGATTGGGCAAGTTTTCAACTAACTGAATTTCTCAACAAAACAAAACAAATCGTTGGTGATTACAAAAAACCTCAATATCAAGGAGGACGTGAAGCACTAACGGTTGCTGATATTATTGAGGCCTATAATCGTGCAAATGAAAATTACTATAACTTAGTTCTAGAAGAACGTAAGCGAATTAATGCGGCAGGGGATTTAAGTATTTCACCAGAAGTTATGTTTGAAGGAATTGACGCAGATAGGATAAAAAATATATCTAAAAGAGACATAGAAAATTTGCAACTAGAGGATATAGCAACTAAAGATGGAAGTTTTACCGATATTAATTTCACTCCTATTTCAGCTAAAGATTATTTTGAAGCAACAAAAGAAAAAGCAATTAAGGCACTTGATCTACAAGGGGAAAGTGACGAAAGATTAGAACGAATGGAATTTCCACAAGACGCTTTAGATCAGCTTGAAGCCGTGTGGGAAGAAAGAATATTAAAAGGATATAATGCCCCAGCCGTGCAATCAGAAGCTATGATTCGGGCTCTTGATTATTTTGGGCTTGAAGTCCTGTAAACCTTTCTACACGTTCTAGCCAGGCATCAGCAGCTCGCTTAAATTCATCCCCTTCAAGAATAAACTCTTGGTATAAGCAGTCAACTGAGCACATCATAATTACTCCTTTCTGTATGTCTGTGCCATACAGTTCGTTGTGCGCTAATGAATAAGCCGCTAACTGTTGGAAGTAATCCCAAACCCATTGCCTACGTTTAGGTTTATTGGTTTGTTTGAAATCCATGATAGATAGATCTCCGTCATGAATACCAATAACGTCCGTCTTGCCAGCGTATTTGTCAGGATAGTAGAGTGATACTTCACAGCCGTATACTTGAGATACATTAGGCAACCCTTGGTCCATGATCGTACAGGCCATTTTATATGCTCTCTTTTCCTCAGCGTTTCTGGGTTTGAAATCCCAAATGTCACCGTTGACAAGTTGCTTCTCTAGAATGTCGTGCATGTAGGTTCCCCTAGTCGCAGCTTCTGTTCTGATACGCTCCGCTTCCTCCTCACCTACTTTATCAATCCATTTCTTTAAGAAGTCTCCTTCTTTAGTCCCGGATAATATAGTAGTAACAGAGGGAAGTTTCTGTCCATTGCAATCATAGAATCGACCGCTACGTCGGTCTTCGCTAGAGAACACACCATACTCGTACGGAGATTCGTACAGTATCTTATGCTTCATGGTTACGCCTTTGGTACGTCGTTCAAACGTCCGCTATCAAGATCATCTTTCAATCTCTTAATTGCATACGCAAATACATTGCTAGTAGGCCTTTCAGTCTTGTCACCAATATCGGCGGCTACTTCCACAATCTCTTTACGTATTGCTACGCTCTTCCATTTATTTGTATCCATTTTTACTCCTGTAAATATCATTATACATTATATCTTAGGATATATCCTAATTTTTCTTAGGGGTTTCCATTGAGTCACCCCAGTTCTTTCCAATCTCAGCGTCAACCTTGTTTGGAATATCCAAAGGCACAGCTTCTTCCATTAAACGACAGATGTTATCCACATCCTCCTGAGACTTAACAGAGAACACCAATTCATCGTGTACCTGTAAGAGAGGAAGATAGCCTGCTTCATAGCAGTTAACCATCGCTTGTTTGGTCATATCAGCTGCTGACCCTTGAATAAGTTTATTAAGAGCCTTGTAAACAAATGCTCTTTTGATTTCTCCGTTGTATTCATGCACTGCTTCTTTGTGCTTTAACGGTCTACCTGTTCCATACTTCAGAGGTTCCCACATATCAAAGTGGCAACGTCTACCTAATATGGTTTTAATATATCCTTTTGAGTTAGCACTACGCATAACTGAATCAGCTAACTGCCTGACGAATGGTGCATAAGTATTAAACTTACCTAGGATTTCTGAAGCTTCATCAACGGTAACACCTAATTGATCTGCCAGTTTACCTTTTCCCATTCCATACATTATTCCTAGTCCTATTGTCTTTGCAGTTTTTCTGTCAATGTCCACTAGGTTGGCTACCTCTTGGTGGAAGTCAGCATCACCTTCATGGTAAGCATCAGCAATTGCATCTGCTCCGTCGTATCTGGATCTACTGGCATAGTGCGTCAGGATCCTTGGCTCTTGTTGAGAGAAGTCAGCCGAACACCATTGCTCTCCTTCTTCTGGTAAGAACAAAGATCTAATCAATGGGCCTATCTCTTTATTACGAGCTGGAACTTGTTGTAAGTTCGGATTGCTCATGGACAACCGACCTGTGACAGTTCCTCCTGATTCTCCTTTCAACTGTCTAATCTCAGCATGAATCCTTCCGTTATGTTCGTGCTTCAGAATAGAATCAATAAACGTACTGTGTGTTTTGTTGACTTCCCTGGCTTCTCTAATTAATTGAGCAATAGGGTGAGAGTGATTTTCTAAGAACGCTTTAGTGAAGCTGGGCTTCCCGGTTGGAGTTCTTAAATAAGTTAACTTCAAAGAATCAAATACTTTAGCTAAAGAGTTGGCTGCCCATAACTGTACTTCCGGGACACCAGCTTCTTTCTTTATTTGTTGAACAATATTCTTCTCACGTCTAATTAATTGCTTCTTTAATGTTTCGGCTCTCTCTAAATCAACGCGAACTCCTTTTTGTTTCATCGCTAAGATGACAGGAAGCACTCTCATCTCTAAATCGAACACGTTCCAGAGGTTCTGTTCCTCTATTAAAATCTTGAAATGATTCCATAATTTAAGCGTGAGGGCGGCGTCCTGTGTTGCATAAGTACCCACATAAGCGGATGGTAAGCGCCACATTTCAGCCTTGGGATCCAATCCCCACTCCTCCGCAGCAGCATTTAGTTCAGCTTCTGTCTTGCCTTCATTTATGTATTCGCGACCCAAAGCATTCAGTGAATACCAGTATTGATTCTCATCAATGAGTGGAGCGACGACCATGGTGTCAATAATTCTGCCATTAACAGGGACACCTTCATTGGTTAACCAACCTACATCGTAAGTAGCGTTGTGAAATATCTTATCGCTATCGGTGGCACATATCTTTTTGGTAAACTCTATTACTTTCTTTTTAGTGAAGTTGAAACCAGCTTCATGTCCAAAAGGAAAGTAATCTTCGTAACCGTCAATAGCAAAAGAAATACCTACGACTTCTCCATCTCCTCTGATGTACCCCGGACCTTTCTCTTTCAAGTTAGGATCTCTGGTCTCAAGGTCAATGGCAATTTCTTTAGCCTGACATAATTTTTCTGTTGGGAAACTATCGGGTGCAATCCACTCCGTGGGGGGTTTATAAACAAAACTCATATAACATACCTGTAGTAATCATCTTGGGCTTGGATTAAATATAGATTATCTATTGTGCGTGTAACCGCAACATAGAACTGTCTGTGTAGCCCGTCTGGTTGTAACATAGAAGTTCGCTTCTGTGATTTAGATAAATCCAAATACACAGCTACGTTCTTCGCTTCCCCACCTTTTGCCTGGTGAATTGTGGAAATGACAATGCGTGGTTCTCCATATAGATCTTCGTCATTCTTTAGTGCTTTCTCGATAAAACTTCTTCTTTCTACGTCTATTGTTTTTTCAAAAACCGTTTTCCATTCCTGACCTAAACAGTCGGGTTTAAGTCCATAGTTGTCTATGATCTGTTGAAGGGAAAGCGATTGACCCTGATTAGGGGCTTGGGAAACTTGTGTGATAAATCCTCTCTTAACACCTGTCTTACCTAAATAAGTATATAGATCATCTAGTTCAGCCAAGGTTATTTCTTCTTCGTTATTTAATCTCTCCCAGATCTGTATGGCCGCGATCATTTTACGAGGGATATATCTGTAATGATTATGGGTAAAAGGGTAACCATTATCTATTAAATACTTTCTAACGTTATACCCCTTAGAAGCATCCGTTAACATATAGTCACAAGAAGCTAGGACTAACCAATCTCCTTCTTCTAATGGAAGTAGTTCTACTGAGCTTACTTTGTTGACGGTACCTTTCTCTTCTCTAGGTTTATAACTTTTTGGCTCACGCTGTACTATACGTTTTGATATACGCTCAGCTATCGGATGTACCTTTGACGGAATGCGATAGGACTGGTCCAGAATAATACTTGTACCTTCATACTTAACAAAACGTTGTGGCCTTGCTCCATTCCATTCATATATAGCTTGGTCATCATCCCCGGCGATAAAAGTTTTCTTTGCATTTAAAGCTAACTTATCCACTAATCTCCAATTCAATTCTGCCAGATCTTGTGCTTCATCCACAATCAACACATCTAATTCAGGCGGTGTACCGTCGTCCAAGAACTTATTAATCATGTCCGCAAACGAATACACAGGAGGAACTCTAGATAACCTAAAACTCTCCCAAGCTTCAGCTATCGGTTCCAACATGTGAGTCACTACTCCTCTTCTTTGTTCTTTCTCCAGGGACAATCGTTCATCTTTAAGTGAACGACAGTTAGCTTTTGAACGTTCAATAATATCGAAGTAGGGATCTTGGACCACGGACCTAACGCCTCTAGAAGTAGAGCCATATTTCTTGGTTAAATTAAACTCATACTCTTCTAAGAAATCAAAGATGTCTCTGCCAGTCATTACTTGTGATATTCCCATGATACGTTTACAGAAAGCATGGCTCGTACAGAAGTAAGGCATCTCATCAAACCCCAGTCCGAATCTTAAATGTGCTCTGTTCTTTCCTTCCTCAGCAGCTTTAACAGAGAAAGAAATGAACGCAATCTTTTCAGGGGGAGTACCTTCATCAAGATACTTCTCAATGATATTCATTAAGGTGGTGGTCTTACCTGTCCCCGGTGGACCAAAGTATTTTGTTATTCTTCCCATGGCAATGCGTCTTTAACTGCTTTAAAATCTGTGGAGTCTATTGAACTTTCATCCACTTCATATATATCTAATATCCAAATCTTTTTATTTCCTACGGTTCTGTCTATGTACTTAGCTATGTTGGTTGCTCCCATGTGTTTTAATTCAGTAAACACTTCCGCTTCTTTGATATGACGCATCTTCTTAAACTCTTGTATAAAGATAACGACATCTCTACCTGTAAACCACCACTGCTTTTCTCCCTCTTCTTCAAATCTGAATACTCCGTTCGAGGCTATAGATAGTCTTGAAGAAGATTCTGATAATCTACAGAACTCATATATAGCTTCTTGAAGTAAGCCCTGTTTGGTCATATCTGCCGGGACTTCAACTTCCTGTACGTCCTGTAATAAAGTATTTAACTTCGCTACCCAATCAGATTTCTTCACGTCAGGCGGACAGATGTTTAAGACTTCCATACACCTTTGCTGATACATTGAAAAGTTATGTAGTTGTTTAGTGTCTAATACTATTGTTCTTCCGTCTACATCTAAATGCCATAAAGGTGGATCTGTTAGATATTTTCTTAAACCGCCGAAATTTGGATCTCTTTCTGACGCATCTATGCCGTGCCTACGTGTTACACAAATACCGCTTTGGCAGAAATCCACTAAAGGTTGCTTACTGCATTGGTATCTATATTCTGATTTTTCTAGGCTTTGGATGATTGTATTTAATTCGCTGTGTGAGAGAGGTTTGCTGCATACGGTTTTATTTATTTCTTGTAGTTGGTCTTTCCATTCCTCTCCTTCTGGGTAGACTTTGCGTAAGAACACGCCGTAATTTAGTAAAGCATTATTACGCATTCCTTCTGGGATTCCATTTAACTTCATGTGAACTAAACAAGGAGGGGCCTCATCCCACATTGTTCCTTCTTTAGTAACTTGTTTCTTTCTGCTTTTCTTAACTGGGATAAATTTGTCTAGTTGTGCTTCGGTAATTGAAATTTTTTCTACGAGCTCAAAGAACTCGTCTATGTCTGCTGCTTCTCCGTCTGGCTTTAGTGCGTATCTGGTGGTGTCTTCCCCAGCAAAGTAAGGCATGTTTAACCAGTTACCTGTCTGCCTTTCCTTTGGTAATTGTTTAGACCACTCATATTGTTTAGGAAATATTTCATCCCCCGTTCTCCCCATGGCTGCTGCTATCTCTTCTAGCTTACTCTGGAATTTAAAAGCTGGAATAGGTTGCTTAGTAAATAAGAATAAATGAACTCCTCCTGATTTGGTCATGCAAGGCAGCAATGGTAATTGCATCTCCTCAATCTTTTGGATTAGACCTTTTGTATCAATCGGATATTCATCCACATCAATACACCCCCACTTACAAGTTTCATCATCTGTAAGCGGAATTACACCAATAGATGTATTACCTTTCAGGTGACTTTCCCACAAATCTAGAGTCAAAGGCTCCTGTAGGGTCCGTCCTCGACCGTCTTTCTTGACTCCTTTAGCAGTATTCTTCTGCCCGGTTATTTCATAAATGCCGTGCGCTCTA
>Ga0209756_1003564_pt1 | contig 12531 bp, 18 predicted proteins | sample ETNvirenome_6_85_FD_184071 | JGI IMG/M metagenome (GOLD analysis project Ga0209756, IMG submission 184071) | Marine viral communities from the Pacific Ocean - ETNP_6_85 (SPAdes) (version 3) | ecosystem: Environmental > Aquatic > Marine > Oceanic | place: Pacific Ocean | collected 2013-06-19
CGGTACCGGAAAAGTTGAAATTGAAGTTGGTGCCAAGACATATATTATAGAGAGGTCTTCTGAAAAATACATCAAGAGGCTTAAGGGCGAAGAAACGCTTGAAGCGAAGACTGATCTTGAATTTTATGCAATCGATCAGGTTATGGATCAAAACGTCAGTCACAACGGCCTCACAAGAAACGACACAGATAAGAATATTCGCAAAAAGTTTGGAACTCTTGATGATTTTCTACTGACGGCTATGTCTTCACAGCTTGATTCGTTATCCTTTGTCAAGGAGGGGTCAACAAAGAGGAAAGAGATCCTTGCAAAGTTTTTGGATCTTGAAATATTCGATCAAAAATTCAAGTTGGCGAAAGAGGATAGCACAGACTTGAAGGGCGCCCTCCGTAGGCTAGAAGGCAAGGAATATGATGAATATATTGCAGAGGCAAGAACGGCCCTAAATGAGAATCAAACAACAATAGTAGAACAAAAAAAGAATTACGACGAGCTGCAAAATAAGATTTTATCCCTGACTGCAGACTGCATTGCAATTAAAGACTCCATCGAGTCTATCCCAGCCGAAGTAGTTGATATTGTAAAGGTGCGCACCGAAGTCAAGTCCAAAAAGAATCAAATCATCTCTCTTACATCGCAAAACAGTGATTATAAGGCTGAACGAAAAGATAGTGAGGCGCTTTACCAAAAGATTTCTGAATTTTTTGATGTCTTTGATGTCGACAGTGTCACTGAGAAGAAAGAAAAAATTGATAATATAGCCAATTGCATCTCACAATTGGAGAACGACCTTGTTCTAAAGCAGGAGGAGTATAATAGAAACCAGAAGAAGTGTCAACTCCTCGATGGAATTCCTTGCGGCAATTCTTTTCCTTCTTGCAAGTTTATTAAGGACGCACACGTTGCAACGGCAATGTTACCGGTTAATGAAGATGAAATCGAGAATTTTGAAGAAAAAAAGACGATCTTTCAAGAAGAACTGGCCCACCTGAACCCAGAAAAGGTTAATGAACATCTTCTCAAATACCAACAGTTGCTATCTAAAAAATCTAGAGTTACCAGCAGTATTGCTGATTTAAATTTGAAAATTGAGAGAAATTTGTCCGTTGTCGAACGAACGAAAAATGATCTTGAGAAGCTTCAAATGAAGATCGATGAATATGAACAAAACAAAGAAGCAATTGAAAATCTAGAAGAACTGAATAAGAAGCATAAGATTATTCTTAAGGCTATTGAGTTGCACACTAAAAACTCAAAGAAATATGACAACAAGATCATGGAGCTTTATAAAGATAATGGATCTATAGAGCAGAAGCTTGAACATTTTATCGAGCAAAAGAACGAGTTAGAAGATCTTAGAGAGCAGTATTCGGCTTACGATCTTTATATGCGTTGCATGCATTCTAATGGAATTGCATACGATATTATCAAGAAGAAGCTGCCAGTAATTAACGAAGAGGTTGCAAAGGTTCTTGCAAATATTGTTGAGTTTGAGGTGTTCTTTGATGACGATGGAAAACGTTTGAATATTTTTATTAAACATCCAAATCATGATGCGCGCCCACTTGAAATGGGCTCCGGAGCAGAAAAGACAATTGCAGCCATGGCTATTCGCTTGGCACTGCTTTCTGTTTCAAACCTTCCAAAAGGTGATATCTTTATTTTAGATGAACCTGGAACAGCACTAGACCCAGAAAATCTTCAAGGCTTTGTCAGTATTTTGGACATTATTAAATCATATTTTAATACTGTGTTGCTTATCTCACACATGGATGCACTGAAAGATATTGTCGATATGACAATTGATATTGAAAAGAAAAATGGATACGCTTTTGTGAATCAGTAAACTATTTATAGGCAGGAGAATATTATGTCCAGTCTACTTGATAGAGTACTAGAGAAAGCAATATCCCGAAAGTTGTTGGTATTTTTAACCGCAACAGGATTAATGACTTGTTCAACCCTTGACTCCGAAACATGGGGCTTGATTGCCGTTGTGTATATCGGTGGTCAATCAGTCGTTGATATGATGAAAGCATATCGCCATGGAGGATGAAAATGAAAATCACAAAAACACAACTTAGAAGAATTATTAAAGAAGAATTAAAAGAATACGCCATGGCGGAGGAGCCACCAATGAGTGATCCTGCCGCTCGCCGCGGCCGCTTTGACAAACTTTTTGAAAAAGGTCAATCCGGCGATATTTTTGCCGAAGCAGTTGCAACAAGCTTAATGTTAGATGACGAAAGCGATTTTGAAGCGGTAGTCCGAGCTATTAAAGATTCGCTAGAAAGGTGGAGAGAATATCGGTGAAAATCACAAAACAACAACTTAAGCAGATTATTAAGGAAGAGCTTGAAGAGATGGTCGCCGACAGGGGCTCTGTTGCTGTCGCCAACGCAATTCTTGATCCTCATCCATCCGGCTTAAGAAAGATTGCCGCCGCAGCCGGCGCGAGAATGACTGGCATGGGAAACCAAGCCACCAGTCCATATAGTCAAATTTTAGATAAAATAGAAGAATATATTAGGACTGATTGTGCGCGAAATATTATGGAGATTGTCGGAAGATATCAGGGTGATAGCATCGATCCGCAATTTGCCATGCCAGCTCTTCAAGAGGGGGGCTATATGGGACGTTACATGGAAACCCCAGCAGGAGACACGCCCCAGGACATTGCCCAGGCCCTTATTAATTCTGGTCAGGAGATAACCGAAAGAAGCGTTGAGTCGGCGGTTATCGAAGCCGGCGCCCTAGATGACGATATTCCAGATTTTGTAGATGAGGTCATGGTGGCATTGGAACATATTCAAGGAGCATATTAAATTGACAATTACATGGTCCCTTGTCAAATTATGGTTGTCAAAGTTTTGGCTTTGGCTAAAGAAGAATTGGAAAGTTGCCAGCATTGTTGTACTGTCTTTAGCTGTTGTTCTTTTGTTGAGAAGAGATAAGAAAATAGTTGTTGAATCTTTAAAAATCGCACAAGAAAGCTATAAGAATCAGATCGACGCTTTGAACGAAAGTTACGAGAAAGAAGAACAGCGAAGGGCTGCCGCTGACGAGAATTTCAAAAGTACTGTCGAGAAAATAGAAAAAGATTACTTGAAACAGAAGAGGAAACTAAATATTAAGGAGAAGAAGCGTTTAAAAGAATTGCTTGAATCTTCTCCGGACGATTTAGACGAATTAGTACAAGAGGAATTTGGCTTTGAAAAAGTATGAAGAGTTACAAGATTGGCTGGATCAACGCGGCCTAACAACGACAGAAGCGATTAAGCTTGCTGGCGTTATGTTGCTTTCTCTTGGTGTTATCGGAATTATGTTATATGGAGCAATTGGAGCATTATTATTATGAAAGTAACAAAAACACAACTTAGAAGAATTATTGAAGAGGAGCTTTCTTTGCTCCGTGAAGAAGAAGTAGATCCGGATGCCATCGAAGCCGCCACCACGGCCGCCGAACAGCTTCCGGACCTTGCGGCGGGAATTATCGATCTAATCGGCAAAGAGATTGAATCCGTTGCCGCGGCCAACAATCTGAAGGACACTGAAGCATTAAAGGCCATGGTCGGCGAAATGCTATTGGAGGCATAAAATGAAAGATAGATTATTAAGACTTTTACGTTTGGACGCATTGGCTGTGCTTTTGTCATTTATGGCCCTAGGGCTTTCGATGTGGAGTCATCACGTAATGCAAGATAGAATTTCAAAACTTGAGCAGGTTGATTGTGCTTGCGAGTGCGAAACATGTGAACTGCCAGATAAATTGGTCGCCCCGGCGTATTGCGAGTAAAGCTTATATTATGAAAGTGCTGAAGTCGACATTAAGGAATATTATTTTAGAGGAATATTGTTCTGTACTAGAAGAAATTGTAAACAGTGTGACATCTTCGCTTTTGGCCGAACAGGACGCCCCTCCTGTTAGAAAGACGCCACCAGTAAGAGGCACAAACCTTTCTCGCGGACTCGATGCCACCCGTTTGCGACAAATGGGCCCAGATGTTCTTGACAAGCTTAAAGGCAGAATTAAAAAATTAACCTCTGATGACAATTCTCCCGAAGGATTATCTAAACGAATTAAAGCTTTAGAGGACCAAATTTCAGACACAGAAAAATACTTAATGCAAAAACCATGGATGAAAAATATTGAACAGGCTATTAAGAGTTATGATGATAACGAAATGCAAGATACCATCGCTGGGATCCGACATTTAATATCCAAATCAGCTCCCAAAAAAGACAAGCCCCAAGCTTACAGCTTCCCTGGAGGCAAATCTAATCCTTGGAGTAAATCCGGGGGTTAACAAATTGTATAAAAAGTGTTATAATTAACTTGAGGTGTTAATGAGAAAAATACTGATTATTCTTGGGCTTTGTTTCCCAATAGAGGCATCAGCAAATCCACAGTTCACAGATCTTGAAGAAGGAGAGCCTGCTCCATTTGCTGGCAAGCTTTTTAACTATGAGGCTGTTTCTGAGCTAATTGTAGAGAAAGAAATTGCCGACGAGCAGTGCGAAGTAGAAATAAGCTATCAATTAAGTTTACAATCTGCACAACACCAGCTTGAATTAGATAAATTTCAAATCAAATATGATGGATTGCAAGAGAGATATGATGCAATGAATTTAATTAAAGACGATGAGATCACTCGTCTTCAAGATTTAATTGGAAAACATCCAAATCGTCGCAATATTTGGATGTTTGCCGGCGGCGTTGTCGCCGGCGTTGCAACTTCTATTGGCATAATGTACGCGACAGCCGAACTAACAGACTAGGAGATATTATGACATTTGCCGTTCCTGCCAACGAGAAGACCCCGCAGAGCCTCTTTAAAGAACAGGCCGACCTCGGCGCGAGATTGATGCTAACAATTCCTTTCGGATCTTCAATTGAGGACATGGAGGGGTTTGTTTCTGTCATGGGATCAGAAAATAGCCATGAACCTGTAATTACTTTTTGTGTCGGAAAGCCGACCGGAGGCTGCGTTGTGTCGACAATTGTTTTTGACGGGACTAAAACATATTCCGATTTTATAGAAAAATTGCACACCGATCGATATATAAATTTTGATACTGCCATTGGCAGCGAGTCAGTGAATTAAATGAAAAAGGATCCGGATAAAATTGCGGCCATTGAAAAAGCCATGGCAAAGAAATATGGTAAGGAAGCAATCCAGAACCCAAAGGGTAATTGGAACGAGGAAAAAGAGAAGCAGTATATTGAACAAGTGAAAAGATTTACAGAAAAACATCGCAAGTCCGAGCAAATGTCTGAAATGGTAGAAGTAGATGGTATTTTCATATCCAAAAAACTACTTAATAGAGATCCAAATCGCTCTTGTCCGGTTTGCAACAAATATTCACTTAATAAAAATAGCGATATTTATTTAATAAAATTTGATTGTTGTTATGAGTGTTATGTGCAATATGTTGAAGATCGAGAGGATCGATGGAATTCCGGCTGGCGGCCAGATGAAAATTATAAGAAAACGAGAGGATACAAATAATGCCAACAACACTAGAAATTATCAGAGGGCTTTCCCAAGCAGCGGCCAACGCATATGATGGATCTCATCTGGAAAGCTACACGCATGATGGCGAAGCTAGGACGGCTGGATTAAAAAGAGAGGAGGGCAACCCCATTACCGATTCCCGCGTTGTCGATGGGTTTAGCGTAAAGTTCTCAGCAGACAAGCTGTGCATTCATTATCAATCAGATGTTAAATTAAAAGAAGTTCACTCAAATGGGTTTGAATCTGATATAGCGGGCATGATTGAGAGCGTCAAGAAGTTCCTTCAGAAAGAATATAAAAAGGTAACCGGCGAATCTGTGAGTCTCACGAAAGATCCAGATAGTGAAGTTCATGTCATGGTTCAAAGCACTTCCCGCGCTCGCTCTTGGGTTCAGGCACACTGTTGGTATAAGATCGGCGGTTTAGGCGATGTTGATCCAGTTTTAGGAGAAAGTGAGGATAGCGTTGAGGCCGGCTGGAAAAAATTTATTGATCAAGGTGGTTGGAAGGGTAAGCGTCCCTCAAACGACACTCGCAAGAAAAATGAAAAATAAAGCGGCATGTCATACCAATTATCAAAAAAACAGATAATAAAGGAAATTGTTACTTGCGGAAAAGACCCAGTCTACTTCCTTAACAATTACGCAAGAATTTCTCACCCGATGCACGGAAGCATCCCCTTTAAAACATACGACTTCCAGACACAGCTATTAAAAGATTTTAACGATTATCGTTTCAATGTTATATTGAAGGCTCGTCAGTTGGGCATATCTACCATAACTGCGGGCTATATTGTATGGATGATGTTGTTCCACAAGGACAAGAACATTCTCGTTATGGCAACCAAATTCGGCACCGCGGCCAACTTGGTTAAGAAAGTAAAGAATGTAATGAAAAACTTGCCAGACTGGCTTGTAATTTCAAGCATTGAGATTGATAATAGAACCTCTTTTGAACTGACAAATGGTTCACAGATTAAAGCTTCGTCAACATCTGCCGACGCTGGGCGTTCTGAGGCATTGTCTCTTTTGGTGTTAGACGAGGCTGCCCACATTGAGGGCTTAGATGAATTGTGGACTGGCTTGTACCCTACCTTGTCGACCGGTGGTCGTTGTATCGCCCTCTCTACTCCAAATGGTGTAGGAAACTGGTTTCATAAAACGTACATCGAATCAGAACAGAGCGCAAATGATTTTTACCCAACATGTTTGCCATGGGATGTACATCCAGACCGCGATCAAGAATGGTTTGAGAAAGAAACTCGCAACATGTCCCGACGACAGATCGCCCAGGAGCTGGAGTGTAATTTCAATACGTCGGGAGAGACAGTAATACACCCAGATGATATAAAAAGAATCCTGGCCAACAATTGCGAGCCACGCCACAAGACGGCTTTTGATAGAAACTTCTGGATCTGGGAAGAATATAATCCAGAAAATTCTTATTTGATGGTTGCCGATGTGGCCCGCGGCGATGGAAAAGACTTTTCTGTCTTTCATATTATAAAACTCGAAACGATGGAAGTGATAGGAGAATACCAAGGAAAGCTCACGCCAGATTTATTTGCGAATATGCTGAATCAAATTGGTAGAGAGTATGGTAATTGTATGTTGGTGGTCGAAAATAATAGTATTGGCCACACAGTTTTGGCAAAATTAGCTGAAATGGAATATCCGAATCTTTATCATTCAATTAAGTCAACGCACGAATATGTTGACCAGCATCAGGCGGAATATATGAACAGCGCTATACCTGGATTCACGAATTCGCTAAGGACGCGTCCATTAGTAATTGCAAAATTGGAAGAATTCATAAGAAATAAACTAATTACCATATACTCTTCTCGTTTAACAAATGAATTGAAAACATTTATTTGGTACAACGGGCGCCCCCAAGCAATGCGAAGCTACAACGATGATTTAGTCATGGCACTGGCAATTGCATGTTGGATCAGGGATACTGCTCTACAGGTCAATCAGAGAGATTTAGAGTACCAAAAGGCATTTTTAGGATCAATGGCATACACAAGTAAATCATTCAATACAACAATCCCGGGAATGAGGGATTATAAAAACAGTTCTTCTATTGAGAAAAAAGCGCAACAAGCCCACAAGCAATACGATGAATTTTTATGGCTAATCAAAGGATAAAAGATGGCACCAAGTAAGAAAAATACTAGAAACCCTGACTCACCTTTATTTAAAAGGCTGACAAGACTGTTTTCGGGACCAATTATAAATTACAGGACCCAGACTGGCCGCCGAATTAGAAGGCAGCATTTAGACAAATATTCTAGTAAATTTAAAAGCGCCTCTGGGCAACAATTTAAGAAAAGCATTTACTCTTCGATGGACAAGTTGTCTGCTAACGGCTTGGCAAACCAGAGAAGAAGCGAGCGCTACATTGATTTTGATGAAATGGAATATACTCCTGAGATTGCATCGGCCTTGGACATTTATGCTGACGAGATGACCACATCGTCAGAGTTACAACCTCTGCTAAGAATTAGATGTCCCAACGAAGAGATAAAACATGTTTTAACAACCCTTTTTCACAACATCCTAAACATTGAGGCCAATCTTTTCGGATGGTGCAGAACCATGTGCAAGTATGGAGATTTTGTGATGTATCTCGATATCGATGAGACACACGGTGTACAGATGGTCTTACCAATTCCACCGCAAGAAGTGGAGAGGCTTGAGGGACAAGACAAAGATAATCCAAATTACGTCCAATACCAGTGGAACTCAGCCGGCTTGACTTTCGAAAATTGGCAGGTTGCCCATTTTCGCGTTCTAGGAAATGATAAATATACCCCATACGGCACCTCCGTTTTGGAACCAGCTCGCAGAATTTGGAGACAGCTAATGCTTATGGAAGATGCGATGATGGCTTATCGTATTGTGCGCGCCTCTGAAAGAAGGGTTTTTTATATCGATGTTGGTGCAATTGCACCACAAGATGTTGAACAATATATGCAAAAGATTGTAACACAGATGAAACGCAATCAGGTTGTAGATCCAGATACTGGCCGTGTTGATTTGCGATACAATCCAATGAGCATTGAAGAGGATTATTTTGTCCCAGTCCGAGCCGGCCAATCATCCAGGATTGAAACTATGCCCGCGGGCAACAACGCGACAGCCATTGAAGATATTCAATACTTGAGAAATAAACTGTTTGCAGCCCTTAAAATCCCGCAGTCTTATCTTTCAATGGGCGAAGGCGCGGACGAGGACAAGACCACTTTGGCGCAAAAAGATATTAGATTTTCCAGAACAATTCAAAGATTGCAAAGAGTGGCCCTCTCTGAGTTGGAGAAAATTGGTATTATCCATCTTTATACATTGGGATTTCGAGGAGATGATCTTTTAAGTTTCAAATTATCTCTTGGCAATCCATCCAAGATTTCTGAGCTTCAAGAGCTTGAGCATTGGCGCGCCAAATTTGATGCCGCCTCCGCCGCCACAGAAGGCTTCTTTAGCCGGCGCTGGGTCGCGGAACACATGTTCAATCTCTCTGATGAAGAATTTCTTCGTAATCAAAGAGAGATGTTTTATGATAAGAAGTTTGACGCAACCCTTGAAGCAGCTGCTACGGCTGTTACCGAGGCGGCCGCCGCCGGCGCCGAGGGCGCTCTCGGTGGAGAACTTGGTGGAGACGAACTCGGTGGTGATGAACTTGGCGGCGACGAGCTTGGCGGTGAAGATCTCGGCGGAGAGGGAGACATGGACGCCGCGGAAGATGAAGGAATGCTCTTGGCAGAACCAGAAGCAGAAGCCCCCGCCAATCGAGATGTGCCAAGGACGAAGTCCTTTGATGGTTCGCATGTAACCCCTGGCTCCAATGGTCATAAATATAAGCCGGTAATCAGATCCAAAGCCCGACGCCGCCAGAATTATTTAAGCAGTGCCGGCGGAACGCCAGAGATGAATACGACTAGATCTAACATTTTAAATCCCTTCTATGGGCTTGAAAGGGGACTGTTTGAGTCAAAACAATCTAATTATTCTATAGATGATCAAAACGAAGAGAATAGATTATTCAAAATCAATCATGATATTCGTTTATTGATACACAACCTAGAGTCGAAAGAGGTATTGGAGTCAGGTAGTGATGAAAACTAAACACAACAAAAAAAGAAATACAGCATTTTTATACGAAACGTTAATTGTCGAATTGACAAAACGAATCCTACAAGAAGATGAACAAGGAAAGGCTTTAATCTCGGACATTATCAAAGAACACTTTAAGTCCGGAACGCAAATAAGGAAACAATTAAACTTATATAATGAGCTTTTAGAAACTCAGGGCATGGAAGGGCGACAGTGCGAAAGGTTGATCTTTGAAGCGAAGAATGCAAACAGCCGCTTAGACGATAGGCAAATCTTTAAAGAGCAGTCTGCATTGATAAAAAGAATCAACACCGAGCTGACAAAGGGCGTGTTTGGAAACTTTGTTCCAAACTATAAGGACCTAGCTACAATTTCGCAAATATTTAGTGAAGAGATTCCGATTAAGCACAGGATGCTTTTAGAAAAAAATCTGGTTGAGAAGTTGGCTCAACCCATCCCGCATTCGATCGACAATACACCAATTGATAATGTTGTTTATAAGACATTTGTTGACAAGTTTAATCAGCAATACGATAATCAATTAATTGCAGAGCAAAAAAGTTTGTTGAGTTATTATATTTCTTCTTTTACGGACAACAGCATCCAGCTTAAGTTGTTTTTAGAAAAAGAAATTGGCCGCCTGAAAAGCAGGTTAATAGAGTCTGTTCATACACCAGAGATTAACGCCGACGAAGATATGGCAAGAAGTGCAAAGATGGTGATTGAAAAGCTGAACAATTTAAGAAATCAAGAAATCGATGAATCTCTTATTGAAACTGTTTTGAAAATACAAGACCTTGTAAAGGAAATCGAAAGCTAATGCCAGTTCATATTCGCATAGGAAAAAAAGAAGAAGAGAAAGAGCAGTCAATTACACTTGAACTTAATGCAAGAAAAAGTTTAAGTGGAGATCTTATGATTTTTGACCATGCCGATATCGATATTGTTCTTATGGTGAAAGAATCAAAGGTCCTAACGTTCCCAAAAGATATTATGTCGGAAGTTGCTTATGGCGCACAAAGTAGATTATTCACCTTCTTAAGAAAAAAGGGAATTATTAAATACGATTCCGTTCAAGCCGGAAATGTTTATGGGTCGATGGAAGCTATGCTCCAAGAGAGCGAAGAGCTAGATGGCATCAAGGTTACATTGATTAATGTTTCTAATTTCATAAATGAAGAGCGCCCATACTTTGAATACGTTGATGCTTACGACAAGATAGACAAGAACAGAGTCACAGATCCAGATCGCTCTGATACTACTGAATTGGGCGAAGTGCCACAAGAAGAAGAAAAGGGCTCGATTAAGCCGGGATTTATGCGGGATCCATATGGTATGAACTATATGTATTCCAGAGGCTGATAGGAAGTAAATTGCAATTATTATGGTTTGTTTTGGCCGCGTATGGTCTCACTCAAATTCTTGTTTATGGTGATATATTTAATAAGATCCGCCCATCAAAAGAGTGGCTAAACAATTTTGGGCTGTTGTTTCACTGTCCTATGTGTATGGGATTTTGGGTTGGTGTGTTTTTGTGGGGCATAAATGGCTTTACAGAACTATTTACATTCGAATATAGTCTTGTAAATTTATTAATTTGCGGATGGCTATCTTCGGGAACATCATATATCTTGAATATTTTGTTCTGCGATAATGGATTTCAAATGGGAGTAAATAATGGGAAACCTATGGACAAGTAAGTGGCGCCTTCAGCCAGTCCGTCGCTGCTGCAAAGGCTCTTAGCTCGCGCGGGTAACGCCCGCATTAAGGAATTATAAAATGAAAATTACAAAATCAGAATTAAAAACAATTATTATGGAAGAGATTAAAAAAGGCATACAGGAGGAGACCTTACCTGTTGCCCATGGCATGAGTGTATCACATCAGGAACCAATGATGAGGCTAACTCGATCTGGGCTGGATTACATTAAGGGACTGCTAGCAACTGGCGACCTTCACAACAAAGCTGTTGCACGCGCTTTACTAGTGTCAGCTTCTGCAGAAATGCGCGCAGAGGTTGGTGAAGAAGAATTTCAACAGCTTAGAAAATTTTTGACCCTTCGAGACAGAACTCTATATCTGAATAACATGTAGCAGGAACAAATAATGTCAAAGAAACTTTTACGAGAATACTATGAATTATGCGAAGGTGGTGTTTGCCAAGATCTTTTAACCGAAGAGGAAAAAAGATATGTGGCAGCCGGCGGGATGATTTTGTCTGGGAAACTACAAGAATCAGATGTGCAAAATGGCAATGGCCGCATTTACCCTCATACAATTCTTGAAAGAGAGATGAAAAATTATACAAAACTCGTAAAAGAGAGAAGAGCCCTTGGAGAGCTAGATCATCCCGATGATTCGGTTATTAATTTAAAGAATGCATCTCACATGGTAACTGAGGTTTGGTGGGATGGTTCGAATGTCATGGGAAAGGTTCAAGTTTTGAACACACCGTCAGGAAAAATTCTTCAAGAGCTTGTAAATGACGGTGTGAAATTAGGAATTTCTTCCCGGGGTTTAGGGTCTGTTAGTGAATCCAAGGGTAGGACAATTGTTGAAGATGATTTTCAGTTAATTTGTTTTGATTTTGTTTCTGAGCCTTCAACTCCAAACGCTTTCATGATCAAGGAAGCAAAAGAGAATAGAATTTTTACTAAAGCCGATCGAATTAATCGTGCTTTAAATTCAATTCTAGAGGAATGAATTGATGAATATTACAAAATTACAGCTTAAGCAGCTGCTAAAAGAAGAGACCTCCAAGGCATTAAAGGAAAAGGTCAATCCCGCAGGAGTGGATGACTCGCGATTTCCAACCGCTTTAGGAGATGTTGATGCTGCTAAAGCTTCAGCGTTGGTGCAGATGGGCGACGACGAGATGGACAAAGGGAAGAACGACGATG
>Ga0209756_1003571_pt1 | contig 12514 bp, 8 predicted proteins | sample ETNvirenome_6_85_FD_184071 | JGI IMG/M metagenome (GOLD analysis project Ga0209756, IMG submission 184071) | Marine viral communities from the Pacific Ocean - ETNP_6_85 (SPAdes) (version 3) | ecosystem: Environmental > Aquatic > Marine > Oceanic | place: Pacific Ocean | collected 2013-06-19
ATAGCTCCCCTTTCATTATACTCAAATCCACATTCACCGGAGTAGCTTTGATCTCCGCAAACAGTTTTTCTAAACGTAACATAGTGGCGTAATTTGCTGGCTTCTCAACATTAGTGAAAATCCATTCCACAATATCACATTTAACTTGTGAATATTCTTCTAGAAACCACTCAGGGATCACATCAATAGCACACACGTTGCCGAGATCGAGCTTTGATGCGGCAGCAGCATTTTGAAATGCTCCCTTTCGCTGCTGTAGCCTTTCCCACTCTTCTTTGAGATGTACAGGGCACATCTCGATCAGCGACTTGCCTAAAGCATATAACTCTACATATTCAATGGTGTCATCATGAAAACTTGCCTTGTAATCCCACGTGATAAATTGATCTGCTGTCTTCTTGTCTTTAATTTTGCCGTCGTAATAATATCCTAAACACTCTTTTTTTGAATCCAAAACAGTAAAAACATTATTCACTCTACGCTCGCTTTCTTTTAAGCCTGAAAGTACCCGGCGCCTCAGCCAATCCCATGGCGTACGCATTTAAAGGGCTCTTTACTTCCTTATTAATAAATTTAAGTGCGGTATCTTGTCCCGAATGAAGAAGAAAATCACTTGCTCGTTGGGCTAAATGATCAAACTTATGTTGATCCCAGTCCTGATTAGTTTCTTTCCCTCTCACATAGAGATAAAATCGCACCCAAAAGAGGTTATCATACTTCGCAGCATATTCCTCCGGTGTCAGTATAGCACGTCTCTCCACGCTTGTCAAGGTAATATTTGCGCCTTTTTGCTCATGCACCACAGGCTTGCTAATATTGGGGAAGGCATTGATAAAATGCTGGTAGAACTCGTATAAGTATACTTTAAGAGTGGGAATGTCAAGGTAGGAAGCCTTGTAATAATATTTATGGAAAAGAGTATCTAAGGTAACATCATAGGTGCTCATAAAGCCTTGCATGGGAGGGGACTGTAAAACTGCCGTCATACGCCAAGGGGCATTCATGTCAACGGAAAATCCATAACGGCTGGCCACTTCCCGATAGAGTTCGAAATTAATATTATTAACAAATTCCGTCACCTTTGTCGGATCATCTCCATGGCTTTTTTGAGCAAATTCAATGATGAGGCCACTCACCAAGGGGGTGGCATACTTGCTCCCCAAATACTCTGTCTTTGTAAGAGGGGTTGTCGGTGCCGTTAGGCTAATCATCTGAGAAAAGGCTTCTATGAAATCATCAAAATTCATAATTTCTTCTTGGCGATCAGGAGTAGAGACAAAGGGAAGCAAAAAGGCGTTATAATAATGTTGGGCATAAGAAGGATAGCTTACATTGGCACTCTGCCAGCCGCTGGTGGGATTAAACATAGTCTCAAAAGGGCTTCCGGCGATGTTAACCAAATGATTAACAGAGGCTTGCGTCCTCATGTCTTCCATAAACGCTTCATAGGCATCCGCTACAAAATTTAGTACAAAATAACTCCCTTCGCCACTACTTGGTAATTGCTTAAGAAAGGCTTCCGAAGGATAAACAATCTCGCGATCATGATCAATTCTTCCATATGCCATTTGATTGTACCAGTAATCAATGTAACGATAATTTCGAATTCCGGCCGGATAGTTGCGCCAATAAGCGAGGCGCTCTTTGTAAAGCGTACCCGCGCTTGAATTATTGGTACCATAAGTTATCTTCACCGCTCACCCTCCTAATATGGCATGTCGCCGGGATCGTGTTCGCCCGGGCCCACTTCGTTCTCTTGAACTCTGCCATCGGCCGCGCCCAAACTCGTGGACTCCTCCGACTGATTATAAAAAGTCTCCTCGCTTATATCAAACACCTCATCGTCTGTATTTGCCCCGGCTAATTCCGCCTCTACTTGTGCCCGGGCTTCGGCATGCGCTGCTTCCTGTGCCGCAGCTTGTTCCTCGGCTGTGATCACGTGGCGGGTACTCGGCTCGTCGGAGGGATCCGCCGCATTTTCATGGTTATAAGGAGCGGCGCTTCCCATAGCTGTTCCTTCTAGACTCGCTTGAGCCTCTTGCATCTCAAACTCATCATCGGTGATTCCGCCGCCCTCATAGCCTTCCTCCCATAATACTACATCATCATCAGCGTCGGGCGCCTCTAGCTCTCCATAATATTCAAACTTGCAGGTTAGGGTGGTATCTATAGCACCCTCTCTCACCGAATGGGCGCAGTGGGTGATTAAATAAAATCCTCCAATCCCTATCTCACGCGCCAATGAATAGCGCGCTTGCAACGCGCCGAGCCCAATGTTGGTGGGATTAAGATAGACATACTGGCCAGGCTGAAAAAAGCCGGCACCGAAAAGCTTCACCGAGGCTTGGTAGGGCTCCTTGGCGATGCCCATGCTGTAGCCCAGATCTGTATTATATGCATGCATCATGTTCATATCGCGGGTGGCGGTGGAAGAGTCTCGCTGGAAATCAATATTTTTGACTATGCCCTTGTTCACCCCTATTTTGAGATGGAAGATGCCGTCAGCAGCATTTGCATCTTCATCAACCACAGTGTTCTGCGGGGGAAGTCTAGACACTGACAAGCAGAAAAATTGCCGCAACTCATTATCCGTATTAATCTCCACGTCCGAACTGTCGTCCAGTGACGATTGGTTGCTAATGACGGGGAGCGCTGCTCGACAATAAAGATTACTCTGGCCGTTCGGTTTAATCACCTCTCCAGTCAGCCTCGCGCCTCGCTTGAGATAGGGGTTGGCGCCGAAAACGAGATCACCCCTCACCACACTACGCTCTTGAAGCAGCTTCTGGATTCCGGATCCTATATATTGGTTGCCCACTGTCTGTAAAGAGCCTACCATTAGCTTGCTGCAAAAAGACTCCATGAACTGTTTAAAACTATATACTCCTTTGTCGCGCCCTTTGTTTATAATCTCCTTCACGAACCATTGATTGTAGCCATCTAAAGAAACGGGCACATCTGCAAGATTTTTTTTGACTCGATAGATGGATCCCTCAGTGTTGACAAGTTCCTCAACATCTTCGGGTGGTGGGGCGTCGTCGCCACTCTGTGCTGCCTCTGCCTCAGCCGGGCGCATGCGCCTGCCTCCCATGCCCAAAGCCGCACCTAGCTTGCCATAATTTATAAACGACAAGTCCCCCAAAATAACTTCATAACGGTTAATCCCCCTTGCATCGGCGCCCGGAAGTGCACCCGCATAAAAATTTACCAAATCCCCAGTGTAGAAAAAATAAATACGACGATATCCTTCCTTTAGGGCGACACATGCTTTAATTTGAGCTTCAACTCCCTCAGAAAATGCTGCCATATCTACCTGTTGCTGATTGGTGCCGCCGTCAGACGCGTCGGTGTTGAGCAAGTCTGCCGTGTGATCCTCCGTGGGCCCTTCTTGTTCAACATTTTCCCATTCGGTGCTGCCTTCTGCTGGGAGTGCAGCGGTAGAGGAATAATCAGTGAAATCGGCAGGCTTCGCACTAAAAACGCCCAGAGCGTAATCGTCTATAGGCACATCTATAAACGAAAGCCTTTCTTGCTCTATCAGATGTTGTACAAATTTAGAATACATCGAGATTTTATATTGACGCCGAAGAACTTCTAGCCCCTCTAACATCGTCTCGATATTTTTCTTAATGACATCCTCTTTCCCCTGTATGGCTTGATCAGTCGCTGCCACTTGCTCTTCAGTTTGTGCTTCATACTGCTGATCTTCCATGACAGACTCTTTCATACATGCGAAGAGGCCGCTTTTACTCGTAATGGAGGAATTAAGTTGAGAAATATCGTCCTGCTTTTGTTCAATCTCTTTGAGCAATGCACTAGATGCTCCGCTTGAATCAAGACTAAAAATATTAGCGCCGTAGCCACCACTCACTCCCTCTATGCTGGCGATGAATAAGATGTTTAAATCAATAGTTCCGTCCTCGCGAAACTGAAATTTGTAGTGCTGAAGTCCTAGATCCAGAAGGATTCGACTTTCCTCTACAGCTTCACTAAAGGTGGTGCTCAGGAGATTCTTATCGCCCACAGCCCACCCAACTTCTGCCATAATGCTATACCCCTCCATCGCCACCTTAAACTCGGGAGGATTTCTTTGAAACTTTTTTATCTCGTCGGGCCCGAAATCACCGGCGAGGAAACGCTTAAGTTCGGGAATGTCGGTGGGGCACACATGGCGCCGGGCCCTCTTATCGACGCGTTGGATAATTAAATCGCACCATCGGGGGCCCTCTTGAAGTCCCCGCGCTTGGTTCGCCAAGTCCGTCACCGATTGAAAGTGAAGGTTCATGGATGCCTGTAGAGTTCTGGACGCCGTGAAGGGGTTAGTACCCGTCGTTTCCCATGAAAAATCTTTAAGCCCCACGCCAGCGCCACGCGATGTTTGGTGAGACAAAATATCCCCCTGCCCTGTACGATATTGAAAGTTATATCTATCTGCAAACTTAAATTCTTGAATGGTGCCGCTATTATTTTTCTTGAAGAGGCGAAAATGAGGCACCAATGAACTCAATTCCAAGGGGCTAGCTGTAAAGAGGGGTGCCATCTTCCGACTCAGGGTGAGCTTGTTGCGGAGATTGCCGCTGTAATTAGAGAGGGTGATGAGGTTATCTAAATCCGTTGGCTCAGGTCTCTTATTTAAATTTGCAAACTCGATCATATTACTCATAATATAATTCTGATCAGTTTGAGTATTCAAGAGTTGCTGAGTTCGAGGGTCGTCGGATACGAGAGTGTCAGCTTTTTGCTTGAGTGTCTTTTGCTTCACGCCTGCTTTTAGTCGAGCATTGGCGGCAGCTACTCCTTGGTTGTACGCCTCCGAAGTTATCCCTCCGGATTCGGGGCCGAGGGCGCGTTTGGCATTCAGCACCTTCATCTCGGCGTTGAAATAAGACTTGGTGCCCATCAGGAGCGAAGATTTGCGTCGCGGTTTGACGTTGGCTACTTGTAAGTTTTTATTTGCGTCGGTAGCTACCATGAGGGTTATCCTTCCCGCATTAAGATGGGAATAATCCTATCATATGGAAGCGGGATCCCAATCACTTGTCCCAGCTTGACGTGCGATTCGGTAGGCTTCTGGTTGAACCATGCAATTACCCACCATAAAGTAGGATCATGATAATAGGTAGCAGCCAACTTCCAATACCTATCTCCTATTGCCCACGTATGTTGCTGCACATTAAGGGTTGCCAGTTCTCGATCTGTAGGAGTGTGCATATTGGGAGACTTGAATTGTCTCAGGAAGCGTATCCCTCGTTTTTCAAAGAGAGGCTTATACTTCTTTAAATTATTCACTCCGGCAAATCTATTATCATATCGTGATGGCATCTACCCCTCCTCCTAACTCAAAATGTTCTTTATATCCACCTGAGCGGATCGATTAAAGCCGCTGGCCATGGAGTCCCCAAAGCGCCCCCAATCATTGCGCGTGTTTTCAGGGGGCAAATCCTGGAGATCGGGAGCTTGGTTGTCGCCGCCATACGGAAAGCGCCCGGCACCAGCTTGACGCAATTTCGCGTTGTCTCCATTCTTTTCCCATCCCAACGCAGTGTCATGAAGGACAGTGAAACGAAGATTTAAAGTAAAAACTTTAGGATACAAGGCACCATCGTAAATAATATCGGGGTTGGGAACATTGATTCCCTGCGATTCAAATTGATTAGGGGTGGCATCTGCCACAACCTGTTGCTCAGGATCGAACACGCCGTGTCTAAGAACGGGCTCATAAGTAAAGCCGTCAATAATCCCTGTCAGCCCAGCAGTCTTTGCGGGCCCTTGGACATTTGCCAGTCCCGGCTTCATGATCAAGTTGCCCATCTTAAGTTTGAAGATGGGGCCCGACTTCATGTTTACCGAAGGGAGAGCAGCACCATCAGTGGGCTGTGTTTCGTAGACGGGATACATAAATTGAGCCATTCTATTGGCTTTAGCTAAATTGTTTTTCGCCTCGTTCAACCCTGAAGAAGGCACATCCATCGTAAGCGAAATATTCCTGCCTGTCCTCTTATAGGTAGCAATGGGATCCATCCTTCCGAAAGCCGGCTCCTTGTTATATTCAGTTAAAAACGCATCGGAAAAATGAGTTAAAAATAATTTAAAAAAGACGTTCTTCCCTGTGGGTACATGATAAATTTCGAGATATTGCATCTTCTTATTAGCAAGCGTATCGCTGGCATCATTATAGTAAAGATCACTGTCCTTAAATACCTTCCCAGAAGCCACGGTGAAAATAGGATTAGGTATCTCCCCTTTATCGGTGATATCTACCTCTACCGCGTCACCGGCATTACGTTGTGCTTTTGCCATTGCAGCAGAAAAGCCTTGATCCATTGTTCCCATCTTATTATCCCCCTACTCACGGTGACACGATTTCCATGCCCTGTGCCTCACTTTTAATAATTTTTTGAACTTCGACAGCAATGGCTTTGCCGTCGAGCGTCATCATGAAAGAGCCGGGCGCGAATGTCATTTGATTAATTGTCTCTGCTGCCTCCAGATCACCCTTCTTCAAGGCTGCCGCCGTCGAATCGGCTTCGACTCGCGGGGTGTCGTACGCCTCCATTATCCTCTTTAGGGGATCGTTGGCGCCTGCATTTTTAATGAGCTTTTTTAGATCTTGGGGCTTGCGCAGCTTTCCAGTGATGATTTTTTCAGCAAAGCCAGGCGTCGTCGCTTCCCACCACCACGTATCCCACTTATGTTTCGTGCCGCCAAAGGTGCCTTGGTATTGGGCATCTTGCCGATCTGGTGGCGCATCGAACATGGCAATAAACATGTCCTTGCGGAGCTGCAAAAGGGTGGGCTTAATCAGGTTGTGCCACCCACTTATAAGTACCCTCTTGAGCATCGTATATCCCGCCATCACACCGCGTCCTACCCCTCTCATCACGGCGCCGGGATCGAGTGCCAATAAATATTCCATCTTTTGCTTAAAGGATGTGTACCAGCCGATAACTTTCGTCTTGAGGGTGTCCCAATATCCCATTATCCTCCCTTTATTTGCGAACCAATACTGCTCGATGGCTTTCGCCCAGCCTATGACTGCATTCTTAGCATCTGTAAAGAAGGACAAAATAGCTTTCCTCTTGGAGACAAACCACAACAACAACTCAACTCCCACGTCAACGACGCCCACTAGCAAATCGCCCAACATTCGAGTCATCTCTCTTATTTCAGGCCTGAAGGTTCTTATGGCAGTTTGGATTGCCGCCCATGCTCGCCCAAACGCTTTCATGAGCCCCGTATGCACAAAAATACTTTGAAACATCAAGCGCAGTTGCTCCATGACATCCACTGTGCGTCCGATCATCTTGTTGAGCCTTCCTTGAGCTTTGGCTTGCGCTTCTGCCTCTAAGCGCGACTTCTTAGCGGCAGCACTTTCGTAGCCCATCAAGCGTGCCAACTCACCCACAGATACTCCGAGGTGTTCGGCGATTGCTTTACGCTCATATTTCTCCATTTGCATAAAATCTTTGCCTGTCATTTCGATTGCGCGCTTAACTGCTTCGACGCGCTCATCATGAGACATCGCCATCATTTCTATACTATTAAGATAATCACCTCCTAAAATAGCATTTAAATTACCCACCGAAGAAGCCGCTGAATCGAAGGTGTCAAACTTGTTTGCCACGTTCATCAAGCTTTCAAGCGAGATCCCACTAGCTTTAGAGATGGAGCCAAGCCTCATGAACACATCGTTCATCCGCGGCCCGTGTTCAAGTAAAGTGTTGGACAGTCCAGCCCAGCTCGCAGAGATTTGTTGAGGAGTCATTCCCAATGCCTCGGCAGATTGGGTTAACTCTGTCATTAAAGAAGTAGCTTTAGGGAGCTTCATCCCCATAGCCTTTGTCATGAAATCTATATTGGTACCAAACTCACTAGCCGGTACATTGAGGCGCTCCATGCCCGCTGCCAACTGGATGAGTGGGGCGCGCTGATGAGAAGCGGTAGAAAAGAACTCTTTAAAATTCCCCACGAGGGACGCTGCTGCTCGGGAGGTGTGTTCAATGTTAATGCCCAGCCCCAAGTTCATGGCTCTGCCCAAGTCACCAGCTGCTTTGCCGGCATCGCCCGCCGTTGCTGCGAACTGAGCTACTGCCGCAGACGTACGGGTGAAAAACTCTAAGGATGCTTTCCATATGGCGCTCATTCCCGAACTCATAAGACTGATAGGATTCAAAGCAAAAAGAAATGCCTTCCCCAGTGACCATGCAACCGAGGCAAGGCTGCGCATGGTGGGAAGCCATCTGCCCGCCTCTTGATTCGCCTTGCGAATCTCGAGAAATGATGAGCCGAAGCCTTTAGCTGTCTCCCATGCTGCACTCTTAGAAACCCCGAGCTTAATAGCAAAACTCTCTGCTAGGTCATTGCTCTTCTGTTGGAGATCGAGTGTTTCTTTGTGGTGTGTAACCAGCGCTTCTCTAATTCGAAGCAACTTTTGGGCAGCTGCTATCTTAGCTTCGGCAGCGGCGATTCCCGAAGAGGTGAGATCGGCTATTTCTTTTTCTATCTGTGCCGCATCAACGCCTAAGTCTGCCCACTGCCTCATGAGTTCAAGCTGCCTCTCCTTCGCATGATTCCCTTCATTGATGGCAGCATTTACTTTTCGTTGAGCTTGTTCTACAGCTCGAAGGCGCCTACGGGCTATGTCTTCTTCGTTCGCCACTACTGATTCCCCTAATTATTTAGCGACTGAAGGGCCACCGTAACCCCGTCACTCTTTCAAATTTTCCAATCGCCCCATTTAATTTACTTTTATTCCTATAAGTAGTGGGATCGTCTAAACCAAGATCTTTCCACGACTGGAGATATTTCTTTTCTTTGGATAGGACGTTGGCAAAGCTAGATACGTCTGCCTGCGATCCTCTCACTTGGAGGGGAAACACCGATCCCTTATATAGAGAGGGCATGATCCATCGTAAGATAGCTCCAAACGTGAGCCACCACGATTCATTTATTTTCCCCTCTTCATCTCGTGCCTTGTCAAAATCTATTGTCATGGGCACTAAATCTTTATTATCCATAAAACAAGCCTCCACCTTTCCTTAAATAAATAGTCTCTTTTCAAAATAAAAGGGGCTTTGCGCCCCTTTCTTATTTATTCTGCCGCTCCTGCGCCTTTTGCTCTTCTTCAATTTGCTTGACGAGGCGCTCGAGAAACCAATTTCTCAGTTGGATGGGCAGATTGTAAGCTTCTATAAAGCTCCAACCCCCATGATATTTCAAAGCATGGAATTGTTCATATACGCCTAGCATATATTCATCACTCAGGCCAAAAAAACTGCGCAGTAAAAGGAACCTCCACGTCCTGCTCGTAATCACACTCTGGACAGACGAACTCCTGTCTCATTTCAATATTGGGGGTTAACTTTACCAATGCTGCTCTCAGAAATTTAGAATCTTTAGCGGGCATTGCCTCTGCAAACTTGTCAATGGCTATTTTATTCCTATCTCCATTGGCAGCTACGATAATGTTCTTAAAGTGAGTCGTAAGATTGGCTTCGGGAAGCTTATTCTTCTTTCTCATAGACTCATCAGCGGTTGTTTTCTTTTCGTCGCGTCCCGTGAGGAGACGAATAGAAACCGTCACACCGGAGTGGGGCAACGTCACATCAAAAATGCCAGGATACTCGGACTCCACAATAGAAGTGCCTAAATCTTCGTCATCGCTAGGCTCCTTAAAATCAATAGGGGACTTTACCGGGCACTCATCAAGATTAAACGAATGGTCGGTGGTGCGCCCACACATAGTGCAGCTGATGCCTACCTCATAGTCGACACCATAGCCGGCTTTGCGTGCGCCTACCAACAATGCGTTCTTGTCGCCAATCAACAAATCATCAATATTAACTCTCTTATCTAATAAGAGGCTATGCAACAGACGATCAAAGACGACTCCCTTCTGAATGAGAGATTTAGAAGTAAGAATATCTTCTTCCTTTGCTGTCATCTCTTTGATCTCCACTTCGCCAACTTGATGAAGAGGGTGATTGGGAGGGTAATATTTCCCTTCCGACGGTAAATCAATAAGGTGGGTTGGTGCAACGTACGACAAAACCGGAGTTGTGTCAGGGGGGTTAGCTGCGGCTATCGCAGCAGGAGCGTCATTGGACTCTGGTGCACCACTATTGATGCCCAAACGCTCCTCATTCTTTTTTCTTGTCATTAATTCCTCGCTTTCGCTAGATTATATATGGCTCGCTCTTAATCGAAAAGGCCGCCAAGAGCACCGCCGGCTTTATCAAAAGCGCCGCCGATCATAGTGCCGGCTTCGTTGAGAAGGCCGCCAACCAAACTGTTGTCACCTTTTTCCATCGAAATCCAATCGTATCGGATTTCCATCGTAACCTCCATCAGCCCATCGGTATCATAAGCCAAATCGCCACCAAAATCAATGCTAGCAATCCATGGGTTGTGGAGTGTAGTGTTTTCCAGAACGGCGCCGTTCCCATTCAGCATTTGAATAGCAACGCCATTAAGGTTCGACACTGAAAGATCTTTACTGGGTGTCGCGCATTGCGGGCCTGGCCCGATAGCATCATTAAGATCGGAAGGAAGGTTATATCCACCTCTTTTCACAATCTCCATCAAAGTTTGAGTAGTGTGAGGATCGCCCGGATCGACAAAGGTTGCCGTGACAGGCTCAAAAGTAACACTTCCCGGATAGTTAAAAGTATGGTTAAGAAATTTATGTTCAGCATTGGTGATAGTCATCTTGGGTTTGTTGATTTTCTTGCACACATATGTTGCCGTACTCCCAAAGCCATTCACCATGGTGCCTAGCGAGATAAGCCATCTATGTTGTCTCTTAGGATCAATGCCTGCCTGTGTGCTGCTCCAAAATGCCATTATAAAGTCCTCCAGTTGTTTTCCATCTTACACTATAAATAGTATAACTTTAAATTTTTAAAGCTTTTAATCCTCAAAAGATGCGCCGGTTCTGGTAATAATAAAATCAAGTGCAATAAACTCAATTGAGCGCGCTGGCTGCAAGAAAATCTTAGCATACATGATATTCCTATCAATCAAATCGGCTGTCGTTGTACTCTGATCCAATACCACTTTAAAGGCGGTGAGCCCCAATCCTGTTTGGACGCTCAGCAAGAAAGGATTAACCCTTCCAAGGAAGCGCGCCCATGTAGAACTGACATTCTGATCAAAGAGTAGTGTCGCGGCAATCGTAGAGATCTCTCTCTTCACATAAATCATGAGCCGGCGAACATTAATCCGATCCAATGCCGATGGTGTTATCTGAAGTGTCTTTTGTCCGTAAATCACAATTCCTTCTGCGGGGAAGGATGCGATGGGATTAATACCAACTTCATATAAATTATCGCGCTCTTTCTGATTGAGCCGCTGCGTAACATTCGTCACTGGTAGCCCTGCTGCGCCATTAGCAGATAAGCCGCCTCTGGTAAATCCAGCTGGGGCAAACCAAAGCTTGGCTTTCTCTTCGCTATAGGCGAAAGTTCCCAATGCAACCACCGATGGAGGCACTGTCAAGCTGCCACCTGTATTGTAGTTGTCGGTAATCTGCACCCACGGATAGTAAGCGCAGCCATAACTATTATTTATTTGGCGCTGCGTAAGATTATTAATAACCGTTTGCAAAGAGCCGTTACGCGTAGATGGTGAGGCAGACTTATCTTCGGTAGGTGGAATATATCCGCCGTCAAGATCAATGATCCCCAAAGCATCCCCTCGCGCTGCGCAAACATCAATCAGCTTTTTAGTAAGCACGTTATTGGTAAGCCCCGGCATCGTCATGAGATTACATTCTACAATCTCAGCATCAGCCACAGTCGCAATAGCTCTCTCCACTGATTCAAACGCATAATTAGTTTCAGCGGAAGGATTAGCATCCAAGAGAGTGTTGCGGAAAGGCGCCACTTCTAAGATATCCATCCCGTCGAAGCCGCCATTCAAAACAGTAGTAAATCTCTTGATACCAGCATCCAATACTGCCTTGGAATCATTAGCCACGGCGGTATAAGAGGTGCCCTCTTGTCTGGATCCAGAAGTATATACGCCTAGTGGATAAGACGGATCAGCATTAGAGCCTGACACAATGTCGTCTAGCGTAAACGCCCAAGAATATTCTATAGTGGGAGTGCTGGCTGGATCGGCATCGTTTAAATTACCCGGCAAGCGCCGAACAATATCAGTCACTGATGCAAAGAATCCGGCGCCTTTAACTGTCTGTGCTCCAAAGTAGGCATTTGACTCGTCTGTTCCCGGTGTAGGAGCATTTGTGGCTGAACGTAGAGGAACAGCTGGCCAGTTAAAAGAGGCACTCAGCGTTCCGGAGACAGCCCCACTAAAATTAGTAGCAACACCTCGCGCAGGCGAGACGCCGGCACTATCCAGGCTGTGGGAGAGGATGGCGTTGTTGCCATCAACCAGAGGCGCCGTCAAAGATGTAATCGTTAATCCCGTCGATGCAGAAACAGCACTGAAATGTGCTTTCCCATCTGGACTGAACGCAGCACTACAACTAACATTAATAATCGCTGCAATGTTT
>Ga0209756_1003573_pt1 | contig 12509 bp, 7 predicted proteins | sample ETNvirenome_6_85_FD_184071 | JGI IMG/M metagenome (GOLD analysis project Ga0209756, IMG submission 184071) | Marine viral communities from the Pacific Ocean - ETNP_6_85 (SPAdes) (version 3) | ecosystem: Environmental > Aquatic > Marine > Oceanic | place: Pacific Ocean | collected 2013-06-19
CGTTGGGCGCGCCAAAATATGTCTGAAGGGTTTGCTGGCAAGGAGTTGGATGACCTTCTCGAGCACAGGTTTTCCAAGTCGGTATTGACCGCTTCTGCGGAATTGCTTTCCGGTTTGCGCACCCAACATGAAGGCCTTTCGGGGTTCGTTTATGTGGATGCGGAGTCCTATGCGACAGATGCTGGTGTTTCAGGTTGTGAAAAGGGTGGGACGCGGCACCGTGCTAATCGGATTCCTTCCGTTCTCGAAATGTCTCGGTGTGGAAGCTGCACTAAGGCTCGCATGATGGAAGACGGCACTCGTAAGTGTGCTGCGTACAACAAGGGGTTGGTATCCCCAGAAACGATTGCGGAACCTGAGATCCAACGTATTCGCGAAGCCAACATCCGAGCAACGGAAATGACGGATGCGGAAGCTACGGCTTCTATCTTCACAGATTCTACGATGTATGACCCAGGCGAGTACAACTTGCGCAACGCGGAAATCACCAACCTGACTCTGGATTCTTTTGCCGATACCGAAACCATCGGTCAGGTTTCATTCGGTGGCTTTCTCTGGGAGTAGGTGATGTCGGATGCGATTGGGAAGATAAGACATCGCTTTGCGAAGCAACGTCACAAATGGTTGATGGCGGATTCCGTTGTTGAGACCCAGCAAGCAGTTAAGACGGCGGCGGGAACCTACAAGCGCTTGGTAATGTTCGACTTTGATGGAACCTTATTCCGTTCGTGGGAGAAGGAACCTAAGTGGTGGGGCGGTAGTGAATTAGACGACGGACCCTATTCCTTCTTTGTGCGCCCAGAATCGCTGGATGAACCTTGTGTCCCCGAAAACCCTTCCGGTTCCCATTGGATTTCGAAGGTGGTGGGGGAAGCACAGAAGGCAAGCGCAAACCGCAATGACTTTGTGGTGATCATTACGGGTCGGGTGAAGGTTCACCGCAAACGAATCCTCCAACTTCTGAGTAGCAAGGGCATCAGGCCTAATGCCGCTTACTTCAATCCTGCGATGTCAGCCGCAAAGTTCAAAGTTGCAGTTTTGCGCAGCCTGTTGATCACTCTTAATACGATAGATGAAGTTGTCGTTTGGGAAAACGAGAACATGACCACCTATGAGAACGCCTTGAACAGCGCCGCCAAGGCACTGGGCAGGGACATCAAAGTGATTGTGCATGGGGTGCATGTGCCTGCGGAGCCTCTGACTTGTGGTCCTGAAGACTTTGGGCTTGATTCTTCGGCTCGGGGTTGACCTGTGGCGAACTACTTCAAAATCGGAGACCCAATCTTCTTCGGGAAGTACAAGAACAAGCCCGGTAAGATTGTTCGCTTCTTTAAGGATGGTAGAGGGCTTCCTTATGTCGAAGTAGAACCTATCCCCAAGGGTCGGAAGAAGAACCGAGAGATGGGGCTCTTCAACATCTGGCATCAAGACACCGCAAAGCGTGCATCCGAACTGGCGCACCGCAAGCAAGCTGAAATGAGCCATGCCGCATCGGTGGCCTTGATGAAGTGGTTGTCTGAAGTCACTCGCAGTCTGGGTGTGGCTCAGCATGTCTATGTGGTTGGGGGTGCAGTTCGGAACTTCTTGATCGACCAGCCCATCAAAGACATCGATATGGTGGTGGATTCCCTGTCTCTTAGGGGGAATAAGGATGCCGAATGGGTTGCCCAGCAAATCGCCCGCCGTGTTCCCACCCGAACAGAAATCGTCACTGACAATTTGATGGTCAGTAAGGTTCTCATCAAGGGCGATTGGGATTTGGATGGTCACCCGATGAAGGGTAATGACATCGAAATCGTCAATGCCCGAGAAGAAGTCTACGAACAAGATGAAGCAGGGGACTACTTGGGGCACAAACCCTCGGGTGTTAAGCCCACTTCATTGGAAACTGATGTCACTCGTAGGGAATTCACATTCAACACTTTGATGTGGCGGTTGCTCGATTTAGCCAAGGGACCAGACAAGGCAGAGATCATTGACTTGACAGGATGTGGGCTAAAGGATTTGGAAAGCCGTGAAATGCGGTGCCCTCAAGATCCCGATTTGACGTTCAAGCAAGACCCCACTCGGATTCTCCGAACTATTAAGTTCGCTTTCAGGTACGGGTTCAAGCTTCCCCCGGATGTGAAAGCAGCCGCAAAGCGCCAAGCCAAGGGCTTGAAGCGGATTCCATCGAAGACTTGGTCGGTCTTACAGAAGATCGTTCTCGACAACGCCCAGTACAAGAAAGCCCTCGCTGCTATGGCAGACCTGGGGGTGACGGATGTTCTTGCGGAAATGATTCAGGAAGATCGGCAGTTCGCATCCACCATGGCTAACTATTCCCGCAATCGGGGTGTGGCGTATATGTTCGATCTGATGGATGTTGGTGTTCCGGCGGGATCCCCGATGGGGTTCCTTTCCACACCGCAACAGAAGCGGCTCCGTCAAATAACAACACCGATGGATCGGGATGCGGCCCTTGAATTCTTGGAAGTCCTCAAGAATCCGGGTCGTGCCTACAAAGATAAGCGGTTTGTTCCGCAGTTAGCGATGGGGATGGGGTACACGGGCAAGGCTATGGCCCAATTTATGCCCAAACTCACGGAGCTCGTACGCGAGCTCTTGTTGAAAGAACCGCAGTTGGTGTCCAATCCGAGTGCGTTGAAGCGTGAAGTTGCTGCCCTTGCGGAACGCATCGCTTCTCGAATGGTTTCTAAAGAGGGTGGCGGTTCCCGAACGCTTTACCATGTGGGCAAGCGACCCCCTCAGCCAAAGCCCAAACGGGCAGAATGGCGGGGGCGGGGGCAACCCGAACCCGATTGGGTTCGTCCCTGGTTAGATGCTCCCGTTTCAAAGGGTGTGTTTCTCACCCCTAATCCTTTCTTGGTAGCACCCAAACATGGTGTGTTTGGGCATGTGTATGCCTACAAGGTTCCGAACTGGGTCATCAAAGAAGCAAAGGGAATCCATAGAAAGGATGGGGCGAGTGAAGTCCTAATCCCCGAACCGCTTTGGAAGTATGTCCGGTTCGCCGGTAAGTCTATGGACGAACAAGACTTCTTGGATCAAGTCTACCGAAGTGATGGTGCTGCATTCACACGGTCGCGGGCGAACTACCGAAACAAGGACGATTGGGAAGCCATTCAACGTGTGGCGGCCAAGTTTAAGAACAAACGAAAGGTGCCTAAAGCAGACGGTAAGGGCACAACAACCATCTATGAATATGGCCCTCGCCAGGTTCAGAACCGCAACCGTGCGAAAGCGGAACGAGTTGAGAAGCTTCGCGGCACCATCGGTGGTCTTCGTAAGCAAGTAGCAAAGGACTTGAAAGACGATGACCCTAAGAAGCGGCTCACGGCTCTTGCAGTGGCATTGATTGATCAGACCTATGAACGGGTAGGGAACGACAAGTCAGCTAATGATAACGGGCATTACGGTATCACAACGCTTACTACCGACCATGTGAAGATGGGGAAGGGGAAGGTTACCCTTTCTTATGTTGGTAAGTCGGGGGTTGAACACACCAAGACAGTCACCGACAAACCCACCATTACGGCCCTCAAGGCTGCTATGAAGGGGCGTGGGAAGAAGGACCGCTTGCTGTGTGATGGTGCGGACTGCACCATCCGAGCCCGAGATGTGAACACCTACCTTCGTCAGTTCGACATTACAGCTAAAGACCTTCGGGGGATGCACGCCAATGAGGAGATGCGAAACCTCCTGACCCAAATCCGCAAAAAAGGACCCCAACTACCTCGAGAACGCAAAGAGCGGGACAAGATCCTCAAAGCGGAATTCAAGGAAGCACTGGAAGGAACTGCTGGGGCAGTAGGACACAAGGCCTCCACCTTGAAGTCTCAATACTTGGTTCCAGGTATGGAAGAGGCTTTCCTGAAGGATGGAACCGTGATTGATAAACTCCATAAGAAATCTTCGTTGGCAGACCAATGGGGTCCGATGGCAATCGAAGCCTCGCGTTTGAAGACCCAAGTGTTCCTGTTGGGGGTGGGCGGTAATGTCGGTGCATTTGATGAGAACAAGCTGCCCAAGGGCAAGCTTCGCATCACAAGCTGGGGGGTGCCGGACAAACCTAAAGGAGCCTTCTGGACATCTACTCTCAAAGGGAACACTTCTGGATGGATTGATTGGTGTAGCTGGGAAATGCCCCATTGGATTGGGGAACAAGCTGTTTTGTTCAAACCCAAGTCGAGTGCGAAGATTCTCTGGATTCGGTCTGCCCAAGACTATGAAGATGTGAAGCGCGCCTATCCAGGCAAGATTGAACGGCTCAAGAGATTTGGGGACAACCATATCGATTGGGAAGCTGTGGCGAAGGACTACGATGCCGCTACCTGTCCGACGGGGAACTGCATTTATGCGTGGGATGCCGAATCAACTGCTTGGTTCAATATGAATGCGCTTGAGTTTGAACGTTTGGTGGATGTGGATAAGAAATGCACCATCAAGGATGAAGATGATTGGGGTCCGGATCACGAGTACTCGCTACGAGTGGGCACCAAATCAGATACCGAGCGAGAAGACGAAGAAGCCCAACGCTTGATTCGCAACTCCCCTAAGAAAAAGCCCCCGCGGAAAGACCTGGAACGTAGTCGGGTTCAAGACCATAAAGATGAAGATCTCGATGAAAAACAAGACCGTAAAGACCTTTCCCTAAACTGGAAGGACATCGCCGCTTCTATGCAAGTGCGTCGAGTGGCTTCTCGTTTTGCAGAAGAAGTTGCAGAAGAAGATGCCGGCGGTTCTGGTGGTTCCATCGGTGGGGCTTTCCTGGAATTCCTTAAAGAAGAAGGGGATAAGAAGGTCAAAAGTCCAGATACGGGCAATCAAGTCAAGCTGAAGTCCCTGAAGGGGGACAAAGGCAAGAAGGTTCAACAAGACGAATTCCAGAAGTGGCTCTCGAAGAACAAGGATAAGGATGAGGGTTCTGCTAAACCCAAGAAGGAAAAAGAAGAAAGCGGAAAGAGCGAACTCAGTGAGCGTGCGGATGCAGCCGAAACCAAACGACAGGAAGAAGAACGCGTATCGGAAGAAGCCACCAAAATCGTAGACAGCTTGTCCCATCTCAACGACACATTGACGAGCGACATTTCGGACGGTGACCTCAGGGACTTCACACCCGAACAGATGCAGGCATTTTCCAGCTCGTTCGGGGCTGCTTCCACAAAGATGGATGAAGGGGACAACGGCTTCCGTACTGACCCCGCCAAGCGGAAGAAACTCGAAAAGAAGGTGGAAGGCTTCCGGGAGTTGTTGGACAACACAGATTCCGCAGGGGACAAGCTAAAGGCAGACCCCGAGAAGTTCGCCGAAGCCTTGGCTACGGTGGACTACTACGAACGTGTGTTGAACAACCCCTTGGTTGTTCCAAACAACCCTATTTCAGAAGTTGGTGGAACCCTTTCAGGTAAGGACCTCGATAAGGCCAAGGAAGCGGTCTCTGCCCGTGCCAAAGAATCCTACTCCCGGTATCGGGGTGTGGATAAGAACACCCGAGATGCCGTTTCTGAATCGTTAGACAACGAAATCGCATCGCTTGATGAGGGTTCTGCGCGCCGATTAGAACTGGAAGGGGTGAAAGCGGGGCTTGGAGTTCTTTCTGCCGTAGAAGACGGGGATGACTTTGAAGGTGGTCCGGAAACTCAACAGTTAGCAAAAGCTCTCGCTTCAACTGGAAACATTGACTTGTTGATGGCGGTGGCCCCCCAAACCGTATCCGATGCACACCAACACCAACAAGAAATCCGATCTGCTCTTCGAACAGTAGAAGATAAGCAATGGTTGGGTGTGCTTGGGGAAGATGCACCAGGTGGCCCCATCGCTGAGCTGTTAGGGGACGATGAAGGTGGGCAGTACCTAACTGAAGATGACCGTGCGTTCTTGCGTGAGGTCTTGGGCGATGAAGTTCTCGGTGGGGTGGCGGTTATTGACCCTGCCGTAACTAAGAAGGCCCCTACTTCCGGTTCCGGGCGAGAATTGATGGACGCTCGTGGCCTCGGGGATGTTCGAGACCGCGTACGAAAGCAGGTTTCGGAAGCCTTGGGGTCGGAAGAAGGGGTGTATGCCCTTTCGGAAGAAGGGGAACCCGAACGCAAGGGGTTCCTCGAGATGCTGCTTGATTTGCTTACGGGTGGTCGAAAAGAAATGGTGGATGCGGTTAAGGCTGAAAAGCCCAAGTCTAAACCCAAGACAGAAGAGCCAAAGCCCGAAGTGCTCAAGCCTAAGTCCTTGGAAGATGTGGATGGGGACAAGGAAAAGTCTTCCAAGACCAGTTCTTTAGCTCATGGGTATACTTTTGAAGTATGGGGCTCTGTGAATAAGGTTGAAGGGCAAAAATGTCCTTCAATGGATCGTTAGGGTTTCTATATGACCACCATAAGAGTGAACCTTCATTTCATTTCCCGCCCCGTGCGGTAAACATAAACTCGAACAGGGGCGGCCACAATGACCACCGATCAGCTTTCAAGGAAAGGCGCGCGAGAGCTCACAGTAGCTATCGACCGCGTTGCCGAATGCGTACAACACAACCACATCGTTCTCGGGATTGACCCGAAGATTGCGGTGGATTTCGCCTATCGGTGCGATTTGATCAGTGATGCAGTAGAGACTACTGCGGTCACCAACCATCCCCTTGATAAGAGTGCGGAAGATGCGGCCAGTGAGATTGGCGCGGAAACTAAGGGTCCTATTTATGAAGAGGAATCGGATCCCGACTTGAAGGGTCAATTCACTCAAAAAGAATTTCAGCAGCTAACGGACGAGGTTGAAGGTTCAAGTTCCCCCGCCGGAGTTGACAACGGTAAGAAGCTGGCAGGTGCAGTGGATGCGGTTCTCGCTGCAGACAACTCCCTTGATCTGATTACTGCTATGGAAACCTTGAATACGGAACTCAATGATGAGTCGGACAAGGTGGCGCGGGGAAAGCTCCCTGGCTACAGCCCAATGCAGTTGAAGCAGGAGATTGATCGGCTTTCGGACTTGCGCCAACAAATCACCACCCATACCAAGCAGTTTGAAGACATCATCAATAAGTTGAAGTCTCTTGAAAAGGAAGAGAAAACAGGGCTTGCTGCTTTGAAGAAGGCAGCCCAGCAGATGCGCGAGAAGGGCAAGTATGTCTTTGAAGCTGAGCAAGCATTGCTCGAGTTCACTGCATACCTTCAGGACAAGACCCCCGGCATCTCACAGATGATTGAAGACCCCAATGACCCGAAGTCGAAGTACGGCGATAAGGCTGGGGACATGTTTGGTCGTATTGCCGCTCAACTCGGGCAGGAAGTAGCTGACCAGGTTCAAGTTATTTACACCGAAACCAAGGAAGACCTTACCCATACGGCAATGGCCGTTCGCGGCTTGAAGATCGTCCAGAAGACGGCTTCCCTTCCCCCTGGTGCCGCAAAGACTGCTGGTATCGCTGACATCGCAGTGGGCATCAAGGATTGGCTCGCTGGTGGTGTAGATCGCGCAGCACAGAAGATTCTCGGGTTTATGGGCGATGTGTCCAAATGGCTGAAGGGCTTTGTGCTCCGAACCAAGATGGTTCGCAAGTCTAAGGACACCCTTGAAGCGGCTCTTAACAACGCCGAAAAGAACATTGATGGGCTCTTTCAATCTGGACGCGCTGCTTCTGAAGCAACGGACACCGATTTTAACCTTACGGCAGAATAGGGGGTCTTAGTGAGCCGTGAAGCCAGCACATTTGTAAACTATCAGCAGCGAGCTACTGAGTTCTCCGTCGGAGAAGTTGTAGTTCCGTTTGGTGGTTTTGATTCAATGTCGGGGAGGGTTACCGCTGTGTGGCCCGCCATCGGCATGATTGATGTGGAATTTCCAACGGGAAGCAAGCGCTACCCTGCGGAAGAGCTTCAACGGTTTGATAAAGACGGTGATGCCCAGCCCCCAACAGATGACAGTGTTCCGGGCGGGCAACCTACTGTTTCGGTTCCTGGTGGTCCTTACAAGGAAGCTTGTTCAGAAAGGGTTGCTGAAGCGCATCAAAAGCGTTCGATTTATTGGGCTTCCCGAGATCGTAAGTACCGTATGACCAGTGGGGAAGAAGCGGGTGGTTGTCCTAACTGCCCGAAGTGCAAGGACATTCCCTTGAAGCGTGCCGTCTATAAAAGGCGAGATGGTTCCAGTGACCGTCTGATGGGCTGTCCCGGATGTATGTTCCTCATTAAAGATGCGGACATCGTTAATTTCGGTCCGACTGTTGTGGATGAAGTAGAAATCGAGAGGGCCGACTGATGGCTTTCATGAAGCGCGCCAATGCCGTCGTTCTACACCCTCGGACTACTGTTTCCGCTTGGGATTCTTCCAGCGCTTCGTGCAAGACCGCATCCAACTTGACGGAACAAGCCACCTCTATTTTGGGTTCGGCTTTCGATCCTTCTCAGTATTTGCTTACACATTGTACGATTGTGGCTTCTGTAGATGTGGATGATGTTCCCGATGTGAAGTTGGGGAATGTGAAGGTTGGGTCTACGACCATTCTTCGTAAGTACCGCGATTACCATATCAGTCCAAAGTGCGCCCAGTATGTGAACAACAATGGGGATTCGTGGTCCCGAGGTGTACTCCTCAAAGCTTTCCGCACTTTCGTCGGGGCACACAACTTCCTGGAACATGTTCAAATCGAAGATCAGTCCAAGGGTCGTGTGATTGATGCTGCGGCACGAGACATCGGTGACAGTGTGTACATCGACATCTTGGTTGCTACCGACCGTAAGCACGCATCTTTGGTTCAAGACATTGAAGCCGGCAAGTTGGGAACCCTGTCGATGGGTTGTACAACAGACTTCACCATTTGCACCAAGTGTGGACACACCGCAGTAGATGAAACCGAACTTTGCGACCATATCAAGTACGCAAAGCTGAACACCTTTATGGATGGTCGTGGGCAGAAGCGAGTGATTGCTGAGCTGTGTGGCCATAAAGATTACGATGAAACTGGTGGGGTGACCTTCATTGAAGCTTCTTGGGTGGCAACACCTGCCTTCAGTGGGGCGGTGATGCGGAACATCTTGTCCCCTGCAGAAGCGGCGGCACAGCAAAATTCAATTCAGGCTGTTCTTTCCGCACCCCCTGCCGAATGGTCTAAAGACGCGATTGCAAAGGCAGCTCGTAAGGTTGAATCCTACGATTTTGGTCATATGACAGAAGAAGAAGCTGGCAATGCCGGTGAAGAAGGGGGTTCAGAAGATCCTGGAACGGGCGAAGCAGATGCCCCTATTCCATTCAGTGACCTGTCTGATGAAGTCTATGGGATGGTCACTGACCGTGTGCGAAAGCGCATTAAAGAAGAAGTGGCACAAGCTACCCGTGATGAAGCCAAGGCTCCATCGGATTGGCCCAATGACACCTTGAATAAAGAAGGTGCATTGAAGGAAACCTACCACCGAGCGTTGAAAGCGGTCGTTCGCATTGCTTCTTGCGATGCCGCATTGGTGGAAGGTGTCGCACAAGTTAATGAAGCCTTTGGAGTCAAAGCCTCTCGCACCGTTTATCGGGCGGTGTTGGCGACAGGCTCTGCCACGAAATTTACCAGTATTGATTCTTTCTTGCTTGCTTGTTCTGAGCATGCAGGCAGGTGTCTATCCCCCGCCGAACTCCGGCTTGCGGTCCGGGTCGGCTTTTTGCTTTCCTCCGGGGGAGCAGCAACCAACCCACCCGCTAAACCCTGAAAATGGAGCTGACCATGAACCGTCAACGAATGACTTGGAATGGTGGGGATCTTGAAAAGGACCCCACCAAGAGCGCTTCGGCGCATCCTGCAACCCCAGACGAGGGACCTGCTTCCCCCGCTTACAAAGAAGATCCGGGACCGGATGACTACAAGAATGGCGATACGTCTTCTTGGGCTGAAGATCCTCATCCTGGACCTTACGAGAACGGCGAACACCCGGCGACTCCGGACGAAGGTTCTTCGCATCCGGCAGCCAAGGCTGCTTCTCGGAAGGACTTGGAGCGTCGCGCCGCAAAGTGCATCCGTATCGCAACTGCTATGTTGGGTGACGGTGCTTCTGTTGCCGACATCGAAGATCAAGCCCTTACTCTTATGGACTTGACCGATTCTGCTATTCGGGCATCTTTGAGCCGTCTTTCGGGTGGTGATGATAAGGGCGACCAGTCGAAGTCCCATGAGGACTACCCTGATGCCAAGGATGGCGACAAGGAAACGGGCAAGGGCGAGTCTGCCGGTGACCAGTCGAAGTCCGATAAGGACTACGAAGGTGACAAGAAGGCTGCTGAAAAGACCGCTGCCTTTGAAGACCGTCTTGCTTCTATCGAGCGCTTTCTGAGCAAGGCTGGTTACAGCTATATGCAGGAAGAAGCCGCTTCGTCCCGTCCTCTTGTGCAGGATATGATGGCAACTGCCGAACATCCCGGAGAGATCGAAGCCGAGGATGAAGAAGCGATGCTTGAAAAGATGCTTCACGAAGAAGGGATGTACGGTGCTGTAGACCCCGGTGAGATCGAAGCCGAAGATGTCGAAGGAATGCTTCAAGAAATGATGGCAGAAGAAGGCATGTCCGACTTCGACGCTGTTGCTGCGGAAGCGGAAGCCCACGCTGATGGCAAGGACCAGAACGACCCCGAGGCTTACTACGAGGCTGGCGGTGCTACCCTTAGTCCTGCTGCCATGAAGGAAGAGGAAGCTGCTTCCCAAGATCCGGGTGACTACGATTCGCTGGCTCTCCCCGGCGGTTCCGATGAAACTATGACAATGTTCGCGGAAGAAGAAGTCGTTGACCCCATGGGTGTCCTTTCTACGGACTTGAACGAAGATGAAGGTGACCTTCTGGCTCGCTTGTTCTCCGACCGCGCTGCGAAGGAAGACAAGAAGGAGCAGGAAGACCACGATGAGGGTGCCATCAAAGATGATGAGGACCACATCGAGGACCTTGAAGACGACGAGAAGGATGAGAAGAAGGATCTGAAGAAGGAAGAGAAGAAAGCTTCTCGGAAGCCCCAGCCCAAGAAGGCCAGCACCGGTGCAAAGACACTTGGTGGTGTTTCGAAGGAAGCAGCCAACGAGGTCAACGACCTTGCAAAGCTGTGGGAATCGGCTCCTGATGTTTCTCGGTTCTTCTAAACCGTAAACTTTGCCCCTTGATTGCGGTGTGGTTAGCCCTCCACCGTGATCAAGGGGTCCAAGGTCACCTTTTCTTTTGAAAAGATGACCTTTGGTTCAATAGGTATTCAATACCGACCATATATTAGTAGGCATTCAGCCTTTCGTTGGCGGGGCAACCCATCAACATCAACCCCAACGCCCCTGTAAACAGGGAGCACAGACCAGGAGATAATCATGGCTTTGCTTGGACAGGCGAGTGGCGGGTGGACTGAGAGTTCTTCGAGCTTACGGCTTTTGCACGTAGGTATTCGAAACACTGTCGGCGTCCTCTCCAACGACTCGTTCACACAAACGAACCCCCCAATTCTCACTGCGACTTCTTTGATTTCCCAGGCCGCCGGTATGGATACCAGCGTTCTCGGCGTTCTTAGTGGTTCGGTGGCAATTACCCGACCCGACCAAGGTTCCAACACAATCGGTGGACCCGGCGATAACACAATCGTCGCTGCTTCCGGTGGTGGTACGGCATCTACGAATGACGCAACCAACCTTTCTGGTTTGGCATGGCAACCGCTGGGACTCTTCATCAATGACGCGGCTGGTTACAGCTACGAGAACCCCCCGGCTGCGGCAAGCGGCAAGGGTCCTTACGTCAGTGGTCAAGGAACCTACGCCTCGAGCCTCTACGAGACCCAGCAGCAAGCTGCTCTCGGTGGTGGTGCCGCAGGTGATGCGATGCCGTATGTTACAGGACAAGAGCTCATTGCTTCCTTGAACTGTTACCTGCAGCCTCGGGACATCTTTGAACTCGTCGGTGCAGCTACTGTAGCCAACGATGTTGTAACTACTTCTTTCATGGCGGGTGTGCAGAACGGTGCCGGTGTTGACATCACCATCGGTATTCTGAAGATGCCTGCTGATGCCGTTCAACCCGAAATCGTTTTCGACCAACGTATCTGATAGGAGGATATGAAAATGACTATCGCAAACAGCGTAAAGCAAAAGCTGATCAGCGACTACATTTCGACTCCCCAGGGACGTTCGAAGTTGGCCGCATCAATGACACAACCCCTGCGACTTCGTCGCGACTATATGGCAGTTGGTCGTAAGACCTTCCTTGTCGAGCAGTTGCCCGATGGCGCACTTCCGATCTACGATAAAGATCCGGATGTGACCGCGTATGTGGTTGGTGAAGAAGGTGAGAACATCATCGCCGTCACCAAGCCTCGTCGTGTGATCTTCCCTCTTTTCGAGATCGCTTCCAACCCTGAGATTCCTCTGACTCAGATCAAGGAGCGTCGTTTCGACCTTATCGAACGCGCCCAAGACCTGGCACGAGCTCAGATCCAAGCTGCTGAAGATGAGCGTGTTTTCGCCGTCCTCGATGCAATCGCAACCAACGGTTTCGATAGTATCGCTGGTGGAACTAACG
>Ga0209756_1003578_pt1 | contig 12494 bp, 16 predicted proteins | sample ETNvirenome_6_85_FD_184071 | JGI IMG/M metagenome (GOLD analysis project Ga0209756, IMG submission 184071) | Marine viral communities from the Pacific Ocean - ETNP_6_85 (SPAdes) (version 3) | ecosystem: Environmental > Aquatic > Marine > Oceanic | place: Pacific Ocean | collected 2013-06-19
TGTATAGACCCCGAAACTACACCAGAATGCATATGGTCTTCTGTGGCTTCTAGTATTGATATTCGAGCGCTAAATGATTCACTTGGTGCGGCAAATGCACCGGAAATCGAAGCACTATACGCAAATGATGCCGTTTCATTTGCAGTAACAATTGATATAGCTGTGCCATCACCGGTAGCAAAATTGCCGCCTTCGGTTTGTACTAGCCGTTGGTATGTTTCTTGTATTCTTTGGCTGGATAGGTTATCGAGAGCCATTTACATAACCTTTATTTTTTATATAAACCTTTGAGAACTCCTTTAACAACTTCTCTGCGTTTAGTTTCTGTCAATGGTTTATATTTTGTATATGTTGCAACTATTTTATTTAATCTATCTTTTTTAACTCGTAAATTATTAACATTAATATTTTCACGTACTAATAATTTAAGAATATTTTTAACATGGTCTACTTCTTGTTCAGTAATCATCTGTTTAACATTTGATACTTGTACATTATTTTCTTTTATAATTTTTGGCGATTTCTGTGAATGCACTTCTACTGTTACTTGTTTACTGGCCTGCACATCAAAGTCGGAACTCCATGGCGTAAAATATGTATCCTCTGCAATAACTTCTAAACGAATATTACCAGTAGTACTTTCATCTATAAGCCCCTTTAATTTACGTACAGGAATTTCACATTTACCTTCTTCTGAAATTTTCCCATTGAACATTAAACTATATTCGGAGGTTTCAACCACTAATCTAGCTGTTGATTTTTTTAGGCTAGCACCTTCTATTTTAATATCGCATTCAAATAATTCTGCTTTATCAGTATATAATTTATACATGTATATTCTCCACTGTTAACTCAATTCCTAATACTTCTTTTGCTACTAATTTTACATCTTCAGCCGTTATTTCAATATCATCACGAATCGTTTTTTGACCTGAATATGTTTCAATTCCTTTAACTTTGCAAATTAATTTTATATATCTACGTTTCTTTTCTGGTTCTATTTCACCAAGCCACGAACCGTCATGATCTGAAAAGTGATCCAACATATCTGTCGCATCAAATACATCATCCCATGTATACGGATTATCATTCCATAAAAGGCCGGCATTCTTCCAACGCATTGGAGCGCCATAATCCGTAGGATATACTGAACTGTCCATAGTCTTTTATATAAATATGCTCATTAATGATAACCATTCAATAATTCTAATAAATCATCAATTGCACCATGTCTATGTGAATCTTCTAATACAGTTTTAAAAACATATTTTGAATTTACTAATTTTGACATGTCATGATATGCAGAATAATTTTTATCTTTTAAATCGATTTGGTATGAATCTCCACAGAATATCATTTTAGAATCTTTACCTAACCTACCAATTGCCATTGCTAATTGTGATCTAGTAAGATTTTGGAATTCATCTACTATTACAACGGCGTTATCAAAAGTTCGTCCTCTAAAGTGTGCTAATGAACATAATTCAATTGATTCATCCTTTTCCATCGATTCTAATTTATCGGGTTTATTATATACCTTTCGCATATTTGATCTAATAGGCACGAGCCATGGTTCCATTTTTTCTTTTTCAGATCCTGGTAGGAATCCATTATCTTCTGTGGCAACCGTTGGTCTAGTAATTACTATCTTATTATATTGCCGTTTAAAAAATTGATCCAATGCAACTTGAACTGCTAATAATGTTTTTCCGGAGCCGGCTTTACCAACAATGAAATTAAATGGGTGTTCTAAAATTTCAGCTTTAGCTAATTTTTGCTCTGGTGATAATGTTAATGAAAACCTTACTGCACCTTTTGGTGGAGTTTTTTCTGTATTCGCCTTTGCCATACCGCGATTCCTTTTGTTAACTTATTTATATATAAATATCTGTATTAGTGAAAGCAATAGATTTTTTGTAACAAAGTCCAAAAAAAACCCTCCGTAGTAGGAGGGCTTTTAATATTAAAATAATTTTAAATACTAGATAGTATCTAAACCATGTACTAATACTTTACCATAGAATTCAGGACGAACCATTTTCTTAGCATAACGAGTCATAACACCTTTACGTGGCGTAAAGTTATCTGGATCGTATACTAATGGAGTCATGATAAGTGGAATATATGGAGAATAAACAGCACCTGTTTCAAGGAACTGAGTACCACGGTATCCCATTAAGATGGTATTTTCAGTCATATAAGGGTTTTTATAAACTTGGAATCTAGAATTAATAGATCCAACTTTTTGAACACCCATTGCAAACTGAGCTTTATCTCCATCTGTATCAGCAGCATATCCTGGAATTGATTCTAAGACAGTTGCAATAGTTGGAGAACATACTAGGAAGTTAGCTCCACCTCTTAAAGTTAATTGGTGAATTTTGTTCGAAACTTTCTGAATTTTAGTACCTAAAGTTTGGAACCATGTTCCTTGGTTGTATGCTTGAGCGGTTGCATTTCCTTCCTGGAATGCAGTAGTTGCTGCATCATACTCATAACCAATTTTGGCAGACCATCTTTCAACAGTTTGAGCATTTTCTTGTAACATACTTAAAATTTCTAAATCAATTTCTTGCGAAACGTATTCAGATAGCATGCTAGTTAATTCTGCTTCTGCATCAATTGAATGATATGCATTCAAGTCTTGAGCAAATTCTGGAGACCAGACAGCTTTCAACTTACGAGTTTTGGCTACAATGGCTTCAGATCTCATTTCAAGATTAATTTCTGGAATATCTAAAGTTGTTCCGCCACCCTCTTGATTACTATTGATTGCATTTGAATCTTCGAAGTCACCTCTAGAGGTATCAGTAGGTTGTTTATGGTATGTCACTTCTACTGCATTAATGGTTGCGCCATCTACTAAGAAGTAAACAACTGTTCCAGCTGCATTTGTTCTAGTAAATTCTGGATATACATTATCAATACCAGTACCATTGATATTAAATGCACGAACGCCGTTCATATCTGCATTAGGAAGTACTTCATTACCAACTGCAACTACTGCTACTGGATTTCCTAGATTAGAAGCAGAGAATTCAGAGTTAAAGTTAGTAAATATATTAAATCCAGTTTGGTCTAACGCTGTATTATCAGTAAACGTATTTGATGTGCTCCAAGAACCAGTTGATACAGTAGAGACTGATGCAGCTGCTAATGTTTGAGCAGAACATGTTACGTCGTTAATAGTATAACCAAAACGACCCGGTCCGTAAAGACCTTCCGTTGCAGCTGTATCACCATTAGATGTATCAGTTACACCAAATACAGAATCTGTTTGTGAAGTTCGGCCTGCTCCAGTTAAGAAGTCATTTCCGCCGGCTGCACTACCTGCTTGTCCTTGACCTGTACCATATTTAAAGTCTAAGTAAAATACTAGACCAGATGGCAAGTTCATTGGTTGTACAGATACAAAATCTTTAGCTGCAATTTCAGCAAAAATTCTACGAACTAATGGAAGAGCAACCCCTGCCCATTCTTCGCCGGGTCCTGCTGTATTAGTAGCATTTGCTTCTGTTACCAGTTGCTTGGCTTGGTTCTCTAAAAGAACGGCCATACCTTTTCTTTCAACCTCATTGCTTATTCCTTCCAATAGGCCGGTTTTTTCCCACTTGCGTTCAAGTGCAATTGCCGCGGCATTTTGGTTGGCGTTGCCATTTTGAGGTAATAATGAATTAATGTTCATTTTCAATTTCCTTTTTACAGATTAGCTAATTTTTTCCATCTAGCTGTCAAGTCAGTACCTTCAGAAATAATTTCTTTTTGTGGTGCCGTCGATCGACTAGGTTTAGAAGCATAGCTTTCTTTAATTGTTCGTTTTGTTTTACCAGTCATTGCAAATCCTTCAGATAATGTAGCATAAACTAATTTTACTTCACGTATAGTGGAAGCTCTATCAAAGTTTTCAATTACTTTCATTTTCTGAGATTCATTCATTGAATGATTTCTAAACAATTTGTTTGAGAATAATAATTTTGCATTAAGAAGATTAACTTCATTAATTTTGCCTTTCAAGAATCGAATAACGTTGTATGCTTCATCTAAATCTTTAGCAGCATCACCATCATCAACACCAGCAGTGTCTTGAGCTTCCTCTACTTTTTCTTCTTCAGCATCACCTTCTTCTTCTCTTAATGCATTAATGATTTCATCGATAGAAATATCTTCATCAACTTCTTCTTTTTCATCATCACCTTCTTCGCCTTCTTTTAACTTTCCTTTACCAGGATCGTCTTGGTCGGATGAAGATGCGGCTTTCATTCCAGTGCCTTTACCAATACCAGTAGAGCCTGACGCCTCTTCTAGTTCTGGCTCTTCTTCTTCAGAAATTTCAGATTCTAATTCTTTGATAATTGCTTCTAATTCTAGATCTTCTTCCATGTCATCGCCATATTCGCCTTCTGCAACTGGGTCTTCAGCAGGGACTTCATCTTCTACTGGAGCTTCATCTTCAAATTGAAGTGATTCTGCAGGAAGTTCGTCTTCTACTGGTGGTTCCTCGATTGCAACTGGCTCAGCATCTAATTCCGGTTCATCTTCGAACCCTTCTTCTTCAGCTAATTTAGCAGACAACATTGATTGGAGTCTAGGAGTGAAAGCTTCTTCTAATGCAATTTTAGCATTAGCAAGTGCAGTTTCTCGTACGGCTTTAGCGTCTGCAATTGCTTCTTTTAATAAATCATTTTTCATGATTTCTCCTCTTATTTAATTTGGAAATAAGGCTATTAAGAGCCTCAATAGAAAGTACGTATGTACTTGGTTGAATATTTGTCTGAGTGACTGATTATTAAAATACAGTATCGTTAACATTTATATATATGCAATAGTTAACGAAAACATTCCCTTATAACGTAAAAAAGTGCCAAAAGGCACAATTTTTACTGATTTTGATCATCTATCCATTGATAATATTTAGCTCGATCAATCTCTTCTTTTCGTTTTTGACTCTTTGATACAAAATGTCTACGGTTCTTCAAATCCTCCATCTTTCCAGATTCTTTAAGTTCACGCTTAAATGACTTTAATGCGTAATTTATATCACCTTTTGGATATTGTTTTGTCGATAATACTTTTACTGCTACACCTGCTCCAGGTACGATACTTTTTTGTTGTTTACTCATATAACTTATTTTTGTTTTAATATAACAAATTTATTTCAATTAACCTAATCTTCGTGAAGTGATTCACCAATTTTATAATAACGATTTAATACAGTACCCATATCTTCATATGCCGATTCCAATCGTTGCTGCATTGAACTCATTTCAGTTGCAGTTTTTTCAAATACCTTATAAGCTTCATTCATTTGTTTCATATGACGTGATGTTGTAACATTATCAAACCAGTGTTCGGTTTCTGATAATGTTACCTTTTCTGCACGCTCTACTACACTTTGCAATGTTTTGGTAACCTCTTGTAGTCTACCATTGGAATATACCATCTCACCTAACTTATGAAAATTACCTACTGCTTCTAAAAATGAATTACGATCTTCTTTTGTCATTTTTTGATCATCATCTTCTCCTAAATATTTTTCATTAAGGATGTGCTTCATTAATTGGTCTTCGTATTTTTTCATTATAAATCTCCTATACGTTTTACCATATTTTGTTTTCTATCCAACATTTTACCCATGGCTTCTATTTGTTTTTCTGCGCCTTGTAAATACCTAGCTATTTGGTTTTGTAATTGCTGGTATTGAGGGTCGCCTGTTTCTTCTTCTTTAGCTTCTAATTCTGTTGATAATTCTTTTTGAAAATCGTTTATCGCATCTAATAATCCAGATGTTTGTTCAATAAAATATTGATAATCAAATGGACTAGATTGTTCTTTTAATAATGATTTTAATTTCATTTTATTCTCCGGATCTTTCTGCTGGTATATTTCCGAATACATCAGGACTTGATGGCTTTATTCCAGGAGCCTCTGAACCGGCATATTTACTATTATTAAAATGTTTATCTAAACCACTAGGTGATGGTTCATATGCTAAAGTATCCTTTCCTTCACCGGTACCTTTGGTACCACGTGGATTATAAGGACCATATTGTGATTGCAAATCTTCTAATGCCATGATTTAAAACTCCGTTATTATATCGGTTATTATTCGTTCTATATTAACAAATTTATTTGTCACATGAATTTTTGATTCATTTACTGGAGATAAAAATGCTCCTTGAGTAGATGGGTTAGAAACAAAATCAAATGCAATTAGTTCAAAGTCTGGTTGTACTTCTAATGTTTCATCACCTTCTCTCATTACTTCTTTAACAGAACCCATACCTCTAGAGGATATACCTAATCGTATACCTGATTTAAATAGTTCTTTAAGTATGTTTCCTGCAGGTGTTCCTAACACTTCTACCTTACCTACTAAGTCGTCTCCTTGCCATCCCATTTCTAATATATTATGAGATACATTTGCCAAGTTAACTACTGATGAATCAGGGTGATCTAATTCTCCTAAAGCTCTACGTTCTTTTATAAATGTACCAGCATAATTACTAGCTTCACGCATTAACGTTTCTTTTGGATATATTCTACCATTTTGATTTTTAGACTCAGCTCTTTGTAAAACGCCGTTAACAATTAACTTACCATTATTTTGAGTTAATGATTCATTTATTGATTGAGGCGAAACTTCAAATACTGAATAATCTACTAATAATTGCTTATGCATTTTACTTCCCCTTCATATATAATCCAGAATTTAAAAATGCTTGATGGGCCTCAAATCGCTTTCGCTCATCTGCATATTTACGTTTCTGTTCATGTAATGTTAAATTTACATTTTCTTTTGCTTTAACAAATTGTTGCCAAGTTCTATTTAATATCATGATGATAGTTCCTTTAATCTATGTGCAACACGTAACATACGTTCATTTATTTTAGCAAATCGTTTACCAGTTGCTTTCCAAAAATGACCGGATTGCATACCAGTTTCAGTCTTTAAACGTAAATTATTGTTAACAATCTTTTCCATTTCACTTAACATGCGGTTAACTTCCATAATACCTCTGTTAACTTTTTGTTGCGGTGTCGATGTAGGATCTTTTTTATAATCACGATATGAAATTTCATGAAGATCTTCCATGGTTGCTATCATTTTTTTATAGGCACTTTCGAAATGTTTATCACTACTTGGCTGTTTTTTCATTCCTAATTTTTCTGCATTTTCATTTTCATCTTCTTTCTTGCCAAATGCATGAGGTGTCTTTACAGGTCCTTCGCCGCCGTCCATATTACCAGTAACGTTAGCTTCGTCTATTTCATCTTCTTTTTCATCGGCAGCCTTTTTCATTGGCTCTGATTTATCACCATCTTTATCGACGTCGAGAAAATCGGGCTTAGATTTTGCTTCGTTGAAAAATTGTTTCATTTCTTCTATTAATTTCATTATACCGTTCCTTGCACTTTAAAAACATATACTTTTGTGCCGCCGGCTGTCGATCCGGAAATTTGCGATACTGACAATGGTACTATTCCAATACCGGTAGAACTAATATCATCTAATAATACTTGGCCGCCACCAGATAGCGTTATAACATTGTCGTTTGTTGTATCTCCAGGATCTACTACTCGCACAGCGCCATATCCATAATTAGATCCGGTAAAATCAACTTGGCCTCCGGTATATGTATATACGCTTAAAATTCGTCCTGGGTGGCCTAGGCGATCAAACTGATTCTGTTCTGTTGAGTATGCATCATTCCACATATTATTTAGTTCCTATATTTTTAAGTTCATTAACTAATTCGTAATATCTAAGCATAGTTAATACATCTTTATCTTGTAAGGAATGTTGTTTACCTAGTTTAGTTAATAAATTAGATACTTCTGTTAATTTTATACGTATAACTTTGTTTGGTATATTAGGTTTTAAATTACTAATAGTAGATTTTAAATTTAAAATTTCTGAAAGTACATATTTTTTTAATTTAACAGAGTTTGTAACGTTATTAATATACTCACGCAACATACGTTTTTGAGATTCATTTAAATTTGAATATTTTTGGTTAAATTTATCAACTACTAATTTTGATGCTAAAATACGTACATCTTTATGTTGTGTAGTTAATACAGTTGAAGTTTTCTTAACATGTGATTGAGTTTGTATATGTTCAACTAAAGAAAATTTATTTATTGTATATTGTGCCGGATCATCTGCCTCCGCATATTCAAATAATTTATATGTCGAAGCATGTGTTTTATAATTTGTAATTTTAGATTTAAAGAACTCTTCTAATTTATACGTAGCCTTTAAATCTTTAATTAAATTATATTTATCTCTCCGGAGTTGCAATTCATTAAGCTGCCTCCGCGTACGAATTACCGCCTCTAAGAATTTCATTGCCTTGGATTCTGACAAGAATTTTTCTTGGGATAGCGATTGATATAATTTTAATTCGTTTGCTAATTCGGAGTTAGTTTTGAAATGCTTTTTAAGTATACGGAGTGCTTGAGAGTTCTTATTATTCATTGTATCCGAGGCTACTTGTCGTACAAGTAACTCAAATACGATGCCGGTATTTTTTACCTTTGCATGTTTTATTCGCTTCATGAAATTACGCCTTGTATAATCATACTTTTTAATAAATATGCTATTAATACTATTTTAATCCTCGATTAATTGTGATTCATCTAACATCGTTCCAGTATCTTTATCCTGCTTTTCACTTAATAAAGTTTGTTTTATAATATTTGATGATTTCATCGAATTAATTAATGAATTAATTTGTATATTTTCCGTACTTAAAGGCGAGCTGCCGCGGTATTGATGCTGTAATGGCGACTTATCTGTAGATAATGAATTACCTAATGACTTAATTGCTAATGGGTCGCGACCATGGGGGGAGTCATGGGTGCCCCAAGTATTGTTATCTTTGGGACGACCTGGGCCGGCAACATGTTCTTGTTCTTGTCCTGGCAATAATCCTCCTTTATTTGCAACATGCATTGATGCAATATCATGAGGTGTACCAAATGATTGATTTGTTTTTTGAGGGTCATTACCTTCTGATTTAATCTGCTCACGTCTGAATTCTTGTTTTAGATCTTCAACGACCTGCTCTTGTTCCGCGACCCATTCATTTTGACTTAACCCAAATACGTTTTCATAAATCCATCTCTGTGAAAATAAGTTCGAGTCTTTCATATTAGTTGCCAGACCAATTTTACTTTCTAGAATTTCTACTTTCTGTTTCTCATAAACAATTGATGGATTAGTTAAAGATAAATCAAAATTGACTAGTTCCGCATCTGTATATCCCTGTGTATATAAATGTACGATTGCAATTTTTGTTAATTCAGAACAAAAGATTTTTTGTATACGTTCAATTGTTCTAGCAAATCGCACATCTTCGGCTGCTAAAGTCGCCTTACCTTCTACACCTTCATCATACCCTAAGAATGCCTTTGGTATCTTTAATGCAGCAAATAATTTATTTTTCAAATAATCAATATCATCAATCTGACCTTCGGATGATAAACCAGGCAATGCTTCAATTGATGTTCCAGATTCGCCGCCTCTTACTGGCATAAAATAATCTTCAATCATGTTTTGCATATTGAATTTTAAATTATAATCACCGGTCTTTTCATCGATATAAGGAACCTTTTTCATTTTATTAACAATTCCTTGAATATGATTATCGACTTCTGCGGGCGGAATATTACCTACATCTATTTTAAAGATCCGGCGTTCTGGTGCTCTCATTATACGATGAATTAACATCGCATCTTCCATAAGTGTCAATTGTTTAAATATTTTACGTGCCGGCTCTATCATTGATTTACCATATGGTAAAAAATTTGTATCAGATAATAATCGAAAATGTGCAATTTCAAATGGTTGGAAATCTTGCATATTCCCTTCTTTTTGATATGACCCGAAATTATGAGAACCACCACCATGGGTGTTTTGTAGACTAAATTTATGGGCATATGGGTTTTCTGGATCATATCCTTCTTCCCTAACAATCTCATATGCAGACATTGGCACGACGTTAACGATACCAACTTCTTCTTCAATATCTAAATGTAGATAAAAATCGCCATACTTACAAGCATTACGTATCCATGGCCATAAATTATAATCTACATTTAAAATATCGTAAAATAAATTATGAAGAATTTTTCGAATTTCATCATTAGGAGATGTAATAGTTAAAGTATCCCCATCCGCATCTTTAACAGTTGATTCATCTGCATAGATATCCAAGGCTGATGATAATATAGGATCCATATCCATTGCTTCATAATCTGTGAATAATTCTACTTTTGATGTATGGAACGTCTGATTTTGGTTATATGTACCGTATCCGGGCATCCCTCTATGGACACCAGAGAACCTATCTACATATCGTTTATTACTTAAATTTCCTGTAGATTGTAATTTGTTTGTATCAACAGCTTTTAATCTATTTTTTGAGATTCTGCGTACAACCACATTGGTTGCAAATAATCTACTTAATCGTGCTCTTAATGAAGTATCTGCCATATTTTACCTATATAAATAAATATTAGAGTAACCACTTTAAATCATCATTTTCGCCATCGCCGGAATTCCATTGCCACTCTTTCGGTGTTTGTTGTGTAGCTGAATATACTCCTTGCGATTTTCCAAAATGACCTAATGCTTTTCTATTTAAATCCATTCCTTGTTGTTGTAACCTTAATGCGGTATCTCTCATCCATAACCCTGTAGAAAATGACATTACTAAATCATCGTTATAACCTCGAGATGCTTCGGCTCGATGGCCCAACCAAATAAATGTAAATAACTCATCAATTAATCGTTTTGAATGAACTACTGGTGTTTTGTCTCTGAAATACGTTTCTAATTTTGATATCACTAATGGGCGAGTTCTAGATGTCATTGAGAATCCAGGCACAGTCTTTGACTTTCCTTTTAAATCATATCCTTTACGTAATTGTACATCTTCGTCAACATATCCGTCTTGTTTATATGAATAATATAAATTTGAATAACCTTTATCAAGAGCTACCTGTATGGATGCCCAACCTATATTTGCATTTTCAATTACTAGCAGCGCGTTGTTATATTCTGTGGCTACTGAAATTAACATGTTTCCATATTCGGTTGTTCCAATCTTTCCTTTATATTCAGCAACTTGGTGACACGCCTCTACATCAAAAACATGGAATGCGGAATAATCAGTTGAATCACCTCGAGCCACATCAGCAACTACCATATAACTTTTTGAATAATCAGCATATTCCCAAATCCAAAAATTAGAATCGAAACCTCGCTTCTCGAGAGGATCTTTTACGTATGTATCAGAATACCATTGTAATATATTACCATCCACTACAGTATGACCAGAAGAAATAAAGTCACAATCGCATTCCTGAGCTGCTCCCTTTTCTCCTAATAACTGCGTTTGTTTTGCGCGCCATACATCATCTCTATCCGGATGTACCGTCCAATGTAATTTAATCGTATTAAATTCGCCACCCGATTCGGCATCTACCCACATTTTATGGAACCAATTACCTACACCATTTGGAGTTGATAATGCAATACAATCACCACCAGTCGCCAACGTTTGTTGTGCTGCAGTCCATATCTCATCAATTTTATCAATGAAGGCTGCCTCATCAAATATTAATAATGATAATGCTTCAGATCTACCGGCATCGCCTTTGGATGAAATTGCTTTAATCTGTGAACCGTTTGCATACCTTAAGGATAATTTATTATCTTCTAATGTTTTACCTTTTAACCAATTCGGTAAATTTTCATTCATTACCCGAACCTTGGTCACTAAATTCTTTGCTACATCTTGTTTTGTCGCAATTACCAGCACATTAAAATCTGATCTAAATATCATTTTCCATAATGCATATCCGGCAGTTAATGTCGATATACCTAACTGTCTAGACTTTAATATGATATTATATCGGTTTTCTTTTAATTGAGTTAATGAATCTTCTTGGAAAGGGTATAAGTTAAAATACATCTTACCTTTAGTAGGATGTTGTATTATACAATACTTGCGCATAAAATATATAGGATCTTGTGAACATCTTTTATATTCATCGCGTATAATTTCTTTAAGAGATTTTTTAACTGCCATTACGTTTAATATAATAAATTATTTGCAATATTACAAATTATTTCTTAACTCTTTTTTCCATGGTGCGGCCACCAAAATAGGCGCCAATGACAGTAATAAGAACTAATTGAAGGAGGTCTGTCCATTTTTCTTCTACAGTAAATTGAAGTGTACCTGCATCAATAAAAATCATTAACACTGTACATACGACTAAAAATATAAGAACTAATGGTCTAACGTTTTTAGATAGCCATGAATCAGAATTCATATCTGATTTCCATCTGTCTGTAATGTTGGCTTCCATTTTAGTTTCGTAGTCAGAAACTAATTCTTTAATTTTACGTTGTGCTTCTAGTTTTTCTGCTTTGGTAGTTGTTAAATTATCTAAAACGCCACCAACACCTTTAACTAATTCTG
>Ga0209756_1003580_pt1 | contig 12491 bp, 30 predicted proteins | sample ETNvirenome_6_85_FD_184071 | JGI IMG/M metagenome (GOLD analysis project Ga0209756, IMG submission 184071) | Marine viral communities from the Pacific Ocean - ETNP_6_85 (SPAdes) (version 3) | ecosystem: Environmental > Aquatic > Marine > Oceanic | place: Pacific Ocean | collected 2013-06-19
GGAGATATAGCAACCTTAACCGACGAGAAAAAGAATAGTATCGACAGAGTGCCTGACTATCACTTCGAGGAGACTCTCGATACACAAATCGAAGCCTTAAGAAGGGGGAAATAGAGATGAAAATTCCAAGAACACACTGGGCATCTCTGAAGAGAGATTGGACGAGAAGTAACGAGCCTTGCCCGAAGGGTTTAGCATATATCGACAGAGTATGGACGGACAACGACGGAAACTTTACCGAGAGGAAACTCGTCGGTGAAGGTCAAATCAATAACTATATCGAGGAGAAATAAGAGATGAAAAATAAAAAGACTAGCATTGAAATAATTGCCGACAGTGTAACAGAAATGGCTTTATCTTGTATCGAGAAAGAGAAGAAAATGCCTTGGGAAATGAAATGGAATCAAAACTTGGGAGTATTTGCTCATAATCATAGTACAGGATATATCTATCGAGGAGTAAATTGCTATCTAACATTTATATCTCAACTAGAGGAGTATAAGCATAATGCTTGGATAACCTTTGACCAACTAGCCAATAAGATGGGATTTAAGAAGGTAAGAAATGGTAAATTCTTTTGGTATGCCGACAAGAATGACGAGAAGGTTAAGTATCACGACTTGAAGGCTCTTATGTTAAAAGATGTAGATGCGAAGAGAATGCCTGTTGAAAATTGGACACCTAATATCTATCTTCGTGAAGGGTGGAAGAAGGTAACCTTTAAACAGAAAACTAGGATGATTGAAGAGGGAACTCATACTAACGAGGATTTCGTTGTTAGATTCCCTCAACAACCTAGAATACACCTAGTCTACAATATTGAACAGACTAAACTACCTCTTCCTAAACCTAAAAAGACTAAAAAACTTAAGAAGACAGAGGTCGAGAAGACTCTTCATAATCTAATTAAAGAGATGGAGAATTCACCTACTCTTAAAATAGACGGAAGAAATGCTTGTTATAATCCTCGTAAACACTCTATCCATATGCCGACGATGAAACAATTTAAAGATAAGAGTGGCTATAACGGAACATCAGAGAGTCACTACTTTCATACAGGGTGTCACGAACTTGTACACTCAAGTGGTCATAAAAACTGTTTGAGTCGTGAAGGAATTACCGACCTTGGTATATGGGGAGACCATAGGTATGCTAAAGAGGAACTTGTTGCCGAAAGTGGTGCAGAAATGTTAGCAAGATACTTCAACTTTGACACGAGTTCAGCGACAAAGAATACTGAAGCATATCTACAAGGGTGGGTGTCAAGGCTAAAGAATGACTCGAAGATTATGGCTTCAGCCCTTCGTGACTCGTCAAAGGCAGTACATTACATACTCGAAGGCAAGTAAATATAAACAGGGGGGCGATCTTGAAGGATTGTCCCCCACTATTTAGGAGAACAGATGAAAGAATCTGAAAGATTAAAATTGAGAGAATATAAAAACCAACTAAATACTCTCAAGGAACATAACGACGACCACATAATTCAATCAGACCTTGAAGATGCTATTAGGGAAATAGAGGAGAATATAAAGATGAGCAAATACGAAAAGGCAACGGAAATAATAACTGATTATATCTCTAACGATATGGACTACAAAGATAGGTATTCTGAAATATTGTGGTTATTGAAAGAGGTGTATCCTAAAAATAAGTTAGATGATTTAAAGTTGGATTGGAATCTTGATGACGAAGATCAGTGGGGTGAAAATATAGCCAGTGAATTTAACGAGGGGAAATAAGATGCCAAGTTCACCAGTAACAAAAACAATAGATGCACTCCCTGAGAACTGGAAAGAAATAGAAAAAGTAATAATACCTGACGACAACACTGCTCACTATTTCAAGGTGGGGTTTACAGACACTTTCGATAAGGAGTTCCCAACAGAAAAGCCTTATGCTTGGCTTATGTGTTGTTATATAGAGGACGACGTTTTAGACGAGGAAAGATGGGGACACGTCGAAGAGTTAGGAGAGATGGATAAATCAATACTTGACACCATAAAGGCAGTATGTGGTGTCAGTTTTCACGATCAAATAGGAGTATAAGATGAACGACAAACCACAACCAAATAAGACCTATATGTTAATAGGTGGTACTGATGACAAGTGTATTAGTAACGGAAATACTTGGGCAGATAGCGAGGTCAAGAAGAAAAAGCATATTTGCCAAGATGACGACAAATTAGTAACCTTAAAGGAAAGGAGTTAATATGTTAGTAAGTGAGTGTTGTGATGGAAAGCCATATTTTGAACTTGGATATGTTCACGGAGTCAAGATAAACGAAAAGGGTGCATATACAGGAGTATGTGCCGATTGTAAAGAGTGGTGTGAGTTTGAAGAGGAATTTATACCAAACACAGACCCCTCACAAATAGATAACACAGGAACAGGGAGAATAGGATGATAGACTATAATAAAGAGTATAAAAAGATAGGCAACAAACCTGTAAACGAACTAACCAACGACGACAAGTATATATTATATAAATACTACGAGTCGAAGGCTGTTGATAATTTTCAGTATGCAATAGACTATGCTGAAGAGTGTGGAATAAGGCATCTTGAGGACGTGATGACGACAGCGAAGATGATGGTATTTGATGTTGAAGACAAGGGTATTGATATAGGGAATATGAATTAGTGTTTGCTTTCGGAATATTTCTAGTAGTATTTATAATATTTCTACACTATGAAACTAACAGGGAGAACAGATGAGAGACTTTACACTTGGATTTATGATTGCTATGCTGATTGCTATGTTTGTAGTTAGCTATCACCCAACACCCGAAACTGACGAGGCTTGTGGTAATTGTGGTTCTAAGGCTTGGTGGTTTCAATTAGCAGAAGGAGATGAATAGATGACCTTTAGAAAATATGTAGCACTTTCAATATTAGATGAAGATAAAGAATATGCCTTGTCATATCTTGAGGAGTTATTATTTATGGCTCACCCAAATGATGACGAGTTGAAAGAGGCTTTTGATGGGTATTATGAATCATATATAGATGGTGCTTTTCCAATGGAAATAGGTGAGAATTTAGAAGATAGAAAGGAGATGAATAAATGAGTGATGTAAACACAGCAAGAAAGTTAGAAATACAGTTAGATTGGTTTCACGACTTTGTAGATGTGATCCAAAACAGCAATAGTTCACTTTACAATGATGCTTGTGAGATTGCTGACAAATTAGAAAATGAAAGATTAGCAGAAGGAGATGAATAATGAGTGAGTGTTTAATGTGTACTGATGATAGAAATTTAGTGAAAGTAGACTATGAGCATTGTTACGACAACAATACTTATTTATGCGAATTTCACTACAAAGATTTAATTCAACATACAAAGGAGATGAATAATGACTGAAACTATAACAGAAGATATGTTAGATGCTTTTTTAGGAGATGCAACCAATAAACAGGCAAGAATAAACCTCAGACATGAGTGTGAGCTTGATGCTGTGGTAAAACAAGATGTAATAAACTATTGGGAGATGAATAATGGATAGACACTACTTAATAAATAATAAGCCAAAGTTAGTCTCACTACTTGACTTGATTAATTCTATGGCTAAAGATGGAGTGCTTGAGTGCGATCAATCTCAGCTTGAGAGAATAGTCAGGCTTGAGGTGGACAAACTTGCACATATAGAAAATGAAACTATTAAGAGGGTAATATAATGAAATATACAATAGAGTTTACAGAGGTACTTTACTACCTGTCGCAAGACATAGAGGCAGATAGTGAGGAAGAGGCAATAGAGAAGGCATTTGAGTTAATGGATGATGGTGAAATTGAGGTTAATGATTCAAATATGGACTATTGCATCAGTACAGAGAGAAAAGAAGAACCTGAAGAAGTTCATAAAATCAGTGCAAGTCTTCAGGCATACATTGATGAGGTGGGACTCAATATCCTGTACTCAAACTACCACAAGTCTACTAATGGAATATGGAGCAAAGCAGAGGTTGATGAACATCTAGATGATGGTCACGGAGAGTATTACGTTGTGATCGTGGACTTTGGATGTCAAGACGATACTCGCAACGAGTCTTATCGTGAAGAAATATATGTATATCACAATGGTAAGGAATGGTATTGCAATCGCACTATTCCTGCTCAAAGGGATAAGGAGAACGTATAATGAATATAGTATGCTACACCATAAGACAGAAGAAGGAAAACTTATTGCCTGAGGAGTATGAATTTCACTCTGACTGGCAGTCCTATGAAACACTACAAGAGGCTGAGATTGTATATAATAACCTGCTAAACAGGAAAGATTTGTATACTGCCTCAATCTGCAAGACAGTAAAATCAACCGACTATTTTGAAGACCCTGCCGACAGAGATGATCGTCTATACCATGAAGAGCAGGATATAATAGCAATGGAAAAAGCGAAGGTAGACCAAAAGGTACACAACCATCCTCTTGGTATTGGCTTTGCTCATAAAGATAAGGAGACCAAGTAATGAATAAAGTATCTAACTGCTGTGGTGCATATCCTACAGGAGAGACCTATGAAGATATGGGTTTCTGTTCTGAGTGTAGAGAACACGCAGTGTTTGAAAGCGAGGAAGAAAATGAGGATTAAAAAGAAGGACATCAAAACTGGGTACTGGGTATGTCTTGATGGTATGCCGTGGTTTCCCGATGCCTATGCTAGGGGTGATGACAGGCGTACTGTTGCTGATATGAGAAAGGAATTACCCAGTCTGTATAAAAAGATTACATATTTCAAGGTGGTGAAGATGAAGCCACTTACATATGAGTACAGAACGCCCTCAGGGGCATACAGGGATACTTTCTATTTAAGGTGGGTGACTGATGTGCAGTCATCCTATCAAAACGTAATAAAAGCAAGGGAGGGAAAATAATGCCAAGAAATAATAGCCTATGGGCAGTAATAGAAGAACTAAGGGCAGAATTAAAACAGGTTGAAGGATATTATGAAGAAGCCTGTATAAATCTGGGCAAGTTAGAGAATGAAAATGCTAAACTGAAGGAGACCAAATGAGTAAAGTAGGAGAATACTACAGAGAGTTAGAAGAGAGGGAACGCACACCTAATGACGAAGGAGAGCCAATGGAATACCAAACGCATAACGATGTAATAATAAAAACCAGTGGAACATCACTCATAGGTGAGATCAAACTAGACTACTATGATATACTAGACAGACTAGGCAAATCACAGGAGTGTGATGGTTATAAAACAGATGCTGAGTGGAATATAGAGTTTTACGATGGAACTGTTGCGACGCTGTATAATTGGAAGAATGGTAGGAACTATTGTGGTGAGGATGGATTAGACCTGCACCAAATAGATGAGTGGCACGTTGGCGGCTTTAATAGTAAAGCCCTAGACAAAGTTAATGAATTATTTAAAGGAGAAGAAAATGGATAAGAAAGCAGAAAGACTAAGATTTTACGATGACAGTATACACCTGTTTCAGTTGCCTATAAAGAAGGAGTTGTTTACTAAATTTAAGGCTCAGTGTGTATTAAACGGAGTAACCATGAAGGATAAGGTTACAGAGATGATTGAGTCAAGCCTCGGCTAAGAAATAGACGTTCTTGAGGAGTTTAATGGTCTCTTCATCCCAATAGTCAGAGAAGTCTACCAGTATTGAGGCAGGTTCGTTAGTATGATCTACACAAACCGACTCTTGTAGGTATTCAACCTCTTCCTTTTCTTCGTTGTACACTATTGTTAATGTATATGTTTTGTTGGGCTTATTCATGCCTTAATATATGGATGTGTCCAGCCACTGCAAAGCCCTTATTGTAAAAAAGGGTTGTAAATTATAATTAACCTGACTAAATTACAACATGAATTGGATTGGGAAATTAAGAGCAGTGATACGTCTTAAGAGGCTTTTGACTAGCAGAGGAATAATGCAGTCCTGGGCTTCTGAAAAACTTGATATATCACCAGCATACTTGTCGCTATTGTTAAACGGCAAGAGAAGGCTAACCTCTGAACTCTGTGAGGACTTTAATTTACTATCCAAACACATAAAAGGAGAATAAAGATGACGAATGAAACCGTATGGAAGACGCTGTCTTCTATAGACGTAAACGCTAAAACCGAAAAGAAGGGCAACCTTACATACCTGTCATGGGCATGGGCATGGGGCGAACTTATGAATCACTTTCCAATGGCTACATACACCTTTACTGAGTGGGAATATCCTGAGGGACAATCATACGTTACTAAAGATGTATTGATATATTCTGATGGAACCTGTTCAGTTGAGTGTGAACTTAGAATTGGAGAACTGGCTCGCAAGATGTGGCTTCCTGTAATGGACTATAAAAATCAAGCCATAACAAACCCAACCGCTCGTGCTATCAGCGATACTAAGATGAGATGCCTAGTTAAATGTATATCTATGTTTGGACTAGGACACTACATCTACGCTGGTGAGGACTTACCTCAGTCTGATAATAACCCGCCTGTTAAAACAGAAACCGCTCCTAAAAAGGAGAAACGTAAACTTACGAAAGCGCAACAGGCTAGCTTAGAAGAAATCAGGCAAGTCGTCACTACACACGCTGTATTTACCAATAACAATGGTGGTACGGATCTGCAAAAACAAGTCTTGGATGTGATTGATGGTGATCCATCTCCATCCCAGGTAGACGAATGGCAGGCGTTTGTAGTAGGTGAAGCCAATCTTTACGACAACGAAAACAAAGATAAGGAGTATCATGGAAGAAAGAACACAAATCAAGTTTAAAACCCCTGACATAGAAGGAAACCCAATACCGCAACTTATAACCCTAGAACAAGAAGACCCTATAGAAGGAACATCTGAAAGAGAGGATGGAGAACAGTTTATATGGCATAAGTGGTTGGTTACAAACGACCAATACTTCATGGCATCAGACTCTCTTGACGGGATGTTAAAACTGTTACCTAATAAGGTTGGAACTGTTCTTAAGATTCAGAAGGTTACTAACCCTAATGGTGGCTATCCCTTCTTCGAGATTAATGGAATGAATAGGGATAAGCTTGTTACACAGGCTACTGTAGCTAATACACAAAGTAATATTCCAGACTTTGACGCAGATCCACAGCCTATGTTAGGAACACAACCAGCTACAACAGATAGTGCTATCACTAGGCTTGAGCAGAAACTTGATCAGGTGATTGCTATCCTACACGAAATGACTAAGAAGGAAGCGCTACCGTTCTAATGGCGGTTAAATTCACAGATGCTAAAAAATGGGATGATGTTTGGTTTTCTCAATTAACGATGGAACAGAAGGTTATGTTTATGTATCTTTGTGATGTATGTGACATAGCTGGATTCTATGAAGTTAATGAGAGGCTGGCTTCTCTTAGGACTGGTGTTGAAGACGTGAGGGGGACTATAAAGTCCCTCTCTAAGTCTGTTTTACTGAGCGATGATTATATTTGGATTAAAAAACATATCAAACATCAAAGAAACCTTCCAATAAACACTAAAAATAAAGCCCACATAGGAATAATTAAATGTATTATTGAAAATGAGGACAAATTCCCAGAAATATATGATTTATTACCAAGTCTCGACGTAGAAACTATTCTAAACTTCAAGGGGGATACAAGGGGGATGGATCCCCCTGCCAAGGGGCTACCAAGCCCCACAAGTATAAGTATAGGTATAAGTAAAACAGTAACCGCGGATACCCCGCAGGAAGAAACAAAAATTGCAAGACTTTATAGGTATTTTGTTGGAGAAGAGAACTTAACTGGGCAAGGAATTACAGGTGGAACGAGAGAGATTCTAGCTGAGGCAATAGATGTCATGGACTTAGAAGAGTGGAAGATATACTGTGATGCACGCCTTATAGATGAATACAAGGCGGCTCCACGCAAGTTCTTCTTGGAAGATGGATGGAGAAGATATCAAGATAAAGCTAAAGATAAGAAAAAAGAACTAAAACATGCTGAGTCTAGGAGTAGGGAGGCTAAGGAAAGAGCATCCCTGCCCAAGCAGGAGGCTCCAGCAGAATTTAAGGAGTTTGTTAAGGATTTTGGAAACAGAGTCACAAGAGAGATTAAGAGAGAGCCTACTACGACTTCGTGAAGAGTTAGTAGAGGTAAAACGCTTATTACATGAGTGTAAGATAGGGTTTGAGACCATCAAAGAAACTGGTAACACCAGGATTGCAGATGTATTTCTAGATGAGCTCAATAACAATCTATGAAAAGAACTACAGTATATATGCTCCTCCTTTTATTTATCACGTTGTTTTGGGCTATTGTAATTCTCGGAGGAGTAAAGTGGTGGGTAACTTAGGTGTTACTACGCTATGTGTCAGCGTATGGGTGCAGGTGTTCTGCAAATCCATGGCAACCTGCACCTAGCTGATATGTCAAAAAACGATGTCTACTCAAACAATTGAGGGCTGGTACAAACGGCAAGGTGTCGTGGATTAATATTCGTGGGGACGTAAATCCTAATAGGTGCTAGCCCTCACTAAAATAAAGGAGATATATGAATCTTGATGATATAGTAAGATTGTGGTATAAAACTCAGATGGGTGATATGAAAGAGTGTGTGAAGAATCAGGCTATTTTTGCTGATATTATGTGGAAACTCTATGAAAAACTAAAGGAGAAAGAATAGAAGAAGATGCAAACAATGGCTTATAATCTTTCAACAATAGATGAAATAAATGAATTTTTAATTTCTTTTTATAAAGAGAGGTATCTTTATTTCTTAAGGGTAGGTATTGGTAATTATACTCTCTTTGAGACAAAGGTTACCAATATATTAATAAAGGCAACTGCTAACAGGTTAGATCAATTAATAAAGGGCAAGGTAACTGCTGAGAACAAGTGTCATGGATTATCTCAATTTTATAGACAACAACCTAAGTATAATTCTAATAGGTCATTTGGATGGAATAACACATCATACTTTAGATACTCAGATTTAGATTTTAAACAAAAAAATTCTATTGATTACCCCGTAATTGCTCAGGAGACATATATAGATAAATATACGACAGCATATCGAACTATAGAGGAATATAAGGAGAAAGAATGCAACTAGAAAAAATAAGTGCGTTTAGGTCGGAACTTGCTATAGTTGAAACAATTGAGGAGATCAAACACCTTGATACAAAGGCTTCAGCTTTAGCAGAAATAGCACGAAAAGAAAAGATGAGCAAGTCAGTACAAGATGAAGTTGGAGCATTTCGCTGTGATATTGAGGCGAAGAAAGGTGTTTGGCTTGATGAGTATTTTCCACAAGGAGGCAACAGGGGTAATCAATATGAAAAAGTGGCAAGGTTACCTGATGGAACCTTGGCAGATGAAGGAATTAATAAGAAGGAATCATCAAATGCACGACTTGTAAGCAAAGAAGCAGAACTGGTTGCAGAGGCTATTGAAGAACTAAAACAGGATGATAAAAAGGTAGTAACGCCAAACGCAGTTGTTTCACTTGTTAGAAATAAGAAGAGGAAGATAAGAGTAGAAGAAACAGAGCAACCAAGTTTAGACGGAATATACAGAGTAATATATGCAGATCCACCATGGCAGTACAACGCAGACTTTATGGATAAGTATGGACACGCTAAGTCTCACTATTCAACCATGTCTATTGAAGAACTTTGTGCTCTTCCTGTGGCCGATGTGAGGGCAGATGATTGTGTTCTTTTTATGTGGACTACATCACCAAAACTAGAGCAGGCTTTTCAAGTTATAAAGGCTTGGGGCTTTAATTATAAAACATCTTTTGTATGGGATAAAGTTAAACACAATTTTGGATATTATAATTCAGTAAGACACGAGTTTTTACTTATTGCAGGGCACGGCAGTTCTACGCCAGACGTAAAAGAGCTCCACGATTCAGTAATATCTATTGAGCGTAGTGGTAAACACTCGGAAAAACCAGAATATTTTAGAGAACTGATTGACAAATTATATACAACAGGCAACAAGGTTGAACTATTCGCAAGAAAGAAGGTTGATGGCTGGGATACATGGGGAGCAGAAGTATGAATGAGGAAACAAGAAAAGAGTTTGCTTTTGAGAAAGAAATGAATCAGTATATGAAGGCGTATTATGATTTATTTGGATGTTCATATGATTGGAATGATAAAAAGAATAATTTTATAGGTGATAAAAAAAAGGATGTTACGCTGTACCATAATGGCAAAAAGATTCTTATAGAGCATAAATTTAGGAGGTTTGATAGGGTTGAATATTTTGATATTCTTGTTGAAACCGTTCAGGACGTTAAAGATAATGATGTAGGATGGGTTTATGAGTGTGATGCAGATAAGTTGCTCTATATAATTTGCAAAACAATAAAGGGGATTATGCGGCCAATATATTTACATAGCATTAAATTCAAATTATTTAAAGATTGGTTTTTAGAGTGGGAGAAAACAGGCAAACACCACAAGCCTATAATGTCTCTAGGAGGATATGGAGAAACACGCAACATACCCGTCCCTCTTGATATCATTCCTAAAGAGATGATAAGAAAAAAGATTCCGATAAAGGGGGAGGATGAGGACTAAGATATGTACACGGTGCAAGGAAGACAAGCCAATTGATCAATTTTATAAACAACCACTCACGAGGCACTCTATGTGCAAGGGGTGCAGGCGAGACTATAACAAAGAGCGGTATGTAAAACAAAAGAAATTACTAGAGGGAGCCAAGTGGTAGACTATCCAGACGACAACAGCGCAGTAAGTTCCAAGAGATATATAGTAAACAGTTATGCTAGCCTATTGATTTATTATCAAAACAAAGGATTGGGCAACAAGAGTGAGATAACTGGAGCGATTATAACAGAAAATTTAATTAAGACAATTGAGGGGCGTTATAAACAACTTGGAGGAAACCCAACGCTACTCTACCTGAAGGCATATAAGCCTTCATTAAATGGACAGTTAAAGAAAAAGGAGTAAAGAGATGAACGCAAGTAACCTAAAGTCAATAGTAAGAGGAGCCTATGATATTCAGGCCCTTAGAATACAGATGGGAGGCCGTATAGTGGCCAACTTTAAATCTAAGCTAGGCATAAAGCCGTGCGAGAAAGAGGAACTAGCCGAGAAGGATGCTAAGAAAGTGCTCAGTTATTTAAAGCAGAGTATAGTCTAATAACTGACGGCATGGCATCATTGCCGCGGAAGTTTGCCCGTAACGGAGACAGTCTTATATCTAACATGACTGAGCTGGTTTTAATTGACCAGTACTTCACACTAGAAAAAAGACGAGTCAAAACACTTCAGACAACTAGAGAAAGTGCTCATGGAATATGACATATATACTCACTTCTTAAAGAATATTAAAGGAATTGGCCCAGCTATGGCTGGAGTTATTATGTCTGAGATTGATATTCACAAGTCTAAGTACGCCTCAAGCATATGGAAGTATGCAGGACTGGATGTGGCGGGAGATGGTCAAGGTCGCAGTAGAAAGAAAGAGCATCTTGTTGAGACTGAGTACACAGATAAAGATGGCAAGACTAAGAAGAAGATGGGCATTTCGTTCAATCCATTCTTAAAGACTAAGCTGGTTGGTGTACTGGGGAGCTCATTTCTAAGAGCTGGAGTCAAAGACAATCCATACAGAGCTATCTATGATAACTATAAGTTTAGATTGGAGAACAATCCAGACCACGCTGAGAAGACAAAAGGACACAGACATAACATGGCAATACGCTATATGGTGAAGATGTTTATTATTGATTTATATAAAGTATGGCGGATGGTTGAAGGATTAGAAGTTTATCCACCGTACCATGAGGCCAAGTTAGGGCTCAAACATGGTGGTGCTAGTGCTTAATACCATGCACAATTAGACATCCAAATAGTGCAAGTGAACCACACCTGCGAAGACAACCAGGATCGAATAGTGAGCCAAAGTCGACTAGTAAACCAAAGGCCTCAAGTGTATCATAGAGCATGAGCAGCCCAATGAGTCCGATTGAACCAATCTCGGAGAGACAACCATCAGTGTGGAGTGAACCATCGCCCGCAAGACAACCAATATATGTGAGTGAACCACTGTGAACAAGACAACCAAAGGAATTGAGTGAACCAGGTGTGCCAAGACAACCAGTATAATAAAGTGAACCATGTGTTTAAAGACAGCCATGAAAAACTAGTGAACCAGAACGCATAATACAAACAAGGTATAATAGTGAACCATATAACCGTAGACAAACAACAAATGCAAGTGAACCAAGGAATAAAAGATAACCATCTAGACAAAGTGAACCACGCGACCGAATACAAACATACACCCAGAGTGTATCATAGGAATTGTGTAAACCGATGAACTTAAATGAACCAATACGTGAAGGCAGACCAAAGGAGAAAAGTGTACCAATGAGCCCTAGTAATCCAAAAAAAAAATGTGTACCGAAGGTTTGGAGTCAACCATTATTCTTAAGTGTGTCAAAAGTAGCTAGACAACCAAAAACGCCATACGATGAGAATTAAGTATTTAGGTAAGACAAGCGTGGAGGATA
>Ga0209756_1003581_pt1 | contig 12488 bp, 11 predicted proteins | sample ETNvirenome_6_85_FD_184071 | JGI IMG/M metagenome (GOLD analysis project Ga0209756, IMG submission 184071) | Marine viral communities from the Pacific Ocean - ETNP_6_85 (SPAdes) (version 3) | ecosystem: Environmental > Aquatic > Marine > Oceanic | place: Pacific Ocean | collected 2013-06-19
AGCTTGAGGAGTCTAAAGAGTGGGGCAAGATGAAAGAGGTTCGTCCTATGCTCGTAAAGCATATTCAAGAGAATATGGAAGAATTGGGCAAAGTGTCTGATATCAAAAATGCTTTGCGTATTGGAAATGCGCTAAGTCTGGCGTTTAACTTACCAAGGAACGATTACGATTCACTGTCTGAATCTAAAACGTTTACCGTAGAACTAGAAGAAAGCAATAAGTCCGTGTACGAGATGATTTGCCAACAAGAGCTAGTTCGCCAAGAGTTGCTAGAGGCAAAAGAGGATTTTAAAAACATTTGGATGAATAATGACTCAATTCAAAAACTTTCATCCTGCATTTATGCAAAGGATGATACGATTAAAGAAAACTTAGTAAATGCCATCCAAGAAGTCCCTTACCTCGCTCTATCCAGCAAGAAAGATTTGAGTGAAGTTCTTACTTCTGTTTTCGAGGTAAACTCAAACAATGTAATTACGAAGAAGGATATTAAGGAGTTCTCAAGCAAAATCTTTGAGTGGAAGAAGCCTGCAAAGGAATACGTTATCGGTCTTCTCGATGAGAAGTACGGAATTAACGTACAAAACCTAAAGTTTGTCCCAACGTTTAGCAATCTAGCAAAAACACAATCAGCACTCTTTGAAGTGTTGTCTATGACTGTCGATTCAGGAATCTTAAAGGATGTTCTTTCAGAAAACTCTAAGTACTTCCGTAAAGTAGGTGGAGTTGATACACTAGACGTCAATGATTTTATCCAGGAAACATTCCAAGAAGCAGGATATCAAGTAGTTAACGAAAACTTAATTATGCAGTACTTGGACATGGGACGATTAAAGCAGGACCTAGCCGGGCTTATGATGGCTATCGGAGGTCTAGCCGCAATGGCTGGTGGTGCTGAAGGTGGTATGGAGCCTGGTCAAGAGGAAATGCCTCCAGGTGAAGAAATGCCTCCAGGTGAAGAAATGCCTCCAGGCGAGGGAGAAGCCCCTGTAGATGATATGCCTCCAGGCGATGAGCCTGCTGTAGACCAAGGTCAACAAATTGGTCAGGGAGAAGAAGAGGAGGGTATGCCTCCTGAAGAAGAAGGTCAAGTCCCTCCGCAAGAAGGTGACCCTAATGCAATGTCTCCCGAAGAAGAGCGAGTTGCTCCTCCTGAGGAAGAAGGTCCTCCTGTAGGCGATGACACTGAACAGCAAGTTCCACCACAAAACGGTGCCCCTAATGGTGCCGGTGGAAAAGGATTTGGGCTTTTCGGAGATTTAGAGAAGCTAATGTCTAGCTTAGGTCTTAACGGTCAGGAAGAGGAAGAAGAAGAAGACGAACAGTTCGAAGCTTAATCCTCTGTGTAGTACCCTTGTTTTAACCACCTTATAAGAAGGCGGGAGTGTTCATTCTTCATATGGTAAAGACTGGTCACCAACGACTCTAGTTCTAAAACTGAGTCTTCAGTGATTTCTTTCTTCTCAATGAACTGAACTAAGGATTCTGCAATGTATTTCATTTCTTCTACGTGTCTTACAGGTAGTTGGTTGATTTTCTTTTCTTTATTTGTTGTATGTTCCATCGACGGTAATGTTAAAGTTTAAATTTTTATAGGCTTTCATGCGAGCCTTTGCGTGTGCTTCTAGGTAAGGACTCTTATCTATAAAATCATAGATGAAGACTTTAGTTTTATTTGAATGTTTTCTTAAAGCTCTTCCTAAAGCTTGAATGGTGGCTATTTCGGACTTTAGCCCTCTGGCATTAATAAGATGGGTTAGCTCTGGAATATCAACACCGGTTTGAAAGATAACAGTACCAATAATAACTACAGGTTCATCAGTCTTTCTAAATTCAGATAAAATCTTATCCCGGTCTACTAAACTATCTTTCCCCTCCAACTTAAAAGCATTTGGGATTAATTCATGTAGAGTTTTTGCGTGTTCGAGATTTTTGGTTAAGACCAATGTTTTATTATTTTTTTTCTTCAAAGAATTTGCTATTTTTGCGATAATCTCATTTCTTATGACGTTCTTAATAATATCATCTTCATAGATTTCCATATAGGACTTATCAAGCTTATCCGTCCAATCCTCTTTAGGCAAATCAACCATACGAATCTCTGGAGGAGTAAGAAACCCTTCCTCAATCAAATCTTCAGCTGTAGCTTCTTCAATAATTTCCCCTAAGTAAGAAACGAGGTTTAGTTTGGCGAATTTCTCGGAAGGTGGAGTCGCAGTCATACCTATACGAATTCTAGCTTTAGGGAAGCTCTTAATCACCTTACCACTAAGTTTACCTTTAGCAAACTCATGAATTTCATCAAAAATGATAAAATCTGAGGTCTTTAGGTGAGAATCTAACACTTTGTCTACAGACTGTATAGTGCATAAAGTAATAGGCTTAATGTCGACACCATCCCCGAAAGCAACTCCCACGTCTATACCATGCTCTTGTAAAAATTGGTACGTCTGGTGCAATAACTGCTTTTTGGTGAAGAATATCAATCCTGTTAGGTTTTCGCACGCTTTAAGTATAGACGCTAACACGATAGTCTTTCCAGAACCTGTTGGAGCTTTAATAATACACCCTTTTAAATCCAAAGCACTCAACACCAACTCTTCTTGATACCCACGAAGATTTATCGATGGAATACCGTAACTCTTTAAATCTAAAGGAGTTCGGCTGTCTATTATCTCGTATTCACGGTCAATATAATCTAAATCTTTACAGACGCTATATAACAAGCCGCTTCCGAACTTTCCGGACTTTGGGCTGAAGAATTCTTTTTCCCCTCTCCAATGACCTCTTTTGTAAGCTGCCACATACTGATAGCCGGGAACCTTACAAGAATATTTCTTTCCCAGGGCTTTTAACAAGGCTTTATCATCAGTTTTTAAAACTGCGGAAATATTATTAACAATTAGTTGTAGCATGACTCTAATACGTTAAAGTCTTTTTTTATACATTATGACCGAAGAAAAATCAATTATTGACCTCGCACAAGGGAGGGGACCACAAGCTCCTGAAGGTGCACCTAGTTCCGAAGAGAACACTATGCGTCCGCACGAAAGAGCGGAAAACCATAAAGGAGATAAGACTAGAGAGATGTCTAATATCCTAAACTCTCTGTTGGAGAATGTACAGGATGCCGGAAAGTACATCGACGTGGAGTTACCGTCTCGAGGTCTAGTTCAACTTAGACCTTTTAACTACGAAGACGAAAAGGTTTTAAGGTCCGTTAAAAAAGGACAAAACGCACAAAACGTACTGACAAATCTTATAGGGCGCTGCGTAAAGGATTTAGATGTAAATGAGTTAGGCACTGGAGATTTTACTTTTCTTTTGTTTAAGCTTCGAGAGCTTTCGTACGGGGATAATTACAAAATCACAGTTGAATGTGAAGACTGCGGCGAAAAGAATGAGTTGGAAGTACAGCTTAGTAAACTAAATGTTAATTATGCAGATGAAAATTACAGTAAGCCAATAAAGGTTCTTCTACCCGATTCAAAAAAGACTGCCACACTAAGGCGACCGAAAATTAAGGACGCTGCTAGTATGGATGACCTTGAAAAGTTGATGAATAATCTTTGGAGGTTCGTGACCGATATTGAAGGTCATAGTGACCGAATGCTAATCCAAAACTTTATCAAGAAAACAACGGTTAGAGACGTTGCGACAGTTAGAGAGGCTCTCCTCTCCGAAGAAGTTGGGCTCGACACGGCAGTACGGTTTTTGTGTAGAGCATGTGAATCCGACACCTCTGTAGCACTGCCTATGACTGCCGATTTTTTTACAGTGAGCTGAGTTCTCTATTAGAGGATGAGGCTTTTTTCAAGATTGCGTACGGTCTAATAAAACACTGTGGTTTCTCGTATAGTGACGTATTACTCCTAACAGGAGACGAAAGGAGACAGTTTTTAGAGCTTAGACAGAAAGAGGCGGAAATAGAAGAAGAAGAATACACAAAGATTGACAAGCCATGATAGATATATAAACTAGACCATGGCTAAGTTAAACAGTATTACCGTTGTACCAAGGCATAACAGACCCGGTACATTAACCAAAAACCTTCTAGAGCTCCAATTTATGATTAATGGAGTTTACACTAATCCCTATGAGGTTTGCTCAGTTCATATTGTAAAAAACGCGTCGGCTGATTCTCCGGACCCATACTTAGTAAGAGATTCCAGCTCTACGCGCTACGGTCTTTTGAACGATTCCACTGTCAATACGTCTGCGGATATGATTTTTACGGCGTCTGGAACCCTCGGTCCCGCTGTACAGGCTCCTGGCAATGCTGCCTTTAACACTTCCCACTACGACGGAACAGCCAGGGAGTCTAGTGGAATCTTTAGAACTGGTACAGGTAAATTCGCGGTAGCCTTGCAACCAGGAGCGTCTTATTGGGCAGCTTCTGCGACATATAATCCGGCTAGTTTGTCTAATAGTGCCACGAACACCGCTTCCTCCACTGGAAAGTATTTCGATATTTGGACCATTGTAGATGTTGAGGGTGCTGACCCGGCGACTTATATTAATTCTTTCGAATTAAAGCGTGATAATGTAGTAACGACAACGGAGCCATTAACGTTTAGCACGTCCCACAAGCTAAAGCAAAAATATGTAGAACTAAGCTCCGTTATTCAGCTGGAAATGAGTACGGACCACGTAGTCCATAACAGGAATATTTCGAATGAGATTAAAAATCTCTTTACAGACTCAATTATTACGGATGCGGGTCTAGAAATTACCAAAGTTACCGAAGACGGAAGGTTTACAGTAAGCTCAGTGCACGACACTTCATCTGATGTTAATATAAACTCTGCAGATACTATTCTCTACTTATGGAATACCGCAGACCTATCCTCTTTCAATGATACTTACGGGTTTGGAGGTCAGAGAGGTGTGTACGAGATTCGCGCGAGATATACCGTTATTAACGAGACCCGCTACTCAGATAGGTTTAAGCTAGTAGTGAGGTAACTTTAAAATCAAAATCCATCTTTTTATACCCTGAATCAACCCACTTGATTAAGGCGGAAGACCCTTCCGAAACTAAAAAGTCGTTCCAATCCTTAAACTTTTGAGGGGGTCTTAACGAGGAGAAGTCTGGCATATTCTTAGCTAATCTAAGCTCATTAGCTTTTTCTACACCCTTCTCGCCGGCGAAATCATTATCGTACGACATGATGATATTCCTCCCTTTAAGTTTTTCTAATTGGGCGGATGACATGTGACTGCCCTGTGTACAAGTAGCGTTGTAACCATTGACCTGTAAGGTAATTGCGTCTAACGGTCCTTCTGTAACAATAACATAAGGCATCTCTTCTACGAAGGGGAAAAGGATATCAGAAGACTTTACACCACACTCTACTGAAGTAGGGTTAAGGTATTTCATACCGTATGGAGACATACTCCTAGCTTGGAAGTAGTAAGAGAGACCATTTTCAACATAAGGTATAACCAGCCTGTTTTTGTACTTTCCACTCTCAGCAAAATAGAATTTAAACTTTTCAAGCTTCCTGGAACGAATAAAATTTATTGCTGCACGTTCTGGAATATTAGCAATTTTATCAAAATGAGATATGTTTATTTTTTTGAAATTTTTAAACTCTTCATCAACCGTAGGGTCTGAGATAGATTTTTGTCCTGTACTTACCGTGGCTTCTAAGAATAAGTTTTCTGGTTCATCTAAGAGTTTTGCCCTTAGAAGTTTTACAGCGACGTCATGGCGAACACCCTCAACTTGAGCAACCAAATGAATGAAATTTCCTGTTCTGGAGGATTTAAAATCTTGCCAAAGACCTGTCTCCATATTTACCGACATATGTTTTTTTGTATCAGCGGCATAAATAGAGTCTATAAGGAATTCGTCACCTGCCACCTTATAATCGGTGAACTTTTCGACGAGATAGTCTTTAATGATTTTAGGAGATAAATTCATGTATATTAAAAAAGTAAGTCCAAGTAAATTGAAATCGTACGATGAGTGCAAGAAAAAATATAAATTTCGCTATGTCGACCATTTAAGAAAAACCTATAATAATAATTCGAACACTGATGCTCTTCATTTCGGCTCGTATGTCCACAGAATTTTGGAACTTGGTGTCGAAGCGAAAAGCGTAGAGGAACTCGAGAAAATCGCAAAAGAAGAGAGAGCTAATTATACCTTTCCTGATTCTTTTGAGAAACGGGTCCCTGATATGTTAAAGAACTTTTTACAATTAAATGAAAAACTTACTGAACATATTAGTGCGGAACAGGTATTTGAGATTCCAATAACGGATGATTACGCTATTAATGGGATTATTGACCGCGTAGTAAAAGGGGAAACTGGCAAATACTTAGTAATCGACTACAAAACCTCAAAGCGGGCATCTACAAAAAGGGAGCTGTTTACTGACGCTCAAATGATTATGTACGCGTACGCAATAAGCAAGATGTACAACGTAAGCGTCTCAGACGTAACCTGCTGTCATTATTACCCACACATGGACAAGCTGGTATCAGTGAGGTTTACTCCGTCACATGTGGCAGTATTCCTAAGAAAACTCACAAGCAAGATTTGGGAGATTAGGAAGAAAAAAAAGTCTGAGTTTCCTCCACAGTTAAATCAGTTTTGTAACTGGTGTAATTTCAAGAACTTGTGTCCTGAGTTCGGAGGAACAGACAAGATGTTGGAAGAGGCTATTTCTTCTGAGCGTTCCGTCTCTGTCTAAGAAACCTCTTATCCTCATACACAATAGGATAATACAAGGTAAGGTCAATATCCCGAAAGAATCCGTTAACGGTGTCTATGGAGTATTTGTACCTCTTCGTGTACGCTGAGATTAATGTAGATTTCTTTACAGGTTTCTGGTCTGCTAGAGCCTTTATTAAATACTCTTGAAACACATTTATAAACGTAGTAGAGTATTTGTATCTCCACTTTTCTTTGAACTCCGTTGAACATCCGTAATTTACTTGGTCGAGGAACTCGTGTACGAGAATAGTTAATTCATCAGTCATATCTTTCTTCTATAAATATATTAGATTAAAGTACGTCATGTTGAAAAATAGAGATATTCCTGTTAAGAAATTAGTTAATAAGCTAGATTCCGTTGTTGGCAACGTGTATTCATTTGACTATGTTGCCAGAACTCCTGATGGAAGGTTTAAAACCTACAACGACCCAAGTCCTCTGATTATAAATATTAGACGTGGAGGGAAGAGGGTTTGGACTGCCAAAAACGGAAAGAGGTATATGGCTGGCATAAACCTAAATTACGTATCTGAATCCACCAGAACTCTACTTATTAGGGCTCTAGGGGAAAGGAGGAAGATTGTTACGTATAAGCAGATACAGGCTATTTCTATAATAGCAAAATCTAATTATAGGATTTACCGTTGGGACTATGGTCCAATGAACGGTGTTTATGTCGACATAAAAGGTTACTTTTAAATAGCTAGATACCTGTAGAATTATGGCTTCTAACAACACTACAGACCTATTTGCTTCTTTAACCGCTGCGTTAAAGGATAATACCCAGGCGGTGGGTGAAGCTGCAGCTGGTTTTAAGATTTTTAATGATATAATCCCCGCTATTCACGAGATGAACAAGGCTAGCCTAGCTGTGGGAATCAAATTTGAAGACGGTGCCAAGCACTTGCACAAGCAATTGAAAGATTCTGGTATAAAGTTTGGTGAAGCTGCCAATAAGGTAGCAGAATTAATGTCGGCGGGAGCTATCGAGTTCCAAAAGGCTGCACAAACTCAAGCTAAATTTTCCGAACAGAACACCAAAGCGCTCGGGAAGAGCCTAGCTCAAATTGGTCAGCTTGGAAAAAATATGAAATTAGCTATGCAAGCGACTAGAGCCAATGTTCAGGCTTTAGGGATGAATGCAACACAGGCTATAGAGTTGCAAGAACACCTGAAAGGCACAGCAGTAGCATTTGGTTTAGATATGGATAGCTTGTCCAACTCTATGGCGGCTTTAGGTAAAAGTATTAGGTCTTCTGCGGTACTATTCGGCGCTGAGTTCGCTAAAGATGTTCAAGGGTTAGGTTTGGCAGTACAAGGTATGACTGGTGGTGCTTTAGGAAGTGAAGGAGTTGAAGCTATTAAGAAGTTGTTTGGTGGAAGTATGGAAAGTATGATTAGGCTTGTAAAGCTTGGAGTGACTCCGGGAGCAGACCCTGCTCAGAGCTTTATATCGGCTATGACAAAAGTTCAGGGTATGATGCCCGCCAAAGGAGTCGGCGGACTTGGTGGAGCAGCTCAACTGGAAGCTATGGCAGGTGCATTTGGTATTGATGAAAATTTCTTTGTGTTAGCTGATGCAATAGACAGGTCTAGTATGACCTTGAGTGAGATTCAGGCTAAGATAGAAGAGAGTAATGCTCTAGACCTTTTGACCCAGGATTTACAGGCTAATTTGAATGTTCTTCAAAATCAGCTGATATCCGCAGTAACTCCTTTAGTTGACGCAATGGAGACCTTGGTGACACTACCAGGTGTACTAACAACACTCAAAGGAATAGCCACTATCCTAGGTATGTTTTATGTTGGAAGTATGGCTCAGTTTGCACTCATGAAAGGTATTCACGCTGTGGCAACGACCGCACGCTTCTTAGCTATGGCTTTCGATAAAAATGCCTGGAGATTGTTAATGCGCGGAATTAAGCTTGGGAAAAATCAGGATATGAAGAATGCCTCGAGGATTCATAAAACTTTGGTGAAGGTACTGCGTGGTCAAAGTAATGCGCAGGGCATCCTCAAAAACAAGCTTGGTGGATTGATTAAAGTATTCAGCTTCGTTGGCCGAATTGCAGGAAGACTGTTGCCAATGGTAGGTCTTTTTATAGGAGCAATGACCGTCATCAAAAAGCTTTTTGGTGGGGACGACGAAGAGGAAAAGAAAAAAGCTGCTAAGGATACCGCCGCAAACACTAAAGTATTAGCGGAAAAAGCACAAGACAAAACGATTGACGTTCAACAGGTGATAGCTGGCAGGATGCAGGCATTACTTGTAGCTACTGAAAGTATGTCATTATTCCAAGAAGAGCTTCTCGGAAACATTAACGATAACACTGCAGAGCCTCAGCCCATACATCTTGATACTTCTATACAAATACCGACTGAATTACCTGCACCTACCCCAAACAATGAGAAATAACAATGGCTATTAACCGAGACGCATTATCCCAATACCAAAAACTGATAAATGAAAAGATTGCAGAGCACCGGGCTCAAGACTTGCCTAAGAGTCCTGAGTTTGGATTTTTTGGTGGAGATAATGTTACTAATAATTTGTTAAATACCTTTGGAGGTATGCTACCGAGGTTGAACGCTCCTTTCGGTTTTCCAGGCTCTTTAGGACTTGAAAATCTCAATGGGGAGACCTTAAAGTCTATTGGTATTGCTGGAGTTAAGAATTACTTAATGGGGGCAATTTTTAGACCTAACCAACTTGAGGTTGTTGAAGACAGATTAAATCAATGTTTGGAAAAGAAGGGCTATCTTGCCTTCTCTTATCCAGACCAAGGGGAAGACGGTAAGGACATAGGGTTAGTTGTTCCGTTTTTTGAAAACCCAAAGATAACGGAAACCCGTAAAGCTGAGTACGCTAAGACAAAAGTGATGAACAGGAACGAGCCTTGGAGGTTGTGGACAGGAGCATCTCCAAAACAACTTTCCATTGATATACAATGGACTCTTCCTATGTTGATGGAATTTTGGAGCGCTAACCTTCAATCACAAATTGCCCCATTATGGCAAGACGCCGGATGGACTCAAATGCTTGAGCGTATAGATAAGATTTTGGGACGAGCAAAGCAGGATGCAGTATATGTGACAGAGAGTAGTGACAATTCAGATTCTAGACAACCCAACCAAGCAGGTTTAAAATACGAGAATACACAAGGAGCTTCTTGGAAAATTCCAACTGGGATAGATGGTTTATCTTTAGGTGAATTAGATTGGGGAGGGTTAGCTCCTTTTGGGATAGGTGGAGGAGAATCTGATAATACTTACCAGGTTGCGCAAGGCATGGTTTTTAGACCTGACGCTGGAAATCCTCAACAAAAAATGGCTGCTCAAGTTATCAGTATGCTTGATGTTATTAGAACATCCGTAGTAGGAAATACTCGAGGGGATAGAGCGGACACGAGTGATGATTATTTAAAGTATAAAGATAATGGGTACGTTACTGGTCCACCTTTAGTTTTTGCAAAATTCGGTTCGAATTTACATAATGAACCTTTTATTGTAACCTCATATAACATAGATTTCGGGAATGGTAAGGAAGGTTATGAGAATGCTACCTTGCTTCCACGACGGGTTAAGATTAAGCTTAAATTGGAAAGTTACCACCAGGAAATCCAGTCCGACGACAAAGGTAATTATGTGCGAGCTTTGCCCCCTCCCGGAATAGCTCAAATACTCGCTGGCGTAGGTCACAGCAAGATTAACTTCGAAGTGGGAAATCCGAATTAGGATACCTATTATTATATTTAAAGAATTATGCCAATTTCTACTGACCGTTTCTACTCTTATAATACAGACACTGTTTCTCATCGAGGCAAGAATGTTAAGAACATCTTAGGCTCTACTAAATGGGGTGGTGTTACTGATTACGTTAATGGCTTTCCTGCAAAGTTGGCGAACGTTCCTGTAGGTATGGAAGGTCGACCTGACTTGATAGCTTCTGACGTTTACGGAAACTCATACTATTGGTGGGTTATTTGCGTTGCTAATAATGTAATCGACCCCTTTGAACAGCTCAAAGCAGGGAAGCTTATTAAAATACCGCAAATATTCATCTAATGGCACAAAATAAAATTTCCAAACCACTGCCTTTCGGTAATAAAAAGTTGCCGAAAGTTTCAGTACAGTTTCTTGGACAGCAGGAAGGTGGGGGAGGCGTGGAAAATATTAGCGAGTTTGAATTCTCTTATGATGAGTTAGATTTACAAAATCGTTTGGTGAGTTTTGAGTACACCCTAGTAGATTCTGATGCGGCTGACACCTCTCTTAAATACAAGTTAACTATTCGTAACCCAGACAACTCCTTTGACGCAACAGTCCATAAGTTTTATAAATCTTTTTTACTCGAAATGTATTCTAGGGAGCAAATACAAGGGAGCAATCCTTTAGAATTGAACAAAATTCCTACGGTGCCAAAAGCTGCGATTCAGTGGGGGTACGGTGATTTATCTCCTGAACATGGCACATCCAAAAAACACATAGTTTCTTTGATAGCTGTTGATTATAAATTTACGGAAAACAGAGAGAAGTTGATAGAAGCTACATTTGTTGATAACCTCGCTGTGGACGATGGAGCAGAAGGGTATATTCCTGTTTCTGTGGGCGTAGAGGATGCTATAAATGCAAAGCAATCTAAAGACAAATTTAAAGTTCTTCCACCTTCCGTAATTATTTCTGATATAATAGGTAAACTATGTGCTCACCAATTTAGAACCTTTCCGGCGGTAAATCTTGGTATACAAGGAGAGATTATTGACAGAGCATGGCGGGCTGCAACCGGGTACTACGGAGCAAAAACGACGGAAGAACTGCGAGATAAGGTAATAGGGTCAAGAGTTACAGAAGAAGGGTGGTGGATTTGGAAAGAGAGGATTGAGACTCTGGTTGAGAAGGAAGAAGGTGAAGATACGTTCGATAATTCGAACGTCAGTAAAAGTAAAAAGTCCAGTGTGTATAGTCAGCTTTATGCTTTAGATGAGATTTTAGCAGCCTTCGGCATCGATTCTGCATGGAAGTCAAGAAACCCTCAAATTGTAATTACGTACAGAACTAAAACTGATGGGAAGGTGCAAGGAGAGTTGAAAGTAAAGTCATTTGTTGCTACACAATCGACTGATGTGAAAGCTGCCGGTGACATGGGAACCAAACTAGCCGACGCCCATAAAAAATTCAACACGGAACCTCTTGAGTTTAATATTGAAGATGGAGACGCTGAAATTAGTGGGACGTTCGCTTATGCCGATTGGGACGATAACCTAGGTGACGCGGGTGGCTACAAGCATGCCAAAGCCAGAGGCACTTTCCCGTTGACTTCCGAAGACAAACTAACACTCATTCCTGGAACCGAAGGTGTAGGGTCTGCCCACTCAGCGGGGGCGATTTCAGCTTCCAAAGCAGCTACTGCAGCCGCGGTTCCCGAACGGTATAGAAACTTGTGGCAAGCCACTACTGGTAATGTTACAGATGCTAGTATTGAATGGACTTCACAAGGGCAGGAAAAGTTTAATAAATGGAAGCTTGAGCATCAGAAAGCTATAGTAGACGTGGAGAAGGAGAAGCTGTATGACAAACTCGTCGGGGACGGGATTTTACAGGATGCTGGCGCTTTAGAAAGCATTCAGGTAGACACAGCAGAACATAAAAAGGATTGGGCTTCTCAATACACAGCAGTATTTCACTCTCCGGAAAATGAAAGTATTATTGGTACGCTGCGACTACTGCTTAAGAGGATTAATGATGTCACATCTGAAAAGCATGA
>Ga0209756_1003582_pt1 | contig 12488 bp, 19 predicted proteins | sample ETNvirenome_6_85_FD_184071 | JGI IMG/M metagenome (GOLD analysis project Ga0209756, IMG submission 184071) | Marine viral communities from the Pacific Ocean - ETNP_6_85 (SPAdes) (version 3) | ecosystem: Environmental > Aquatic > Marine > Oceanic | place: Pacific Ocean | collected 2013-06-19
ATAATAAATTTTAAAATCACATCTATCTAAGTTTTTTATATTTTGTTTCATAGAATATAACATGACTTGACCACCAAGTGCATAATCATCATTACAAACTGTTGTAAATAGTATATCTTTCATTTATTTTCTCTATATAATTGTTCATAAGTTCTCTTCATCCAATAATTAATATCTCTATTTAAAGGTGCTGGTGGTATTGAATTAAAATGATAAACCCAGCCAGCATCTAAAAAAATCAATTCATCTGACATCCATGAGGGTGGTCTCCTCTGTCCATCATGCAAATACAACAAATTTTTTCTATACATATCCTGTAGATTATATTTCTCCGACAATAGTCTTACTCTTACTTTGTGTTTTTTAGTTAAAAAATTTAGTGGTGTTTGTTCAGTTGATGCCTTAATATTTTCTTCAGCCCATTCAATTTCTTTTTGGTGTTTGTCATACCACTCTAACACACTTTTGATAAAAGGTTTATGTTCTTTGTTTAAACAAATAAATCCACTATTAAAATAGTCAAATACATCAACATCATAATCAGGAAACAAATACTTTTTATATTCTCTAATACTCCTCAACGCCCATTCATAACAACCATCATTCCTAACTGCACAAAAATCATTTCCAACTTCATCAAAAAAGTTAGGACAATTTGGATGAACTATAGTGTCAGCATCCACCACACAAATTTTATTGTATTTAATACCACTGTTATCTAACAAATTAAATACATGCCACTTTTGCCAATTTGGTTTCATATATGATTCATCAACTACAAAATCATCTAACACAACTACATCACAGTTGTTATTGTCAGCCCAATGTTTCCAACTATCAGTTGATAAATCAAAAGCATGTTTATGTCGTTTACCTTTTATATTGACTTGAAATATTATATCCTTCATTTATATTTCCTTATCTTTTCAATTATATGATTTACATCATCATCTGTTAACGATTGATGTAGTGGAATACATAAGGTATTGTTTGCAATATATTCTGAATTTTTTAATGTTTCATCTTCATTATAAAATTCAACCCAGTGACATGGATAATATCTAAAAGTGGTATAAATACCATTGTCTTTTAAATATTTTGCCAAGTCATCTCTGTATTCAGTTTGTATGTGATACATATAATAAGAACTTGTTCTATCTTCTGGAATCTCTACTGGAACATCTAACCAATCTAAATCTGATAACTCTTGTGAATATCTTTCATGTATATCTTTTCTTATTTTGATAAAGTTATCAATCTTCTTTAGTTGTTCCAATCCCATAGCAGCTTGAATATCATTAATTATAGTTCTTCTTCCAGGTCTATCAACATCAAACTCCCACCACTTCTTATCTACCGTACTTGAAAATCCACTACTTGACATCAAACCTAAATATGATTCTTGTTGGATATCTTTTATCTGATTTTGTTGTTTACAATAAATTAGCCCACCATCACCCATCACTATCTGTTTCATAGAATCAAAAGACCATACACCAATGTCTCCTATAGTTCCTGTATGTTTTCCCTTATAAGTTGACAATGGACTGTTGGCGTTATCTTCAATTAATTTTAAATTATTTGTTTTACATAAACTAACAATGCCATCCATATCACAGGGAAGTCCACCATAGTGTAATATCATAACCGCTTTGGTATTTGATGTTATCTTTTTTTGAATGTAACCAGAATCAGTATTCAATGTTCTCTTATCAACATCACAAAATACTGGCTTAGCCCCACAAGATTTTATTGCATTTATAGCACCTATAAAATGTATTGAAGGTATAATTACTTCATCATCCTTACCGATGCCAAATATTTTCATGGATTGAAACAAACCTTCTGTACAACAACTTATGGTTTCTATATTGTCTCTTTCAATATTTAATTTACTCGCCATATTTTCAGTAAACTTTTCAGTAAGATTTCCTTTACCTAACCAATTACTTTCAAAAACTTTTTCTATAGCTTTTAATTCTTCTTTTCCCAACGATGGTTGATAAATGTTAATCATAAAATACTATACCTTTATTTGATTTAAATCTTTAATTACATCTTCATATACATATGGTATTATCTGTCCACCAAATTTAAAAATGTTTTCATTCCAAAATTCATAAGGTGCTGAATGTAAATTCCATATGTCTTTTGATGCTATTGTGTGAACATCTTTTCCCAAAAATGGTGGCAAATATAAATGAGATCTAAAATCCCCTTCAGTAAAAAATACACAATGATCAGCATTTGATATTAGTGTTGCCTGCTCATCAAATGTTTTACATTTATATTTCATATATTTATTTTCAAATTTTGAATAACTATCGTGCGTTCTCCCCGTTTCAAAATTTAAGAATATAACATTATATTTTTCTGTTAATTTTGGAATAAAAACTTCATAGTCTATTTCTGTTTTGGATATTCCTATATGCTTCCTCCACCCCGTCTGACATAAAATATATGGTTTGCTTAAATCAAAATTTAATTCGTCTTCAATGTCATTTCTACAATCATTAAATGTAGAAATCAACTTATATTCATTATTATCTACATTTAATTTGTTTTGAGGTTCATTGTATATCCCACTACGTCCTCCAGGAAATTCCAAACCAAAAGTTAATCCCCCCATTTCTATAAAGTCAGAGCTCCAAATCCATTCTGTTTCATCTTGTGTATTTTTAATCTTATCATTTACTACCAACATAACATCTCTTTTGACATCATCCAAATGTTTTCCAGTTCTTGTGATAGCCCATTCAGGTCTAGGAGCATCAGAACCACCTTCATTTGTAAACACATAACAAGTGTAACAATCACCTATGGTATCATTGTATGATTTTAAATTCGATATATCAATATAATGATCAGCAAATTCATACAAAGATTGTAACCCCTTTCTACTACAAACAATCACTTTGTCATTGTCCTTCTTATATAAATTAGTCCATTTGCGTATCGTCCCCTGCCAATTCAAAAGCTCGTAACCAAACTCACCTATAAATGTAAATACATAATTCATACAGACCCCACACAATTTAAAGATTGAAATGTTTCATGAATGTGAACTACTAAATTTTTCTTGTCATTCTTTTTGATGAAAGCTTTTCTCATATTTTCTGTAATATATGATTGTAACTCCCCATAATTCGATAAAACATAATCAACTTTTTCTTCCAAATCTGACCAATCATATTTACATGCTATGTAAGTCTTACCATCTTCAAATAAAAAAGGTTTCGAATTGATATAACTTAAATCAGGTTTTATTAAAATTGAACCGAACATTGCGGCTTCAACATCTCTGGGTGCCATCTCACCATAACCCAAAGGTGCCATTATAATTTTGGAATTATACATTTTATCATAATATTCATTTAAGGGTACTCTTTTACCACCCACCAAACCTGCTATTTTATATTTATCACCTTGGCAAGATTCACACATAAGAACTTCTAATAATTCTTTCCTATGTTTATCATAATAATCAGTTTGACACAACTCGTGTTCGTATACATTTTCTTTTGTAGGATAACTAAACATACAAGATATGTCATATTTCTTATCTGAATTATAACGAGACCATCTTGGTTGTAATGTATTTAACCAATTACATCCAGTCAATCTCATTTTTGGTTTTAGCTCATCAATATCTGGTGTTGAATAATCTCCATCACCCCAATACATTCTACCATTAGCCCAACCTTTTTTATATAAATCTAAATCTTTTAAATAAGAGTTTTTAAGAAAAAGTAACGCAGTTGATTCACGAAATACATCAATTGTCCCAATCAATGATGTAGAATCTTGACCATCAATTATCATATAATCACCTGTGATTTCTGATATAAATTCCAACCCTTTATCAATTGATTCTTGAAGTGATTTCTTTTTATCTATTATACTTGCTTGACCAACCCAAGCAAAATCATAATCATCTGAATCTGTAAATTCTATGCCAACTTCACGAAACAAATCTTGAGCAAACAGAAATGGTCTAAAAGTAGTTTCGTTTCTATGTATGTGATTTTCTAATAATTTTATTTTAATCATATTTTACTATAAAATTCATTCTGACTTTCTTGTCTTTCTATATCTTTCTTGTGGACTATTGCCCATTCTTTTTCTGCTGGTAAAAATGTATGTTCTCTGTAACCTACAATCCTTTCGTGAACTGGTTTTTCCCATCTGATATTTGGTCGTTTCTTATACAGTCTTGGTTGCCAATCTGGAAAGTTAACCCATCCATTTTCATTTACTTCCCATCCCCATTTCTGTATATGTTGTTGTGTTATACCATTTACAGTATTGACACGAGGTATCCAAAATAAATCAATTGTTTCATTGGCTTCCAATACCATCTTTATGTTCTTTATAAAATACTTTGTCAATATTTCGTCTGCATCTAGATTCATAATATATGAACCATCACACATACCATTTAAGTAATTTTTTTGATTTGCAAAATCTTTATGTAGATGTCGTTGTTCAAATTTTATTTCATAAATTGAAACAGTTACATCAAGTATTTCTTTTGTCTTTTCATTATCTGAATAATCATCAAGAATTACTATCTCATCTTCTTCATCTTTATGTTTTACTAAAAATTGAATTAACTTTTCCAATGAACTCGTTTCATTATGAGTTAATATACTATAACTAATCTTCATCCTTCATTCCTTTATCTTGTTCTGCTTTTTTTTGTCGTCTTATAGTTTCTGCACTTGTTCTCTTACCAGCTCTTATATCACTAACAACATCCAAATCATAATCAACCAATTTTGGTGAATTTAAAACTCTAAAAATGTAAGTTCTAAAAGCATTTTTAAACTCCATCTTATCTTTAATTCTATCATAAACATTTTCACCGGAAATAGATGATGGCCGTAATCTGCTACTTAATTGTAATCTATAATATGGTTCTTTTAATTTAAGTATGTTTTCTTCAACAACAGGAATCAATGATTGTATAATCGAAAACATTCTTTGAACTTGATATTCATTTAAATAATTTAAATTTATACCATCAACTTTATCAGAATGTACACCCAACACCAACAAAACAGGTCTGACATCAAACACACCTGCTTTTGTATATTCAAATCTCACAACCATTCCAGGTAATATAGATTTTTCAGGAATTTTTGTTTCTCTTAATATTTTTTTTATGTGATTATATTTTCTTTCAGCCATCTATCTTTTTTGGTTTAGGTAATTTTAAAGATTGTGGTTGTTCTTGTAACTTTTTAGCATCTTCATTTACTTCAGATATAGCATGTAGAAATTGATCATAAGTTTTAGCATTTTCTGTGTCGTACATTTTTTTAAAAAACCCACCGTTACCATCTGGATAATCTTTTTGTTTGTCTTCAGATATATCAACCATCTTAGCATATGCCCATTTCATATTACCATCCTGATCAAATGGATATAACATACCAAATGGTAAAGTCATAATAGAAGGTATCCAAAATCTACCATCTGTCTCTTTAACCCATGATTTCATATCATCTGTCAAATCTTTATACGATTGATTTTCCTCTGGCTTTCCTACAAATCTATCTGAACTAGCATATCCACAATTTATACATTGCATTGTTCTCATTTCTTCTTCACCAACTACATGAAGTGAATGTTCTTTACACAATTGACAAGTAGATATTATTTTCATACTGGTGCTCCCTCTGCAGTAACTTTTTTAAGTTTTGGTAATTTAATTTTTGGTGGTTCTTTTTTATCAACTTTTTTTAATTTTGGTAATTTCAATTGAACTTGAGATGGTAAATCTTTTGTATGTTTTTGTATTATTTCATCAAGTTTTTCTTTCATTTTATTTAATGTAAATTTATCTCTATTTTCACACATCAATGATTCACCCTTGCGTTTAATTTCGTGTACATTTTTAAATATGTAATTTAAGGCCTTATGGGCTGTAGATTCATTGATGTTAAACCATCTACTTTCTTCAATCACTATATCTTTCCAAATTTGAGATCTTGGTACTTTTTGCAATTCACCATCAATTAGTATTGATTTTTCTGGATTTAAAAAATCAAGCTGACCACTCCAACCAGTAGTCATGACTGGAAGTCCTGTCATTGTAGCTTCAAGTAAAGGTCTTCCAAAACCTTCACCATGTGTAAAAGACACCATAGCTTTTATCTTTGGATGATTATACAAATTATTTATTTCGTCATTATCAAAATCACCATGTAATAAATAAACATTGGGTAATTTCCAATCAAAAGGAAATTGGTGCTTAACTTCTCTTATCTTTCTCATCGTTTCCTCTTTATCTAATATAGAATAAGTGGCGCCGTTTGTTTTTAATATAAGAGCTGGTTGTTTTTTCTTATTAGCAAATGTTTCATAAAATACTTTTATTAACTTAGATATATCTTTTCTATCCTCACCATATCCACCTTTAGTCCATTGTCCTACTGAAAGAAATGCAAATTTTTCAGGTACCTTTTCATTTAACATATCAAAGAAATCATCATCTATTTCATCCATTTTTAATGGTTTATATATATCTTCATCAGCTCCTTCAAACAAAACTTCTATTGGTTTTTCTAATTTGTGCTCACCAACTTTTTGTTGAGAACCATCTGGCATATTTTGAACTTTATCATAAACAGAATTAACAAATCCAAATTTAGAATGTTCAGATGGAACAATAACGAAATCCATTTTGTTACAACTTTCTAACCATTTGGCTGAAACAGCATCGGTTTCAACTCCAGCTGTTATTCCAATGTTAAATTTACCATGAGTTTCAAATTCATTTGGAATACGAATATCAACATATATATCAGGTTGTCTATCTAATTGTGGTTGTGACATGACACAATCTAAAATTCTTTTATCATTTGGATTATCTTCTTTAAGTGCATTTCGTGGACAGTCACCCCAACGGACATCTAAAATCTTTATGTCATATTTATTATGTTGTAAGAATGACCACACCAAATCACGAGAATGTGCTCCATATCCACTTCTACTTGTAACTGGTGCACATATTAACATTAATTTTTTCATATTAAACTACCTCCAATGTATATTTTTCTCTTGGTATCCATTTTTCAAATGCAGTATCCATGCTATCTATAAAACCATTAGATAAATGTTCTGCCGTCATTTTAGCATCGTCACCTAAAACCCACTGTCTTCCGACTTCACCTTTTCTCTCTCTTTCTTCTGGACCTTCATTATACCATTCCAAAAGTGCATCACCTGCATCTTCATACTGACATCTGTCATCAAAAATGTATGGTGTTAGTGGTGAACCACATAATGATATGTTGGATGGAAATACAGGTTTAACCCATTCACCATGTTCTTTATATTCACCTCTATGATTAGAGCCCAACTCAACATAATCATCGGCAGTAAGATATGTACCATCTTCTTTTTTAAATCCACATTGATCTTGCATTCCACCAGTTACATTTACTACTATTGGTGTTCCTACAGTAAGTGCTTCAAGTGAACCTAAACCAAATCCTTCATTTGATGCAAGATTGATATAAACATCCATTGAATTATATAAGAAATTCATTTCTTCATCATTCATTGGTCCACTAATGTCGTGAGTAAAAATAACAGGATATTCAGGAAGTAATGTTTGACATACAGCTCTCATATCAGTTCCATTATCATCACTTACTGCTGCATGCCATACAAATACACATTCTTTTCTTTGTTCTTCTGTAAGATTATCCATCATGTGTTTATAAGCCAGAGCAACATCACCTGGATTTTTTCTACGGATATTTCTGTTGAGAAATAGAACTTTAAATTTATATTTATTTAATCCATATTTTTGATTAAACTTTACAAAATTATTATTATCTGGATGTACCTTAAAAAATCTTTTTGATGTAACACCATGAGGTACATATTTCAATTTCCAATTATCAGCATAACCATAATCTTTTAAAATTCTATAATTTAACCCATATGTTTGTTTTGATATTGACATAAGTAAATCAGAACTTCTATAAAAATCTCTATTATATTGTGGATCTGGTAAGTCATCCCATATATTGTAATAAAAAATAGGCATATGTTGACGAATTTCATGTTCCATTTGATAAAACCAAATCCAAAATCGGGGGTCTGTGAAATGTAATATAGCATCAGGTTTTTCTATTTCTATAATTTGTCTCAACATATCTGGATTACCATAACCACTCGTTGGATAAATTTTAAGATATGCTTCTATACCCAATTCATTTTTTATAGCTTCATTCATATCTATTATTTTACCCTCTTCTGGATGTTTGACTGCCCCTGCTATCTGAACCCAATCATAATGTTTTAATGTTCCCATAACAAATTCTTTTGATTGAGTAGCAATGCCCGAATGCATTCTTAAATCATCTGACATTAAGAGTATTTTCTTTTTACCCGCCATAACCTTTGTTCTCCTTATAAATTGCTTCCGCTAATTGTTAAATTATCATATGTTTCTAATTTGTTTTTATAGGTGTCATCTGTTAAATATAAATCGATAGAACGGTTTGTTAGTTTTTGTAACGTCATTTTTGTGTTTACCGTTTTTGCTTTAAATCTCTTGTATAAATCTTCAAGAATCTTAACAGATGTAAGTTTTGCTTTGTTCATAACCTTCTCCATCATTTTGTATATTTGTATATATAAATATATACGAATATAAAAAAACTAATGAATTATTATTGTTTTCTTTCCAAATTTTTCTGCATATCTAATTGTTGACATTGTACCTCTAGCTTCTACGCCTTCAGGTATAAATCCAACTACCATATCACAAGTGCCGGCTATTATTTTATTTCTTGCAAAAAAGTTTTTTACACTATATGGCTTTGAATAACGACTTTCTGGTATAGTACAATACATATTGTGTACCTCGTGAAATGGTGGATACTCTTCATATTGTAAACCCAACTCTAATGCATATTTCTTTGCATATCTATCAGCACCATCTTTACAACCACCAGATACTATTGTAGTGTCCTCTCCCCTTTCTTGTTTAATTTTAAATATAAAGTCTTTTATTCTTTTTTTATTTTCATATCTTCTTGAACCAACAATACCTATTTTCATTCACCGTCCCTTTTCTTAATATGATTAATTATTTCTAAATATTGAACTATACCCTTTAATATATCTCCATCAAATCTATACCTCGCTTGACTTTTTTCATTTTTTGAATCTATTACAAACCAAACTGAACCAAATGTTTTTGTTATTTTTGTATTAACTTCAAACAAAAGGTGTTCATTACGTTTTACAAAATCTTTACAATTTTGTTCAGTCAAGTTGTCATGCCAAAATACAACTCTAAAGAGTTTCCCTACAAGTTTACTACATCTTCTTATATTTTCTAATATAGTTTGTTCCGTATCTGCGTCTTTAATAACATCATTTAACTTCATTCTGATAGAGTAGTATCTCAAACCTATAGCCATTCTATATTCCCCATTTACAATGTTCAGTTTTCTTAAACTCACACCACTTGCAAGCTTTCTTACTTGGTGTAGCTAACATATCATCTTTCTTTTCACCATCTTCTGTAAAAGCCTCATTTACAAATTTAAGTAGTCTTCCATTAACTTTATTCATACTCGGTTTACCACTAGCAGGTACAAATTTTTGTACCCTCTTTTGTGGAAACACGGCTTTCTCCCATAGTTTTCTTTTTACTATGAAGTATTCTACTTCTATCCGTTCAATAGGATGATCATATTGTTTAGAATAGAATTGTTTATATAACAGCAGTTGTTGAGTTTTATTCTCATCTTTCTTCATCCACTTATTCCAACCCATTGTGGATGTTTTGATGTCAATGATTTTAATTGAATCGGTTGGTATATGTCTCATTACTACATCAAGATACCCAACCATTCTTATGTTATTTTTTAAGTCTACTTCTATTGGAATTTCACAACCTATTAGTTCCCAGTCTCTTTTACTGAAATACTCAGCTCTTCTCTTTTTGAAGAAGTCAATAATAAGTATACCATCATCAAAAAATTCCATTAATTCTTCTTTTGTACAAGGTGGTTTACCATCTTGTTCTTCGGCTTGTTTAAATTGTTCTATAAGTTTATCTCTTAACATCTTATTTAAATCTAATGTATCTGCATTCTTAACACTATCCATATACATTATATTAAGATATGTCTGAAGGACTTCGTGCATAGCTGAACCAAATATAAGATGTATGTTTGATTCCGATATTGAAACTTTGTCAACATAATTTAATTTCCACCGAAGAGGACAATCACTATACATTGATATTTGACTATATGATATTCTACTCATAATAACTAAATATCATCCTTATTATAAAAATTATCATTGGTACACATATAATTACAGATAACTTTTCTACAATAGATGAATTGATAAATGCATCTAAATATGTATATTTCCTATGTTTATTATATTTACTCATAAAATTTTGATTTTTCTTCCACTACTATTTTTTCTATTTCAGGCGTATATAATTTTGGATCTTTAGGATATGGTTGTAACGGATGTTTCAAATCTTGTACAATCTTCTTCTTCTCACCTTTACTACCTAACAAATAAAAGAACCTATGCTTTCTTGGTTCTTTTCTTCTCCAAAATGTGTGACCTATTCTACTCTTTAAATGTTCTAAATTACCAGAACCAAACATTTCAAATACAGTCCTTGAATGAATCCATTTACCAGCAGGTTCTAATTTAATACCATAATTATCCATTAAACCTAAATTATATCCCTGATACATCCAGTTAGTTGCTTGGTATATACCACCGATATGTTCTTGACCTGGATCTGCATATGATATAAGTACCTTTATATCTGAAGCATTTTCCTTTAACCATTTAAATGTTTTAGATATAGAAATACTTTCCATATTCTTACCATACTCTTCATGTATAAATAACCTTGTAAGTTCTAATGCTTGTTTAGGTTGTAATTCTTCTGAAATCGAAGCAGCTGCTCTAGCTCCTACTGGATAACCATAGATAGCAACACCGGCTAACTTTTCTTCTTTCTCATCAAAGAAAGAATGTTCATTATCCATTTCATAAAATATACCTAAAGCATATCTACAACTTGTCCAAGCATGACTGTAATGATGTTTTACAATCATTTCTTTAGCTATTTTTTTAGAAATTTCTCTTACAGATACTTTTGATTTTTTTGGGATCAAATCCGTATTTCTCCAATATTTGATTAACTTCTTCTTTTGATATTAATGATAAATTTTCCTTTACTTCTGCTTTACTACATTGGAAATACTCACACATCATATTAATTAACTCTGGGTCATATTTCTTAGCTTTCTTTCCTTTGATATATTTATTAAATCTCTTACCCTTTGGTAAGAAATCTGAATACCATTTATAAACTTCTCTTGGTTCAAGAGTTCCTATGGCATATTTCTGAAAATAATTGACTACCTCTATAAACTCTTCATCCATTGATAACCATCGATTTATGATGAATGGACTAAAGGTTTTTTGATCTGTTTCGTTGAATGAATCCCAAGGTTTCTTATTTGTTAAAATCTGGTTTATCCACTCGAATATTGTCATTTTTTTCTTTGGGTTTTTGTTTGTAATCTGTTTCATAAAATCCTTCACCTTTAAATTGTGGTTTTGCAGTATGTCCATATACCCGTTTCATCTCTACAATATGAATACCACAACTAGCATTAACACATCTCCGACAAACAGGAGCTGGTGCTTTCATACTTTGTTGTATTTCTTCTATTACACTACAAGATGGACATTTGAAAGTGTAGAACGGCATCATTAAACAGTTTCCATTTTTTCAAATTCGGAATTTACATGTCCACATTTTTCACAAGCAAATACTCCAATTGGAATAACTGTTTCTTGTCCACTCGGTGATACTAAAGCTGATAACTTTCTTATCAATAGTGTTTGTTTAAATGTTGAATTTTCACATTTTTCACAACTGATAGAAGTTGTTTGGCTCATATCAATTGTTTGTTGTGCTTGTCCATCTTTTCCTGGTACAATCATTCTTGTTCCTCCTGTGTTACTTCTGTTATTGTTACATCTTTTACTTTCCAACCAGTCTTATTTAAGACATTCTCATCTTCATAAGGTGGTTGATATAATACTACTCTAATTGGTGGTTTATCCCAATCTTTGTGTTCTACTACAAATGTTCTCATATTAATCCTTTACAATTGATAATACTTCGTTTACACTCATTATAAGATAATCTCCATACTCGTGTGTTTGTGCATGTTTGTTATACAATATTGTTTCACCAACATTAACTACAACTGGAATAAGTGTTCCATTGGCTGAATACATACCTTTACCTACTGATACAACTTCACCTTCAAGTAATTTACCACTATCTACTGTATCTGGTAAAAGTATTCCACTTTCGGTAACTTCTTCATCTTTTTTTGTTTTTGGTTTTACAACGATTTTATCGTTTACTGGTTTTAGTTTCATCTAATTATCCTCAATAATTT
>Ga0209756_1003584_pt1 | contig 12487 bp, 10 predicted proteins | sample ETNvirenome_6_85_FD_184071 | JGI IMG/M metagenome (GOLD analysis project Ga0209756, IMG submission 184071) | Marine viral communities from the Pacific Ocean - ETNP_6_85 (SPAdes) (version 3) | ecosystem: Environmental > Aquatic > Marine > Oceanic | place: Pacific Ocean | collected 2013-06-19
AGAGCCATTTCATTAGATGCACCTTGTGAATTAACCAAATCATCAACCGCTTTCTGGAATTCCTCAGCATTCTGGGCCAAGTGAACGAAAGCAGTCGCACCACGAATGTTCAAATCTTTCATCAAGACCATCATTATATCCATCTTGGACACATCTTCTCCCATTGCGTCACTGAATTGCAATGCAATCTCAGTTAAGTCCCGCATATTACCTTCAGTATCCAGAATCTCTACCCCTAGTTTCCTGAAAGCAGCGTTGTTATCATCGGCGTGTTCCACGAATTGTGCAATGGCCTGTCTCAGACCACGACCTGCAATACCAGCTTCCAACGCACGGTCTGTTAATATTTGCAAAGAACCTAACAACTGGTCCACACTTTGCCCTGCAGCAACAAAGAAAGGCATAGCAAACTTAACTGCAGCAGAAAGGTCTTTCCATTCGATAAGTGATTTATTAATAGTATAAGCAAATTTATCTGCAATTTCCGCTGTATCATCCATTTCAAGACCAAAACCTTTGATAACCTGAACCATCAACTTACCAAGCGTATTGAAATCTCCCTGAACCGCCATTGTAAGGGTCAATGTGTCTTTCAGTGCAACCATCGATTCTTCCGCAGTCAAACCCGCAGATGCGAACTGATACAAAACACGGGAAGCATCCTCATAATTAATACCAAATTCGTGACCAAATTTAATCACTTCATCAGACATTGAATACAAATTTTCACGCGTAGTCTGGAAAATAGAATTAGCATTAATCAATTCTTTTTCAAAAGTCATAAAGTTACGGGCTACCATCCCCAATTGAAAACCAAAAGTAATAATAAGCATAGAAGACCGTTGAATGGCATTGGAAAATGCTCCTATTAATGTCTTAGCTACTCCGATAAGCCCCGCCCATATATCCATTATATTGTTTTGCATTACATCTAATGCTTTCCCGAATATACTTGCTTTAGGTTCAACATCCTCAAGACTGCTTTTAATTGTATCTGAACGATTTTTCCAACTGGCTTCACCTCTAATAGCGTGAGCAGCCGCACGTGCTTCCTTCACACGAGCTTGACCAGTAATCTGACTTATAGCTTTAAGTTCTTTACGAAGTTGGGTCATCTTCCCTTTCGTATATTTTTCGTCTAGGCTTTTCACTAAAGCATTGGCCGTTTCAGTAGATGTTTTTAATTTCTTTCTAGATTGACCTGCAAATAAATCGGACAGACGTTGGGACTGCATCCCAGATTTCTTTAAATGATTCTGAACTTGACCTACAAATTTGTTAAAAGCAGCTGCTGGTGGTAAAATTAAACGTAACCCCACACCACCCATAAAAAGGGTACCTAGATAACCTGCCATCTATCTTATCTCCTATAATAAACCACGGAATGATTTATTCTTTTGTTCAGCCTCCTTGTAATACTTTCGTTTCTTTTCCATATATGTAATCCACCCAGACCTTACTTCAGGCCTGTCTTTTGCCATCTGGCTGATATCCTTATCGGTATACCCATCCATACTATGCAAATTCTTATACTCTACAAGAGCCATCAAGAGCCCTTCTAGAACAAATCGTGGAGTATTACAAATCTCATCCCACGACATTCCAAGTTCTATCATTAGTGGGATAAACAAGAGCACAGGCTCAGGTGCCTCATTCATCCAGTGATAAAATTTTCCTTAGCACTTGTTTCCACTTGCAGTACTTCTGCAGTTACTAGATATCGAAGGGTTGCTGGTAATGAGTTCCAGCTCTCACCCGTAAGGGTAGCCGAATCTGGGTTTTTCTTATTGGCCTTGTCTATCATCAACAAAATCCTTTCAGTTCCCACTTCCGTTGCCCATTTAGCACGTTCATCCTCAGGAATATCCTCAGGTAGAAATTTTAATTTAGGTTCTTCCTGCTCTTCCAATTCACAGAACTGGAAGGTAAAATCCTTACCACGATAATTGACCGTGGATGTTTGCACTTCTTTTGTAAGTGATACTAGCTCTTCGATTGTCCATACATTTTCTTCTGACATTTTTTTACCTCTTTCTATTCATTAAATCGCATTAAATACCCGCAGCAGTCGTCAAAGCTACCAACTCAGCTTCACTGGAGCCTGACGCCATAATTGGAGTTACATACGAATAGAATTCTATCGTTTCTTCTTGTGCATTCTCAGGAGTAACGGTGTGAGTATGTGTGGTAATACACGAATTAGGAATTGCCAATACTTCATTAGTAGGCAATGTTCCTCCCGCTTCATTCTTAAACACTAAGTATAACCTATATCCAAAATTCTGATTCTTGGAAGTAGTAAGACCATCATTAACAGTCCACGTCCCCCCTGTAGCATCAGCACCACCTGTATTATAAACACCATCACGAGCATAGTTATATAGCAAATCAAATGTACTATTAGATACTTTACGAGTAACAGTAATTACGAATTCTTTCTTTATCTCTGCGCTCAGGTTCGTATTCTTTCCCATAAAGGATAAATCCTCTGACACTACTCCGGGAGAAAAATCAATGCCTGTCACATCTGTAATACGTGACCCATTAGCAATCCCTACGTGACGAGCTGGAATAGTAACGTATCTACCCGCAGCACCTACGTTGTCTCCATAAGCTCCGGTTCCGCTACCCCAATATCCAGTCATAGCATCACTTGAATTACTACCTGATAAAGAACCACTGATGGATTCTGTCGTCATATAGATGTTTACATCTCTTCCTAGAAAATATGTCATTAGAAATTCGCCCCCGATGTTGTAGCTACACTTGCAGAACTACTAATAACAGGTTTAACATTACTAGTAAATTCCAAACTATCTTCCTGTGTTCCATCCGCATTCAAAGTTACCGTATGAGCCGTCATTTGAGCATTGCGTATAGTCATCACTTCAGCAGGAGAAGTATCCTTGAGGTATACGGCTAATCTGTATCCAAAAGTAAAAGCATTATCAATACCGGGTTCTTCTAATCCGTCGTATAGAGTGCCATCGTCTTTTACACCCCATCGACCGATGTTGCCACTACTATCACCTATATAGATTGCATCAAAAACTGCATTCTTTTTCTTAAGTGTCAGTGTAACAGTGGTCGTCTTGTGGACTTCTGCCTTCAGCGGAGTCTTTGCCCCAATATAGGACACATCTTCATCCATCGCACTAAGTCCCAAATCCAATGCCGTCAAATCTACCAAACTACTTGAAGCTGCTAAATTTCCGGCTGTCATCTTTGTAATGCCATTTGTAACAGCAACGCCTGTTCCAGATACCGCATAAGCACCTGAATTGTTGTTAACTACTACACCATAAGTGGCATCTTCAGTCGTCAAAGCGACTTCACAATCATTCCCTAGAAAGTAGGCCATACTTATCTCCTTGATACATATTGGATTTATTTATATTTAAAGGTTATGCTACTCTAGATGCCTTCCAATTGCCTTAACTCCTTTTCGTAGACGGCTTTTAGACCTGAACGGTCTTGTAAAATGAAGGGACGCACATATAGAGGAGGGTGCCAAGTTCTGACTTCATCAGCATAAGGCATCATCTTAGCACCGGGTTCTCTTCGGTTTGGCCTTTTTCCGCCTTCCCTCATATATTTAGGCCTAACATATTGTTTTATCCACGTTTTCCAGCCTCTTGTGCCACTTCTTTGGTCAATAAACAATTCCTGTTTTCTTCCCTTTTCTATCCACATACGGAACCATAGCCAAAATGAACTCGTCATTGCCGAAGGATTAACTAAATTTTCCCAATTGCGCGTCTCGAACCATTTCATACTGCCATCGCTTACCCATTCAAATATCGCCTCGGCTGCTACTCCCCGAGTGACCATTGTAGCTGTAAATGCGTGATTGCCCCACGTAGAATGCTCGAACCGAAGGAACTTCTCCGATTCTGAATAAGTAATTTGCATACGCTGTTTCTCCCACGTTGCATATCCTTTTTCAGAAAAATCCTTAATAACGCTGGATATTTTCTTATAGGCTTCCTCGCCCATAATATCCTTCATAGCTGCTCCTGTCAAATTATCATTGGCTCCGAAAATATAACCAGGAACAATAGCAGGGATGTGTCTACCATTTGGCCCTCTAATAGTGTGGATATACATTAAAGCAATATCATTTCCTACAGGCGCAGTTACCATATAAGCACTAGCTGACTCAGTCTTTCCCATTCCCATATGTTTCTTAGGGTGTTTTACATCTTGTAAACGACGAGCAGCCTGTCCAGCCATTCCTGCTTCTGTGCCAGCCTTACTGGTCTTCGTATCTCTAGGAGCATTCTTCACACCATACTTAGCTGATTCATCTCCTATGTGTCTTATAAAAGCCTTGATGCGTAACCAATCGCTTTTTTCTTTAGCATCATTGGTCATTTGAAATGATTTCCATTCCTGAGGATATTTTTGCATCAATTGTTGCTCAGTGACATCAAAACCTGCAATAGCATCTTGCCATCCCCGAGTGGCCTCTTCGTTAGCCCATTCCATTTGGCCCTTCTTTTCTTTTTCTAATATGTAACTTACGAGCCGCTGAAATGTATTGGCCTGTTTATCACGATGAATATCCAGTCGTTGACCCGCAGGTCTAATGTTTGTTCTTTTTCCAGCCTCTTTCATTCCCGTTACCAAGTTCCATTCCTTCCCTGCCAACATCAATGGCAATATTTTATCTGCCACATAAGCCATCGATTCCTCAGCTGATTGTGAACGAATCCAAGGAATGCCTCCTGATTTGGTTTTTCCCCATCCAAGTTTGTTATATCCTCCTCCGTGTCCTCCAAACTGCCCAGGGTACCCTCGTATGGCTGCATCGGGTTTATAGCCTGTCTCTTTCTTAATTACCTGATGCCAAGTACCAGCCTGACCCATAACTTTTATAAAACTCGCTATCATCTTATATGTCAGTAATTTTATTTCAACATCCATTCCTGCCTTCAAATATATCTGTTTCTGTTTCCTCATCAATGCCTCTGCACCACTGTCATCTTCAAAGTACAAAGCCCGCATATAAGCACCAGGTCCCGGCCCCGCCCATAGACGACGAGCTTTCTTAGCACCCGGCTGTTCCTTTGGTCTAGCTCTTTTTCCCACCGTTCCTAAATCTCGGCTCTTATAGACATTAAAAGAATAATTTCTTAACTTCATATAATCGCTTTCTTCCCCATAGAAGTTAGCACGTGAAGGCTGAAGTCGAAAACTATGAGGGTCTCCCGAACCCTCACCTACCTTTCTAAAAATATATTGAATAGGAGCTCCTGTGGGTCCTTTTGAATTCTGGTCCGTTGTTATTCCCTTACGTGCCAAAAGGGCTGTCATACCCAAATTGAACATACGTCGGCCCCGCAATGTACCTGGACCCATACCACCTTTTGAGGGTGCCTGTGTGCTTTCAACTATTCCCGGCATATCTAACTCGGTAAATCTCTATAATTCTTGAATACTAGCATATAGACTGCAGAAGCTCCCCACAGTTCCATCTCAGCATCATATCCTATATCAGTCCAATTAGAAAGTTCCTGATGTGTTATTTCCACTGTAGCAGGCCACGTCCCGCCTCTATCTGAACCCATATCAGTAAAAGTATTGACCACGTTAAGCATCAGGTAATTCATAAGGCGACGTTGTTTGAAAAGCTCATCATTTACGGTCATCTGGGCATCCTTATCCACAATAAGATGTACCATATACATCAGTCCTACCATTTCCCCTATCTTATCCTCTCCTCCAAATGACAGTTTCTCTCCCATAAACTTATCAAAAAGACCCGAACTGGTGATTTCAAGGATTAAAGCGGGATAAGACAAATCGACCGCCTCTGGATATTGCCCAAAAACGTGACATCCAGGAAAATCAGAACGCAGTTGGGTTATCATCTTACGTTCAATAATATTAATATAATCAGGTGATGCCATCAGTAGGCCCTCCTTCGGCTTTCCCGTTTACCGGCAGTCCTGACGCAGTCGAACACCATATACTCATCATTGTAATCATTAATGCTATGCACTATCCACTCGATACCCTTGTAGTATTTAACAGCTCTGATGTATAACTGACTTCCAGAAGCACTTGAGGATACATTCAACGAAAACAGATTCAAATTGCCCTTATAATCAAAGGTAGAACCACTTGTTATATCTACCGCATATCGTGTTCCTCCCAAGTAGACACTGGATGTAGAAGCAGGGTGGGTAAGTGTTCCGCTTGCAAAGGGATAATCAACCGTCAACCAGCTTCCCGTGGGAACGGTTAAGGTCGTATTGTCAAAAGTTGTACCATAAGCTGCCGTGCTTCCTCCGTTATAAGTTTTCATATTATGTAATGTAACTGCTCCCGATGCCTTGACTTGAAAGGTAAGACGGTTGGATTCCAGAGTATTCTGTGAATCTCCAGATATATCATATGTCGGTGTAATAGGACCAACTGCAGTATTGATAGTATACGTCACCATCTCATCACCATCAGATGTAACTGAACCACTGGAAGCACCTTCTGATACACTCCAATCGGTGGAACTGCTGGTCACTACAGTATAAACAACCCTGTCAACATCAATTAATTTGTCGAATCCTTCAATTTCATTGAAAAGGATGTTATTATTCTGATTAAAATTGGGAAAGTTTTTCAACGTAGCCAAATTGGGCAGATAAACTCGCGACATACCTATGATATTATGACCACCACGTTGTAAAACATAATCTTTCTCTACCTGATTACGCATATAAGCTTGAACATTAGGCACAAGGATTTCGTTTGTATCCACGGCTCCCGTTTCCACACCATAGTCATCCCTGCCATAAATGGGGGGTCGATAATAAGTAATTTTCCTAGACTGTCCAGTAATGTAACCTATACGCTTCAATATGTTCCCCATATTCAGCTTCTGTAATTTCTGTGCCATTCTTAAACCTCCTATCTATCATAGTTAAGGCCCCTTGGACGTGGTCTGATATTCTTAGTGGAATCCACTCCATCCACGTTCTTAAGCCAGTTGACATCTCCAAGCCACGGGTCAGCATTGTAAGTAGAACGCTTGATACTGAAACCGCGCTTCAGGTTAATCATCTCAAGTGCAAGGTCAACAAAGTACTGGAATTGGTCATTATCGTATTGAACCTCAACATCTGCCAATCGAATGCGTTGAACTCCGATACCAGTTTGTGCCACCAGCACCAGAAAACAACTATAGTAAACCACTGAACTGTCATACGCAGGGAATTCGCCTATCGTATAGGTCAGGTCAGTTTGTTGTTGGAACCAATCTACGGACATATTCATCAGTATATCCAGATTGCTATTATCCATTTCCTCAGAATCTATACCAGACAGTAGACGCACTTTATTACGAACTGCTGATGTCCAACTAACACTTGCCATCGTTCATATCACCCCTGCTATCAATAAAAACAGGGCTCCCATCAAAGAAACCATCGTACCTATCCACCAACGCATTGCCCCTCTTATATCATTCTCCCAACTCTCGTGGTGGGAAAGGTGATTAGTGAACATCGTCTCGAATTCGCTCATCTTGTTAAAAACGGTAACGACACGCTCGTCAATGCGAATAAGCAGTTCGTGGTCATCTCTTGCCATATTTATTTATCGTCCCATTTTATATTAAAGGTTTCTCTAATCAATCAGGTCCTCCGTATCGAAACCAGAGTCCTGGTCGTCCATTATATCAATCGGCTCGTATTCGTATGGCGTACTGCCATCGTCGTGTATGATGCCGCCATAGGTAGAATTTCTCAACCAAGTTCCTTTATTTTCAAAGTCCTGCGTATAGAAATCCTCATTACTATTAATACGCACAATAGAACCAGTATCATTAAGTAATGTATGACATTGCTCGTTATCTGCAGCAGTATCAAAGGTAAAATAAGAATTTGGCATTATCTCAACATTATTAGCAGACCCAATCGGCGCACCTGTAAGTTGCTGATATGCCAGATAATCCGCCGCCCCGCTCGTGTCAATGTAATAAGATAAAGTATTTTCGTGCGCTTTCGATGCAAACTTGGAACCTTCAATCAGTTTACGATTACCCAGAACAAATTTCGAAGATGCAAAAATGGTAGCCTCAGCGCCGCGATTTCCAATATACAAATCGCCCGCACTACTGCTCAGTGTTCCACCAGCAGTCCAAGTGCCTCCGGTTGCCCAATCTGGTATTGAAACTCCCGCCAAAGTTCCATCATAAGTTCCGACATCATCTACATTTATAATAGATGTGCCTTCGCCCTCATCAAACTGGTACATAATAGCAAGATTAGTAGTATCGTCCATATCACCGTGTGCATTGAACATATCAGTTCTAATTTGAGCGCCAGTTCTTTCGGAATTAAATAATCTAAACATTCCTATTCGTCCATCAAACATTTGTTGCCCACTCCTTAGAGCTAATTTTCCTGCATCTTGCCAATTAAGTCCTATATCCGGGTTAACCCCAGAAACAGCTAAACTAATACCTGCTCCTAGATTAGTATTATCCACCAATTTTCCATCAAGATATCCATTACATTCCTGTGTAGAATTATTGAAAGTAATCGCTATATGATGCCATTTACCAGAAGGACAACTAAAACTCAGACCTGTATCATTTTCGTGGGAATAGAATATTACATTTTGGGCAGTATCATAATACAATTGCCATCTATTAGTGCCCGGATATCCATTCACTATCCCTGCTGATGAATTAGCGGGAGTATCAGGATTAATCCACAATTCAATAGTTGCATCTCCAGATAAACTAGACAAATTATAAGGCACGCTTATATAACTAAAATCAGTAGATAATGTAGCGCTTCCGGTAACTTCTACAGCAGACGAGCTGGCGAACAGTCCACCACGATTGCTGAAATTCCCAATCGGGGCATATTCTCCTAAAGTATTTGCTTCATTGTTCCAAGTTCCACCATTAGCTATAATAACATTTCCACAAGACAAATCAAAGTCGGGTCTAAATGTACCACCAGCAACTATAACTGGTGTAGTGGTATCAAAATTATTTCCCCAATTTAATCTATCTTCTCCTGTACCATTAAACATTATAGTCTGATAAGGTTGTCCTGCAAAGTCCTGAGTAGCCCCAGTTCCTGCTATTATTATATCAGTGGTTTCGTTTCCGAGCCAACTACCACCGCTCAGATAATTTATATTCTCCCCTAAAACCATTAAACTACCACTTGTGACTACATCCCCACCATCTACCTTAAACGTGTCATTAAATTCAACACGCTGTCCGCTGCAATTAAATGTATTATCTGCTACTATTTCCACTCCTTGAAACTCCATAGCACCGTCGCATCTAAATTCAAAAGTTGAACCATCATCAATATCAACATCCATTAAATATTTACCCCATTTCTCTCTAGTAAAAACAGTATTAAAGGTGGGTTGAGAACCCGAAAATTCAAAGGGATAGAGTTCGCTAGCACCATAAAGATAAGAGTGATTAGTTTGCCACTTAGTTCCATCATTATGTAGAATTGCACTAGAAGTGGCCGTTCCTAAAGTCATTTTATCGTCATAATTCATCCGTAAATAAGAATAGCCTCCACCATCACCAAGCCATAATAAATTCTCAACAGTAGTATCGCCCCACCAAGTATTACCATATGAAGCTCTGTGATACCACGAAAAGTCATAGAAGGTAGCTCCGCTTGTATACATATTCATATTAGTAGGAGTAGCGTGGTCACAATATCCCCACATCTTGCCGTTATTATGTGTAAAAGTAGCATTCTCATCTATAAATAAGCAGGTTCCTCCTGCGAAGTTGACTCCAAATTTGGTAGTTCCAGTAGTAGCATTATATGTAGCAGTAGATTTAATATCAAGTGCCCCTAAAGTATGGTCTCCCGTAGGTGTAGTAGTTTTACCAAACTCTGTAGTACCTGATACTAGTAAAGTACCTGAAACCGTCAAGTCATCCGCAGCAGTACCAAATTTAAAATCACCTTGGTTTAAAAGAAAATCATTATTTACACGTAGACCGTTACCATCAACATCAACCCAGTCCATAAAATAATAAGTGGGTGACAAATCTACAGTTAAATTATAGAACGCATCTTCTATTACATATACACTATTATCTGTTCTAGTAATTTCTACTGTACCATCATTAGGAGTAAAGGTTCCACCAGCGACTCTTCTCCATCCATATCCACCCGCATTAGCATCTGTAATATTAGTAGTATATGGGGTTGCATTATATGTCCCATTTGCTTTTATATCTAAAGAGCCCATCCTATGTGAAGAAGTGTCAGTGTCGTTATCGTAACAGTCTAAAGTACCATCATTGACAACTACATTCCCTTGACAATGTAATTTATCTCCATCAAGTCTAAATTCACCAGCGTCAATAGTTAAATCATTTGCTATATCAACATCATCATATCCCGATTCCCATCCCTTAAGTATACTACCAGCACCACCAGAAACAATCATATTATACAAATCACTGCTCTGGGTGCGTATTAGCTGAGTGTAACTTGCAGGGGTATGAAAAGCTACAGTACCGTCTTTGTGAGTAAAAGTTCCTTCACAAAGCCAAGCAACGTTATCAGGGAGACCAACGACACTTGCAGTACCTGAAGTAATAATTAATGTTTCAGGGTCAGTAGAAAGTTCAAAAGTGCCGTTTGAGTAAATCGCCAAAGAACCCATCTCAAACTTACCATCATTTAAAGCTGTAGTTGTCCTAAGAAAACTTCCAGAACTTATTAGTGCATTTCCCGTAACTTTGAAATGATAATTTGCGGTATTGTACAGGAAAAATTTAGTCCCACTAACAGTTAAATCTCCTAAAATATCAGTATTGCTACTCCAAGAACTACCCCACATAAGTCCGTAACTCAAATTAGTATTGTGTGAAGTTATATTATTCCAAGTTAAAGGTCCATTAGCATAATCACTTACTTGTTGTCTCATAGTGCCATTAAAAAGAACAGTACCGCTGTTATGATTAAATGTGCCTCCCCATTTAAAAAATGCATAATTAGTCTCTTGGGATGTTAGTGTTAAAGTCCCATCTGGAGCGGTAAATGTTCCCCCAGCGCTAGAAACCTTTGCACTTGCTAACTCTCCAATTGCTACCCAGTCGCAAGTTACATCCCCGCTGCCCGAGTAGGTGCCACCAGAAACGTAGATGCCCGCCATTAGTAATCACCGCCCGCCATTAGTCGAACACCACCGTTCCTTTTGTTATGAGGGTCGCATCATTATTTGCTGTTATTACACCGCCATCCGAGAATTGCCCCACCACTACATCAGCCATCCCAGAGATATAGGTATTAGTCAATGTCATATTTTCAAATACATTATTCATAGACCCATAAGTAGCGGTCCCCGTTACTGTGACGAAGCCCGATTTTACACCACCATTTTGTGTGCCATCGTTAGACCCAACTGAATCTGTTGAATCAAGAGTACCAGATGCCGTACCATTCAGCTTCCACCATCCTAGAGCTCCTAAAGCATTGTCTGGGTCGGCATAATTACCGCTCACATCTATAGCAGGATTTATCGCAGCTAAAGTACCAGATATTTCAACATCAGTAAGGGGTGTATCATATATACGCACATCAGCAATTTTACCATCCAAATAATGTGTGGTTGTGTAATTCCCTATCATTAAATCTGAAGACACATCAAAAATGGCGGAAGCATATGGGGTTGAACCCACATCTGCTCCATCTACATATACAATCATATCTGTTCCATCAGCAACACAAGCTATGTGATGCCAAGTGTCAGCCGAAATTACAGCTCCGGGGGTAATAAAAGCCACTTGATTTGTGTTAGTTCCATCCGGCGACAATCCGAAAAGAACATCCTGACCGTATAGTTCCATTAGATACGACCTACCTGTTGCCCCATTATTCCATTTTCCAACTATTGTATCTTCAGCTGTAACAACTGTGTTTGTATATACCCAAGCACTCATAGTTATATAATTAGACTCTAATTTGAGTACATCCCCCATATTAATATAATCGTCGGTGCCATCAAACATTGCAGCTGCCTCGCCGTTTGTGGTTATATATTGCAGATTATTGTTTTCAGCTAAAAGAAATCCTTCATTAGTGAAATTAATTCCAGAGCCAGCCTCCATAACAATATTGCCACTATTAAGTGCTTTGATATTTCTTATAGTACCGTGATATCCATTAAAATGGGTCACAGAATCGGTGGTAGTCTTCATTGTGCTAATACTAGTAAAATCGCCTTGCATAGTCAAAGTACCACCGCCCGTATTATACAGATTCCGATAATCGGTAGCAGCACCTGAGGCCGCAGTACCATAATAATAGAAAACTCTATTACCTAGAGTTAAATCACTACCTGCACCCACAATAGGCATATCATTACTATAATAACCGTAGTTACGATTAATAGTGAAATCCGAACCACTGTGAACTAAAGGCCCATAAGTGAATGGGTCGGCAGAAACATCTATATTAAAATCAGTACCATCAGCAATAGTAAG
>Ga0209756_1003585_pt1 | contig 12486 bp, 10 predicted proteins | sample ETNvirenome_6_85_FD_184071 | JGI IMG/M metagenome (GOLD analysis project Ga0209756, IMG submission 184071) | Marine viral communities from the Pacific Ocean - ETNP_6_85 (SPAdes) (version 3) | ecosystem: Environmental > Aquatic > Marine > Oceanic | place: Pacific Ocean | collected 2013-06-19
ATGTGTAGTCTGTAAATCAAATAAAGCCACCGAAGGACAGTATGAAACAATTGTATGTCACGATTGCGCCTACGATTCATGGGGGCGAGAAAATACACCAATAAAAGATAGATGCCCTTCATGCTACGATAGCCAAGAATTATGGGTGGGTGATTGGATGAGATGTAGTAAATGCAACGAATCTATGTGTGAAAATTGTGAAACAGAAAATTACCAAGTTTGCGAACAATGTTGGGCTAAGGATGAAATCCGAGCCTCCTATTTGCGGGCTGAAGAGTTTGAGGCCGAAAAATCCTGTGTAAAGTGTGGGGCTGAGGCTACTATCCTCCATGACCCAAGATTAGAAGGTGAGTCTACCCTAATGTCACGACTATGGCTATGCAACAATTGTCATTCAAATTATTTACCTGCTTTCGATGCTGAAGGGTGTGACCATAATTGGGCCATTACCTGTATCAAGTGCGAAACAAGATTAACTGAAGATTTCGGAGATGAAATATGATGTCTGACTTAACCGGAAGTTTGGTTCTGATTGAGGATTATGGATTACCTCTGATATTACTTTTGGGGGCTATCTATGCTCTTTATAGATTCATGGTATTCTCTCTGTATGAGGTTAAGAATGAGTTTGGAGGGCACCATACAAAAGCCAAAGAAGATATGCAAGAAGTTAAAATCCTCCTTGCAGAAATCAAAAGTGAATTAACTCACCTAATGCGAGATAAGCGAGAGTAATAACCTTAATCATTAAGTAGTCGTGAGGATATAAATTCACTATGGATAAGAGAGATATAGGTTTAGGGGTATTTGGATTAATTGGAATCGCCTATGTTGTTTCTAATGGAATGTTGCTTTCTGACTATATGAAAAAGAGAAAGCATAAGAACGCTGAAACTTTTGATGCCGAAATCAAGAGAGATTCCTGTTGCTGTGGAGCGACTGTTGAAACCCCTTGTCTTTGTATGGTTGAAGGTGTAATGGAATGTAGTGCTGGTGAACCAAAGTGTCCTTGTTATGCTGCCAAAGATGCAGAATCCTTCGGTGCTGAAACACCATGCGCTGTAATGGTTTGGAGAGATGGGGCATTAACCGAATGTGGGTGGTGGAATGAAAAGAATGAACCTTGCGTGTATCATCCTGATGGAAAAGAAATAAATGCAGAATCCTTTGGGGATGATTTTTCTCTTGAAGATGGACAAGAAATCCCAAACCTTACAATTGATGAATGGACTGAAGTTTCAAAGGCATTAGGTAAAGTAGGGACTTTCCATAATTGGCGGCATGAGGGTGGGGATGGTGAAGGTGGAAATGGAACAACCCTTGTTGTAAATAAAAGGCATGGAGTTTTCGGAAGGAGAAATAAATATGAGTGTGATTCCTGTGGGTATGAGTATAGTTCTTCCATGTTCCCTGATGGTTTCAATAAACATGAACCCATTTCTTTCTGTGAGTATTGTTTAGACAAAGTAGGTGGAGAAGAGGGCTATGGTGCAGAATCTTTTGAAGCCAAATCCAAACCCCATATTTGGATAAATGATAATCCCCTAAGATATTCACAATATCAATGTGGGTGTGGTAAAAAACTGCTTTGGAAAGGTGATGAGGCTCATGGGTATTTTATTTGTGAGAATGATTTACATTGTGGGGCTATTTGGGATGGAACGAAGTATCTCGGTATAGATGAACATTGGAATTGGTGTAAAAATTGTGGGATGAGTTTTGATGAATGGGATGGAGATGATAGTTGCATGGATGAATCCTTTGAGGCTGAAGATTGTCATATCTGTGGAAAAACAGATGAAGAATTAGTATTATTTGGTAAAAGGGGATTTGAACAAAAAATATGTATCTCATGTAAAGAATGGCACTACCCTGAAGGGGAATGGTTTCAGGTGAAGAATTGTTATATCTGTGGAAAAACAGATGAAGAATTAGCATTATTTGGCGGAATCGCATTTGGACAAAAAATATGTATCTCATGTAAAGAATGGCACTACCCTGAAGAGGAATATGGTGCAGAATCTTTTGAAGCGCCCAAGAAAAGAATATTGAGGGCTGAACAAACCCTCTATTGGTCGCATAAAAGAAATAAAGAATGCTCATATTGTGGGCATGGGAAACATCACAAGGCGGCATTACTTTCTGACGATGGAAAATTATTCGGTTGCTTCAAATGCAATTCTTATCCGAATGAAGAGGAAATGGTCGCAGATTATGAGGCTGAAGAGTTTGGGGCAGAATCCTTTGAAGCACCAATTATGCCCTTTAACCCACAAGGAAGAAATTGCCCTTCATGCAATTCATGGAGGCAATCTTTCATTGGAGGAGTTTGTTCTCGGTGTGCAACTGAAGAAAAAGAGGCTGAATCCTTTGAGGCTGAGATAGGAGATACCGTAATCTGCATTAAAGATGAACCTAATGGTTATTTTAAGAAAGGAGATAAAGCCAAGTATTTAAAATTTGAAGACCAAATAGACAGATATTATGATGTGAATGATAACTATATTGGACCTTTACAATATAAGGTAAAACTTCTTCATAATAAGAATGAATTTGTAGTATCTCCTGAAATTGTTGATAGATATTGGAGAGTTGTTAATGAAGCAGAATCCTTTGGTGCTGAAGAAGATGTAGGAGTAGGTTCTGAGAAATGGAGGAAAGAGCCTAAAGCATGGAAAATGATGTGGGGGTGGTGGATAGATAACATATTTGGTGAGCAACATGAAACCGCACAAGAAGCGGTTGCTCTATATGATGATGAGATTGCTCAAGGGGGTTTGGATGGGCTTGAAGTCCCTACTACCCCTTATCAAAGAATGCTTGATGCGGGATTGAAACCTCAAAGCGGAACAGAAGTTTATGATGCAGAATCTTTTGAAGCGCCCAAGAAAAGAATATTGAGGGGTAAAAGACCCTCACCCTCAACAAGTGCTACTTCAGTAAATATTGGAACTCAAATGAGAGGAGGGAATAATAAAATGTGGGTTTGTAAATCTTATCCAAGGGGCAAGACAAGAGTTAAAAGATGGGTATTGGCGGCGGAAGAGTTTGGGGCAGAGGATGAGGGATGTTTCACTTGTGGAAGGGTTGATAAAAACCCTGATTATGATTTGATGATTTGTGATTTTTGCAAGTGTGTGAAGTGTCATGAAAGAGAACGAAGTGGGCCATCCTATTCCTACTGCGAAATGTGTTATGAGGAAGAGAATCCTGAAGATGAGGGGTGGGACACTTCTGATTATGGGTGGAGTGATTATGAACATAATGCTGAAGAGTTTGGGGCTGAATCCTTTGAAGCACCTTCATGTAATTGTGAAAGGTTTAATAAAAGTGCTTGGGATTCAAACAGATGTGCTACTTGTGGTGAGATGAGGAAAGGGCATTATGGGGCTGAATCCTTTGAAGCCCCAGGAGAGATGGAAGAAGAAGATTTCATACCTATGGATATAACTCAATGCCATGTCTGTGCAAGACCATATGAATATAGTAGGATTGCAAGAGCATTAGTTCAACATTATTTGAAAGAAAGTGATGATGGAACTAAGGGTTGGAAGAACAAAAGCACTCCTGATGGAACACGAAGAACAGCAAGAAATATCGCAGGTTATCAATTATATTGGTATGGGTTGGGTGCATTAGAAAATTACCTTGAAGAAGGGAAAATAAGTAAGATGACTCCAATGGTAATAGACTTATTAAGAACTGCAATTGTTCCGAATATAATTGCAGGAGATGTAGTCCAATTTATCGAAAGTATGGAAATAGATGACATAGAAGATACCGACCCTACATTTTTCACAGATTTTTCAGACACATGGGAGGCTCCTGATGATAGATTACGGCCTGAAAGACCATCTGATGATACGGGGGATAGAAGTAAATACCGAAAGAAACCTCGGAAGCCTTGGAGAGCCGAAAATCAACCAAGTGAATGATTTATATAGGTATATTACTTATTTGGGTATGAAAGATGTATAATGAAATGGACTTTGAAATTATTAAATCTGCTGGCACACTATTCTATTGTGAGAAAACCAACCGATATGGATTAGGTAGGCGAGGTTTAGGAGTAAGACACCCTAATACTTGGGGACCAGTAGGAGGAATCATAGATGTGGGGGAAAAATCTTCTGAAACGGTCATACGGGAAGTGAAAGAAGAAATCGGAATGAATTTAGACCAATATAAGTTAAAAAAAATAGACTACCACATCCATTCAGAAGGAATTTATACTCTCTATATTTATCCTGTAGAAGATGAATTCCAACCTCTGTTATTGCAAATAGACGAAGTCTCAGATTTTAAATGGTTTTTATGGGATGACTTGAGTAATCTTCACCCTGGATTAAAGAAGTCATTAAACAAAATAGGGAAATACTTATAAGTAACTAACTCTCCGAGAATAATATGCATCCCGAATATCATGAGGATAAATTTAGACCCCATAAGGTATATGACCATGTAGTCATTTATTCCACCCCTCATTCAATAGCCCATTGTGTATTTGAAGAAAATAAAATCTATATGAGGAATGTTGTAGTCCACCAAAACTATCACAATCAAGGAATTGGAAGAAAAATGATGACGGAAATTAAGGAAGCCTATCCACAATATACTATTTGTTCAGACTATACCAATGATTCCCAAGGATTTTGGAAAAAGATGAAAGCAGAAGATATTATAGATGAAATCTTCCATGAGCAAATAGAGTTTACATACGATTATCCATCAGAGATGTGAATCTTTTAAAAACAAGAGATTATATAGGTGTATTCACAATAATCAAGACATGGAGTATTCCTCATATATTTCTAAATTGCAAGATGAATGTAATTTAGTCTATGAAATTGCAGAAGCGGCGAGGAAAAAGGGAAAAGACCCAAGAAACTTTGTAGAAATTCCACAAGCCCACGATTTGGCTGATAGGACACAAAAACTCTTAACTTTCTTAAATTCTCGGCAAACAGCAGAACAAATTAGAGAATTAACTGATATCCACGATGGAAATAGAGAATTAGTGGCCATTGATATAGCAAGAATCGTGGCGGCTGAAACCTACTTATTTGGTGTATCGGAAAAATGCAATAAATGTGATGGGAAAGGCTTTATCAAACAAGGGTGGAAAGAATTAGACTGTATTCCTTGTGAGAGTTCAGGTGTAGAAATATTCTATCTCGACACACCTCATTGGAAGGATACCCTTAAGAAATTCGAAGAAGTAGAAGAGTTTTCCAATGATACTAAAATAGCAATCAGCATCTATCATGGAGTTTGTGCAGGACTCGCTGTTCTCACCGAAGGAATCCTTGTAGCACCTCTCGATGGCGTGGTGTCTTGTCGAATCCTCACCAATGATACTGGAACCAAATGTATTGCTATCTCTTTTGCAGGTCCTATTAGGTCAGCAGGTGGAACAGGTCAAGCCTTGAGTGTTTTGATAGGGGATATTCTGAGAAGAATGTTTAATTTGTCTAAAACAGTCATTACACCTAACGAAGTGGAGAGATATAAGGAAGAAGTCGCAGCGTATTCAAGAGGGTTGCAGTATAGGCCTTCTAATCCTCAATTAGATGTAATCGCCCAAAATTGTCCCGTCTATATAGATGGAGAGGGGGTAGGGAATGAAGTAAGTGGGCAAAGAGACCTCCCCCGAGTCCCCACTAATAAACTCAGAGAGGGGGCAATCTTAGTTATTTGTGAAGGACTTGTTCTAAAGGCACCCAAAATTATGAAGTATGTAAAGGAATTAGACCTTGATGGATGGGCGTGGTTAAATGAATTCATTATTGAGAAAGATGAAGGGGAAAAGATTATTGAACCTTCCTATAAGTATTTGTATGATGTTTTAGCAGGAAGGCCCATTTTAGGACAACCTATGAAAGAGGGAGGGTTTAGACTTAGGTATGGTCGAGGACGGCTTGCAGGTTTGGCGACCACTTCTATTCATCCAGCCACTATGAAGGCATTGAGTGGATTTTTAATTACAGGGACTCAAATGAAATATGAAAGACCAGGAAAGGCAACAGTAGTAACTCCTTGCACCACTATTGACGGACCTTATATTCAATTTAAGGATGGGTCTGCTAAGAGAATTCAAGATGAAAAAGAAATTATTGATGGCCTCCCAATAGATGTTGATTGGCCTGTCGAAAAAATATGGGACTTGGGAGAGTTATTGATACCATTTGGTGAGTTTTTAGAAAATAACCATCAATTATTACCTTCTCCTTATGTAAAGGAATGGCATGAACACTTAACTCCACACTATCCAATTAATTTTGCTGAGGCACTCTCTCAATGTCGAGAATATCACATTCCAATGGCTCCTGAATATGTAGCGATGTTTAATGACTTGTCTGCCTCAGATATGAAAAGACTCTATGAAGGGGTGAGAACTTCGGTTTGTGGGAATTACATCGAAATTCCTGAATTTCTTTTAGAATTAGTATATCGATTAAATATTGATGTTAGCATCTATAATGGGGTTTATGTATTGGAAGGAGATAAGGCGTCCGTATTTACGAATTCCTTAATGAATGGGAGAAAATTTACAGGTGACCCCAATCAATTTGAAAATGGATTAGATTTTCTTAATCATATTATGGATTATGAAATCAAACCAAGTGTCACATATAGAATTGGAGGAAGGATGGGAAAACCTGAAGGGGCCAAACTAAGGCAAATGAAACCCCCCATCCATGTTATGTTCCCATTAGGTAGTGAAGTAGGGTCTCAAAGGAAAATTACGGATGCTATAAAGAAAAACAATAAAATTGAAATTGGAAATAGGGTTTGTAAAATTTGTGAAAAGGAAACAATTTCAGGTGTATGTTGTGGTGAAAATACTTCCTTTTTAGACTTAAGTTATAGACATATTGACCTTCAAGCCTTGTGGAATGAAGCCAAAATGAATGCTGGTATCTTTAGTAATCTGGAGGTCAAAGGTGTTAAAGGAATGACGAGTTCCGAGAAATGCCCTGAAAATATTATGAAGGGGTTATTGAGATTACAGCATGATATCTCTACTTTCAGAGATGGAACTATTAGATTTGATATGGTTGATATATCTATGACTCACTTTAAACCTTCAGAAATAGGTTTAACCCTTAATAAAGCACAGGAATTAGGTTATGGAGTAAAAGATGCAAATGAGATAATTGAATTATATCCTCAAGACATCGTCATTTCTAAAACCTGCGCCCACACAATTTTAAAAACCTCCCAATACATAGATGAGTTATTAGTCAAATTATACGACCTCCCCCCTTATTATAATGCAGAAAAAGTAGAAGACCTTTTCGGCCATCTTTTCATGGGTTTGGCTCCACACACATCAGGAGCAATTTTGTGTAGATTGATAGGTGTGGCAGAAATTAAAGGCCACTATGGACATCCGTTTTTCCATGCTGCTAAGAGAAGGAATTGTGATGGGGATATAGATTCTATTATGCTCCTTATGGATGGTTTGATAAACTTTAGTAAATTGTTTTTATCTACTCATAGAGGGGGCAATATGGATGCCCCACTTATTCTAACCACTCAAATAAATCCCTCCGAAATTGACAAAGAAGCGCTCAATTTAGATATTAATTGGACCTACCCTAAAGAGTTCTATGAATTGACCCAAAAAAATGCCCATCCCAAGGTTGCTTTAGATGGTCAAATAAGCACCATTGGAGGCCTATTGGGGACGCCAAAAGAGTTTCGAGGGTTCGGGTATACCCATGACACAGAAAACTGCTCAGATGGGCCTAAAAACAACCCATATAATACCCTTGATTCGATGAGGCAAAAAACCTTAGTGCAATTCGCTTTGGGGAAGACATTACATTGCGTTGATAATGAAGACCAATCAAGTAGATTAATAGATAGACACCTAATTAGAGATATGCGAGGAAATCTTAGAGCCTTTGGCCAACAAAAGGTAAGATGCACCGTTTGTGGGACCAAATATAGGAGGCCCCCCATTAGTGGAAATTGCAATAAAGTAGTAGAGACTAAAAAAGACCCATTTACGGGAGAAAAAGTAGAAGTGATATGTCCTGGCAATATTATATTGACAGTTACACAAGGAGGTATCAAGAAGTATGGAGGGCTCATGGGTGAGTTAGTGGAAAAATATGGTTGTAATGAATATACTGAACAATTATATGAATTAGTTTCAGATTGGGTAAGTGAAACCTTCAGAAATGAAGATGAAAAGGAACAAAGTAAATTATGGTAGATATTCACTATTCATAATCTCTTACCATATGTATTACTTCATGAGTTCCTATCCCTACTATGAACCAAGCCATATATCCCTTATATTCATTCCAATAGGGCTTAATCGCAGGAAATCTTATTCTTTTCTTAATCATATATTTCTCGTCATCATCATCTTTATATTTCCCTACTTTCTTTTCGGAAAATCCCATTTTCTTATAAAGTGACCTTGCTGCAATATTACTCCCCCTAACATGTCCATAGATATATTCTAAATGAGGTCTCTTTTTAACTTCCGAAATAAGGTGTTTTACCAGAGCCTTTCCTATGCCCCAACCCCTATATTCTTTATCTACACCCATGCTTATAAAATTAACCACAGTATAGGGTCCTTTGGTAAATCCGGATTTTCTTTCTAACCTACACATCAAATACCCTACAACTTCATTATTAGAATCTACTGCAACAAAGAAAAGAGGGTCCGAGAATCTTAATTTAGATGAAAAATACCCATATTCTCTTTTCTTCTTTAAATATCTATTATGAAGGCTTAAAACTTTAGAAATATCAGCAGCAGTAGCATCCCTTATAGTGAAAACACCTTCTTTGGGCTTGGACCCTGCAATAATCTTCTTTCTTTTTTTATATTTCTTCTTAGAAATCTTAATTGGCTTTTCTTCTACATCCTCAAATGTATATTTTAATAAATATTTCTTTTCCCCATCTCGATAGGTGCCTTCCACACTTTCTTCAAAACCTAACTTTTTGAAACTTTCTCGATTGTTCTTGCTACTTTTCCTACTATGGGTAGTAACATATTTCGCCCCCAATTTTTTAGAATCTTTTAGAACTTGTTTAATCAAAGGTGCCTTCAACCCATTTACATTAGATTGGGTGGCTAAAGATGCTACATATACTAAGGAGTCCTTTGGTTTCACTTTAGTTGCTATAAACCCAAGTAATTCATTATCATCCTTATCTACAGCCATCCAAAAGGGATAGTGAGATGTATTAATCATATCTGAATAATATGAACTTTTAGCCTTATTTTTAAATATATCATCATGAAGTTTAACAATATTACCTACTTGTCTATATGTAGGCTCATATAATTCATAATATACCACATCACCCATAATGATAACTACTCCATTTAGTTATATAAACTTTATCCATGCATATAGTCATCAGGGAGGGGTTTTACATTACCATCCTTTCCCTTAATGAATTCTATATCCTCTCGAATAATCTTGATATTTCTTTTGATGGCGGCGATTTCCACATGGATGATATCTAAAATTTCACTTATATCTTCGACCAAAGATATCGCCTCAGTGATTTCAAAATCAGAAAGCGTAAATGTTTTTTGAGTATCTTTATCTTCACCGGACACGAGGGGGTAATGGTGGAATCAGCCTGTTAAAGATTTACTCTATTATAAAGTGATTAATTATCATAATTTTTTAAATTAGTTTTCAGCCGAGATATTTCACTCTCTGGGATATCTTCTCTATTTAAGAGATATTTTAGGTGATTCTTCCCTTCTTCTCGTTTACCTATATGCCAACAGGAAACTGCATTAACATCATATAATATCCAACCTTCTTTATCCCATTGATTAAATAACATATCATCACATTTCCCTAATTCTATACCTATTTTGGAGATAATATAACCCATCAAGTATTTCGACTCCCCATTATATTTTCTTGATAATCCTAAATAACTTTCATACCTTTGAGGTCGATATTCTATTGCTTTAAAATAATCTTGAGATAATTGAGTGATACAGGCTACCCTAAATAACGCCACATACCCTTCTTCAGGACTATGGGTATTTTCTGCACATTTTCTAAAATGTTCGATGGCTAATTCACCATTTCCAGTTTCATCATAAGTTTGACCCAAATAAAAATGTGTTCTCCCATCTAAGGGATTATCTTCTAAATCTAATTTTAATAGTTTTAAATCCCTTTCCCACTTTATTTCTCGATTTGCCCCATCATAACTGTGAGTATATCGAATTCCTTCTAAAAATATCATATCCGCATTAACTGAATCGGAATTAGCACATTCGTGGGTTCTCCCTTTGTAATACCAATTTAACTCTGATTTATGAAGCACATCTAAAACATAATCTCCATTAATATCTACAATATAACTATCTTCGAATAATTTAGATTTAAAGTCCTCATCCTCGACTTCTAAAACAAAATCTGCATCACACCTCAATACATAATCCGCTTTAGATGCGGCTCGTCTTATACACATAGTCCTATTATATCCAAAACCCTTCCACTCGTCGTGGTGTAATTCACCAGGAATATCTCTTAAGACTTCATTAATGATTTCTTCTGTTGCATCTGTAGAATCCACATCAATTCCTATTATCCAATAATCAATATGGGGTTTTACCGATTCTAAACATTTCCGAATAAGGTGTTCTTCATTTTTAACAATCATTGATAAGCATAAACTAACCATATAGGTGGTATTATTTATAATCTACTTAATACTTTTCCTCAATTACAATTACAATTTCCATAGATTATCATATCAAAAGTTTTGGCTTGTAACCATGTGTGGGGGGGGAATACTACGCCACATTCGGAACAGAAAATATCACTTACCACATCATCATCATCACCCCACCGTGTCGTATAATCCATTAATGAACTTCCATCTTGGAATGTTGCATTAGTATAGGTCGCATTTCCGTTCATCTCTTCTGATTTTGCCATATTATTTATCTCTCCTTTTTTTTAATCATGTAAAAGTCATCGTAACTGTAACATTGGATGAAGTAGTTGTTCCATTACTATCTGTTACTTGCACTGTAATCCTATATACCCCGCTATCCGTCACAGAAGGCGCACTTGAGAATAGCACATAGGGTCCCACCCCTCCAGATACTCCTCCGCTCCCATTAGGTGTAACTGATGTATTATCCTGTTGGTTGTTATATGATGTGCTTGTTAAGGACCCCGTGGGGAATGCAGACATTTCGGTGACTGTCCAAGAATAAGTCATAGGCCCTCCTGAAGTGGTAGCCCTTGCATAGCAACCAAACCCAATAGACCTATCTCTATCCGCAGCGAAATCTGCTTCAGGAATGCTTGCACTAGCCAATCCACTGAGAAAAGAACTCCCATCCTCAAACACAACAGCCGCACTCCCTACTCGATAACAAACGAAAGCATCATCATAATTAGTGGTAGGGGCAAGGGGGTCGTCTGTGGCAACTGAAACTCCAGTAGGTCCAGCCGCAGCAGAGACATTACCAGCACCAGCCCACATTGGAACAGCATAGGCCATAATCAATCCAAGTCTCCTATAGCAATCCATTTACCTGATGCATAATGGATAAGGGTGGCGGCGCTGAATTGGTTTGAAATGGAAACGGTGGCTCCATCATTTATAGCATCACTACCCGTCTTCTGAATACTGACTTTTCCGGCTCCTAATTGACCAATAAGATATGTGATTCCGACATCCGGATTCTCAGGCAAGGTGATAGTAACTGCCGCTGCATTAGTGCAAAAGATAGTTTGTCCTGCATCTGCCGCAGTCAAAGTATCCGAAGTTGCTGAGATGATTTGAACCTTAGACCTATTGGCGGCGAAAACACCCTCAATAAAGGCCGCATCTCCTGTCCCATCCTGTTGGACAGTAAATAGGGTCTCACTACTTGTGGCTTGAAGTGCAAGAGTCTCAGCACCGCCGGAATTATCCCATGTAAATGCAGCAATACCATCAAGAGTTCCACCATCATTATAGATAATTTCAGTATCTGACCCTGCACTTCCGGCCGAACCTGCTGGCCCTGTATTACCATAAGTTCCTGTATTTCCAAGAGTTCCTGTCTTTCCTTTCGTGCCTGTATCCCCTATCAATCCCTGAGGACCTATGGGACCTTGAGGACCTTGAGGTCCTATTCCTCCAGTCTTACCAAGACTTCCTGTATTACCAAGAGTTCCTGTCTTACCAAGAGTTCCTGTCGGACCTTGAGGACCAAATCCTCCTTGGTCTCCTACCATGCCTTTGTTTCCTGTCTTACCAATAGTTCCTGTCTTACCAAGAGTTCCTGTCTTACCTCTATCTCCGGTCAGTCCTTGGTCTCCTATCGGACCTTGGTCTCCTGCCGGACCTACAGGACCTATTCCTCCAGTCTTACCAAGACTTCCTGTATTACCAAGAGTTCCTGTCTTACCTCTATCTCCGGTCAGTCCTTGGTCTCCTGTCGGACCTTGAGGACCTTGAGGACCTATCCCTCCTGTAATA